>Ga0196978_1001273_pt1 | contig 11430 bp, 7 predicted proteins | sample S3v_2013CmetaG_FD_155491 | JGI IMG/M metagenome (GOLD analysis project Ga0196978, IMG submission 155491) | Soil microbial communities from Anza Borrego desert, Southern California, United States - S3+v_20-13C | ecosystem: Environmental > Terrestrial > Soil > Desert | place: USA: California... | reverse complement strand
GCTAGATTCGTACCCGATTACATCGGATTCGTAAATTCGTATCGATACATAATTCCCTTCCACCATGCCCAGCTTCGACATCGTCAGCAAGACCGATCCGCAAACGCTCGACAACGCCATCAACACCGCGCGCAAAGAAATTCTCAACCGCTTCGATTTCCGCGACTCGAAAAGCACGATCGACCTGAATAAAAAAGACCTGGTGCTGAACATCCTCACCGAGGACGAGATGCGCATGAAATCCATCATCGACGTGATCCGCACCCGCATGGTCAAGCAGGGCCTCGATCCCCGCTGCCTCGACGAAGGAAAAGAGATCTACGCCTCCGGCAACATGGTGCGCAAAGACCTGAAGGTGCGGCAAGGCATCGACAAGGATACCTCGCGCAAGATCATGAAGGACATCAAAGATTCGAAGCTGAAAGTGCAGGCGCAGATCATGGACGATCTCGTGCGCGTGACGGCGAAAAAGATCGATGACCTGCAGGCGGTGATCGCAATGATGCGAAGAGGAAATTACGATCTGCCGCTGCAGTTCGTGAACATGAAATGAAAATGTTCTCGCGCCGGTTTGCCCTGCTCTTCTTGCCGGTCTTCGCCGCCGCCGGCAGTTCCGCGCAGCAGATGCCGGCCGTTTACACCAAGCTTCTTTCGGCCTGCGATTATCATGCGCCTTATTGGTCGCCCGATGCCGCGCGCACGCCGCCCGAGCTGATCAGCGTCTGGCTGCAGCAATCAGCGCCCGGGCAGCGGGGCGGGCTGCATCTCCTCGGCCTCGCGGTGCACGAATCGTATCATTACGAAACCGTGCTGCTGAACGCGCTGCATACCGAAAAAAATTTGCGTCAGCTCTACGGCGATTCCAGCCTGGTGTCGATCGATACGAAAACGCTTCCTTCCTCCCGCTCGCTCGCTGCCGCGTTCGACCTGCAACGCTTCAAGCCGGAACAGCTGACGCGCTTCGGCACCTACGTTTCCAGTTCCGATTCCACGCACGTCACGCAGCAATTCGGCGTGGCGGGACTGATCGAAGAATTCCTGGCGTACCGGCAGGCTTACGCGGCGGGAATTTGCATGTTCACGGTTTTCAACGACACGCTGCGCAACGATCGCAAAGCGGCGGCCGGGTATCTCTCGACGCTGTCGTCGGATCGCATCGCGTGCAGGGAAATGCTGCTGTACGTTTACAACTACCTGCATCTCCTGCGCAGCAGCAGCCCGGCAGATCAGGCCGCGATCATGAGCAATAAAACACTGTGGCGGAATTTAGCGCTCGCACAGGAAGCGATTGCCGAAGCGGACAGCGCCTACCTGCAGATCCGGCAAACGCTCGCGCCTCCGGACAATCCTGTGAAACCGGCAGAAGAGAAGAAGAAAAAGAAACGCCGAAAAGAGCAGGTCATTATTCAAACGCAGGAAACATTCGACAGCCTATATGCGCAATTGAAGGAAGAATTGGCGTTGGAGAAATACAAGGAATTCCGGGATTTGATGCAGGCGCGGTGATCCAACGAAAGCTGAAGGAACCAGCATTCGGGTTGGGATAAAATCACCAACAGTTTCTCCGCTTGAATTTATTTTCCAGGCTCCGGCACAATCAGCGTTTCATCACCTTCACCACCCGCACTTCCCCGTTCTTCATCCGCACCTCCAGCACGTACACGCCCGCCCGCACCCCGCCCGCATCAACGCTCGCAGCATCGCCGCGCAGCACCGCGCGCCCCGTCACGTCGCGCAAGATCCATGAGGAAATACTTTTCTCCGCGATCGTGAGTTGCTCCGTGAACGGGTTCGGATAAATTGAAATTTCTTCAGAAGAAAAAATATCCCGCACGCTGTTTCCCACCGGCAATTGCGACGCATCCATCTTCGCAACGAAGCCGTCGCCGAGCACATTATACGTCGGTTGCATCGTGCCGCTCGTCGCGGGAAGATTTGCGCTGTACGTGCTGCCCGCAATGTACGCAGCCATTTGCGCATCTACCGCGATCGCATTGCCCACGTCGCTCGAAGTGCCGCCGAAAAAGCTGCCCGAGACCGAAGCGCCCGCCGTATCCAGCTTGATGAAATACGCATCCGTAATGCCCGCATGGTTCGGCTGGAAGGCATTCGTCGAAACCGGGAACGCCGCGCTCTGCGTATTGCCGGTGACGTACATGAAGCTGTCGCGCACGAACAGGCCGTACGCGTTGTCGTCCTGCGCGCCGCCGTAGTAGCTCGTCCACACGGGATCGCCCGCGGGCGTCACTTTCAGCAGGCACACGTCGTACATGCCCGCGTTCATATTCTGAAAGCTCGGCCCGATCATCGGGAAATCCAGGCTCTGCGAAAATCCCGCTGCATAAATGTTGCCCTCCGCATCCGTATCGAGGCCGAAAGCATCTTCCGCCGCCGTGCCGCCGTACATCGAAGCGAACACGCGATTGCCCGCCGAATCCATCTTGATGAGGTAAATGTCCGGCACGCCGTTGTTCAGCGACTGGAAAGCGCCGGGGCTCGTGGGAAAATTCGCGCTGTACGTGCCGCCGCAGAGGATCACGTTCGCGCTCGCATCCACGCTCAGCGCATGCACGTCCTCGCTGCCGCTGCCGCCGTAATACGTGCTCCACTGCGGCACGCCGCTGCTGTCGAACTTCGCGATCCAGGCATCCAGCGCCCCGGCCCAGCTCGTTTGAAAACCGGTCGTTGCGGCAAGCGGAAGATTGGTGGACGTCGTCGAGCCGCCGATGTAAATATTCCCCGCGGCATCCGCGTCGATGTCGTAGCACGCATCGCTGCCGCTGCCGCCGAAAAGCGTGCACCATATTTTTTGTCCGCTGCTGTCCAGCTTCAGCAGCCAGGCATCGTAGCTGCCTGCCGTCGAATCCTGCCAGGCCGTGCTGTCGGCGGGGAAGTTCGCGCTGTTGGTGCTGCCGCTCACGTACACGTTTCCATCCACGATCACGCCGTGGTACGAAGCATCGAAATTCGTCCCGCCGAAATACGTCGCCCACACGCGGTTGCCCGTGCTGTCGAGGCGCATAATCAGCGCATCGTAGCTGCCCGCGTTGGAGGTTTGCACCGTGCCGACACCCGTAGGAAAATTCACGCTCGCCGTGTAACCGGTGACGAGCTGATCGCCGTTCGCGAAAAGCTCGATGCCCGTGAGCTCGTCCGTGTCGGAGCCGCCGGCGAAGGTGCACCAGTTGCTGACCGTCATGGTTTGCTGCGCCGGCAGCACGATATTATTAAGCTCGCAGCGCAGCACGCCGCGTTCATGATCATATCCGAAATCGAAAGGCCCGCTTGCCAAATTTTCCAGCGCAACGGCTCCTGCGGGGCGGATCGCGCCGAAAGGCGTGCGTAGGCCGTAGCTGAAGCCGGTCTCCCGTTCTGCCGCGACCCCGTTCACCTGCAGTTCCAGGCTGCGCACGTTCGCGCCGGGATGCACGATCCAACACCAGGTCATTCCGTTTTTTCCCCTCGTGTATTTCGGGAAGAAAACGAGATCGACGTGCTCGTAAACGTTTTTGTAGATCAGCTGCTCGCCCATGTCCTGCTTCGTGATCCCGTAAAAGCAGGTATTGAAAAGCCTGTGCCGCTCGACGGAATAATTGTTTTCATGCACGGGAGCAATCGCCCTGGCGGCCCCCGGCAAATCGAAGTCCACGCGAACGGTGCTTAGATTTTTTTCTTCATCGGCATTCACAAGCACCAGGCTGAATCCGCCTTTGCGAAAAAAACAATTCACATTCTCCCGCTGAGCGGAAAAAAGCACATCGCCCGCCGCCCGCCCGTCGGTAAAATGCACCTGGCCTTTGTTCTCCTCAAATACCTGCGCACCGACATGACGCTGCGCAGCGAGCGTGAACGTGATCGCCGTGAGCAGGAATGCAGGAATGATCTTTTTCGCGCGCATAATTTTCCTTCAAATAAAGAAGGGTTTTCACAATGGAAAACCCTTCTCTTGACCGTTCGTTAATTTTTTACCGGATCATGCTCAGGTGGCCGATGTATTTGTGCTTGTTGCCTTCCTTGTCGCGCACCTCGATCTTCCACACATACGTATCGATCTGCGAGAGCGGGTCGTGGCCCTGCACTCTGCCGTCCCAACCCTTGTAGATGTCCGTCGAATGGAACAGCATATTGCCCCAGCGGTCATAGATCCACATGTTGAAATGTTCGGGGTCGATGCCCGTACCGTACGCGTAGAATATTTCATTGTTGCCGTCACCGTTCGGCGAGAACGCGTTCGGCACGTAAAGCGCGAAATCGGGACGGATAACGACCACCACGTCCGTCTGATCCATGCAGCCGTACTGCGAATACACGACCTGCGTGACCATGATCGCGCCGGTGTCGGAGAAGCTGTACGTAAAGCTGTTCGTCGTGATCATTAAGCTGTCCTGGCTGCCGAGGTAGTACACGACCGAATCGCAGTACGTGCAGGCAGGCGTGAACGTGATGTCCGGCGCCAGCACCGTCGTCTCCATCGGCGATGCGATGAAACCCGCCGTGGGCACAGGGTGAACGGTGATCATGTTCGTCGCCACCGTAGAACCGGGGCAGCCGTTCACGTCGACCACGTTCAGCGTGATCGTGTACGAGCCGGGCGTAGTGAAGCAATGCGAAACGTTGCAGCCCGTGCCCGTGCCGTCGCTGAAGTCCCAGCTGCACTGGTTGGACGAAGGCGTGGAGCCCCCGGTAAAGCTGACGCAAAGGGGCGCGCATCCGCTGGTCACGTCGGGCGTGATCGTGGGCATCGGCACGGGATGAACCGTGACTGTAACCGTATCGGTTACAGTCGTCGTGCTGCAGCCGTCGCTCACGGTGACCGTGTAAGTAGTGGTCGTGCCGGGCGTCGCGGTGGGCGTTGAGGTGTTCGCGCCGGTGAGCGTGCCCGCAGGCGTCCAGGAATACATGTATTGTCCGTCGCCGCCGGAAGCCAGCGCGCTCAGGCCCGTCGAGTTGCCGGGGCAGATGGCTACGCCGTTGGAAGCGACCACTGCGAGCGGCGCGTAAAGATCAACCACTACGGTGTCTGTATCCTCGCAGCCGTTGCCGTCGGTACCGGTCACCACGTACGTTGTAGTCGAGGCGGGCGAAGCGACGGGGTTGTTGATGTTCGTTGCCGAAAGACCCGTCGAAGGCGTCCATGCATAGTTAACCGCGCCGCTGGCGTTGAGCTGCGTGCTGCCGTTGCAGAGATAAGCATCCGGACCGGCATTCACCACCGGCACCTGGTTCACCGTTACGATCATCGAGTCGGTATCCATGCATCCGTTCGCATCCGTCACCGTCACCGTGTACTGCGTGGTCGAGCCCGGGAAAGCGATCGGGTTGCTCATCGTGTTCGTGGGCGTGAGGTTCGTGTTCGGCATCCAGGTATACATCTGTCCGCCCGAAGCGTTCAACTGCGTGCTGTCGCCGGGGCAAACCTGCGCATCGGCGCCTGCGTTCGCAACGGCTGCCGGGTAAACCAGCACATCAACACTGTCGACACCTGTACAGCCGAAAGGATCGACCACGTTCAGCGTGTACGTTCCCGTCGCCGAGGGCGTGACCGAAGTGCTGGACATGCCGGGCGAAGCGATCGTGCCGGGTCCCGTCCAGGTGTAAGTCGCGCCGGTCACAGGCGTTGCGTTCAGCATCGCGCTTGCGCCGGGGCAGATGCTGTCGGGCAGGCCGGCTTCCACCGTGATGTTCGGTGAAATGGTGATGGATATTGTAGCCGTATCCGCACAGCTTCCGCCCGTTGTGCCGATCACCGTGTAAGTGGTCGGAGTCGTGGGAGAAACGGTCGTCGTATCGGTCGTTGCGCCGTTGCTCCAGGCGTATGAAATAGCCCCGGAGACCGTGAGCAGGAGGCTTTGCCCCGCGCAGAGACTAGCGCTTGCAGGGAAAATGCTGACTACCGGCATCGCATTCACAGTGACGGTGACGCTCGCCGTATCGGAGCAGCCGTTGGCGTCCGTAGCGGTCGCAGTATACGTTGTCGGCGTGGTCGGGAAAGCGTCCACGGTTGCGCCGGTCGTGCTGCTCAGCGTTCCGTTGGAGGGCGCCCAGGTCACGTTCGCGTAAGGTCCGGGCCCGCAGGTCAGCTGCACCGTATCACCCGCGCAGAGGCTGGGGTTCGGCGGCGTGATCGTCGGGGTCGGCAGCGGGTTCACAGTCACCGTCACCGGCAAAGTGCTCGTGCATTGTCCCTGCGAAGAGCTGACCGTGTACGTCGTCGTTGCCGTCGGTGAAGCGATGACGGTGGCCCCGGTGGTTGTGTTCAGGGTTCCGCCCGGAGGTGGTTCGCTCCAGGTATAGCTTGGCCCTCCGGAAGCCGTCAGGCTCACGTTGCCGCCTGCGCAGATCGTCGGGTTGCTGGGCGTAACGGAAAGTATCGGCGCAGGAATGACGGTGACGGAGATGAAGAACGTGTTCACCGAGCCGCAGCCGTTGGAGACAACGGCACGGAAGAACGTGGTAGCCGTCAGTGAAGTGGTAAACGGAGAAGTGGTGCCGCCCGGGATGTTCGACCAAGGACCGCCGCTGGAAGGCGCCGATTGCCATTGGATATTTCCCGAGAAGCCGGTCAATGTCAGCGTGGTTGTTTGTCCCGCGCACACGATAGTCGGCGAAGCGGAAGGCGTGCCGGCTACGGGGTTCGGCAGCACGGTGACCGTTACGGTCACCGGAGGAACGCCGTAGCAGGAAAGATACCCGCCGCCTGCAGTGACCTGGTAAACCGTCGTGACCGAGGGCGCAACGTTCACCGGGTTGCCGATGATCGGGGGGCCTGCCGGGTTGATCGGCGTCCAGGTGAATGTCGGGTTGCCCGAACCGCAGCCGCCGGTGCCGGTGATCGTCGCCGACAGTGTGGATTGCTGTCCTGCGCAGATCGGGTTGGGCGCTGCGGAAGCCTGGAGCTGAAAGTTAGGCGGCGTGCCGGGTGTTGTGAATGTGAACGTCGTCGACCATGGCCCCGCGCTGCCCGAGCCGCAGACCCGCTCCCGCGCCCGCAAGACGTAGGTCGTCCCCGGGCATAAAGAGGCTATTGGGATTGACACAGGAAAATACGGTTCCAGCACGCAGTTCTCGAGGTAGTTCGGAGCCGAGTAACCGGGAACGTTCAAATCGCTGCGGTACCAGGGATAGGAGTTCCAGTTCGGCGAGGTGCAGGCCGGAGCTGCGCCGGTGAAGTTGGAGGCGCTGAAACAGGCCAGCTCCACTTCCATGTAGTAAGGCCCGCAACCGCAGGTTGCCGGATCGGAACTTCCGTTCACGATCACGTTGCCGCCGGAGACTGATGCGCTGAAACCGACCAGCGCCACCCCGTGACATGCAGACGCATCGCGGGGGTTGACGAACAGCACAAGCAGCAACAACGAAAGCCAAGTAAGACGTTGTTTCATGTGTGGGAGATTAATAATCCGTTAATTCATGTGTTTTGCCACGCTAAATTTAAAACAATTCATTGGAAAAAGCCAAGTACCTCGGCAAATGTTTTCCACAGGCGGCGAAGGGCGAAGGAGCGTGGTTTTGTTGAGCATTTTCGGCCATTTCCAGACCAAACGGCGCAACTTCCCGACAAAACGCGGGACCGCCCGGATAAAACAGCGGCGGCCGGCAGCCCACCCAACTCATAACTTTTCAACAATGGCAGGACTTCCACACATTTAAAGTCACCAGGCATAAAGTCATACAGGCATTAGGCTTCTGTTTTAAATGCCTGCATGACTATGCCTGATGATTTTTCTGCGGATGTTTTTACAAACCGAATTTCACGAGCAGCGGCGGCAGGAAGATGAATGCTGCGCAAATCAACGCGGCGATGGAAACGACGAGCACGGCAGCCGCGGCGAGGTCTTTCACCTTTCCCGCTTTCTCATTGTAGCCGGGTGAGACGAGATCGGTGAGGTATTCGATGGCGGTGTTGACTAGCTCTGCGGCGAAGACGGCGGCGATGCAGAACGCAACGACGCACCATTGCAGCGCGGCGATCTCCAGCCACAGGCCCAGGGCCACTGCGCCCAGCGCGCAGAGCAAATGGATGCGCGCATTGTGCTGGCTGCGGAAAAACTCCACGATGCCTTTGAAGGCGAAGCGGAAGCTGGCCAGGCGGGCGGAAGCGGAAAAAGGCCGTTCAGGTTTCGTGCTCATCTTGCTCTTTTTGAAACAGCGGGCCGAAGCTCCACCAGGCAAACGCTAAAAATAGCGAAAACAGCACGGTCATGCCGATGGCGCGGGGACTGCCGAGCGAGGCCAGCATATCACCGGCGATGCCTAGCGGATCGGTGAGCAGGTCCCAGCTGTTCCAGCGCTCGAAGCGGCCCAGGTACACGCCGTACGCGCAGGCGACGATCATCAGCGGGACGAAAAAGCGCGCCGCGTTCGCGCCGAACTTCGCGTGCACCCATCCCCTCGCCTGCCGCAGCGACCAGAGGCCGAGCAGCAAACCCGTCCAGCCGAAGCTGAGCAGGATCAGCCAGTTCAGCCAGAGCGGCTCCAGCTTCGCGCGCAGGTGAAAGAGATCGGTGAGGATGTAGGGCGAGTTCGGGAGGAACGCCATCCATCCGCCGAAGAGCAGCAGGCGCAGCAACCAGTGATCGCCGCGTTTCTCGGAAGCGCGCAGGCAGAGAATAAAAAATACAGGCAGCCAGGCGAGAAAAAGATTCCAGCCGAGAAAGAGGTAATGCAATCCCCCGAACAGCGCGCAGCGCCCCAGCACCAGCACGATGCAGAAGAGCGAGGCGATGGAGAGAATATGCAATGGTTTTTCAAAGAAACTTTTCATAAGGGATCGTTTTAAAAAAGTACATTCTCAAAAAGGCAACGCTTCGCGGCAGCCCGCAACACGGCAATTCTGCGCGCGACAAACAGCACCCTGATTGTTGAAGCGCAGCATTTTTTTGCAAGCGCAGCATTGCTTTTTCCCGTCGCAACCTCACGCCGCAATTACCGTCCTTGCCGCTCCTTCCTTCCTCATCCGCATCGTAAACAAAGCCAGCGCACCGAGCAGGATCAATTCTCCGCACCAGAACAATGCCCAGTTGAAATCACGCGGAATGTACTGCGCGGCTTCGCTGAACAGCTGCGTGTCGCTCGAGAGCGTCCACATGCCTTTGGCGGACGGATTCGCCTGCACGTATTTGAAATAATCCCACATGAACGAAGCCATGATCACGAGCGAACCGCCGATGAGCAGCAGGCGCTCCGTCCAGTTCGTCACGCCCGAGCGGCCGCGCTCCTGGAACCACACGGTAAGCAGCGCGAGCAGGATCATCGTCGACGCCACCAGGCAAGGCGCGATCACCGGGCCGACCCAGGGAACGGGAATGAGAAATAAAATATCCCAGGTGAACAGCGACTCCGGCCAGCCGAGCAGCACGTAGAGGAAAACGTAGTAGAAAATATCCCAGACTGCGAAGCAATACAGGAAGAACACGAATTTCTGCGCCCCGTTGCGCCCCGCGATAATGCCCGCGCCCAGCAGCATGACGATCGTCGCCACCTCGCGCCAGAATTCAGTTACGGCAATGTTGTTCGAGACGGGCACGAGCGGGAATTCGAAGCCGCCGGCGTAGAGCAGGTTGCGCAGGTAAACGACCACCGCTGTTTCGAGGTAGCCCATGGCGATGCTGAACAAGGTCAGCCAGAGGAGGGTTTTATAGATCGGTTTCATGTGAGATGAGATTAGCAGTTAAAAACTCCAATCATGAAATCCCAAATCCCAAGCGTGCTTGACGATATCCCGCGTTTGGGATTTGGGGTTTTGTATTTGGGATTTGAGATCAATAGCGTTCGCTCCCGTTGATCACCTGCACGTTCGGCAGGTTCTTTTTCAGCGCGGTGATCTGCGTGAAATCCCGGATGGTGATGTAAAGCGTTCTCAGATTTTTCAACCCGTACAGCGGCGACAGGTCGGTGATGTCGTTGTGGCGGATGTCGAGGATTTCGAGCCGCTGCGCTTTTTCGATGCCGCTCAGTGATTCGAGCTCGCTGTCGGCGACGCTTAATTCGCGCAGCTCCGGGAATTCGCCCACGTGCGCGATATCTTTCAGCTCGTTCCCGAAAGCGCTGATGTTCCTGATCTTGGCGAACACCGGGAAATAGTGCAGGACTTCCAGCTCGCAGTTCTCGATGGAAAGCAGCGTGTCGCCGCCCAGCGTTTGCTTCTGCAGGGCTTCGTACACGAGCTGCTTGTTGAGGCAGTACGACTGCCAGGATTTTTCTTTCTGGCTGTTCATGAAGAGATACACCTCGCGGTAGAACGGCTTGTTCGAATTCTCATAGTCCCCCCAGCGGCTCGGCACCGGCACAACCAAATCTTTACGGCTGATCATCGAGAGCTCTTCGAAATTCGCGTAGGAAAGGCTGCCGAGGTAAGAGATGTCGGGCGATTTGGCCAGCGTGAGGTTGTAGCGCGTGATGAGGCGATCCCAGTTGACGACGGGACTGATGACGAGCACGGCGAAGAAGAGCCAGGCGTTCGTGCGGAAGAGAAAAGCGTTCGTGCGCTTGCGCAGCACTTTCACCGCCACGGTGCCGAGGCCGATGAGCGTGAGCAGCAGGTAAACGTAAACGCCGATGCGCTTGTACGTCAATCCGTACTCCGCGATGTAACCGCTGTTGCGGCAGGCGGTGGAGAACAGCATGAACGCATTCTGCGCGATCCACAGCAGCGCGAGCAAACGCAGCACGCCGCTTTTGTCGTCGAAGTTGAGGCGGCCGCGGAAGTAGTAGAGGATGATGAGCATCGCCAGCACGATCGAGGTGATGAGCATGCCCACGCCCTGGTGCAAATATTCCGTGTAGCTCACGCCCTCGGGCAGGCGCTGCGAGCCGAGCATGAAAGAGATGTCCACGCCGTTCACGAAAAACAGCAGCAGGTTGAGCAGGCCCAGCAGCAGCACGCCGGAGTAGCGCTCATTGGCGAGGCTCATCAATTTATCGAGCCAGCTTTGTTTCCCGTCCGCACGCGGCTGCAGGGTTTGCGGCAGGGAAGCGTCCCAGTTGGCGAGCATCGGGATGGAATGGTGGTAATAAAAACCGTAGACGAGGAAAAAACCGCAGAGCGTAAAGCAGATCCAGCCCAGCGAAATGAAATCGAGGTTGATGTCTTTCGTGAATTCGTAGAAGAGCAGGTTCGAGGAGCGGTACATGAAGAAGAACACGAGCACCACCGTGAGCACGAGCAGAAAGATGAGCACGCGCGCGCCGCTTTTGCCGTTCGTCCTCCCCGCCTCCAGCGACTTGCGCCTGCGCTCGATCGCGTCGAAGATCATGAACACGTAGGAGGCGGCGAGCGAGCAAAGGGTGAGCACCATGCTGATCAGCACCGAGCCGCGCGTGTAGAAGCTCAGCGCGCCGAGGATGAGCAGCGAGATGAAATGCGCCGTGAGCGCAAGCGTGTTGCCGTAGAGGAACACGCAGCCCGCAGTGAAAACGGAAGCAGCGGCG
>Ga0196978_1001264_pt1 | contig 11484 bp, 11 predicted proteins | sample S3v_2013CmetaG_FD_155491 | JGI IMG/M metagenome (GOLD analysis project Ga0196978, IMG submission 155491) | Soil microbial communities from Anza Borrego desert, Southern California, United States - S3+v_20-13C | ecosystem: Environmental > Terrestrial > Soil > Desert | place: USA: California... | reverse complement strand
ACCCGTCGAGATCTGCTTTTCATTCAAGGTTGGAGACACGCCCCACGAGGCCGCGATGCGCTCGATGGAGCTCATGATGAATGACGTCAAACCCAGGGTGGAAAAGGCGCTCGTCCGAGGAGGATCGACATGAGATCGACAATCAGGAAAGTGGCTTTTTGGCTGGCACCTGCGGTATTCGCCTGCGCCGCTTCGGCGCTCGCTCAGGATAAACCGTCGAGCTATCCGTCGCGGCCGATCCGCATCGTCATCACCGTCTCGCCCGGCGCGGGCGCGGACTTCATGGCGCGCACGGTGGCGCAGTTATTGAGCGAGCGCTGGGGCCAGAACGTCGTCGTCGACAGCCGTCCCGGCGGCAGCGGCGTGGTCGCCGTCGAGCTGGTTGCCAGAGCGGCGCCCGACGGCTACACGGTGCTCCAGTATGGCAACGCGATGCTGCTGATGGGTGCGCAGAAGCGTGTGCCGTTCGACGTGCTCAAGGCCTTCGAGCCGGTCGTGGGCATCAGCGAACAGCCCTACATTCTTCTCGTCCATCCGAACGTCCCTGCCAAAACGATCAAGGAGCTCGTCGCGCTCTCGGCATCGAAGCCACTGACGTACAGCGGCGGCGGCGGGGTCGGGGCGACGGTGCACGTCGGCATGGAGCGGCTCGCGAAGATCACCGGCATGAAGCTGAAGTACATCCCGTACAAGGGCAGCTCTCCGGCGATCCGCGCGCTCATGGGCGGCGAGCTCAACCTGGCGGTCGGAAGCGCGATGGCGAGCACGGCCGCAATCAGAAGCGGCAAGGTGCGCGGGCTCGCCGTGCTGGGCGCGAAGCGCATCGCGGCGGCGCCCGATCTTCCGTCGCTCCCCGAGAACGGGACAACCGGCTATACGCTGACGAACCAGTACAACTGGTGGGTGCCGGCGAAGACGCCGCCCGCCGTGATCGCGGCGATCAATCGCGCCGTCACCGAGGGCATGAACACGCCGCAGATGGTGAAGCGCCTCGAGGCGGAAGGGAGCGAGCCTGCCGACCGGATGACGCCCGCGGAGCTCAAAAAGGCCGTCGCGCGCGAGTACGTCGAGATCGAGCGCGCGGTGAAGGAGCTCAATCTGAAGCTTCAGTAGACGCGTTGCGCATCCGCGTGAGGTCCATGTCCTCCGTGCACACGTGCGGGAACGCCCAGCCCGCCGTGCAGAGGAAGATCACGAATCGTCCAAGGCGTGCGAGCTTGCGCATCATCGCTCAAGCATAACCCGAAGGCGGCGATGCGACCGAGGATCAGGAATCCGCAGGACTTCTGGAGCGGGATCTTCTTCATCGCGCTCGGCGCGCTCGCGCTCTGGTTCTCGCGCGACTACACGATGGGCAGCGCGCTGCAGCCGGGTCCCGGTTATTTTCCGACGTGGCTCGGCGCGATCCTGGTCGGCTTCGGCGCGATCATCGGCGGCCTGTCCCTCGGATTTCACGAGGCGGCCGGCGAACGCCTGACGCTTCGCGGCTGGGGATTGCGGCCGTGGCTCGTGCTGCCTTCGGCGCTCGCCGCGTACGCCGTGCTGATGGAAGTCGATGCCGGCTTCGTGCCGTCGCTGCTCGTGCTCATCGTCGGTTGCGCGCTCGCGCACAAAGACGTGCGCTGGCGTGAGACGCTGCTGCTCGGCGTGTTCGTGACGGCGGGCGCCGTCGCGATTTTCATCTACGGCCTGGGACTGCCCTATCCGCTCTTCTGGTGGAGCCGCTGATGGACGGGCTGCTCGGCAATCTGCTGCTCGGCTTCAGTGTCGCACTCACGCTTCAAAACCTGCTCTATTGCTTCGCGGGCGTCTTTCTCGGCACGCTGATCGGTGTGCTGCCGGGCATCGGCCCGCTCGCGACGATGGCGATGCTGCTGCCGCTCACCTTCATGCTGCCGCCGATCTCCGCGCTGATCATGCTCGCCGGCATTTATTACGGATCGGATTACGGCGGCTCGACGACCGCGATACTCGTGAACCTGCCTGGAGAAGGCTCGTCGGTGGTCACGCTGCTCGACGGGCATCCGATGGCGCAGCAGGGTCGCGCCGGTCCCGCGCTCGCAATCGCGGCCATGGGCTCTTTCTTCGCCGGCTGCGTGGGCACGTTGCTCATCGCGCTCATCGGGCCGCCGCTCGCGAGCGTCGCGCTCGAGTTCGGCTCGCCCGAATATTTCTCGCTCATGGTGCTGGCGCTGGTGTGCGCTTCGGTGGTCGGCTCGGGCTCGCTGCTCAAGTCGCTCGCAATGGTCGTGACGGGGCTGCTGATCGGCATCGTCGGGACCGACGTCAACTCCGGGACGCATCGCTTCACTTTCGGCGTGGTCGAGCTGACCGACGGCATCGGGATCGCCGTGATGGCGATGGGCCTCTTCGGTCTGACCGAGATCGTGCGCAATCTCGCGGGCCCGCGGATGACGCACACGATCCTGCGCGGGAAGATCACGGGGCTGATGCCGCGCTGGCAGGACTTGAAGGTGAGCTTCGGGCCGATCCTGCGCGGCAGCTCCATCGGCTTCGTGTTCGGTCCGCTGCCCGGCCTCGGCGGCACGATCAGCGCGTTCACGTCGTACATGGCGGAGAAGAAGCTCGCGAAGGACCCGTCGCGCTTCGGCAAAGGTGCGATCGAAGGCATCGCCGGGCCGGAAAGCGCGAACAACGCGTGCGCGCAGACGACGTTCGTGCCGATGCTGACACTCGGCATTCCGCCGAGCGCGTCGATGGCGCTGATGCTCGGCGCGATGATGATCCACGGCATCGTTCCGGGGCCCGAGGTCATGACTTCGCGGCCGGATCTTTTCTGGGGGCTCATCGCGAGCATGTGGATCGGCAACGGCATGCTGCTGCTGCTCAATTTGCCGCTCATCGGCATCTGGGTGAAGCTCCTCCAGGTGCCCTATCGCCTGCTCTTTCCGATCATCATGACGATGATGGGCATCGGCATCTACAGCCTGAACACCTCCGGCATCGACGTGCTGCTGATGGCGTTCTTCGGCTTCGCGGGCTACGTTCTCGCGAAGCTGGAGTGCCCGTTCCCGCCGCTGATTCTCGCGATGGTGCTGGGACCGCTCATGGAGGAAAACCTGCGCCGCTCGCTGCAATTGACCGACGGCGACGCGACCGTGTTCTTCACGCGCCCGCTCAGCGCGGGATTCATGATCGCTACCGTGATTCTGCTGCTGTCGTTCATACTGTCGGCCGCGATCAAGCGCCCCATACGTCACCTGGAAACGCCGTGAACAAGCCTCTCACCCACGAGCCGAACCGCATTCCCTATCAGAAGCCGCAGCCGCGCGACATGCGCCCGGACATCGTCATCAACGACGGCATGGGCGAAGCCGACCCGCGCGTGTGGGTGCCAATGTCGGATCACACCTTCTCGCGGCCGCTGCAATACAACGTGACGGTCGGGCAGTACACGCACATCCTGCGCGTCACGCGGGCCGGCGTGATCGCGCGGCATCGCCACTCGGGTGTCGTGCACGCGTGGGTCATCCAAGGCCGCTGGCACTATCTCGAGCACGACTGGGTCGCCGAGGCGGGCAGCTACATCTGCGAGCCGGCCGGCGAAACGCACACGCTGGTCGTGCCCGAAGGCTGCAACGAGATGGTTACGCTGTTCCAGGTGACCGGCAGCCTCGTTTACGTCGATCCGCAGGGCGCCGCGACCGGCTATGACGACGTATTCACGCGCATCGAGAAGGCGCGCGCGCACTACACGAAAGTTGGGCTCGGCGAGGATTACGTCGAGCAGTTCATACGCTAGTCGTCATTCCCGCGCAGTAGGCGGCGCCCTCGAAGTGGCTTGGTCGGGCGCGGAAATCCAGAAACGATCGGGAGAACGATCCATGTCATACGACCTCGTGATCAGAAACGGTACGGTGATCGACGGTTCGGGGCTGCCGCGCTACCGCGCGGACGTCGGCGTCGCCGGCGGCAAGATCGTGACGATCGGCCGCATCCGCGGCGAGCGCGCGCGCGAGGTCGTCGATGCCGAGGGTCAAGTCGTCACGCCCGGGTTCGTCGACGGCCACACCCACATGGACGCGCAGATCTTCTGGGATCCGCTCGGCACCTCCTCCTGCTACAACGGCATCACCACTGTGGTGATGGGGAACTGCGGCTTCACGCTCGCGCCGTGTGCGGCGGAGGACAAGCACCTCGTCGTTCGCAACCTTCAGCGCGCCGAAGACATCCCGCCCGCCGCGATGGAGGCCGGCATCAACTGGACGTGGACCACGTATCCCGAGTACCTCGAAGCGCTCGAGAAGCTGCCCAAGGGCATCAACTATGCGGGCTACGTTGGCCATTCCGCAATTCGCACGTTCGTGATGGGCGAGCGCGCATTCGACGGTCCCGCGACCGAGGACGACCTGCAGGCGATGGAGCATTGTGTCCGCGAAGCGATCCGCGCCGGCGCGATGGGTTTCACGTCGTCGCGCTCGCCGAGTCACGAGACGCCGGACGGCCGGCCGGTCGCGAGCCGCAACGCGCCCTGGAGCGAAGTGCGGCGGCTGGTGGGCGCCATGGGCGAATTGAATGCGGGACTCTTCGAGGTCGCCGGCGAAGGCGTCGATCGCACCGCGGGCGATCCCGGCGTGCGCGACTGGCACACGCGGCTCCGCGATCTCGCCGTGGAATCGGGCCGCCCGGTCACGTTCGGCGTCTTCAGCCGGCGCGGCGTGAACGGCGTCTGGAAGCAGTATCTCGACCTCCTCGACGAAACCGCGGCGCACGGCGGACGCATGTTCGCGCAGGCGCACAGCCGGTCGCTTTCCGCGCTGCTCTCGTTCAGGACGCAGATGCCTTTCGACCGCCTGCCGCTGTGGAAGGACATTCGCAAGCTGCCGCTGGAGGAACAGAAGCGGAAGCTGCGCGACCCCGAGCTGCGTCCGAAGCTCATTCAGGCTTCCGGCGAGAAGGACGGCCGCAAGGCGCTCGGCACCGAAGCGCGCCCGGCCGATTACGAGTGGCTGTTCGTGTTCGACACCGTCGAAGGGCCGCATCGCTCGGTGGCGGAGGTCGCGCGCGAGCGGCAGCAGCATCCGGCCGAGACGATGATCGAGCTCGCGCTCGAGAAGGACCTCGAACTCTTCTTCCTCCAGCCCGTGGCGAACGAGGATCAGGACATCGCGCTCGAGATCATGCGCCACCCGCGCACGGTCACCACCTTTTCGGATTCGGGCGCGCACGTCTCGCAGCTCATGGATTCGTCGCTCCAGACGCACCTCCTCTATCACTGGGTGCGCACGAAGCAGGCGTTCACGCTCGAGCGTGCCGTTCAGATGCTGACGATGGTGCCGGCGACGCTCTGGGGCTTTCACGATCGCGGTTTGATCCGCGAGGGCATGGCGGCCGACATCGTGGTTTTCGATCCCGACACGATCATGGCCGAGATGCCGGAAGTGGTCGACGATCTCCCGGCCGGCGCACGCCGTCTCGTGCAGCGCACGCGCGGGGTCGCCGCGACGATCGTCAACGGGAAGGTCCTGCTGCGCAATGGTAAACATACCGGCGCGCTGCCGGGACAACTGCTGCGCGGACCGCTCGGTCGAAGGGGCTGAACAGCGTCATCCCGCGCAGGCGGGAATCCAGTAACGATCAGGAGATGAAATGCCAGTAGACGTCGGATATCTGTTACCCACGCGCGAAGCGATCATGGAAGGCCGGCCGGAGGCGACACCTCTGCTCGATCTCGCGGAGCGCGCGGAAGACCTCGGTTTCGATTCGGTGTGGGTCGGCGATTCGCTGCTCGCGCGTCCGCGGCACGAGCCGATCACGCTGCTCGCCGGCGTCGCGGGCCACACGAAACGGGTGAAGCTCGGCACGGCGGTGCTGCTGCCCGCGATGCGCAATCCCGTGCTGCTCGCGCACGCGGTCGCGACGCTCGATCAGGTCAGCCGCGGCCGCGTCATTCTCGGCATCGGCATCGCGACCGACGTGCCGAACATCCGCGCCGAGTTCCGCTCCGCGGGCGTGCCGTGGGAAAAGCGCGTCGGCACCCTGATGGAAGGCATGCGCCTGTGCAAGGCGCTGTGGACCGGCAAGCCCGTCGACTGGGACGGCCGCTGGCACGTGGAGAAAGGCGTGATCGGACCGACGCCGGCACAGCCGGGCGGCCCGCCGATCTGGGGCGGCGGCTCGGCGCCCGCGGCGCTCGAGCGCGCGGCGAAGAATTTCGACGGCTGGTTTCCGACCGGCCCGGATGCGAAGCGCTGGGGCGAGCAGTGGCGGCAGGTGCAGGCGCTCGCGCGCGAGGCGGGACGTAAGCCGGAAGACCTCACCGCCGCGATCTATCTCACGCTTGCGATCGACGAGAACCCGCAGAGCGCCAATCAGAAGATCGACGACTTCCTGTCGGCCTATTACGGCCAGCGTCCCGACATGCTGAAGCAGCGGCAGGCGTGCTTCGGCGGCTCGGCAAGCGCAGCGGCCGGATGGTTGAACAGCTACGTGCAGGAAGGCGCGCGGCATCTCGTGCTGCGCTTCGCCGGAGATCACGAGCGCAACCTGGAGACGATCGCGAAGCTCAGAGAGCAGTTGGGCTGACCGGATACCGGCCTTCGCCGGTATGACGGCTGACCGTCACCCCGGCGACGGCCGGCGTGAAGACGGTCGCTATTTCAACGGCGGCGGCACGCCCTCCGGCAGCGGCGTGCGATCGACGTTGAGGCACATCGAAACCAGCGAATAGAAGCCGTTCACCGCGATCAGGTCGAACACGCCGCGCTCGCCGAAGCGGTCGAGCACGCGCTGGTAGCTCGCGTCGCTCACGCCCTGCTTCTCGTGCAGCTCCTTCGAAAAGTCGTAGACCATCGCCTCGTCGTCGTCCATCTCCGCGGGGCGGCGGCCTTCAGCGATCGCTTGCGCGATTGCCGGATCGAGCCCGGCGTCCAGCGCGAGCTTGCAGTGCGCGTGCCATTCGTACTGAGACGTCCAGAAGCGCGCGGTGACGAGTATCGCCATCTCGTTCAGCTTGGTCGGCAGGCTGCTGCGAAAGCGGATCTCCTCGCCGAGCCGCTGCACGCAGTCGCCGATGCCGGGGCTGCGCAGCCACACGTTGAACGGGCCGCCCAGTGGGCCCGGCTTCGCCGCACCGGAGTTCGCGATCTTCGCGCGCGGTCCCGAACGGATCGCGTCGTAGAGTCTGCGCTGCTCGGCGCTGAGCGCCTCCACGGGGATGAGATTGAACCGGCGGGAATCTGGCATCGTTTTCCTCTCTGCGTGTTTTCGACTACATCTCGTCACGGATGGTCAGCGTGTCCTCGAACACCCACACGCGGCGGATATCGACGACGTCGTACTGTCGCGCCATCGCGGGTGGGAACTTGCTGAATGGCGCGTGCAGTACCGCGATGCGGCGCACCGCTTCGTCGATCTCGCGCACTCCGCTGGAGCGGTGTATCGACACGTGCTCGAGGGTGCCGTCGCTGCGGATCGAGACCGTGACGACCGGCGGGTCGTAGACGCGCCAGCCGGCGGAGCGGCGGAAATTGAGCGAGCCGTTGCGCTCGAGCTTCCAGCGCACGCTGTCGACGTAAGCGCGGATCAGTACGTCGCGCTCGACGCCGACGATCGCGCGGCGTCGCATGTTCTCGATCAATGGCGGCGTGCCCGGCGGGCGCAGCAGCTCGTCGCGCCTGCCGGGTGTCCGGAGCTGCTCCAGCGCTTTCGCGGCGAGCTCCCTGCCCGATGGCGCGCCGGGCGCGGGCGCGGCCGGCTTCTGCGCCGCGAGGCGCTCCCGTTCGCGCTGGGCGGCGGCCTCGGCTGCGGCCTTTTCGCGCGCGGCGACTTCCTGCGCGCGCTTGGCGGCTTCCTCCGCGGCGCGTTTGGCTTCGAGCTCCGCCTGGCGCTTCGCTTCAAGCTCCTTCTGGCGTGCGGCCGCCTGCCGCGCGAGCTCTTCCGCGCGCCTGAGGGCCTCGGCTTCGAGCGCGAGGCGTTTCGCTTCTTCCTGTTTCTTGAGCTCCTCCTGCTTCTGCAGCTCGGCAAGCTTGCGCGCTTCTTCTTCCTTCCTGAGCTCTTCCTGCTTCTGCAACTCCGCGAGCTTGCGCGCCTCTTCCTCTTTTCGAAGCTCCTCCTGCCGCTTCTCCTCGGCGAGTCTTTTCGCCTCCTCCTCCTTCTGAAGCTCCGCGAGCTTGCGCGCCTCTTCCTCTTTGCGCGCGTCTTCGAGCTTCTTCGCTTCTTCGAGCCGTTTCGCCTCGGCGAGCTGCTTCGCTTCCTCTTCCTTCTGACGCGCGAGCGCTTCCGCATCCCGCCGTGCTTTTTCTTCAGCAGCGCGGGCAGCTTCCTCGGCTTTCTTGCGCTCGACGTCTTCCGGCGGCTGGACCACCGGCGGCTCTTCGACGTCCTGCTTCTTCGCGATGACCTGCGGCGCGCGCTGCGGCTCGGGCTCGGCGAGCTGCGGCGGCGGCACCTTGAACGTCTCCGCCTGCGGCTCGCTCTGCGCGAGGAGCGTCGGCTGCGGCTTCGGCCGCACTTTGCGCTCGCGGGCTTTCGCCTTCGCGGCCGGAGCCGCCTTGCGCGATTCGCGCCGCGGCGCGGATGCCGGCGGCGCTGCGAGCGCCACCTTCGGCGCACGCAGCTCGAGCGACGTGGCGGCGCGCAGCTTGAGCGGCTCCGCCGGCGGCGCGGGAGGCGGCACCTGCACGATGCGAACGTCGAGGTTCGGCGCCTGCGCGCGCCGGTCCGGCCATTTCCACGCGAGACCCGGCACACCCCAGCCCGGCGCGCCGAACGTCAACAGGACGACGAGCGCGTGCAGCCCGACCGAGACCGCCACTGCCACGGAGAGGCGCTTTCGTGCACGCTTCGGCTGGAGCGCGTCCCAGAAAGCCCGGAACGGGCCGAGACGCAGGACCTGACTATTCACCGCGCAGATTCTATTAGAGGGCAAGGCCATTGATCGTTCATCTCGTCGACGGCACGTACGAGCTTTTTCGGCATTTCTACGGGCAGCGGCGCTTCAACAAGGGCGTCGATCGGCCGTACGGCGCCGTCGTCGGCGTGCTCCAGACGGTGCTCGGCATGATCGAGAGCGGCGACTGCTACCTCGGCGTCGCGACCGACCACGTGATCGAGTCGTTTCGCAACCGGCTGTGGCCCGGCTACAAGACCGGCGCCGGTATCGAGCCCGCGCTCCTCGCGCAGTTCGAGCCGCTCGAGCACGCGCTCGCGGCGATGGGAGTCGCGGTGTGGCCGATGATCGAGCTCGAAGCGGACGACGCGCTCGCTTCCGCCGCGCGCATCGCGTGCGAGGAAGAGCGCGTGCAGAAGGTGGCGATCTGGACGCCGGACAAGGATCTCGCGCAGTGCGTGCGCGCAGATCGCGTCGTGCAGATCGACGGACGCCGCAAGACCATTCGCGATGCGGCCGGCGTGCGCGAAAAGTTTGGTGTCGATCCGCCCCTCATTCCCGATCTGCTCGCGCTCACCGGCGACGCCGCCGATGGCTATCCCGGCATTCCCGGCATCGGCGCGAAGACTGCCGCGCAGCTCGTCAATCGGCACGGCCCGATCGAGAGCTTTCCGCCGCAGGTGCTCGGCGAGCGCCATGCGCTCGCGGTGCTTTTCAAGACGCTCGCGACGCTGCGCACCGACGCGCCGCTCTTCCTCGATGTCGAGACGCTGCGCTGGAGCGGGCCGACGAAGGCGTTCGCGCAGTGGGCGGAGCGGATGTCGGCGCCGCGGCTGCTGGAGCGGTGCGAGAAAGCGGCCGGTGCGGCCGGTGCGCCACCCGCGCACCCGACGCGCCAACGCTTGTAGGTGGTGGTAACCCACGAACCTCGCATGCCATTTGCATTGGTCGCGCCAGATCCCATGGAGTAAGCCCATGACCGCAGTCCGGAAAGGCCAGGCGCAGGACCTGATGCCGCGCGACGAATTCGGCAAGCGCTTCCGCGAGCTTTTTTACGATCCGGCGTATCGGGCCTATGACGAGGTGATCGGCGAGATGGAAGCGATCGCGTGGAGCGCGTATTGCGAAGGACGCAAATCGCCGATCACCGAGAAGGCGGGGCCTGGATTTGCCGATCCGGATTTCGATCTCTCCGTGCAATGGCGCGAGACACGCGAGCGCGTGCGCGCCGCCGATGCGCGCCGCCGGGAGGCCTCCGCTGCGTCGCGCGTGCTGGTCGTCTGCGCAAGCTCGCGTAACGACGGCACCTGCCCGGGCGAGATGTCGAAGACATACCGCCTTGCCAAAGCCGTATGCGAGCAGCTTCGGGCAGACGGCATGGAGGACGATCTCCTCGACTTGAGCCACGTCAACTCCGACCCGCGGCGCCACATTCATCCGTGCAAGGGCTGCGTGGGCACCGCGATGCCGCTGTGTCACTGGCCGTGCAGTTGCTATCCCAACCATTCGACCGGGCAGGTGAACGACTGGATGGGCGAGATCTACGAGCGCTGGAGCGCGGCGCACGGCGTCATTCTGCTGACGCCGGTGTACTGGTATCAGGTCGCGAGCCCGCTCAAGCTCATGATGGACCGGCTCGTCTGCGCCGACGGCGGTAATCCCGATCTGACCAGCACCTCGGGCAAAGACCCGGACAAAGCGAAGATGCTCGAGCTCAGGGGCTGGGATTATCCCAAACATCTCGCCGGGCGTGTGTACGGCGTGTTCGTGCACGGCGACGTGGCGGGCATCGAAGCCTCACGGCGCGCGTTGTCGGACTGGCTCGACTGGATGGGGCTCATCGATGCCGGCTTTCACGCGCGGCTCGACCGCTACATCGGCTATTACGAGCCGTACGCGACGAGCCACGACGCGCTCGACCGCGACGCGGCCTTGTGGGAGGAAGTGCGCAACATCGCGCGCAGCGTCGCGATCGCGGTGCGCGAAGCGCGCGCCGGCACGCTCAGCGATCCCGCTTCGCAGGTGCAGGGCCCACGTCCGAAGTAATGCTCAGGCAGCGCTGCGCGAGCGCGCGAGCCGCTCTTTCAAATAGGGCTTCTCGCCGCCGGCTTCGATCATCGCGCGATAGATGTCGGGCAGCGGCTTGCCGGTGAGCGATCGGCCGCGCGTGACGTTGCGGAGCTCGACCGTGTCGGTGTCGATCTCGAGCGTGTCGCCGGTTTCGATGAGATCGAGAATGCCCGGACAGACGATCGGCCACAGCCCGCCGCCCACGCAATTGCTGAAAAAGAGCGGACCGAACGATTCCGCGATCACCGCCGGAATGCCGAGCGCGAGTATCGAGTAATGCGCCGGCGTGGACGAGCCGCAGCCGAAGTTCGTGCCCGCCACGATGAAATCGCCGCGCCGCACTTTCGACGCGAACGTCGGATCGAGCGATTCCAGGCAGTGCCTGCCCTGCTCGTCCGGCGGCAGATGGTTGTACATCTGCTTGCGGATCAGCCCCGTATTGATGTCGGACTGCGGAAATTTCCAGACTTTGCCGGTCAGCTTCATTGATGTCGTCATTCCCGCGCAGGCGGGTATCCCCTTCCCCCTCAGGGGGAAGGTAGGATGGGGGTGGTTTCCCGGGT
>Ga0196978_1001263_pt1 | contig 11488 bp, 5 predicted proteins | sample S3v_2013CmetaG_FD_155491 | JGI IMG/M metagenome (GOLD analysis project Ga0196978, IMG submission 155491) | Soil microbial communities from Anza Borrego desert, Southern California, United States - S3+v_20-13C | ecosystem: Environmental > Terrestrial > Soil > Desert | place: USA: California... | reverse complement strand
CCATGACTCTCCCGGGTTCCTCTCAGCCCTCGGCCTCCAAGACTCAAGACACAAGACTCAAGACTTCGGCCGCGCCGGACCGCGCGGGCGACGCCCACCGCGGCCCGTGCGTCATCGCCTCCGGCAACGGCATGAACGCTTTCGAGGGAGAGAACACCGTCGAGCGGGCGTTCAAGCTCATGACCGAGGGCGTCCGCCCCGTCGAGGCCTGTGTCCGCGGCGTGAACATCGTCGAGAACGACCCCTCCGACATGTCCGTCGGCTACGGCGGCCTGCCCAACGAGGAGGGCGTCATCCAGCTCGACTCCGCCTGCATGGACGGCCCGCTCCACAAGGCCGGCGCCGTCGCCGCGATCGAGGGGATCAAGAACCCCGCCAGCGTCGCCCTCGAGGTGCTGCGGCGCACCGACCACGTGCTCCTCGTCGGCGACGGCGCCAAGAAGTTCGCCCTCCGCATGGGCTTCAAGGAGGAAGACCTCCACACCGAGCAATCCCGCGCCGCCTGGCAGCAATGGCGCGCCAACCTCAACCGCGAAGACAAGTGGCTCGACGAGGACCAGATCATCAACTTCCCCGAACCCTGGCGCCAAGGCCAGTCGTCGGCTGTCCCCTCGGGCCCCCTCCCCCGCGCCCCGCGGGGGAGGGCTGGGGAGAGGGCTACCAACCCTTCTTCCTCTACTCCTCCTGGACTTTCTTCCGATTCCCACCTCACCCTCGACCCCTACGGCAATCTCCACACCTACGGGACGATTCATTGCTCCGCCACCGACGGCAAGGACAACGTCGGCTGCTGCACCACCACCAGCGGCCTCGCCTGGAAGCTCCCCGGCCGCGTCGGCGACTCCCCCTTGATCGGCTGCGGCCTCTACTGCGACAACGCTGTCGGCTCCGCCGGCGCCACCGGGCGCGGCGAGAGCGTGATCCAAACCCTCGGCGCCTTCTGGATCGTCGAGACCATGGCCCGCGAGCCCTACCGCTCCGTCACCGACATCTGCCTCGAAGCCTGCCGCCGCATTGTCGACCGCACCCGCGAGCCCCGCATGCTCGACGAGAACGGCAATCCGCGGTTCAGCGTCACCTTCTACGCCGTCCGCAAGAACGGGGCGTACGGGTCGGCGTGCATCCTCAAGGGCGGGTACGCGGCGGTGTGCGTGGACGGGAAGGCGAGGAGGTTGGAGAGTGAGTGGCTGTACGGTTAGACGAAGTGCTGCGGCCTCGCAGAATCGAACTTTAGCAAGCCTGGTTGATTCGCCGGGGAGGCGTGGCAAGTCGAACAATCCATTCACGTTCCTATCGCGATTGTCGCTAGCTGGTCCAACCTGTTTGATAAACAATTGTCAGCAGCAAGCGGTGCATGACGACACTGGAAGTGCCTGCATGATCTCTAGAGATTCGCTTAATATATGAAGCAGGTTCTTTCTCCATCTCTGGATGATGTTCGACTCGAATGCGTGCTAATGCAAGCGTGGAAGAAAACTGCCGCCTACTTGCGCACCCACAGTTGGTACGCGGATACCCTGGGGATCGACTATCAGGCACTGCGGATCCCAGATTTCATCGCCGAACTTAGAGAAGAGCTGGAGGTTCACGCCGTCTGGAAACCAGAGCCCCTGGAGTTGGTACCGGCACCGAAGACCCAGAGGTGGCACTTCGATGAGCAGGGGAGATGGGTCCCTCGACCAAACCAAGGCTATCAGAAGAAGCTCCGGCCACTGGCGCACGTTTCTCTCAGGGACCAGGTGGTCGCCACGGCCATTATGCTCTGCTTGGCTGATCGCGTTGAGACGCGGATGGGCGACCCGAGAGTCTCCATCACGCCAACGGAGGATCGGCGTCGAGTGCTCGCCTACGGACATCGCCTCCTTTGCGACTCCGATGGCAGTGTGCTGCGGCACCGGTGGGGAAGTGCAAAACTATATCGGCAGTTCTTTCAGGACTACCAGACATTTCTTCGACGACCGCGAGTTGCTGCCGAGCTTCTAGAGCAAGGAACTAATAACTTCGAGATCGCCATCGTTCAAGGCGACCTTTCGAAGTTCTATGACCGCGTCCAACCAGAGCTCCTCCGGCAGAAGCTTGAGCAGCTCCGCCAAGAAGGAGATGATCCTCGCTTCTTTGAGTTGGCTGGTCGCGTGTTCGACTGGAGATGGGCGGATACAGCTCGGGCAGAGCGGCACGGTCGTGAGGGTGGCCTAGACGGCTTCATGGAAGTCGCGCTGCCGCAAGGACTCGTCGTATCGGGGTTCTTCGCGAACGTGGTGATGCTGGACTTTGAGCGTCGCTTACGGGACGCCTTCGACACGGACATTGATGCCCAGCGCAGAGTCACACTTTTGGACGCGGCGTACTACGTTGACGATCTCCGTCTCGTCGTGCGCATCCCGAAAGGAGAGAGGGAGAGCGTTGTACAAGCGACGGTTTCCGGCTGGCTCCAACGGCTGCTTGATGAGACAGCTTCTGGATTGCAGATAGAGCCGTCCAAGACGGCGGTCACGGTCGAAGGGCGAGATCGGCGTTTCCTAGTTCCCCAATCCCGGGCCGCCCACCGTATACAGAGTGATGTATCGGGCGTTTTTGACATGCTGCACGGCACCGAGCTCATTGGCGCCATTGAAGGGTTCTTCCACACCCAGAAGCGATACTCCACCGAGACCACACACGAGGACAATGGTCGCACAGGTCTGCTCATTGGTCTGTCCGACATGCGCGACGAAACGGCAGCTCGGTTTGCTGCCGGTCGATTCCGGAGGACCTTCCGTTCACTACGTCCGCTGCTGGAGGACTCGAACCAGCCGGCTGGCGCGGGAGCTGGGGAAGAAGAGGGTTTTGGTGCGGAGGATGATGACGCAAGCGAGCAAAGCATCGTGCTGTCGAAGGTCCAGCTCGATGACCGTGCAAAGGTGTTCGCTGCTCTGCTGATCGAGGAATGGACTGCGAATCCAGCGAATGTACGGCTGATGCGTGTCGCGTTGGACATGTACCCAGACAAGCAGTTTCTTGACGAGGTTCTGCGGATTCTGAGGCCGAGTTGGGAGACTGGATCGTCCAAAGGAGCCCGGCGCGAGATTCGAGTGTACTGCCTGGCGGAACTCTTTCGGGCCGGTGCGACGGAAACGGGAATGGTATCTGACGACGAGTGCCTGCCCCACGGTGTCTCGTTAGTCGCGTATCACGAGCGGTTGCTCGATGAAGCCAGGGCTATATTCGACCAGTTTGTCGCCGGTGCCTCGCCAACATCGCGACTGCCATGGTACCTGATGCAGCAAGTATTCCTGTACCTGTCAGCACAGAATGCGTTTCCGGCAAGTCTTGCCAATCTGCGGACGAAGGGGGGGCCGCTTCTGGCGCTCTACCGCCGGTTTGCCAAGTTCCTGGATGGCGAGCGTCCGGCGTCACTCGATGAGCGAGTCAGCTTTCTGGTAATCGCGAGAACGGGGTTCTCATTGGCCGAGGTTGTACGCAGAGTCGCAGCGCAGGGCGTTTCCGCGGAGTTTCTGGCGCGCCTCGATGGATGTGCCCCAAGCGTTGCCGCCGAGGTGTGGGGAACTGTCGCCCATGAGGCAGGCATTTCCCTCAGACAAACGGCCGAGCGCATCGGATTGAAGCAGCGAGAGCGTTTGGAGAGCAGCCAACGCATCCTTCCAGATATCGCAATACGTCCGCTCAATCCCTTCTTCTTTGAACCCAACATCCTCCATTTGGCGGCGTGGCTATTTGATCTTCCGCCCATTACGTTCGAGACACCCCTTACGCCGTGGCAGATCGAGTGTGCGGATCCCGATGCTCCTGAGGGCGAGTTCGGGAAGCTCAATCTGGAATCGCTGCGCGTCCAACGCTCAGTCAGCACTGCCTCGCATTTGTTTGCTGCTCCCGAGTGGTGCGAGACGGTGGAAGATCGGCGTCGCTGCAATATCGGAGCCTTGCTGCGGTACGCCATACGAGGTACGACCGACCTTTACGCCCCGGCAACTAAGACGCGGACAGCTAGAGTACCGCGGTACGCTCGGACGGTCTCGCATTGGCAACAGCTGAGGTATGCCGGCTTCCAAGGAAGATCCGCGTTTGGGCCCGCTTGGCTGCCGATCTCCTCATTCGTGGAGGGGATCCTATTCGAACTACTTCGGTGGCCGGGTTCGGGGGTGACCACAGAACTGACGGGACTGGACCAGCTTGCTAATGCCGTGAACGCGCGCCTGAACTTCCTGCGGAGTCAGTTCGGCAAACACAGTCGTACGCTCTTTCTTGAGCAAAGGGCTCCACTGCCGTACAAGGTCAAGGGCGTTCAGAGCTGGGGTCGGCCTCTGCGAATCGGTGTTGTCCAGACCGTGTTACCCGACACTGACGATTTCCTTCGGCGTGCAACGGACCCCGAGCTTGTCGGTGACCCGGCGTTCCGCCGATCCCATAGGGCCCACTTGGCTGCCGCTCTGGAGGGCGTTAATCAGATGCGCCGCGTGCGCGACACCCACAGGAGCCAGTCTCGCGGTGACAGGCAGACCATTGACCTCTTGGTGCTCCCAGAACTTGCCGTGCACCCGGACGATGTGCGTCCGCTTCTGGTACCCTTCGCTCGAAAGCACCGATGCATTTTGCTCTTTGGGATGGTCTATCACAGGGAGCCGCGATTGCCTGGAGAGAGTCTCATCAACTCGTGCCAATGGCTCATTCCCGAATGGACACGAGCGAACGGATTTCAACTGCGGACCGTCGAACAGGGCAAGTTGCATCTTACCGCCGATGAGAAGAATCTGGTTCCGCCTCCGACGGGATTCCGTCCGGCACAATGGTTGATCGAGTATCTCTGGAGCTCCGACGTTGGGACTCATCGCCCTTTGACCATGACTGCCTCAGTGTGCTACGACGCTACCGATTTAACGCTTGCCGCCGATCTTCGACCACAAAGCGATCTGTATATAATTTGCGCACTGAATCGCGATGTTGGCACGTTTGACCGGATGTCTGACGCGTTGCACTATCACATGTATCAGGGTGTTCTTCTTGTGAACAATGGCCAGTTCGGTGGAAGTTCTTTCTTCATGCCCTTTGAGAAGCCGTTTCATCGTCAGGTGTTTCACCTTCATGGGCAGCCACAGGTAGCGATCGCGTTTGCCGAGATCTGTCCCGAGAAGCTCCTCAGTCGCCCGCGGCCCCCCACCGGTCCGGAGCTCAGGGTCGGGCGTCGCCACGACGATGCTCCGCCAGAGGGGTCATGGAAGACGCCACCCGCGGGCTGGAGCTACTCGTCAACGATGCGGTAGGCGGAGTACTGGAGACCGGGCTAACACTCCCAGACGTCGATCGTATTGTTGCATCTGCTTGCGATTGGGCGCGTCCTCCGTGGTCACGGTCCGGTCTCCGCTCCGAGCGTACCGGCCGCGCATGGCGTCGGCAAACGTGGCCGAAACGCGGGCGCCACGACTCGCCGCAACCCAACGCCTTCTTCTTCTTCTTCTTCTTCTTCTTCTTCTTCTTCCGGCTCTCCGCCGCGCAGTCGTGTGATGCCCGTCCAAAACGCCCTAGCATCACTGCGAGAGAAGCGGACCACGGGGGAGTCGGCCGAGCGGGCGCGAGCGGTGGCGCACGACCGCCCCCCGGAACGACGCTAGCACCCCGCCGACCAAAGATTCAGAAACACCAGAAAGTCCTGCGTGTTGACCACGCCATCCTCGTTGAGATCCGCGCGCGGGTTCCTCGCCGACCAGTCGTTGAGGTAGGCCAGGAAGTCGAGCGTGTCCACGCGCCCGTCGGCGTTCCAGTCGGGCGTACAGGCGGCGTCGCACTCGGTGAAGCCCTCGATCATCCCCTTCACCTCATCGACGCGGGCCGCGGCCTTGGCGCGGAGCTTGTCGAAATGCTCGGGGATCGAGTCGGAGATGTTGCTGTTCGGGTCGGCCGCGAGGGCGTCGGCCAGCACGGGCTCGACCGCGTCGAGGAAGCCCGTCAGCGTCTCCGCCGAGAGCGGGCCGCACAGGAGGTCGTTGAAGATCTGGGAGTACTGGGCGCGGAACTCCGGCACGTTGAGCAGAATCTGGGAGTACCAGCTCCGCTCGCTGTAGATGTCGTAGCCCTCGGGGTTGCTGAAGGAGGAGTCGAGGTCCCACGGGTAGTACTGGCGCTTGCGCCCCGTCGCCCAGTCGGCGAAGTGGAAGTTCTTGCCCTTGGAGAAGACGTGGTCGGGGTCGGCGCAGAACGAGGTCACCGCCCCCATCGTCAGCAGCGTCTGCATCTCGATGTATTGCGGCAGCTCCGCGGCGAGCACCTCCGGCGGCGGGGTCGCGCAGTCCTCGCGGAACGGCCGGTAGCAGAGGGCGAGATACGTCGGGCTGTCGCCGTCGCCCTCCTTGAGCTCGGGCGGGCCGTTGATATCCTCGACCTCGTACATCCACGTCTCGCCGGATTGCCAGAGCCCTCGGTTGCGGAGAAACTGCTTGTCGCGCTGCTCGGTGTTCGCATAGACGCCCGTGTACTCGCCGTTGATCGTGAGCGTCGCCCAGTTGGCCAGGCCCGCGGGCGCTTCGAGGTCGTACCCCTCGGGCCCGGAGGCGCTGCGATGCATGAACCACGCGAAGCCTTCCGTGACGACATCGATGTCGTCACCGTTCTCCAGGCTCACGGCGGCGAGCCCGTGCCAGAGCTGATCATCCACAAACTCGTTGATGTCGATCTTCAGGCTGACCTTGGAGAAGCTCGTGCCGTTCCGGAGCGGGTCGGCGCTCTTCCGCCGCACGCTCACCAGGATCGGTTTCTCGCCGTCGGCCCAGAGCATCGCCGGCACCTCGACGTCGAACGTCTCGTCGTTCTGGATCGTCGTCCAGTCGGCGTCGTCCATCGAGAGATTGAGCGGGACCAGCCAGGCGGGGTCGAACACCTCCGGCCAGTCCTGTCCGCGGGCGCCCGCGCCCGCCAGCCCGATCCCCATCGCCACGGCGATTCCAGCTGTCCGGTCGCGCATACGCCCATTCATGCCCATCTCCTCGCGCCCCCGGCCAGCCCAACATACCCGACGCGACGGGGATCACCAAGCCGCAGCAGCCCCGCGCTCCGCGGCGGCGCACCGCCACCGGCTCCGGGCGCACCGTGGGCGCCGCCGCGCAGTGGGGCGGGCTCAGGAGGGGAGGCCGGCCGGCGCGTCGAGCTCCCGGGACGAGCCGCCGTGCTCAGCGCGGACACCGGGGTCCGGGGCGGCCTTCAGCTCCGGGAGGGGATCCGAAGCCGCGGCCGGGGCGCCCGGCGCGGGCAGGATCATCGTGACCGTCGTCCCCTTGCCGAGCTCCGACTCGATCTCGAGCTTGCCGCCGACGCGCTCGCAGATGGCGTGGGCGAGGGCGAGGCCGAGGCCGCTGCCGGGCGCGCCCGCGGCGGTGGGGCGGTGCTTGGTGGTGAAGAAGGGCTCGACGGCGCGGCGCAGGGTCGGCTCGTCCATGCCGCACCCGTCGTCGATCACCTGGAGAAGCACGGCGCCGTCGTCGGAGCGCGCGCGGGCCTCCACGGTGATGCACCCGGCGTCCTGCTTCGCGCCGCCCTCCTGCGCCCGGCGCATGAGCACCGCGTCGCGGGCGTTGTGCACGAGGTTGAGCACCGCCTGCGTGAGCCGGTGCGGCGCGACCTTCACCAGCGGCAGCCCAGGGGGCACATCGAACCTGAGGCGCACATAGCCGTTTCCCCGCCGCCCCTCCGGCCCCGAGATCGAGGACTCGAGAAGCCCCTGCACCCGGCCGCACCAGGAGGCGAGCTCGGTGGCGCCCTCCGTGCCCTCGTGCTCCGGGTCGCGGGAGAAGAGCGCCAGGTTCCGCGCCATGTGCCGCAGGTGATCCACGAGCGCGGTGATGACGCTCAGCTCGGCCCTGACTTTCTCGTCGAGCGCGGGGTTTCGCAGCACGACGTCCAGGCGCGTGCCCAGGGGGAGGGTGACGTTGTTGATGTCGTGCGCCAGCCCGGAGGCCATGGTCCCGACCGCCGCGAGGCGCTGCGCCAGGCCGAGCGACTGCGCGGCCCGGTGCACTTCATCGGTGCGCTTCGCGAGCTCCTCCTGCAGGCGGTTGCTGAACCGCTTGGGCAGGTCGATGTCCTGCACCACGCACGTGACGCCGACGATGTCTCCCGACTCGTCGCGAAGCGGGGCGGTGCTCACGCGCATCCAGGTCTCGCGCCCGTCGTCGCCGGTGTAGAGCATCTCCATGCCGGGGATGACGCGCTCGCCGCGCATCGCGCGCCTCCCCGGCCAGCTCTCGGGGCCGATCGGGTTCCCTTGCTCGTCCCAGGCGCGCCAGCGGCTCCGGCCCTCGGGGGCCATCGACGGGATGCCGACGGGCACGAGCTCATCCATGGACTGGTTCGTGAGGGTCCACCTGCTCGTCCCGTCCATCACGCCCACCGCGACGGGGAGCTGCTCGAGGATGCTCTTGAGCCTCGCCTCGCTCTCGCGCACCGCGCGCTCGGCCTGCGCCGCAAGCCGGGCGTGCCGGCTCACACCGATGGCCGTCCACCACAGCAGGGCGACCAGCATCGCCACCATCGTGAGCACCAGGATGGCGATGCCGAACTCCGAGTCGTATAGCCCTGCCTGCTCGCCGATGATCCGGAGCTTGCCCAGCCCCACCGGGATGGCGATGATGGGAAGCAGCAGCCTGCGCGCCAGCAGCCCGCCCGCATCGTCGCGCCGGAGCACCGCGATCATCCCGTGCTCCGGTAGTGCCGTCAGCAGCCCGACGCCGAGCGCAAAGATCATCGTGCTCGTCTGAAAGGCGATGCCGGTGAAACGCGCCACGCCGAAGAGCCGATCCGCCCCGAACCAGAACCCGATGAGGGAGAGCGATGCGATGCCGACGGTCAGGACCGCAGCGACGCTGGCGGCGCGCCGCCCGCGCGCGCCGCCGGCCGCGAGCAGCAGCCCTATACCCAGGACGAGGTACGACGTCGAGGCGGGCGGGCCCATCCGCATCGGCGCCGCCGCGGCCTTCTGGCCCCACGTCGCGTGGGACAGCAGGGTGTCGATCCCGAGGTCAACGCCTGACAGGTGCTGAAAGAGCGTCAGCCCCCCGATGACGCCCGCGAGGCCCCCAGCGCCGCGGACGACCGCGCGCCCGAGCCCCCCGCCGCCCCGCGCCAGCACCAGCACCGCGACGCCGCAGAGGATCGCCGCCACGGCCGTGTTCGGGAACATCGAGATCCCGTCGCGGTTCCAGTCGGTGAGCGGCTGCGAGCCGATGGCCCAGCCGAGCAGGGTGAGGGCCCCCCCGAGCACGGCGTACGCGCCGCACGCGGCGCTCGCCATCGACAGCAGCCTGGAGGGGGTGAGTGCAACCATCGCGGGTCGAGCCAGGCGGGCGGGGTCAACTGGGCAGAATACCGGAAGCGGACCCCGCGTCAACCAGTCTGGCTCCGATTCCCGGCGAGCGGCGGGCCTGGTCTGCATGCCGTCACGCCGAGATGGCAACGCCGCCGGACGGCGATTTGCCCGTTTCCGCCGCCCCTCGGACGAGTAGCATGGAGCTTGGCCGGTCGGACCCCTCCGCGCCGGGAGATCGGGCGATGCGAATCCCCACCCGGGTGCTTGCCCTCGCCTCCGCTCCCGCCGCCGCCCAGCACCAGGTCGCCAAGCTCACGGCCGAGCCCGGCGCTCGACGGCGACACGCTGGTTGTGGGGGCGGTCTACGACCGGGACAACGGCGCGAAGGCCGGGGCCGCGTATGTCTTCTCGATCAGCGACTGCGCCGCCGATTTCAACGGCGACGGCGCGATCAACTCGCTCGATATCCTCTACGACCTCCGAATCTGGGCTTCGGGCGACGCCGCGGCCGACTTCAACGCCGACGGCCGGCTCGGGACCGGCGATGTGCAGGCGTATCTGGACGCGTGGATCGCGGGGTGCTGAAGGCGCCGGGGGGTGGGTCCGCTGCTACGGGCAGCCGGCGTTCCACGCGTTGAGGAAGGCGATGACGTCGCGCGTGTCGACGACGCCGTTCCCGTCGGCGTCGGCCAGGCAGGCGATGCCTCCGCCGCGGATCCCCAGCGCGAGCGTCTGGCTCTCCACCTCGGCATAGGCGTTGCGGAGCACGACCCGGTACTCGCCCTCGGTCTCCTCGCTCGGAACGATCGTGAGCGTCGGCGAGGTCGCCCCGCTGAAGAGCGGTCCGTCGACGAGATCAACTCCGTCCTTGCGCCATTGGTATTCCGTCGCGTTGTCGGCGACCACGCGCATCGGCGCCGGGTCGCCACCGGCCTCCGTGACGAGCGAGCCCTCCAGCAGGAGCACGCGCGGCCCGACGGCGTAGGCGAAGACGGCGCCCGGATACGCGGGGCCGCCCGAATAGGGGCCGCCGAGATAGACGACCCCGGACGCGATCGTGACCGACCACCCGGCGTGCAGCGCGTCGGGTCCCGCCGGGCGCAGCTCGTGGACGAGATCGCCCGTGTCGCGGTCGTAGAAGTAGGCGACGCCCTGCTCCTGGCTCTCGTACGGCGCGCCGACGACGACGCAGGCATCGTCGATCGCCACCGACTCGCCGTAGTGCCCGTTGACGACGGGGTGCGCCGAGGCAGTTTTGGTGATGAACTGCCCGGTCGAGGCGTTGAACACGTACGCCGCGCCGCCGCCGGCGCCGGGGGCGCCCGCCACGGCGACATTGCCCCGGACCGCCACCGAGATCCCGAGGCCGTCGTCCGCGGCGCCGTCGAACGCCGTGTACTTGAAAAGCTGCTGGTTGTCGTCCAGGTTGAACACGCAGACTGCGCCGCCGCCGTTCGCCTTGGCGTCGTCGCCGGGGATCCCGACGACCAGGACGGAGCCGTCCACGGCCAGCGAGTACCCCACGCGGTCGCCGGGGTCGGAGTCGACGGTAACCAGCTTGCCCGTCTCCAGACCGAGCCCGAGATCGAAGACGTAGACCGCGCCCGACGCGTCCGGCCCGACAAACGCCCCGGGGGCGCCGACCAGCGCCGTGGTGCCGGTGATGGCCACGCTCTGGCCGAGGTTCTGCCCCGGCGCCGGATCGTGCGTGGTCAATCTGTAGAGGAAGGAGCCGTCCGCCGCGGAGAAGACGTACGCCCCGCCCGCGCCGGCGCCGAGCGCCCCGTTGAACGGCGCGCCGACCACGATGTACGCGTCGCCGACGGCGACGCTCATGCCGAAGTAGTCGTTCGCCGCCGGGTCGGGCGGGGCCATCTCGAACAGCACCCGCCCGGTCCTCGTGTCGATTGCGAAGGCCCTCCCGGCGTTTGCCGGTCCGCCCGCCGCGCCGGCCACCAGCATGTTCCCGTGCACGGCGACCGAGTAGCCGAGCAGGTCTGACCCGGGCGCGGTGTACCGCTCGTCCTCGGTGCGGACGGTCTGGCTCCACGAGCACTCAGCCGCACCTGAAACAACGACGAACAGACCCACGAGCGCCGCTGCGCTCCCGCACTTGACGCACCTCTCCATCCGCTCGCTCCTCCGAAGCCCGGTGTGCATGCCGGGGAAGCCATCGTACCTGGCCGGCCGCCGAGTCGG
>Ga0196978_1001261_pt1 | contig 11501 bp, 5 predicted proteins | sample S3v_2013CmetaG_FD_155491 | JGI IMG/M metagenome (GOLD analysis project Ga0196978, IMG submission 155491) | Soil microbial communities from Anza Borrego desert, Southern California, United States - S3+v_20-13C | ecosystem: Environmental > Terrestrial > Soil > Desert | place: USA: California... | reverse complement strand
AGTCTTGTGCAGGTCGATGCCGGCGAAGTCCATGGCTGGCCTCCTCTAAAGCGGGTGTCACCCGCGTCTTCAAAGAGCAGGGCATTATGCCGCAGCGCGGCGGCCAGCCGCTTCATCCCATTCATTACGTCCGCGCCGTATGTATTCTGGTTAAATGCCGAGTATCCGTATTGCCCGCTCGGGTTGACGGGCCTCCGCCCCGCGCTTGACAAACCCGAGCACGGGCCACTAGGATGCGCGGGCTCACAAGGATGACTCAGGTGGCGCCCCCGATTCGCCCTCCTCATCTTCCACGCAATTGATCTGTTCCGACCCGGCCGTCCGACCGCCGCGCACGGGCGCGCGCCGCGGATGACCGCGCGTTCAGGCCGAAGTATCGCCGCCCGCCGGGGCCGTTCGGGCACGTGTGCCCGCCGGCCCGGCCGACGCCGCGACCCGAGGAGTAGGAGAATGAACACTAAGAGATGCAGGAGTACCGCGACCGCCCTGACGCTCTTCTGCGTACTGGCCGCCTTTTATGCGACCGGTACTTCGGCCGGGCCTGCCGTCTCCCCGGCCCCGGCCGCGTGCGAGGGTGACGCCTGCGCCGCGGTGACGCTCGCCTTCGACGAGGCCGAGGGGCAGTACCGCGTCCGCAACAACTCGGCCGAGCGCTGGGTCAAGGTCGCGGCCTCGAACGTGGCGGCCTACGCCGACGCCTGCGTCGGGCCGGGGAAGACCAAGCACCTGCCGTTGCGGAGCATCTCCGGCAGCTACCGCGCCGACTACGCGGAGCCGAGGTGCGGGGTGACCGTGGGCGAGTAGCCCGCGGGCGGATGCCGGCGGCGCGGGCCGCGCGACTACTACAGACGGAAGCTGAACGGTGTCACGATGACGAAGCAGACAGACAGGCCGGCGCCCCCGGGCGCGCGCCGCCGACTCACGCCCCTCGCCCTCGCGCTGTTGGGGGTGCTGGCGCTGCCCGGCGCGGCGCTCGCGCAGTGGACGCAGCCCGACGCGAATAACAACACGCACAACAACCCGACCTCGGGCAACGTCGGCGTCGGGACGGCCAACCCCCTTTACGGGAAGCTCCAGATCAACAAGAGCGTCCGCATCGACGACGACACGGGCAGCGCGTCGGGCTCGGACGCGATAGGCGGCGCGCCGAGCCTCTACATCGGGACGACCGCGGGCGGCGGCCACCTCCAGTACAACTCGGGCGGGGGGCTCGACCTCTGGCAGTACTACCAGGGGGACTGGCGGCGGACGATCACCTTCGCCAAGACGGGCTGGGTCGGCATCGGCACGACCTCGCCGCTGAACCAGCTCCACATTGACAGCGGCCCCGGCTCCGGGGTAATCCGCGTCTCGGGGGCGGGGAAGGGGGCGGTGAACTTCCGCGACAACACGGCCGGGCCCAACGCCAAGCAGTACCAGTGGCACTCCAGCGGCGGGAAGTTCTACATGGGGCTGACGACCGACCTCGACGGGGAGTTGCGGCCGAACATCCTGGTGGCGGACTCCGCGGGCCACGTCGGGGTCGGGACGGCGAGCCCCGTCCGCGGGCTCCACGTCTCGGGGGGCGACGGCTCGACGGGCGCGGAGTTCATCCTGGAGAACAGGGGGATGGAGGCCGATCACCGCAGGCTCAACCTGTATGGCAAGGCGGCCGATGGCGGGTCGGGGCGGTTCTACCTACGGTTGATCAACGACGCCGGCACGGGCGTGACGAGGGAGTTTTTAGCCTTCGACAACGCGACCGGCAACGTGGGGGTGGGGACTCAGGGGCCGGCGGAGAGGCTGGAGGTCAACGGGAAGGTCAAGGCGTCGGGGCTCTGCCTGGGCGGCACCTGCAAGTCCTCGTGGTCGGAGGTGGTGGGCCAGTGGGCGGGCGGTGCGGGCGGCAGCGGCCCGATCCACTACGCCGCGGGCCACGTCGGGGTGGGGACGAACAACCCCGCGCACCGCCTCCACGTCGCTGGGGGTGGCGGCCTCTTCCAGGGGGACGGGGTGAGCACGGGCGGCTTCATCCAGTTCTGGAAGGACGCGGCGGCGACGAGGGCGGCGGACCTCGGGATGGGCGTGCCCGGCGGCGCGCTGACGGACGACCTCATCTTCTCGCGCTACGCGCCGGCGGCCGGCTGGTCCGAGAGCCTGCGCATCCAGAACGCGACCGGCAACGTCGGGGTGGGGACGGCGAGCCCGACGGCGAAGCTGGAGGTCAACGCGGGCTCCGCTGAGGCGGTGGCGATCAAGGCGACGGGCACGATCATGGCCGACAACATCGTGGCGAAATTCCAGGACGTGGCCGAGTGGGTTCCCTCCACCCAGAAGTTATCGGCGGGGACGGTCGTGGTGCTCGACGCCGGCAGGGCGAATCACGTCCTCGCCTCCACCGCGGCCTACGACACGCGGGTGGCCGGGGTGGTCTCGGCGCGGCCCGGCATCGCGCTCGGCGAGGGGGGCGAGGGCAAGGCGCTGGTGGCGACGACGGGCAGGGTGAAGGTCAAGGTGGACGCCTCGCGCGCGCCCGTCCGCATCGGCGACCTCTTGGTGACGGGCGACGCGGAGGGTGTGGCGATGCGGTCGGAGCCGGTCACCATTGGCGGCCGCCAGTTCCACGCGCCGGGGACGATCATCGGCAAGGCGCTGGAGCCGCTGGAGGGCGGCGTGGGGGAGATACTTGTTCTCCTCAGCCTCCAGTGACCGAAGTCTACTTGAAGCGACTAAGACGACAGAGGAGATGACCATGAGAATGATCGGACACCGGATGAGACTCGCGGCCCCTGCCGCGGCTTTCCTGCTGCTGCTCGCGGTTCACCTGGGCGGCGCCGGCGAGGCGCGCGCGCAGTGGACGCAGCCCGACGATCAGGGCAGGACTAACTACCCCAACGGCAACGTCGGGGTGGGCACAGACTCGCCCGCCGCCAAGCTGGACCTGCGCGGCAACCTGCTCGTCAACGGGGCGACGCAGGTCATCGACTCGGGCAACAAGCTGAGCGTTTTCGGCGACCCCTCGTTAGCGAGCAGGGCCGGCTACATGACCTTCACCAGCGCAGACGACCAGGCGAGCGCCCGCGTGACGGCCTACCTCGGGGTGGTCTCGGGCACCCACCCCGACCCGGGCGGCTTCGTGGGCAGCCACACGAACCACAAGTTCAGCCTGCGCACCAACAACGCCGACCGCCTGACGGTGGACAACCTCGGCAACGTCGGCGTGGGGATGCAGAGCCCCGGTAGCCGGCTCGTCGTCGCCAGGAGCACGAGCGTGAACGGGGCATCGGTCACGGGCGGGATGTCGCTGGACGCGGGCGCCGGGTGGTCGGGGCTGGCGTTTAACCGCGACATCAACAGCGGGGCGCTCTACGACGCGGCCTCGGGCGCCTACCAGATCACGAGTCGCGGGACGCGGCTCTCCTTTGACGTCTTCGACGGCTCGGGGCTGGCAGCGGCCGACGCGCTGGTCGTCAGCGCTGCGGGCGGCGTCGGCGTGGGCACGGCGACGCCGGGGGCGGGTTACAAGCTCGACGTGAATGGCGCGGCCCACGTCAGCGGCAGCCTGATCGTGGACGGCGACATCGCGGCGAAGTTCCAGGACGTGGCCGAGTGGGTGCCCTCGACGCAGAAGCTACAGGCCGGGACCGTGGTGGTGCTCGACGCCGCGCGGACGAACCACGTCGTGGCATCCGCGTCGGCCTACGACACGAAGGTGGCGGGGGTGGTCTCCGCGCAGCCCGGAGTCATCCTCGGGGTGGCGGGCGATGACAAGGTGAAGGTGGCGACGACGGGGCGCGTCAAGGTCAAAGTTGACGCGACGCGCGGCGCTATCAAAGTGGGCGACCTGCTGGTGACGAGCGGGGTCGAGGGCGTGGCGATGAAGTCGGTGCCGGTGGACCTGGGCGGCACTCCCATCCACCGGCCGGGCACCATCATCGGCAAGGCACTGGAGCCTTTGGAGAAGGGCGCGGGCGAGATCCTCGTCCTGCTCAGCCTCCAGTAAATTGAGCCGGGGCGGCGGCCGACAAGCGGACGAGTAACCGAGACCGAGAGGGAGTGATGAAGCGAACAACCGTAGCGACGCCGGCGTCCGTGACGCCCTTCAGGATCATCCTCGCGGCCGCGCTCGCGGCGCTGCTCGGCGCGCACGCGGCGGCGCAGACGACGGGCGCACGGCCCGACCGCGGCCTCACGCCCGGCGCCTCCTACTCGGCCTCCGGCCTCGACAGCGTCAGCCTCACCAACGGCAACGTCAGCCTCTCGGTCCCGCTCGCCTCGCTGCCGCCGCTCGCAGGCGGTAGGCTCGGCCTCACCCTGAGCGCCGTCTACAACAGCAAGCTGTGGAACGTCCGCAGGGTCGAGCGGCGCGTCACGGGCGTCACGGGCTTCGACACCTACGTCGAGGACACGCCGGAGTTGAGCGACCTCGGCGGCTGGCGCGTCACGGGGAGGTACCAGATCGTTCTCCGCGACGCGTCCGAGGATTACAGCTATCAGACCCCGCCCAACCAGAGCATGACTACGGCCGACGACTGGGCGGCCCTCCAGTACCGGTGGTACAAGGCCGTCCTCGTCACACCCGACGGCGCAGAGCACGAGCTACGGCCGACCCTCTCGGACAACTACTACGGCAACTTCATCACCGGCGGGCGTGACTACCTGCGCAACTACTACCGCGACACGCCGGACACGAAGGGCGCGCCGATGCGCTACCACTCCTTCGACGGCTCCTACCTCTCGGCCGTCATTTACCCGCGTGAGGGGACGGGCAGGCGGTGGGAACTCTTCATGCCGGACGGGACGCAGGTGGTGCAGGAGGCCGATGCCGCCGCCACGCAGCGGATCACGGACACGGACGGCAACGGCATCCAGATTTACCATGACGCCGGGGTGGAGCACTACCAAGACAGGCGGAACCCGGACAGGGAGATCAAGGTCTCGCTCGACGAGGCGGCCAACAACGGGGAAGGGCAGCAGCGGGTCTCGTACAAGATGGTCGGCGGCGGCTGGGCGCACGTCGTTCTCAACTACGGTTCGACCCGCGTCCGGGGGCAGCTCTACAGGACGGGGGCCCAGAACGGGGCCGGGGGCACCTGCCAGGTCGACGAGGAGCTCGACAAGAGCTTCCGCGTGCTCCGGGAGATCGTCTACCCGGCGACCGAGCCGGACGTGGCCGCCAGGCGTTACAGCTTCGGCTACAACTCCGACTCGACCGAGACGTTCACCACGCTGAAGACTTCGGGGTGCGGCCAGGGCCCGGAGAGCTACACGACGACCTCGTCGCGCGGCCTGGGCGCGCTCAGCCGCGTGGTGACCCCGACGGGTGCGACCATCGACTACTCCTACTCACTCGCCTCGACGCACCATTACTTAGGGGTGGACGGTATCGCCGCGGAGATGATCACCTCCAAGAAGGTTACCCACGACGGGACGGAGGACACCTGGAACTACGACATCAGCCCCGGTCAGTCACACGGCACGGTGCATAACCCCGACGGGACGTACACGACCGAGACCGCCTACCAGCACAACCCCTACCGGGGGGCTTTCGCGACGCAGACCGGGGAGTTAGCCAGCCTCGTCTACCGCTCGCAGAGCGCCGGCGTGATCGTGGAGCGGCGCTGGGAGCTGATGCCGTTCGCGGGGGCGAACACCCGCCCGGCGGGGTCTGACACCACCAACCGCGTCAACTTCAACCCCGTGGTCACGGAGGAGTACACGACGCTGACGGACGACCAGGGCAACGCGCTCAAGATGTCGGCGAAGACGTACCGGCGCGACTACAACGGCAACGTCACCGAGGTCAAAGAGTACGACAGGTTCGACCCCATCCCGGCCTCCGGCAGGGACGCGCTCGGCATCCCGAATAGCGTGCCGGCGGGCGCGACTCTGCTGAGTACGACGAACACGAGCTACCACAACAGCCCGGCCACGGACACGTCGGCGAGCGTGTACGCCAAGCGTGCCCTGACTGTCGGCACCCCGTCGGTGATCGACGCGCCGAAGGAGACGGTCACCGGCCCGAGCGTCACGCGCTACAGCTACGACGGGCAGGCGTACGGCTTGGCGCCCACCAGGGGTCACGTCACGGAGGTGAGCGGCTTCGACGACCAGGGCGACGCGGACGCCGCGAACGACCGGTGGGTGACGACGAAACGCTCCTACGACCCCACGTACGGCAACCTCATCGCGGCGACGGATGCCAACGGGAACGTGACGACCTACACCTACGGTGACGAGACGCACGCGCTGCCGACGAAGGTCGAAGTAGACCCCTCGAACGATACGGGCGTGCAGGCGACGCTGACGACCTACGACGAGTGGACGGGCCTGGTGACGTCGACGACCGACGTGAACAATCAAACCACGGACATCGACTACACGAACCAGCTGCTTAACGCCGTGGACCCCTTCGGGCGGCCGGGGGTGGTGACGGGCCCGGCCGTAGACATAGACGGGGTGAGCCGGCGCCGGAAGGTCTTCACCACCTACGAGGACTCACTGCGCCGCGTGACCGTGGAGTCGGACCTGAGGGCGGAGGGCGACCGGCTGCTCAAGAGCCGCACGACGAATGACCGGCTAGGTCGCCCCGTTCTCTCGGAGCAGAGCGAGGACGGGAGCACTTTCACCGTCTCGGCCCGCAGCGCCTACGAGCAGGGGGGGAGGGTCGCCTTCACCTCGAATCCGATGCGCGAGGCCGCGGCCGCCGCGACCGACGGGTGGACGCGTGTAACCAAGGACACGGCGGGCCGCGTCAAGGAGGTCGCCACCTTCGCCGGGGCGGCGAGGCCCACGGCCGCCGCAGAGTGTACGGCCGGGGCCGGCTGCACCGGGAAGGTGACGACCGCGTACTACGCCGAGTTCGTGACCGTCACCGACCAGGCCGGGAAGGTGCGCAGGAGCAGGGCGGACGCGTTGGGTAGGCTCGTGCGGGTGGACGAGCCATCGGACGAGAACAACACGCTGGGCGGGTACGACAGCCCCGTGCAGCCGACCGCCTACGCCTACGACGTGCTCGGCAACCTCACGCTGGTGAGGCAGGGCGGTCAGCTGCAGCTACAGAACGGGCAGTACCAGTACGTGGGCGGGCAGACGCGCAGCTTCGCGTACGGCAGCCTGTCGCGGCTCACCTCGGCGACGAATCCGGAGGCGTGCCGGCAGCAGCAGGGGCAGTGCGCCCCGGCGCCGACGACGTACGCGTATGACGCGGCGGGCAACCTCGTCAGGAAGACCGACCCGCGGGGCGTCTCCGCGCACTACTCCTACGACGGGCTGAATCGCGTGACGCGCCGCTGGTATAACGGCTCCGACTCCCTGACCGCCACGACCCACAACAGCCCGGCGCTGCCCGCGGGGGTGGGCGCGAGCGACGAGGTCAGGTACCTCTACGACTCGCAGGCGCTACCCGCCGGCGCCCCGGCCTCGTTCGACCGCGGGTACGCGACGGGGAGGCTGGTGGCGACCGTCTACGGGGGCGCGAGCTCCGGCACCTACGTCGGCTACGACGCCCTGGGCAGGCCCGCCGTCTCCTTCCAGCAGACGGGCGGCGTCAACTACCAGGTCGGCCCAGTCACTTATAACCTCGCGGGCTCCGTCACGTCCCTGAGGTACCCCTCGGGGCACACGGTCAGCTACAACTACGACGCGGCCGGGCGGCTGGGTGATCACAACGGGCAGCCGGCCTTCTCCGGTAACCTCGGCGACGGTGTTTTGCGCACCTACTCGTCGGAGGTGCTCTACCACGCGACCGGCGCGATGAGCCAGGAGCGCCTCGGCATGGACACGCCGCTCTACCGCAAGCACCTCCACAACTCCCGCGGGCAGTTGGCCGAGATCCGCGTCGGCCTCTACCCGCTGACCGACACCGACCCGCAGCGCCGCACGGGCTGGGAGCGCGGGGCGATCATCAACAGCTACAGCGACACGGCGTGGGGCGTGACGGGCGGCGGCCCGGACAACAACGGGAACCTCAAGAAGCAGGAGGTCTTCATCCCGAACGTGGAGGGGGCCGGCTACGACCAGAACTGGTCGTCGCACGCGCAGGTCTACTCTTACGACTGGCTGAACCGGCTCACCTCGGCCGCCGAGTCGGGCGCGGGCGCCTGGTCTCAGCAGTACGGCTACGACAGCTACGGCAACCGGACGGTCACGGCCGCGGGGACCTCGAACGCCCCGGCGCCGCAGTTTACGGTCGACGCGGCGACCAACCGGCTGGGCGTGCCGGCGGGCCAGGCGGGCTCGATGAGTTATGACGTGGCCGGCAACCTCGTCTACGACGACTACACCGGCAGGGGCTCGCGCGCCTACGACGCGGAGAACCGGATGACGGCGGCGGTGGGCAAGGACGGCGGGACGGCCTCCTACGCCTACGACGGCGACGGACGCAGGGTGAGGCGTCTGGTCGGCACGGCCGCGGAGGTGTGGCAGGTCTACGGGCCGGGCGGGGAGATTCTGGCCGAGTACGCGAAGGACGCCTCGTCGAATCAGCCACAGAAGGAGTACGGCTACCGGGGCGGGGAGCTGCTGGTGACGGCCGAGCCGGCTTCGGCCGGGTGGGGGCCGCCGCCCTCCTTCACCGGCCCCGACCCGCTGGCGAAGGGCGACCCGATTCTGCTCGAACACCTCACGGAGTTGCGCTCGGCGGTCAACCAGCTCCGGCAGCACGCTGGCCTCTCGCCTTACGACTTCACGGTCGACCCGAGCCCCGAGCGCAGGCGGACGACGGTCAAGGCGGAGCACATCCGGCAGTTGCGTGAGGCGCTCGAAGCGGCGCGGGCGCGGCTGGGCTTAGCGACGGGGGGTTACGAGCACGAGGAGCTGCAAGAGAAGTTCAGCGTGATCTACGCCGTGGACTTCCAGGAGCTGAGGGATCAGGTGCGGGGGGCGTGGCAAAGCGGCTCAAGCGGCACGGACATCCGGTGGCTGGTCAGTGACCAACTCGGCACGCCGCGGATGGTCGTAGACAAGACAGGAAGCCTAGCGGGCATCAAGCGGCATGACTACCTGCCGTTCGGCGAGGAGTTGTCCGCCGGCACGGGCGGGAGGACACCTGAGCAAGGTTACAGGGGCAACGTAGACGGCAACCGAAAGCGTTGGGCGCAGCTAGAGAGGGACGACGAGACGGGCCTCGACTACGCGCAAGCGCGCTATTACTCCAACAGGCAGGGGCGCTTCACTTCGCCCGACGAGTTCACGGGTGGGCCAGACGAGTTGTTCGACTTTGTCGATGTCGCGGGGGACAACCCGACCTTCTACGCCGACATCACTAACCCACAATCGCTGAACAAATATCAGTACACTTACAACAATCCGCTCAGATACAATGATCCGACCGGCCACAATCCTGATGTCGCTACCGAGGTCATCAGGTGGGTAGTCAGCGTCCCGGCCATCCCCGCCCCAATTAAAACTGGAGTCATTCTCGGACTTCTCCCTGTTGTTATATACAACTCGATCCCGGGTGATGCTACTCAGGGTGACGGCTCGTGCCCGTCTTGCGAAGTCAGCCTTCGTAACGCCCAACGCCGGATGGAGCAGCGGGAGGCGGAGCGGCAGAACATCCGCAATCAAAACAACTCTGAAAATGCGCAACCTGCAGAGCAGCAGCCACAAAGCAGCCCGCAACCCCCCGCTAGCGGGGGGCAACAACGACCGCGCAGAACGGTTAGCAATGGCCAGAGGCCATCTAGTAAAGCGAGGAGGGAAGTGTATGAAGGTAACAGACGAAGGAATGGAGGGAAATTAAAGTGCGATGAATGTGGCGTTGAGATGGTTCCGGCGAAGAAATCTCAAAAAGGGGTTAAACCGCCGCGAAATGAAGCTTCAGTAGACCACATTAATCCTGTCAGTAATGGCGGCACTAGCGAGCCCTCGAATCTCCGAGGAGTATGCCGTGGTTGCAATCGGGACAAGAGTGATACAGTTCCACCTAGATGAAAGCAAACCCTTCTACAAGAAATTTAGGCTCGATGCCTGAACGTACTCGACTGAGGAGAACTTGCCAAGCAATCGCGATGCTTGACGCGATTTTGGAACCTGAGTGGGAGTACCGATATTACTCTTTTAATTCTAAATGGGACGAGAAAGAGGAAATGGCATCGATGAGGGATGGCAGCGGAGATTCGTACTTTGTCTTATTTAAATCCCAAGGCATTATTCTCAAAGGTTTTGCCAATGAATCACCAATGGGAATCTACGCAATCGAAACAGGGCATCCATGGCCGGGGGTTTTAGAAGACGTACCTGCTGAATTTAAGGATTTTTTGGCAGAACCTGCGTTCTCACTTAATGAAACCTCTTTTTGCATGTGGAACTTGCCAGGCAGCAAGGATTGGAGAATAGGCAACATTAATTTTCCAGAAGGTCCTGATCCTGATGGTTCAGGGCAGCTTCTAAATATTCTTGATGGCAATCCGTATACTTATTTGACCTGGGCCGAGGAATATTTCGGAAGAACATTAAAATCAGAATCCATCGAGAGAGTGTATCGACACGAGCCTCTTACGGCCGAATTAGTCAATAATTTAAATCCGGACATAAGCATAAATGATTTGAAAGAAGACATCATTGAAATCGGGTACCCCATAGCATAATTTGGGCGCCCCTTGCCCATCAGGGGAATCACTCATATGACTTGTGTCCCTAATCCGATGCCATAGATCCACATCTGACTCGCGGCACGGAGGTCGTTATGCTTCGCTTGGAGTGCCAGCGGTTGGGTGATGCAGGACGCGTCAGGCATCTTTGGTGCTGACGTATGAAAATAGCCTCTTGAGGGAGTCGCACGGACAGTAACCATGAGTGGCCGTTCGATCAGGAACCGAACGTGGCCGCTCTTACCACTAGGCAGGTGCTTGAAGAAGGCTTGCCCATCTTGTATGTCACCCATTATGAGGATGACTATTCCTGGTCCTTTGTTTGTGGGACGACTGACGATTATAAGAGGGACGGAAGATTGATTTGCATGGCTGAGATCCTGAAGCTTGACGGGATGCTCAGAGAGGTGGCGGATTTGCCACCCGGCTGGTACGCCTAGCGTCAGGACAGGTATTCGGGGTGGCAGAGATGTGCGGAGGGCGAAGCCTAACGGCATGCGCCCCACCACCTAGGCCCAAAAGACAGTAGCGATGGAGAGGCATCCTTAAAGAACTCTTACCGTACCTGAATGGTTCAGGCACCCGCCACTGATTAGCCGGCACCTGAAGGTGAGCGGCTTGCCGTTGAGGACGCGCTCCGGCGCGTAGCACAGGTGGTGGCTCTGCTTTCACGCCTTTGAGATGTAGCCGCGCGCCTAACAGAAGTCTGAAGCAGCCCCAGACCTCCTGCTATAATTTCTCTCATCTCTATCATCCGCAAATCTTGCATTTTCTGCGTCCTATAACATTAATTACGTATCGGCTCACCCGCACATTTGGTGCTTCGGGTATGGTTCCCACTCGACCGATTCTCAACTTTCGTCATGCTGCTCGCAGCACGCGCGCCCGCAGCAAGTCGAGTTTCCCGCGCCCGTACATCTGCCGCCT
>Ga0196978_1001259_pt1 | contig 11510 bp, 7 predicted proteins | sample S3v_2013CmetaG_FD_155491 | JGI IMG/M metagenome (GOLD analysis project Ga0196978, IMG submission 155491) | Soil microbial communities from Anza Borrego desert, Southern California, United States - S3+v_20-13C | ecosystem: Environmental > Terrestrial > Soil > Desert | place: USA: California... | reverse complement strand
CGTAATCGTTCTTGAAATTATCGACGATCGTTTTGAACCCGCTGCCCGGCTTCGACAGATCCTGCACCATCAGCGCGTTGCCGCTGGTCGACTCGTAGCTGTAAAGCAGTAGCCAGCGCTGGTCGTCGCTCACCTGCGGGCCGAAGTTGCGGTTGGCGTGCGCGCTGTCTTGGTACACGAGCTTGTCCTTCTCCTGCGGATCGCCGAGCTTGTGGAAATAAACTTTCTGGTATTCGTTCGCCGCGGTGAACTCTTTTCCTTTCGGCGCATCGAAGCGGCAATAGTAGAAGCCGTCGCCCTTCCAGGCCAGGCCCGCGAACTTGATCCATTTCAAATGATCGTCGAGCTTTTTGCCCGTGGCGATCTCCATCACGTCGTATTCCACCCAGTCCGAGCCGGCTTTGCTCAAGCCGTACGCGATGTATTTCCCGTCGTGCGAAACGCTGGTGCCGCTGAGCGAAACCGTTCCGTCCTGGGAAAAAGTATTCGGATCGATCAGCACGCGGGCTTCGCCGTTCAGTCCTTCTTTCACGTACAGCACGCTCTGGTTCTGGATGCCGTCGTTGCGCGAGTAGAAATAATATTTGCCTTTTTTGTACGGCGCGGAGATCTTCTCGAAATTCCAGATCTTCTTCAGGCGCTCGCGGATCTTGTCGCGGCTCGCGATCTTGCCGAGGTAATCGAAGGTGACCTTGTTCTGCTCCTGCACCCAGGCTTTCGTCTCCTCCGAATTGTCATCTTCCAGCCAGCGGTACGGGTCGCTCACTTTCACGCCGAAATACGTGTCGGCCGTATCCACCTTGCGGGTCTTGGGATACACGTAAGCGTTTTTATTTTCTGCAGGCTGCTGCTCGCCCGAGCAGGCGGAAAATGCCGCGGCGACGAGGATTGCGGCGGACAGGGGGAAGTTTTTCATAAACTGTTTTTGGTGAGCCAAATGTAAGCGTTCGCGCAGTTACAGGCAAAGCAAATTGACAGGCGGCGGCGATGTGTTCTGAGCGGCGTGGGAGCGTGGGCCAGGTGCGCGCCGGCAATGCATGTTTTCTCTTACCTCAGCCCGGCAACTACCGGAGCTCACTCTCAATTCTGATCCCACGTACGTATATTTGGACAACCAATCCATTCACACATGTCCGCAGAAGCCAAGACCAGCCCGAGCATCAAGCACATGGAAGTGCGCCGCTATCCTTTCGTCGTTCCCGGAGAAGCGGGTGAAGGTTTGGAAGCGCTGGAAGCAAAAAGCTTCGTGCTGCGCAAAGTGGATTATCATCCTTCGGGCAGCATCGTGCTCGACATCGAGCTGGATGAAGAGGGAAATGAAGCGGAGAAATACGAGAACAAGCTCGATGAGCAAGGCCGCATCGTCGAGCACCTGCATTACATGAGCGGGGAGCTCAGCGAGCGTATTACGATCAAATACAACGAAGCGGGCAAGATCACCGAAGAAGCGCGGCATTACGAAGAAGGCGATCCTTCGCTGACGATCTACGTGTACGATGCGCAGAACCGCCTGCTGGAAAAACGCATCGAGTCTTCGCCGGGCGAGGTGGAGCATTGCGATCGCTACACCTATCACGCCGAAGGAAAAGAGAACGTGGAGACGCACGAGGAATTCGGCTACGACATGGCGCCGATACGCGTGATCCGCCACGTGTATGAAATAAAGGACGGCGAGCCCGTGCTGGCGGAAACGCATTCGGAAAACAAAGAGACCGGGAAAAAATACCGCACGGTGCACCACGATGCGCGCACGCATGAAGACAACGTCTCGGCGGTCGTTTATGATTCGGACGAGCGCGTGGCGGAAGTGCTGCGCGAATTTTACGACGAGCACGGGAGGCAGACGCGCGTCACGCAAAAAACGCGCACGCCCGCTTCCGATCCTGTTTTCGAATACGAATACGACGAGCGCGGCAACGTCATCCTGCAGCGGCAGCTCATCGGCGGCAAGCCCTGGGCGGAAGTCAAGCGCCGCTACAACGAGCACAACCTGCAAGCCTGGCAGGCCACGGATCATTCGAACATCGGGTACTTCACCGATGTGTTCAGCTATGAGCTTTATTGAATATTGAGCATCGAACACGGAATACTGAATTATGAAGTGACCGTTCGGCACACTACTTCAGCGTTCGATATTCCATGTTCGATGTTCATTATTTATTTTTTAATCCCGCATCAATAAAAAAGCGGACCGCGTTTCCCTTCGTAGTTTCCAGCTCGGGAAAGCGGTCCGCCGTCAACGTCCGGGCTTGCGGGGGGGCTTGCCGCCGGACGTTTTGCTCACCTCCTTGCGTCAGCTTCGTTTCAACACATCGTTCAGGGCAGCGATGCTGTTGATCTCCGTCTCCACTTTGTCCAGGCGGAAGGTGAATGCTTCCTGCTTGTCGATCTGCGAAAAATTTTTGCTCGCGAACGTCGCCGTTTTCCCGTCGGGCAGCACGGCGATGATCTTGTTCACGTGCGTGGGATCGTAATAGAATTTTTCCCAGCCCTCGCGCGGCAGCGCACGCACCGAGCCTTCGGTCTCGTCGACGAGATAGATGCTCAGCCGCTCTTCCTCCTTATCGACGCCGGCGATCACGAAATCGGCTTTCAGCGTGTTCAGCTTCCCTGCCATGATCATGTTCGAGATGCGATCCCAGTTGCAAACGCCGAGCGAAGCCATTTTGTAGCTGCGAAGAATGTCGGCCTGCGAAGCGAGCCATCCGTCGGTTGCTGCGCGGTCGCTGATCATTTTGTCATACGCGAGCATATTTTTTTCAAAGTCCGCCATCGCCGTGGCCATGTCCGCCGCATCGAAAGTAGGCTCGACCTCCATGCTGAACGAGCGCTTCCTGCTCTTCAGATCGATCGTGTAAATCTTCCTGCTCGCCGCTTTGCGCGCGATGCTGATCTGCCGCCATTTTTCCGTGAAGATCCATTCGTTCTTCAGCGGATCGTTCGCCCCGGCTTCGCCTTTGTATTTCCACAATACTTTTTCGAACAGCTTCAGCTCGGGGAAAGCCGTGTAGTCCACTTCGAACTTGAACACGTCTTCCGTTTTTCCCGCCTGGCGCGGGCGTGCCGGGCGAACGGGGATGCCCGCTTTCGCCATGCGCTGCAATTTCACTTCGTTGTCGATCGGCTCCGCAGTTCCCCGGTAGCTCCAGGTGCTGCTGTTCGTATCGAGCTGGTAAAAATTGTAGGTCGCGTCCTCGCGGAACGAGGCCATCTGCACTTCCACCGTTTTGCCTTCGGCCAGCTGCAGGTTTTCACCGTCCGACGAAGCCAGGAGCTCGAACATGCCGGCGGAAACAAATTGATGCTGCACGCCCGCGCTGTCGTAGCTCATCGGGATGCCGCCGGCGATCACGTCGGCGGGCGTGTGGAATTCGCGGTAGCGCAATTTGACTTTCCCGCTGATCTTTTCGCCCGAGGCATTCGCGAACGCGTTTGCAGGAACGATGATGCGCGTGCCGTTCTCCAGCGAAAACGTTCCGCCGCTGCCTGCGTCCACGTCGAAATAATTCGCGGCCACGTTCAGCTTTTCGAAAGGCGGGCGGATCGCGGAAGCGTGCTCGCTGCTGTTGCAGGCCGCGAAACCGAAAAGCGCCGCGGCGAAGAGAGAGGGAAGGAGGAGCTTGTTCATGGGTGAAGCGTTTTGAAAATGGCGTTTACTCGATCTCGTAAGTGCTCAGGTAGATGTCTTTTTTATCCAGCGTGATCCAGCGGTACGCGCTGTCTTCTTCATCGTAGCTCATGCGGAAGGCGTTCCCGTCGAAACGTTTTCCGTCCACGTGCGCGTAGCCGTTCGCGATGTAGGCCACGTGCGCCTGGTCGGCGCTGATGCTGATCGTTTCGTGCCGGTCGAAATAATTGTACGGGCCGTAGGTTCTGCCGTTGCCGGTGCGCAGCAGGGTCGCCGCGTTCTCCTGGTAAATGACGTAGCTGCCGTTGCCGTCGGGCGTGAAGCCCCAGTCGAACGTGCTGCTCGCATTTTCCGGCAGGCTGATGATCTTGCGGCCGTTCTTGTACACGCCGTCCGCCGCGGTGTACAGCAATTGCTTCCCGTCGGGCGAGGTGCGGAACGAGTGGTAGCTTCGCGTGCCGAGCACGAGGCCGGTGTTCGTGCCGTTACGGAACAATTCGCGGGTGGTGTTGTCGGAATAATAGAGATCGTTTTTGCCGAGGTAGGAAATGCGCACCAGCCCGTCATGCGTGCTCAGCGCTTTCCCGTCGAGGTAAACGATGCAGCCGCTGCCGTCCGCGCGCGGCCCGGTGAAGGCGAAGCGCCCGCCCTGCACGAAGAGCGTGTACCTGTTCACTTCGAAAGTGCCGAGATCGGCGCCGTCGCTCGTGCTGAAGGCGAGCTTAACGCCGGAGGATTTCGAGCCTTTTTCCTTCGCCTCCTCACGCGCGAACAGCCAGCGCTCCTTGTCGAGAGGAAAGAAGCTCGAGTTCGTGTAGCCGGCTTCGCTGCAGCCGAACTTGCGGCCGTCTTTCAGCAGGATGTAGCTGGGATAGCTTTCGAATTTTTCCAGCACCTGCACCGCCCAGGTATCCTGCTCGGGAAAGCGGCTCACATACGGCTGCTTTTCGAAGGGGCCGAAAGTTTTCCTGCCGCTTTTCAAATACCAGCCGCCTTCCTCCTGCTGGTAGGCGAACAATTGCTCCTGCTCATCGAAGCGGTAGACGTGCAGGTTCTTGTAGGGCCCGATCTTCTTGCCGGACTTCATCTCGCAGAGAAATTTCTTGCCGTCCTTTTCGCACTGGAAAGTAGGATTCGCGTCGGAATAGCTGGATTGGTAAATGGACGAGTAAGGCCCCAGCCGCCGCTCCGTCTCGATGTCGATCACCGTCGCGTTATTTTCGTTGTAGCAGATCCAATACCGGTAATCGTTGTTGACGTTCGCCACGTGGCGGTACGGCCCGAGCTCTTTGCCGTTGTAGCGCAGCCAGAGCTTTTCCTTCCGCACGATGACGAAGGCGTAGCCGGTTTTCGCCTGCCGCATGTTCAGCGCGTACTCGTTGTAGTGGATCGATTCACCGGGCTTCAGCGTGTAAATCTTTTCGCGCGAAAGCTGCGGGCGCACGTTGATCGTATGCACGTTCTGCGCTTCCGCCTGCACGAGAAAGATCAACGGCAGGACAAGGCCGGAGAGAAAAGTTCTGGCTTTCATAGTAGCGTGCTTTAAAAAGTGTGATCGAAAAATTATTTCGGGGTGCTCTGCAGGTACCGTTCTTTCGCGAGCGCCGCGTAGCAGCAGTTCGCATTTTTATTCGAAGCGCCGTACGGGAACCAGGCGGTCCGCTCCCAGCGGCGGATCTTCGCTTCGTCGTTCATGCTGCCGCAATTGTAGGCTGCGGCGAAGAAGCTCACCTTGTCGGCGGCGCTGCTCCATTTTTCTTTGTGCTGCCGCTCCATCAGTTTGTACCAGCAGCAGAGATAAACGATCTGCCAGCGCGCCTCTCCCAATCGCCGCACGCGCTCGCCGCGAATTTCTTCCGGGCGCTTCAGCGCGCCGTAGGCGATCAGCTTCTGAAAATTCGCCGGTTCCGCCTGCGCATTTACGGTTTGCTCCAGCTGCTCGATGAACGCAGGCTTCATCTGGAAACGGCCGATGGAAAAGTTCGCATACGCCGCGCCGAAATTTTTGTAAAGGAGCTCCAGCGCCGAAGTCTCTGCCTTGTCCCTCGTCTCTGCGTACCTGGTCATCTCGGGGAAGACCACTGCGAGGAGCTCCTCTTTCTTAAGATCGAATTTTTTGCAGGCGCTGTCGAGCAGCGGGCCGTGCTGCGCGCACCATTCTTCCGCATCCGCCACCGCCGCTTCGTCGGGCCGGTACGCCTGCGGGTTCCTGAAGCCGAGCAGCAGGACGAGGACGGTGACCAGGAAGAAGCTGCGCCGTGCGGGAGAGTGCATCGCTTTCCGTGTTTACCGCATAACTGCTTCGTGATGAAAAAGTGATGCGGGGAATGAAAAAATGTTTCCGGGTAATTGTATTTAAGAAACGCGGGGGCGCTTCGCGAAATTGTACGCGGTGAAAAGTTTGTCGTTCAGGCGGCTCCTCGTACGTGCACGAGCACACGCTCATTCATCCGTCATCGCGCGCATCCTGATCGTCACGCGCGTGCCGGCAGGCGAACCGTCTTCGTGAAAAAGATCATCGATCGTGATGCTGTTCCCGTTCTCGCCTTCGGAGTTAAGATGCTCCAGGCGCTCTTCGGTAATTTTCAGCGCGGCGGATTCGTGCTCTTTCGGCTGGCTGCTTTCCAGTTCCGCAGCGCGCTTGCGGCCCACGCCGTTGTCGCTGACGGTGCAGGTGACGTGATCGCCTTCCTGCCGGAACAGCACTTCGATGAAACCGCCTTCGCCACGGTGGCGCACGCCGTGCAGCACGGCATTCTCGACGAAAGGCTGGATGAGCATCACGGGAATGAGCGTCAGCTCGGGATCGAGCTCGTCGCTGAAATCGACGCGGAAATCGAAGCGGTTGCCGTGGCAGATCTTTTCCAGCCCGAGGTAATTGTGCAGCAGCTCGGCTTCCTGCGTGATGCTCGTGTGCGATTGCCGCGAGTTCTCCAGGATCATGCGCATCAGCTTGGCGAACTTCGCTAAGTAACGTTTCGCTTCGCCCACGTCGTTGCGCGTGACGAAGCCTTGGATGGAATTCAGCGCGTTGAAAATGAAATGCGGGTTCATCTGCAGGCGCAGGGCTTTTTGCTCGAGGTCGAGCAGGTTGCGCTCCAGCTCCACTTTGCTTTTTTCGAGCTCCAGCTTTTCGAGCTGCGCCTGGCTGCGGCGCTTGAGCGTGCGGATGCGCAGGCGCAGCAGCAGCCACACGAGCAGCGCGGCGGCCAGCACCGCGGCGACGCGGAACGGCCAGGTGGCGTAGAAGGGCGGCGTGATCGAGAACGAGAACGATTCCTGCTTGCTCCACACGCCGTCGGCATTGCGCGCTTTCACGTTGAAGGTGTAGCTGCCCGGCGGGATGTTGGAATACACGGCTTGTTGTTCATCGCTCTCGGGCGACCAGCCGGGATCGAAACCTTCGAGCAGCCAGCGGTAGCGCACGCCCTGCGGATTGCGCAGGTGAATGCCCGCGAACTCGAAACGCAGGTGATTCGTTTCGTGCGGAAGAATGAGCGAAGAAGGCAGCGGCTTCCAGCTGCTCGTGCCTTGCCCGTAAGGCGTGGCGCTGATCGGGTCGAAGAAGAGGCGCAGGCCGGTGAACTGCAGGCGCGGCGCGACGGCATCGCTCACATCCGCTTTCGGATCGTAACGCGTGGCGCCGTGTATCGTGCCGAACCAGACGTGGCCCAGCTTGTCCACGCACACCGCGTTCTGGCTGACCTCGATGCCGGTGAAGCCTTCCGCCTTGCCGTAATGCCGCACGGAATTTTTCCTGCGCTTGTCGAGGCGATCCACGCCTTTTTCCGTGCCGACCCAGAGGTAACCTTGATTGTCGACGACGAGCGAATAAATATTTCCGGACGCGAGCCCTTCGGCCGTGCTCCAGTTGGTGAACGCTGCATTTCCTTTTTTGCGCGGGTCGCAGCGCACCACGCCGCCGCCCGCCATGCCGAAATAAATATTTCCCGCAGGATCGGAAGTGATCGAGCGCACGGTGGAGCTCGGCAGGCCGTTGCCGGGGCTGTAATGATTGGTGATCTTCACTTTTCCCGCCGTGTCGCAGCTGAGGCGGTAGGCGCCGTAGCCGACCGTTCCCGCCCAGGCTTCGCCGTTCCTGTCGATGAGCAGGGAGAGAATGCGCTCGGCTTGTAATTTTTCTTTTTTCCCGATGTGCTGGAATTTTTTCGTCGCGGGATCGTAGATGCTGATGCCGCCGCCCGCCGTGCCCATCCACACGCGCCCCTGCGGATCGGAAGCAATGCAGTTCACGAAATTGCTGCTCAGCCCGTCGCGGCGGAGGAACTGGCGGAACACTTCGCCGTCGTACGACCAGGCGCCGTCGCTCACCGTGCCGAACCACAAAGTGCCGTTCGCGTCGATGTGCATGGTGCGCACTTTGGCGGCGGTGAAGCCTTGCGTCTCGCGGTAGTTCGTGTAATATTTTCCGTCGTATTTCGTCACGCCACCATTGGAAGTGGCGAACCACATATTGCCCTGATCGTCTTCGAGCAGGCTGTACACCCAGGCGCCCATCTCGCCGCTCTTCTCGTTGAAATGCAGGAAGCGTTCTCCGTCGAGGCGGCTGAGCCCGCCGCCCGAAGTGCCGAACCAGATGTTGCCCCAGGAATCTTCGAGCATGCACATCACTACGTTGCTCGCCAAGCCGTTCCCTTCGCTGAACACGGTGAAATCCTCCCCGTCGAAACGGCACACGCCGATCGGCGTCGCGACCCACAATCTTTTTTTGCTGTCGGGCAGCAGCGCGTGCAGCGTGTTCGTGGTCAATCCTTCGCTCACGGAATAACGCGTGAATTTTTCCCCGCGCAAAACCGCCAGGCCGTTCCCGTAGGATGCGAACCACAGCGCGCCGTTCTTGTCTTGCCGGATGTCGCGGATGTTGTTCGCGGGCAGGCCTTCCTTGCGCGTGAAAACTTTGAGCGCGGGTTTTGCGGGATCGCCGCTGAGCCGCACGGTGCCGTTCTCCGTCCCGATCCACATGCGGCCTTTGTCGTCCTGCGTGATGCAGTTCACCGTGTTGTCGGGCAAGCCGTTTTCTTTCCAGAAGTGCCGCGTGAATTTTCCGTTCTCGTAAACGTATACGCCCGCTTCGTCGGTGCCGACCCAGAGCCGCCCCTGCTTGTCTTCGCAGAGCGCGTTCATCAGCGCGGCTTTATTCTCGGGCACTTGCAGCGCGGTGAATTTTTTCCCGTCGTAATAGCAAAGCCCTTCGTCCGTCCCGATCCAGATGCGTCCTTCTCGGTCTTCGAGCATGCAGCGGATAAAATTGTTCACCAGCCCGTCCGTCTCCGTGTAGCTGCGAAATTCCAGCCCGTCGAACACGCTCAGCCCGCCCCCGCGCGTGCCCAGCCACAAGTACCCGCGCCGGTCTTCGATCATCGCATACACCTGCGACTGCGCGAGGCCTTCGCCCACGGAATAATTGCGGAAGTTGTACTGCTGGGAAAAAACAGGAAAGCCCGCCAGCAACAGCGAAATGAAAAGCACGAGTCGGGATGCGGGCATAGGAGGGCGAGCGATGTCGACTATAAAGTTACGAAAGGGAGCCTGTAAGACCTCACCGGCTTCTCCTCTCCAAAGGAGAGGGGAGACTACACGCCCCTCTCCTTTGGAGAGGGTAGGGTGAGGTCAAACCACATATTTTTTTCGCCCCGCGAAAAACCCGAAGAAATAGATCAGCAGCATCCCCGCGATAAGCACCAGCTCGGTCACTTGCGGCGGCCGCCATCCGAAACCGTACTTTCCTAAAAACGTCAGGCCCGGGATGAGCAGCAGGATCGCCAGCGCGAGCAAAGGCCGCGGCTCGAGGTGCATTTCTTTCGGCGCTTTGAAAATTCCCCCGGGCGTTCGGATCTGCAGCAGCAAACGGTAGACGAGCACGGCCATCTGCGTGACCGCGAGCAGGTGCATCAGCAGGTCCAGCGCATTCATCCCCCGCCGCACGCTCAGCAGCGCCGACTCCGTGGCGGCAATGCCGAGCAGGGTGCAGACGAACGCGACAAAAGCTGCGAAACCGGCGAACGCGGAAGGAATGCGAACGAGGTTGAAGGCCAGCACCACGGGCGCGTAAATGTAGAACAGCCACAGCAGCTTGTCGGTCTTCAGGATGCGGTGCAGCGGGTTCAGCTGCTCGAAATAATGATAATGGAAAAGGATCACGCCGAAGTACAGCAAGCCCGTGGCCGGCGTGAAGACCGGGTTGAGGTATTGCTTCCACTTTTTGGCGAGCAGGGATTTGACCATGGGCTGCGGGGTAAGTGCCTCTAAAATAACGTGTTTTTTATGCCCGGCCCGTTGAACTTTTTCCCTCGAAGGGTGTACAGAGCAGCGTAAAGTCCGCATTGCCTAACTTCGAAGAGATGAAATGCAAGCTGTTTTTCGTGCTGTTTTTCGCCGCGCTGCTGTGCGCGCAGGTCGGCCGCGCGCAGGCCTACGATCCGCCCCGGCAGCAGTATCCCATCCCGCTGCCCCGCGTTCCCTCGCCCGCCGAGGAGCCGATGCAGCGCCAATGGTACGCGCAGCAATCGGAGCTGGCGCAGCTCAACCTGGCGAAAACCCCGGAGCACGCGCCTTCGTGGATGAATTATTACCTGGCGGAACGCTACAAAGCGCTCAGCGGGAAAAAGAACCTGCTGCCGCCCGAGCAGCGCACGCTCGATTCCATCCTCGAAGGCATGAAGCGGAAAGCGCGCCCGAGCTTCGAGTACAATTACCTGCGCTACCTCAACGGCAACCACGATACGCAGCTCATCTCCTTCCTGGAAAAAGCGGAAGCCATGGATCCGGAACGCGCGGAGCTTTGCGCGCCTTTCATCGCGTACTATCTGCTCACGGGCGATAAAACGAAACGCGATGCCTGGCTGAAAAAATGGGATGCGCGCACGAATCCCGCACCTTCGCTGAAGCAATACGCCGCCAACGTGCTGCGCTCGCTCGAGCCGAACGCCGTGCTGGTGACGAACGGGGAGAACGATACGTATCCTTTATTGCTCGAGCAGCTCTCGAAAAATTTGCGGCCCGACATTACCGTGCTGCCTTTGCATATTGCGTTCAATGATGTGCGCGGGACGCAGCTGCTGCAGGCTTCCGGGCTGAACGTGCCGCAGGCGGACTGGCTGCTCCACCCGGGCGATTACTGGGCGGGCGTGGCGAAAAGCAACCCGCAGCGGCCTTTTTATTTCGCGGCGACGACGGATACGTCGTACCTCACGCGCCTGAAAGAAAATCTTTTCCTTACGGGCCTCGCTTTCCGCTACAGCGAGACGCCGGTCAATAACCTGCCGCAGCTGCGGAAGAACGTGAGCGAGATCTTCCAGCTCGATTACCTCGAAAATTCCGCCACGTACGATGCGCAGCACGCTTTCAACCGTACGCAGGTGAACCGCCTGCACCTGAACTACGTGCTGCCCCTTTTGCTGACGGCGGAGCTGGAGCGAAAAGAAGGAAAAGCGGAACAAGCGAAAAAGCATGAAGAGCTCGCGCTTGCCCTGGCCCGCAAAGGCGGACGGGAAGCGCAGGTGAAAAAATACCTGGAAGGAAAACGCTGATGCGTTTATTCCGGCGCGACCATACCCGTGACGGCGACGAGGCCCTGATGCGCCTCATCGCCCGCGGCGACGAACAGGCCTTCACGGTGCTGTACGAGCGGCATGGCCGCGCTTTGTTCCGGTATTTTCACCGCATGCTCTGGAAGGATAAAGAGAAAGCGGAAGATTTCGTGCAGGATTTCTTCATGAAGATCATCCGCAATCCCGGCCAGTACGATCCTTCACGGCGCTTCGTCACCTGGATGTACAGCGTGGCGCACAACATGTGCAAGAACGAATACCGCAAGCAGGAATTGCGAAAACCGGCTTCGTTCGGCATCGCGGAAGAAACG
>Ga0196978_1001256_pt1 | contig 11526 bp, 8 predicted proteins | sample S3v_2013CmetaG_FD_155491 | JGI IMG/M metagenome (GOLD analysis project Ga0196978, IMG submission 155491) | Soil microbial communities from Anza Borrego desert, Southern California, United States - S3+v_20-13C | ecosystem: Environmental > Terrestrial > Soil > Desert | place: USA: California... | reverse complement strand
CAGCGACTTCGGCACGCGCTGGAGCCGCGAGGCTCTAAAGAAGAAGAAAGCCGTCGTCGCCGTCGAGATGGAAGCATTGCGAGCGTCCGCGCCGATCATGTCGGACGACGCCAGCGTGCTCGGCATTGCGATGGTCGAGCTCGCGCGCGTCGACAGCATCGCCGAGGTCGACTTCGAGCGCGGCAACCTGCGCCGCATCATCTACGGAGAGTGGCAGGCACTGGCCATCACCGGCGCCATCACGGGCCTGGCGCTGGTCGGCCTCTCGATGATGGCGGCAGCCATCGTTGCCGAACGCCTGGCCACGCCGATCGGCGAGCTGGCCGAGCGCGCACGTGCCATCGGCCGCGGCGAGCGCGACATCCCCGCAGCGTCCAAACGTCGCGACGAGCTCGGCGATCTCGCGCGTGCCTTCGACGAGATGGCCGCGGCGCTCAAGTCCACCACGGTCTCCAAGGACTACGTCGACAACATCCTGCAGTCGATGGCCGAGATGCTGGTGGTCACCGACGAGCAGGGCCGCATCGTGACCGCCAACAACGCCTTCCTTGCCGAGATCGAGGCCGACGAAGCTTCCGCCCGCGGTGCTTCGCTGGAACGGTTTCTTCCGGGTCTTTCGACGTTTTCCCAGCCTCGTCCGCCGCACTTCGAGCTTCACCGGCCCGACGGCACCACCGTTCCGGTGCAGGTATCGGTCACCCCGCTGCGCGAAGGCGCGGGCACCGATGCCGGCCACGTCTACGTCATGCAGAACGTGGCCGAGCGCCTGGCGGCGAGCCGCCAGATCGAGCGCTCGCTGCGCGAGAACGAGATCCTGCTCAAGGAGATTCACCACCGCGTCAAGAACAACCTGCAGATCATCTCGAGCATGCTCAGCCTGCAGGCGGCGCGCACCGACGACCGCCGTGCGCGCGCGGTGTTCATCGAGAGCGAGAGCCGCATTCGTGCGATGGCGCTGATCCACGAGCAGCTCTACCGATCCGGCGACCTGGCGCGCGTCAACATCGGCGAGTATCTCGAGAATCTCAGCCGGCAGATCGCGCGCTACCTCGGACGCCTGGACTGCCGCGTCGAGATCGCCTGCGACTTCCAGGAAGTGCCGGTCGACGTGGCCATTCCGTGCGGGCTGATCGTCAACGAGCTGGTCACCAACTGTATCCAGCACGCCTTCCCGGACGGTCGCGCCGGCACGGTCAGCATCTGGTTCACTGCCAGCAAGGGGCAGCGCGTGCTGATCGTCAGCGACGACGGCGTGGGCGTGTCGCCCGACGTGGATCTGGAATCGGGCGCCACGCTCGGCCTGAAGCTCGTGCGCGCGCTGTCGGATCAGCTCGGCGGGCGCCTCGAGATCATCAACGACAACGGTGCGACTTTCCGCATCACTTTCCCGGCCAAGGACGAGAGCGGCGGGCGCCAATCGCGCGCTGCATGAAGGGGAACGCATGAAGGCGGTTCAGCTCAACACCGATACACTGGCCAGGATCCTGGTCGTCGAGGACGAAAGCATCGTCGCGGTCGACATCGCCTCGCGGCTCGAGCGCATCGGCTACCAGGTGGTCGGCACCGCTCGCACCGCGCAGGCTGCCTATGAGCTCGCCGACAAGCACCGGCCCGATCTCGTGCTGATGGACGTGCGCATCGAGGGCGAGGAGGACGGCATCTCGGCCAGCGTGCGCATCCGCAACGACTTCGAGATTCCGGTCGTATTCCTGACCGCCTATGCCGACGGCGAGACCATCGAGCGTGCGCGCGAGGCTGCGCCGCTCGGCTACATCATCAAGCCGTTCGACCAGCGCGATCTTCAGGTCACCGTCGAGCTGGCGCTGCATCGCAGCCGCATCCATCAGCAGCTTCGCAAGTCGCGCGACGACCTGCAGGCGATCCTGGACGTGCAGCGCCAGGGCACCGTCCTGACCGATCCGGACGGCACCATCACGTTTCTTTCGCAGGCCGCGCACGCCCTGCTGCGCACGACACCGGACTCGGGCGTGGGCCAGCGCTGGCAGGAAGTGTTCCCGCTCTCGATGAGAGAGCGCGAGGAATTGGAGAAGGTTTCGGCAGCGCCGCAGGACTCACGCGAAAAGGTGCTGGTGCAGCCGCAGGTGGCCGGCACCGAGGGTCTGTCCGTCGAGGTCGAGATCAAGGACGACGTGCGCACCGAGGGCGCGCGCATGTTCTTCCTCTACGACGTCTCGCGCGTGGTCAGCCTGGAGCGAATGCTGGGAGAGCGCGCAAGCTTCGGCAACATCATGGGACACAGCGAGAGCATGCAGCGCGTGTTCATGCTGATCCGCGACTTCGCAACGATGGAAGCTCCGGTGCTGGTCGATGGCGAGACCGGCGTCGGCAAGGAGCTGGTGGCGCGTGCAATCCACGAAGCCAGCACGCGCAGCGCCGGGCCGTTCGTCGCCGTCAACTGCGCGGGACTGAGCGAAGAGCTGGCCGCCAGCCAGCTGTTCGGTCACGCACGAGGCGCATTCACCGGCGCCGTCTCCGAGTATCAGGGCCTGTTCCGCGCCGCGCATCGCGGAACGCTGTTCCTGGACGAGATCGGCGAGCTTTCGCCGCGCGTGCAGGCCACGCTGCTTCGCGTGCTCGAAGAGCGCGTGGTGCAGGCGGTCGGCAAGACCAAGGGCGAGCCGGTGGACGTGCGCGTGATCGCGGCGACCAACCGCAGCCTGTCGCGCGAAGTCGATGCCGGAAACTTCCGCGCCGATCTCTTCTATCGCATCCGCGCCGCAACGATCACGCTGCCGCCGCTTCGCGAGCGCAAGGACGACCTGCTGATCCTGGTCCGCCACTTCCTGGAGGAGCAGGCGGCCGTTTCGGGCAAGCCGGTGCGCGGCCTTGCCACCGACACGATGCGCATCCTTCATCTGTACGAGTGGCCCGGGAACGTGCGCGAGCTTCGCAACGCAGTGGCGGTTGCCACGGCGCGCTGCCGCGGCACGCTTCTTCAGCCCGAAGACCTGCCCGCCGAAGTCGTCGACGGCGCGACCAGCTCGGCCGCCGTTCCCCGCGGACCGCTGGCGGCGCGGCTCGAGATCCTGGAGGCGCTGGACCGCGCCGGCGGCAATCGTTCCAAGGCCGCGCAGCTCCTGGGCGTCAGCCGCGCCACCTTCTACCGGCGCCTGACCGCGCTGGGAGTTCCGATCCAGGATTCATCGGACCTCTGATCGCTGCGGCGGCGCGAGCTCGAAGCCAAAGCGTGGTGCGTTGACGCCTGATGACGCCGCGGCGCTGACGGCGCGGGCTCCGTTCGTTGAGCCTCCGAACAGCCTCACGCTGTCTCAAAGTGTCTCGCCGATAAGTCGCCGAGACAGCCACGATACACGTTCGCTGAGACATCACTCCGTCGAGGCGGCCAGCTTGGCAGCCAAACAGCTGATTTTGCAGCAGTTTATTATTCGGGAGCTGCGAGCCGGCTCGGCACGACAAATGCTCTAGAGCTATCAGCGGCGAGGCCGCCAGGAGAAACGAGGGAGAGGGAACGGAGCGCGTGCACGGCGCGCTCCGAAGGATCAACGCAACGAAACGAACAGGACTCTGAGCCGTAGGACCAGTCCCCCAACGCTACGGCTCACGTCCGCACTCACTCCCCCCGGGGGGCTGCGGACAGTGAGGCCCGGCGCTCCAAGGCCAGAGGGGCGCCGGGCGCTTCCCACAAGCTGAGGGGACAGGCACCGGCTACCCGCAATAGCCGGACCGCCTGTCCCCTTTCGCATTTTTAAGGGGACGGTCCCCTTAAGACTCACGCTTCTCCGTGTGCAACTTGGCAACCTCCATGCGGCTCGCATGCTGCGCAACCTCGCTTTTGCTTTTGATGCCGGAGCGTTCGAGGCACGCGCCATGAAGCACACCCGCCATACGATGCGGACGCGCAAGGACGGTCAGCCGTTCGTTCTCGTCGATTCGCCGCGCCCGCACGTCCGCCTCATCACCCTGAACAATCCCGAGCGCATGAACGCGATGTCCTTCGACCTGGTCGGCTCGCTGTACGCAGCACTGCAGGAGGTCGCCAACGACAACGACTGCTGGGTCGCAGTGCTGACGGGTACCGGCCGAGGCTTCTGCTCGGGCATGGATCTGACGGACGTCGGGATGCCGCCGGGCAGCGACAACCTTCCAATCTCGCGCATCGCGACGCGCGCGATGGCCTTCATGTCGGATATCGTGCCGGCCATGCGTGCGATTCCCCAGCCGCTGATCTGCGCAGTCAACGGCGCGGCCATCGGCGGCGGAATGTGCCTGCCGCTCGGTGCGGACATCCGCATCACCTCGCGCTCGGCGACGTTTCGCGGCGCCGGCATCAACAACGGGCTCACCGGAACCGAGTGCGGCGTGAGCTTTCTGCTGCCGCGGCTGATCGGTGCGTCGCGCGCGAACGAGATCATTCTCTCGGGGCGCGAGGTTACGGCCGAAGAAGCGCAGGGCATCGGGCTGGTCTCGCGCGTCGTCGACGACGAGGAACTGGTTTCTGCGAGCTGCGCTCTGGCTGAGCAGATGTGCGGCTACAGCCCACACGGCTTGGCCATGACCAAGGAAGTGCTTTGGGCGAACCTGGAGAAGGCAGCCTTCAAGCGGCGATCGATCTGGAGAACCGCAACCAGCTGCTGGTTCGCATGACGACGCAGAACCTCGACGAAGCGATACGCGCGCGCCGCGAAAAGCGACCGCCGGTCTATGAGGATTGAGGTATCAGGAAGCTTCCGCTCGATGCTATCCGTGAACGCGTGACCAACAACACTGATCTGTTAGGCCGAAGTGGCACGCAACTGTCTGCTTGTCGCAGCCGGCGCCGCACTGCTAAGGTCGAACGAGTCGCCGCAGACGTAGCAGAAGGATGGCAGCTATATGGAGGCCGGGAAACGTAACATTACCGACATCTTCAACCGCGCTCGGACTTTGGAGATTCCGTTCTTCCAGCGGTCGTACGTGTGGTCGGAAAGGAACTGGCAGCGGTTCCTCGACGACATGAAACAGACAGCATCGAGCGGCAGACCGTACTTCCTTGGATCTGTGATCCAAAAACAGCGCCCGACCAGTACTGGATCGAAAATTGGCGATGCGCGGCGCGTAATCGACGGACAGCAACGGCTGACCACGCTTGTGCTGTTCTTCAACACGCTCTGCCGGGTCCACAACCGCCTCGACCTTTTCGACACCACCTTTCGCGACTTCGAGGGGAGGCTCATCCTGCAGCATAACCACGCGGACATCGAGCCCTTCGAAGCTGCCCTGGAGAGTCGCCTAACGTCAGACGTGAAGGCGCAGTATCGTGGCAGCCGCATCATAGCGGCGCACGATTACTTCGAGAACAAACGAAACGTTCTCGAAGGAATTTCCCCGCTTTCGCTGCTACAGCTCGTATATTTCGTAGGCATCGACCTCGGGTCCGACGAGGATGAGCAACAGATATTCGACACGCTGAACTCTCTCGGCGTCGCGCTTAGCACCGCCGAACTTCTCAAGAATGAGCTCTTCAAACGCGACGACGTCCACTTTTATCGCGAAACCTGGCGAAAAGTTTTTGAGCACGATGCACCGACTCGTAAGTATTGGGACGAGAAGGTAACCGCGGGTAGGACCCGTCGTGGCATGGTGGACGTCTTTCTGCAGAGTTTCCTCATGATGCAGGACGACGTCGGCGAAGAACTGCGCGTAGACCGCTTGTTCGAGGAGTACAAGCAGCACCTCGCTTGCAGTGGGACGGACCGCAACGCTTTCATCACTGAGCTGACAAGGACCGCCGTCCTTTTCCGCGAGAACGTACGGGCGAACGTCCTGGAAGAGGAGTTGGATCGTAACATCGGAGTGGACAGGCTGAACGTCCTGCTTTTCGGACTCAATACGACGACGGTGCTGCCTTACGCGCTGTATGTTTTGAAAACGGTTCCCGACCGCGCGGAGCGTGAAAAGATGTTCCGGCTGATCGAGAACTATCTCATTCGACGCCTCGTCTGCCGGGAGACGACGAAAAACTACAACAACCTCTTTTCGAGCTTCATGCGAGCCCGACTGAACTCTTGCGACTCCTTGGCCGGCAGGCTCGCAAAGACGACGGATCCGACGGTGCGCATACCTACCGACGAGGAATTTGTTCGTGGGTTCGTCGAAAACAACCTGAGCAATGGCCAGGCAAAAATCCTTCTCTATATGCTCGAGCGCTCTATTCGTAATGACGAACGGCAGAGCACCGCACTGATGGGAGCGTCGCGCTACTCTTTAGAGCACCTCATGCCAAAGAAGTGGCGCAATCATTGGGGTACGCTGCCCGCAGAGGAAGCGCACCGACGCGATCAAGCGCTTCGCAAGCTGGGGAACCTTTCACTATTGTCAACGAAGCTGAACACGTCGATCCGCGACGGGGCGTGGGAGATAAAGAAGAACGGAAGCAAGGGGCGTCACGGCCTGCAACATTACGCGAGCAGTTTAGAGACGCTTGCGCCGTACTTGTCACGATCCGTATGGGACGATTCCGCGATCTACGAGCGCGGCCGTTGGCTCGCGGAGCAAGCGCTGCGCGTGTGGCCTTTCCCTTCGCTCTGACGTCCGCCTGCCGCTCCACCATCACTTCGGGCCGCTTGGGCCACATCTGGCACGCGCAAGCGGCGCTCCAGCTCCGTCTATGAAGACGGAAACGGCGTCAGGCACCTTTTTCACCGGCGAGTCCGGCGATTAGCGTCTGAACTTGCGCTGAGTCGAAGTACTCGTCGAGACGCGTGATGCGTCCACATTCCACCTTGCAGACGACGCAGGCGGGCAGCTCGAAGGAAGCGCCCTTGTTCGAGACGGCAGTCAGCACGTGCTGCTGGACGAACCCGCCTTCGAACGCCGCGAGACGGCTGACCTCGTAACGCCGCTCTCGGCTGGCCGCGATGAACGCGCCCAGCGTTGCGAGGTTCTCGTCCACAGGCTGCGCGATGCCGTCGTGGTTGTGCCAGACCACCGCGCCGGGCGCATAGATCGAGGCGATGGTCGCGACGTCGCCGCTTTCGATGGCGGCGAAGAATCGGCGGGCGAGGGTGAGAGTTTCGGTGGTCGAATCGGGCATGGCGCGATCCTAGGCGGCTGTCGCGAAATGTCAGATGCGGATTCTGCACTGGAACACAGGGCCAGCGGCGTACCGAGGAACACCCGCGACCCGCACGACCTGCGACCCGCACGACCTGCGACCCGCACGACCTGCGACCCGCACGACCTGCGACCCGCACGACCTGCGGCCCGCACGACCTGCGGCCCGCACGACCTGCGGCCGCCGCGCCCACGACCACCACAAAGGTATACCGCCAGTATACTCTTGCACGCGCCTGTAATCAGGCGTACGGTCCGGCCCGTGTCCACCGCCGCCTCGCTGACCCCGACCCGCCGTGAGCGCCGCAAGCTCGAGGTGCGCGCGCGCATCGTCGAGGCGGCGCGCCAGCTCTTCGAGACGCGCGGGGTCACGGCCACCACCGTCGCCGACATCTGCGAGCACGCCGACGTCGCGCACAAGACGTTCTTCAACCACTTCCCGGCCAAGCAGGACGTGGTGAGGGCGATGGCCGCCGAGTCCATCCAGATCCTGCTCGAGGAAATCGAGACCGCTCGGCGTGAGGGCCGCACCACGAGCGAGCGCCTGCTTCGCTTCTTTGATGGCATCGCCAAACGTGCCGGCCAAGCCGGCCCCATGCAGCGCGACGTCCTGACCGAGATCATCCACGCGGCGCAGCAGTCGCCGCAGGAGCCCGAGCACGCGCGCCGGCTGCACGAGGCGTTCGGCGCGCTCGTGCGCGACGGGGTCAAGGCCGGCGACGTCACCCGGCGCCACAGCGTGCAGACGCTGACCGAGATGATCCTGGGCGCCTACTACGTCCTGATGTTCGACTGGGCCAACCTCGACGACTACCCCATCGCACGGCGTGCCCGCGCCGCTGCCCGCTTTCTGGCCGACGCGCTGTCGCCGCGGCCCGAGGAGACCTGACATGGCAAAACGCGAGCTCGAGCATACGCGTCTTCCCATCCCCAACGGCTGGTTCGCCGTGGCCTGGTCCAAGGACGTCATCGCTGGCGGCGTCAAATCGATCCACTACTTCGACGAGGAGATGGTGCTGTTCCGCACGCGCAGCGGCGAGGCACGCGTGGTCGATGCGTACTGCGTTCATCTCGGCGCGCACCTCGGCGAAGGCGGGCGCGTGGTCGGAGATTCCCTTCGTTGCCCGTTCCACGGCTGGACTTTCGACGGGCAGACCGGCGCCTGCGTCAACATTCCGTACTGCGATCGCATCCCGGCCAAAGCTGCCGTTCGCGCGTGGCCGGTGCAGGAGAAGAACGGGATGATCTTCGTCTGGCACGACGAGAAGGGGCGCGAGCCGCATTGGGATTTCCCACTGCTTCCCGAGATCGGCCATCCCGACTGGTCCGAGCCGCGCACGTTCGACCTGGAGGTGCCGGTACACGTGCAGGACATGCACGAGAACAACAACGACCCAGTGCACTTCCAGTTCGTGCACGGAGCGGTCGAGCCCCTGCCCTCCGACATCTCCTACGACAGCGACGGCCGCGCCTATCGCATCACCAGCGTCACCGAGCGCGCCACGCCGACGGGTACTTTCACGACACAGCTGGTGCGCGACTCGTGGGGAATCGGCCTGTCGGCCGTGCGCACGGAAGGGATTCCGCAGGCCGGGCTCCTGATGTTCTCCTCGACGACGCCGATCACCGCCGAGCGCACGCACTCGCGATGGCTGCTGACGGCCACCAACAACATGGTCGATCTCGCCGGCGAGGATTTCATGAACGGCCTGACCAGCGGCGTCATGCAGGACATGCGTATCTGGTCGAACAAGGTGCACCGCGCACGCCCGATGCTGTGCGAAGCCGACACCTACCTCGCCGAGTTCCGGCAGTGGGTGAAACAGTTCTACGTCTGATGGGGTCAGGTACTGAAAGTGCGGTTGCCGCAACCGCACTTTCAGTACCTGTCCCCGCTCTTTCTTCCGGAGCGGAAGCATGGATCGTCATCTCGTCGTTTCCTCCGACTGCCACGCCGGTCTTCCGGCTGCGCAGTATCGCGAATATCTGGACCCGCAGTATCGCGAGGTCTTCGACGTGGCGCTGCCCATCCAGATCTCGGAGATGGAGCGCATGTCGAAGATGTTCCTGATCTCCGACATCAACGCGCAGTGGCGCAAGGGTCGCGAAGTCGATCTTGCCGGCGCTTGGGACAGCGACGTGCGCCTTCGCGTTCTCGAGGCCGACGGCATCGCCGCCGAGATCATCTTTCCCGACGGCATCACCGAGATGAACACGCCGCCTTTCGGCGCCGGCCTATCCCTTCCCGTCGAGGACCGCATCGTGCCCGAGCTGCAGTGGGCCGGGGCGCGCGCGCACAATCGCTGGCTGGCCGAGTTCGTCGCGATGCAGCCGAAGCGCCGCGTCGGCGTGGCGCTGTGTCCCGCACTGTGGGACGTGGACGAGGCCGTGCGCGAGGTCGAATGGTGCGCCAGGAACGGCCTTCGCGGTATCCTTCTACCGTGCCTGTGGGGCCGCCTGGATGCGTATCATCATCCGAAGTTCGATCCGCTGTGGTCGGCGTGCGAGGACAATGACGTCGTCGTGCACTTCCATTCCGGCGCGGCGCCGATGGAGGACGCGTTCGGTCCCATCGCCTCTCCCGACGGCGTGCACCGTCCCGGCGCCATGGGCATCTACATCTCCGAGGTCGTCTGGTGGTGCGCGCGTCCCCTGACGTTCCTGATCTGGGGCGGCGTGCTGGAGCGCCATCCGCGTCTGCGCGTCGCCGTCACCGAAGGCACCACGATCTGGGTGCCCGAGTATCTGACCCTTCTCGACCAGCGCTATGAGGAGACGCACTACTCGGCCAAGCTCGGCGACTACCGCAGTCACCTCTCGATGAAACCGAGCGAGTACTTCGCGCGGCACATCGCCATGGGCGCCTCGTGCATGCCCAGACGCGAGGCCGAGATGCGCCATCGCATCGGCCTGCCCAGCATCATGTGGGGCAGCGACTTCCCGCATCCCGAAGGTTCGTGGCCGTACACCCGCGATCAGATGATCGAAACGTTTCGCGGCCTGCCCGAAGACGAGGTCGTCGCGATGCTCGGCGGCAACGCGGTGCGCTTCTACGGCCTCGACGCCGCCGCGCTCGAGCCCGTCGCCGCGCGCATTGGCCCCGAGAAACACTGGTTCCGCGGAGAGCTGCCGCCTGACCGCATAAGGGGACTGTCCCCTTAAAAAAGGAGAATGACGATGAGCAAGCTCCGTTACGTCAAGACGCCAGAGCAGGTCGAGAAGGCGCGCAACGCCAATCCCGAGTTCCTCGCCAGCACGGTGCGCTCGCTGCGCTTCGTCTATGAGACCGACGCGGCCGTCGCGCGTGCGCTCGTGCCCAAGCCGCTGGAGGTCGGGCCGGAGCCACAGATCTGCGTGACGTTCTCGAACGTGGCCATCCATCTCTCGCCCGACTTCACGTTCGAGATCGGCTCGGCGATCTTCGGCGTCAAGACGACCTACGAAGGCGTCGACGGCATCTACCTCGTCACCATGCCGATGACGACGGAGCAGGCGGTGGTGCCGGGACGCGAGACCTACGGCGAGCCGAAGAAGATCGCCCAGATCGAGTTCAAGAAGGACGGCGACAACGTCGCCAGCGAAGTCACGCGCATGGGGATCACCTATCTCGAAGGCCTCGGCCGCATCGGCGCCGAGCTCGGCCCGCGCGAGTTCGTCGAGCACGGCTACTGCTACAAGGCCATGCCTGCGTGCGAGAAGACCCGAGCCTTCGACGGCGATCCGCTGCTGGTCCGGCTGGAGTGGCGGCACAAGCACAAGAACGCCTGGCGCCTCGAAGACGCGACGCTGAACCTCTACGACTCGCCGTTCGACCCCGTCGCCGACGTGCCCGTGCGCCGCCTGCTGCTGGCCGAGTACGAGGAAGGCACGGCGCAGAGCAACGGCAAGGTCCTGCGCAGCGTACCGGGCGACTGGCTCACCCCGTTCCTGCACCAGCGCTACGACGACACCTCCGGCGACGGCATCGAGGTCTGAGCGATGAAGGATCTACGTGGAAAGACCGCCGTCGTCACCGGCGGCGCAAGCGGCATCGGCCGCGCACTGTGCGACGTCTTCGCACGCGAAGGCATGAAGGTCGTGGTCGCCGACGTCGAACAGGGTGCGCTCGATCAGGCGGTGGCCGAGCTGCGCGACCGGGACGTCGACGCCATCGGCGTACGCACCGATGTCACCTCGTTCGAATCGGTGCAGGCGCTCGAGCATGCCGCCGTCGAGGCCTTCGGCAAGGTGCACGTGCTGGTCAACAACGCCGGCGTCGGCGCGCACGAGGACGTGCCGATGTGGGAGCTGCCGCTGAACGACTGGCGCTGGTGCATGAACGTGAATGTCTGGGGCGTCATCCACGGCATCAAGGCGTTTCTGCCGGGAATGATCGCGCACGGCGAGGAAGGCCACGTCGTCAACACGTCCTCGGGCAACGGCGGGCTCATCCTGATCCCGACCACGCCGATC
>Ga0196978_1001250_pt1 | contig 11543 bp, 9 predicted proteins | sample S3v_2013CmetaG_FD_155491 | JGI IMG/M metagenome (GOLD analysis project Ga0196978, IMG submission 155491) | Soil microbial communities from Anza Borrego desert, Southern California, United States - S3+v_20-13C | ecosystem: Environmental > Terrestrial > Soil > Desert | place: USA: California... | reverse complement strand
GATCGAAAGGCTCGCCGGCGAGGCATTCGAGATAAAATTCCTCCTGCCGGAAATGCCTGCCGCTCCAGAAGGTGATCTTCGTCTCGCACCAGCCGCCGTTGAGGCGCACGTGCTTTTCGAAACGCGCTTCGTCCTTGCCTTTCGGCCCGTATTCGAGCGTACGGACAATATACAAATGCTCTTTGTCGATCCACACCTGCTTCGAGCTGTCGTCGCCCCCCTCCGCGCCGATCACGTACACCGGCCGGCCCCCGAGCGCGTCGCTGCGGAAGCGGGACAGATCGTAGCCTTCCCGCGCGAAACGCGCCTTCACCGTATCGAAGGGATAAAAATACATGCCGCCGAGCTGGAAGAGGAGAAAATTGTGCCCGTACGCTTGCTTCGCTTTCCCGTCTTTCATGCGGTAAACAGAATCGTTGCGGAAAATGACCAGGTCTTCGCCGTCCGCCGCGTTGAAATCGATGCGGAACTTATCGGGGAATTCGATGGACTCGATCCAGCGCTCCGACTTCGTCAGCGAATCGTTCATGTACATGTTGGTCTCCTGCGTGAAGCGCAAGGTCTTGTACCATTTCCCCGCATACGTTTCGTGCATTTTTCTCAGCACGAGCACGGCGCTGTCGCTCGACGCGAGAAGGGGCACGTTCAGGAAAAGCAGCAGGCTGAGGCGGAGCATGAGCAAAGCTAGTGCCCGGAAGCGGATTCTGCATGAAAATTGGACGAACGGTTACTTGTCACCTGAGCGCAGTCGAAGGGAAACGACGTGTTTCATGTACGCACAATTGTACCTGCTCGTTCTTTCGACTGCGCTCAGGGTGACAAGTATCTGCACATCTGAACTACTTTTGCATCTTATGTCCGAGCCGCTTCCCATTTTCGAGATCATTCCCGCGCTGAAGGAGACCCTGGCGAAGCACACGACGGCTATCCTGCAGGCGCCGCCGGGCGCGGGAAAAAGTACGGTGCTGCCTTTGCAGCTGCTCGAAGAGGTTTGGCTTTCCGGGAAAAAAATTCTCATGCTCGAGCCGCGCAGGCTGGCGGCGCGCGCGGTGGCGAACCGGCTCGCGGAGCAGCTCGGCGAATCCGCCGGCGAAACGGTAGGCTATCGCATCCGCTTCGAGAGCCGCGTGGGAAAAAATTCGCGCATCGAAATTCTCACCGAAGGCATTCTCACCCGCTTGCTGCAGCAGGACAATGCGCTGGAAGGCGTGGGACTGGTGATCTTCGACGAATTCCACGAGCGCAGCCTGCATGCCGATCTCGCTTTGGCTTTGTGCCGGGAAGCGCAGCAGGTATTGCGCGAAGACCTGCGCCTGCTCATCATGTCGGCTACGCTCGACGGGGAAAAGCTTTCTGCGCTGCTCGGCAACGCGCCCGTGCTCACGAGCAAAGGAAGGCAGCACCCGGTGACGGTCACGTATCACCCGCCCGACGCGCAATTGCCCCTCGCCGCGCAAATGGACAAAGCGATCCGCCGCGCGCTGCGAAAAGAAAAAGGCGACGTGCTCGCTTTCCTGCCCGGCGCCGGGGAAATTCGCCGCACGAAAGAGCTGCTCGAAGAAGAAGAGATCGACGCGAGCATTCACCCGCTGTACGGCGATCTTCCGCAGGCTGAGCAGCAGCGGGCTTTGCTGCCCGATCCAAGCGGCAGGAGAAAAGTCGTGCTCGCCACTTCCATTGCAGAAACGAGCCTCACGATCGAAGGCATCGGCGTGGTGGTCGACTGCGGCTTTTCGCGCGTGCCGCGCTTCGATCCCCGCACGGGCCTCACGCGCCTCGATACGGTGCGCGTGTCGCAGGATACGGCGGATCAGCGCGCGGGGCGCGCGGGCCGTCTCGGGCCGGGCGTGTGCTACCGCCTCTGGACGGAAGCCGAGCAGCGCAACCTGCGCCCGCACCGCACGCCGGAAATTTTAGAAGCCGATCTCTCACCCACGATCTTAGAGCTCGCCAACTGGGGCGTGTACGACGTGTACAAGCTGGCCTGGCTCACGCCCCCGCCTTCGGGCGCAGCGGAACAGGCGCGCGAATTGCTGCACGAATTGGAAGCTTTGTCGGGCGGACGCATCACCGAGCGCGGGCGGCAAATGCTGCGCCTGCCCACGCACCCGCGCATCGCGCACCTGCTGCTCGACGGGAAGGCCACGCACCTCGCGCCCCTGGCCGCCGACATCGCCGCCGTGCTCGAAGAGCGCGACCCGCTCCCGCGCGAAGCCGGCTGCAACCTCACGCTGCGCATCGAAGCCCTGCGAAAATGCCGCGACCGTGAACGCGTGAACGCCGACCGCCACGTGCTCGACCGCATCGAGCGCCTCTCGAAATGCTGGCGCGGACTGCTGGGCACGAAGGAAGATAATTCCGCGCCCGCGGATGAGGACGTGGGCAAGCTGCTCGCCTCCGCGTATCCCGAGCGCGTCGCGAAGCAAACCGATCAGCAGCAGCGTTACCGCCTCGCGAACGGCCGCACCGCGAAGCTGCAGGAATCCGATCCGCTGATCCACGAAAAATGGCTGGCCGTGGCGCACCTCGATGCGGGACAAACGGAAGGCCGCATCTTCCTCGCTTCGCCGCTCGACCCGGAAGACATTCTTTACCGCGCGTACGAGAAAAAAACCGTGGACTGGGATGCGAAAGCAGGCGAGCTCGTTGCGCAAAAAGAATTCCGCATCGGGGAGATTATCGTCGCGCGAAAGCCGCTGCGCGAGATCCCGGAAAACCAGCGCGTGGAAATCCTCTGCCGCGTGCTGCGCGAGGAAGGCTTGTCGCTGCTGCCCTTCACTGAAGAGGTGGAGCAATGGCGGGCGCGCGTGGGCAGCCTGCGCGTGTGGCGCCCGGCGGAGAACTGGCCGGACGTGAGCGATGAAAAGCTGAAAGAAGATTTAGAAGTGTGGCTGGGGCCGTATTTGAAGATCGTGCGCCGCAGGGAAGATTTCAAAAAGATCGACCTGCAGAATATTTTGCTCGACCTTCTCCCCTGGCCTTTGCCGCAGCAGCTGGACAAGCTTGCGCCGGAGCGGATCGGCGTGCCCAGCGGCTCGCTCGTCAAATTAAAATATTCGCCCGACGGCAACGCGCCGGTGCTGGCCGTGCGCCTGCAGGAATTGTTCGGCCTGCAGGAAACACCGGCAGTGAACGAAGGCCGCACGAAAGTGATGCTGCACCTGCTTTCGCCCGCGATGCGGCCGATGCAGGTGACCCAGGATCTGAAAAGCTTCTGGCAGAATACGTATCCCGAAGTGCGCAAGGAGCTGCGCGTGCGCTACCCGAAGCACCACTGGCCCGAAGATCCCTGGACGGCGGAGGCGGTGCGGGGAGCGAAGCGAAAGAAATAATTCGCGAAGCTATTTTCTCTAATTTGCTCCAAAACCAAAACAGTACATGCCCCAGCTGATGATCGGCGCCGTCGCGCACGACCGCGCGAAAATTTGGGTGAAAGGCGGAATGACGAATCTCTCCGTGACGCTTCTCCTGAAAAATACTTCCGACGGTTCGGAAAAGACGCAGGAGCTGCGCATGAACCTCTCGACGGATTACACGGCGGTGCACCAGTTCACCGGGTTAAAAGCGGACACGGTGTACGAATACCGCGCAACGTTCTCCGGCGGAGAGGTGAGAACGGGTAGCCTGCGCACCTTCCCTTCGGGCAGCTCGGGCAAGTTCACGTTCATAATGTCCAGCTGCAACCTGGCGCGGTCGGATGCCGAAAAGCAAAAAAGCAGGGCGGTCTTCGGCAGGCTCAGGGAGATCGCGATCGCCGTCAAGGCCCGCTTCATGATCCACGGCGGCGACCAGATCTACATCGATACCGCCGAACCTTCTGAAGACGTGCGTGGCGAGCAGGCGTACTGGAAAGAATACGATGCGGTTTGGGACAATGCCGAAGCGCAGCATTTTTTCGGCCTGCTTCCGAACTTCATGATCCTCGACGATCATGAGCTGGCCAATAATTTCGACAACGATCTCCCGGATGATATTTACCATCACCCGATCGCCAGCTACAAGGATTGGGGCCTGAACGCCTACTACAAATACCAGCACTGCCACAACCCCGACACGCCGGCCGGAAAATATTATTACACGTTCGACTTCGGCGACCTCGCTTTTTTCGTGATGGATGTGCGCTCGGAGCGAAGAAAAAATTCGGGGAAGATCGTGAGCCCGGAGCAGATGGCGGATTTCACCGGCTGGCTGCAGCGCAACAAGGACAAGCGGAAGATCGTCGTCAGCGCGGTGCCTTTCCTTTCGAAGATGAGCGCTTTCAGGGGCATGTCGCCGAAGGACAAATGGTTCGGGCGGGTGTTCGGAGGCGAACGCACGTACGTTCTCGCCAGGCTGCTGGAAGAGAACATCGGCAAGCTCTTGTTCCTCTCCGGCGACGTTCATGCAGCCGCACGAACGGATCTCAGGCTGAAAAAGGGAGACCGCACGATCGATCTCGCCGAGCTGATCTGCGGACCGCTGAATCAACGGATCACGAACGGCGATACGGCCTTCAAGCTTCAGCTGGCGGCTCACCCGGGCTACCGGTCGCAGGTCTATTCCGGTCTGCAGGTCGATCTTAACGGGAACGAACAATTGAAGTACGCGAACGTGCTCGTGATCACCGTCGACGGCTCCAGCGTCAGCTACAAATGGCTGCCCGTCCAGGAAGGCGAAGCCCCGCTGAAAGCAGGCAGCTTCAGCTTCTAGCGGAGCGCGCGGTTAAAATTCCCCAAATTTGTAAAGACTTGTTAAAGCGAAACCCCTGAAAGCCTCGCCAATCCTGGGCTGTGCCAATCCGTTAACGTTCCGTGCCAAACTGCGTTGGGGAATTTTGTAGATTTTTTTTCATGCGATTTTGTTGAACCGGATGTTGAAAACTCCTGAACACCGCGCCGGCTAAGGGATTGACCTACAGAGGGGGAACGGTGCCAAACTGTTAAACGGGCTGAAATGCAGGCTGGACAAGGCTTCCAGGGCTTGGGGAAAACTGGGGATCGACTTGCTCAAAATGTGCAACAAAAAATGTTCTGGCCCGTTTAAAGTCTACAACATTTCACCACCCTATGCTGCAACCTGTACGTCACTTATTAAACCTTTTCCCATGCTGCAGCGCTTTTTGTTACTGCTTACCGTTTTTTGCTTTAGCCTTTCCCTCCGCGCCGGCGATGCCGGTATCGAGAAGGTATTCGTTCAGCGACTGGGCCAGTCTACGGTCTCGGTACTGCGTTTAAAATCCGACAAGGTTTACGAATACTGCCGTTACACCAAGAAGAAGATCAGCCGCGACGTGGGCAGGTACAACCTGCAGCGCGGCAAGCTCAAGCTGACGTCCGAAACGAAGGGCGCGGTCAACCCGCTCAAGGATAAAACGCTCTACATTTCCCGCGAAGGCCTGCACAACACGCGCTATGAAGCGATGACCTTCAAAGGCGCGCTGATGTCGGAGTCGAACGACCCGGAATTCCGCAAAGACTGGAGCTACAATCCCATCACGAAAAACCTTCCCGTGATCGACGCGGAAAAAGGCAAGCTGGCGGTCACCACCGAGAACACCCGCGCGATCCACAATTCGACTACCGTCATTCCCGCAGAGTACGACGCGAGCAACTTCGTGCGCAACTATTACGTGAAGCTCGCCGGCAAATATGCGCCCGCTTACGGCGAGATGCTGAAGAAAGCTTACTGCGGCCCCGACTGCTACTCCACCGTCGTGAACGGCGAAGCGCAGGCCTGGAGCAAGGACACGACGAACAATTACCTGTTCTCGGAATACGAAACGACGATCCACGAATCCGTGCACCACTACAACACGGGCACGCCGCGCACCGGCTACAATTACCTCGTGCTGCCCGGCCTCGAAGTGAAAGTGCCGCCCTGCACGTATTACAAGTCGAACGAGTTCACCTCGCTCGCTCCCGCCGACGCGAAAGACAAGATCTTCCGCTACGACACGTACATCGGCGAGAACAGCCGCGTGAGCGCGAACCAGTGGGGCATCTTCGGTTTGCTCGAAGAATATTCCGCCTATGCCAACGGCGTACGCGCCTGCCTCGTGGCCAGCCGCACGGCCGCCGCCGCCCGCGACACGGTGAAAGCGAAACAGTTCCTCGCGCAGGCCACCGGCACGTATTATTCGCACTACGAGTTCCGCCTCTTCGTGGGCTGGTACCTGCACTACGCGCAGCAGCACCACCCGGAGATCTACAAGGACATGATGAGCAATACCAACCTGCGCCTGGCCTACACGCTCATCGACCAGGAATTCGCGACCACGATCAAAGGGCTCGACACCGAGCGCAAAAAATTAAAATCCTACGGCCTCGATTACGGCTGCAAAGAATACATCGGCAAGCTCCTGAAAACCGAGCAGGTCTACCTCGACCAGTTCATGATCAAAGGGGCGACGGTGGAGAATTACAAAACGTATGTGAAGAGCTGATCATTCCCGATCGCCACGATTTTTAGAGTAGAACCATTAATAAATTAAAGGAGAGCAATGAACCTGAATCGTTTTTTCCGCCGCGTGCTCGGCTTTATCGGTTTCACCGGCACGGAACGCGTGCAGCCTGAGCTGATCCGCGTGCGTGTGCCGCATCCGCGGGCGCGCCGCAGGAAGTAAAAAGCCGGCGCAAGCGCCAAATCGAATTCCAAATCCCAATTGCTCCTGCTTTTTTGCAGGATGTGATTTTGGGATTTGGAATTTTTATTTTTCGAGTTTGTTACCTGCTTGTTTTCTTCGCGCGCCTGCGCGGGTTGAAGGAGACGCGTCGTTCCACTTTTCCCGTGCGTTTCTGCACCGTCAGGCCGGCGTTGGCTTCGCGGGCTTCTTCGGCGCCGCGGCGGATCGCGTCCTTTTTGCTGCGGAACACTTTTTCGGCGCGCTTCGCGCCTTCTTTTTTCACCGCCCATCCGCCTTCGCCGTGCGGGATCACGTAGCGGTCTTCGCCGTGCTTTTTCACATCGGTCTTGCGCGAGCGGCTGGTGCTCTTCGATTCGGTTTTCAGGCCGCGGTTGGCCGCCCAGTCTTTCGCGCGGCTGATGGCCGTGGCGATGATGATGCCTTCCGGCATGCCCGTATCATCCAGCAAAGCGTTGGCGATGTCGATCGCTTTGTCGCGCACCGGCTTCGGGAGATTCTTCATCGAGTCCGGGTAATCGGTTTTAGTCCACGGCATGTTTTTAAATATTAGAATTAGCCGGCAGCCGCGGTTACGCTGACCGCACCGGCAGCAGCATCGTTACTTCTTCATTTTCTTATAAGTGCCGACCAACTTTCCTTCGGCGAGGATGTGCCCTTTCATCGCCGCCTCGAGCGTTTTCTTGTCGGCGCCGGCTTCGAGGTCGAGCTTCGTGTCGAGCGCGTACACTTTGAAGTGATAGTGGTGCGTGCCGCTGGGCGGGCAGGGGCCGGTGTATTTGTTTTCCCCGCGGCCGTTCCTGCCTTCTTTCCCGGGCGAGGTGTTCTGGCTGATCACGCCGTCGGGCTCGATGTTCCACATGATCCAGTGATCGAAGGTTCCTTTCGGCGCGTCGGGATCGTCCATGATGAGCGCAAGGCTTTTCGTGTCGATGGGAATGTTCTTGATGTCGAGCGGGGGATTCACGTTGTCGCCCTCGCAGGTGTATTTCACCGGGATCGGTTCGTTGTTCCTGAACATCGGGCTAGTGACCTGCAGCGGTTCGCCCTGGAGAAACGTCAATAGGAAAAAAAGCGTGATCATGATTGTTCGTATTGGTTCCGCAAGCTTCGCCCAAAAGCTATGCCCCTGCCTGTTCAGCAACAAAAGCGCGGAAGCGGAACGGAGCACTTGGGAAAATTTTCCACAAAAAAGGCAGGGGTGAAAATCGAGCACGCGACCTCGTCGCGCCGGAATTTTTCGCTGCCTGCCCGCGTCTTGCGCGCAAATCGCTTTCTAAAAAAATTTTCGCCCGGCGAACGGCCGCATTTTTGCGAAGCTGATCCGTATGTCGGATATCATTATCATCGGGGCCGGGGCTGCAGGATTGATGGCTGCGCGGCAGTTAGGAAGGGAAGGCAAGCAGGTCTTCCTGATCGAAGCACGCGAACGCATCGGCGGACGCATTCACACTTTTCATCCGCCTGATTTCGCGCTGCCGCTCGAGCTGGGCGCGGAATTCGTGCACGGCGACCTGACGGAGACGATGCGCTGCCTGGACGAATACGGCATCCCTTACGCGCAGCAGGAAGGCCAGGCCTGGCAGGTGCGCGATGAAGGCCTCGAAAAAGATAAAGAGATGATCGATCAGCACCGGGGCAAGCTGAGAAAAGAGCTGGACGCGCTGAAGCAGGACATGAGCATCGAGCAATTCCTGGATACGCATTTCGCCGGCCGCGAGTATGCGGAGCTGCGCCAGGAAGTGCGCCGCTTCGTGCAAGGCTACGACGCCGCCGATCCAGCGCGCTGCAGCACGTTCTCCTTCCGCGATGAATGGTCGGACGTGGAGAAGTGGGAGCAGTACCGCATCGAGGGCGGCTACGAGCGCCTGGTGCATGCGCTGCAGGAAGAAAGCGCGCAGCTCGGCAGCATCCTTCACCTCGATACGATGGTCAAAACGATCCGCTGGAAAAAAGGGGAAGTAACGGCCATCACGCAGGACGAACGAAAATTCCAGGCGCCGAAATTACTGCTCACCGTTCCGCTCGGCGTGTGGCAGGCCGCCTGCGGCAGCAAGAGCGAGCTCTGCTTCGAGCCCGCGCTGCCGGAAAAAACAGCAGCGGCCGCGCAGCTCGGCTACGGCTGCGTGATCAAGATCCACCTGCAATTCAGCGAAGCCTTCTGGAAAAACGAGGACGTGAAAGATCGCCTCGGCCGCAAGCTCGACGATCTCGGCTTTATTTTTTCCGAAGAAGCGGTACCTACCTGGTGGACGCAAGGCCCCGACGCGCCTCCCCTGCTCTGCGGCTGGCTCTCGGGCCCGCCCGCGCAAGCCCTCAGCGGCGCGCACGACTTGCTTTTCCTCGATCTCGCGCTGACCTCGCTCACCGCTATTTTCAAAGAAAACAAAAGCGCGCTGCGCGACCGGCTGCAAGCCTGGAAGATCAGCGACTGGGGCGCCGATCCTTTCGCGCGCGGCGCCTACAGCTACGCCACCGTGAACGCGGATCAGCACATCGAAACGCTGCGTAAAAACGTGGAGGAAACTTTATTCTTCGCCGGCGAAGCGCTGGACAACGAAGCCGGCACCGGCACGGTGGAAGCGGCGCTGCGCAGCGGGAGAAAAACCGCGGAAGAAATCCTGGCTACTTACAAAGTGAAAAGCGAGGCGCGTTAAACGTTTTCACGCTTCAACGTTTTTGCGCTTACGCGTTGCACGTTTGCGCACGTTCATAATGCGGATGTTCCCGTGATCCGGCTGAACGTTGAAACGAAAGACGTTGAAACGCGAACGGCTCATGAAACCGCTGCTGAAATTTCAGCAGGAACCTTTTCCAGGAATCAAAATTCAAACGGGTACGTTTCCGGGATTTGTCCGCCCTCCACTTCCACGTGCAGCGGGTGCAGCGCATGCGTGTGATCGAAATACAAGAAGGCATCGTAGCGGGAGCTGATCACGGAGGGGACGTAGTTGCGGTAATGATCCATCTCCGGCCGGTACACCACGCCGACGGCGCGATGCGGCAGGCGCTGATCGAAACGTGCATCGTGCCGGCCGCGGTTGAAGATGATCATGCGGTTGGCTTCCGATTCGCGGTGCAGCATCGTTTCCAGGCTGTCCTGTCGCGCGGGCGGCATGTTCATGCGGCGCATCACGGCTTTCCAGCTTTTGCCGGCGATCACCGTGCCGCTGTAGGCGCCGAAGCCGACGAGCACCACGTTCTTCTCTTCGAACTCTTCGCGCGCGAGCTGACCGATGTTCACCATGCCCGCGCGCTCCATGTCGGTATAACGCGCGTCGCCGATGTGCGTATTGTGCTCCCACACGATGCCTTTCGAGCGCGGGCCGTGGAAATCCGCCAGGCGGCGCAGCGTGCTCATCATGTGCCGGTCGCGGATGTTCCAGGATTCGTAATTGAAACCGAGCATGCTGCGGTAATATTTTTCCGCCTCCACGGCGATGCGCGCATTCTGCTCGGTGTTCAGCGCAGCTTCCGGATCATGATCGTACGATTTGGCTTTGCGGCGGATCTCCTGCAGCAGCTCGATCGCCTCGTCTTTGCAGGGCGCGCTGACGGCATGCTGCGCATATTCCTGCTCGTCCTTGCCGAATAAGTCAAAACAGTACATCGCCTTCTCCGCGATCGCCGCCGCATCGGGATCGGTCTTCTGCAAATACCCGATCAGCATCTCCAGCGATTCCCAGAGGCTGTACATGTCGAGCCCGTAAAAACCGGTTTTGTTCTTCTCCTTCAGCTGCGCGTTGTGCGCCTTCAGCCAATCCACCAGCGCCGCGACCTCCCAGTTCGCCCACATCCAGGTGGGCCAGCGGCCGAAATGGCTGAGCAGCTGCGCGGCAGTCTTCTCCTGGTCTTCGAAGCCTTTGATGTAGCGGTTGATGCGGTAGCAATCCGGCCAGTCGCCTTCCACCGCGATGAAATCGAATCCTTTTTCCGTGATAAGCCGCCTGGTGATCGCCGCGCGCCAGGTGTAATATTCGTGCGTGCCGTGCGTGGATTCCCCGAGCAGCACGAAACGCGCGTCACCGATCCGTTCCAGCAGCGGATCGAGATCCTTCGAGCTGCTCAGCGGGAACCAGCTCGCCGGCCCTTCCTCGCTTGCGGGAGGAGGAACGTGCTGCTGCTCTTCGCTCATGAGGCGCGGTTTTGCAGTGGCCGCTCGGCGGCAGAGCGCTCGAGAAATTTGAGCACGTCTTCATCCGCCAGCTGCGGAAAATGCTTGTACGCCTGGCTGACGGCGAAAAATGGATCGGGCTGCGAGATCACTTTAAACGCGTCGGCTTCGTTCAGGTGCACGTCGTGCGTAGGTCCTGAAACGGGCGCGGCGATGATGATCTTCGCTGCGCCTTTCTGCCGGCACAGGCGGATCGCAGGCACAAGCGTAACGCCGGTCGCGATGCCGTCGTCCACCAGCACCACCGTCCGGTCGCGCATATCGGGCAGCGGGCGGCCGTGCCGGTACATCTCCACCCTGCGCCTGATCTCCGCGCGCTGCTTCTCCACGGCGATCGCGATCAGCTCTTCCGAAGGCTGCAAGGCCTGCTCGGGGATGAAGATCGCATCCTCCTCGGCGATCGCGCCGAAGCCGAACTCATCGTACCAGGGATAAGAAAGCTTTTTCGCCACCAGCACGCACAGTTCCGTCCCGAGCCGTTTCGCCACGTAATACGCCACCTCCACCCCGCCGCGCGGAACACCGAAGATGATCGGGTCTTTCCCTCTCAGCCCGGCTTCGAGAAAGCGCGCCAGCTGCTCCCCCGCATCTTTGCGATCGTCAAAAATAATTTCGTTCTCGATGATGATGGACATGCGTGCAGTGCAATGATTTCCATCATAAGGAGTAAAAATCGGGCCAAAGCGGGCGGCGAGGGGGCGGAAGCAGGGCGGGGCGGGCGGGGTGGGGAGATTTTTGGGGGGCGGGTGG
>Ga0196978_1001248_pt1 | contig 11547 bp, 10 predicted proteins | sample S3v_2013CmetaG_FD_155491 | JGI IMG/M metagenome (GOLD analysis project Ga0196978, IMG submission 155491) | Soil microbial communities from Anza Borrego desert, Southern California, United States - S3+v_20-13C | ecosystem: Environmental > Terrestrial > Soil > Desert | place: USA: California... | reverse complement strand
GAGCATGTTCGTGTGGATCCAGTAGCGCACGGGCGCGGCATGGTTGCAGGCGACGCTTTGCGCGATCTCGTTGGTGTGGTGCGTGGGGATCAGATCCATTCCGCCGCCGTGAATGTCGAAGGTCTGCCCGAGGTATTTCGTGCTCATGGCCGAGCATTCCAGATGCCAGCCGGGAAATCCCCAGCCCCAGGGCGAGGGCCAGCGCATGATGTGCTCGGGCTTGGCTTTGATCCAGAGCGCGAAATCGAGGCGGCCGCGTTTTTCGTCCTGGCCGTCGAGCTCGCGCGTGTTATTTTGCTGTTCCTCGAGCGAGCGGCCGGAAAGCTGCCCGTAGTCGTGCTCGCGGCTGTATTTCTCCACGTCGAAATAAACGGAGCCGTTGCTTTCGTAGCCGTAGCCGGCATCGATGATGCATTTCACCATCTCGATCTGCTCGCAGATGTGCCCGGTGGCCGTAGGCTCAATGCTCGGCGGAAGCGTGTTGAACAGCGTCATCACTTCGTGAAAGCCCACGGTGTAGCGCTGCACGATCTCCATCGGCTCGACGCGTTCGAGGCGCGCTTTTTTGGAAACCTTGTCTTCGCCTTCGTCCGCGTCGCTTTCCAAATGCCCGGCGTCGGTGATGTTGCGCACGTAGCGCACTTTGTAGCCGAGGTGAACGAGGTAGCGGTAGATGAGATCGAAGGAGATGAAGGTGCGGCAATTGCCCAGGTGCACGTCGCCGTAAACGGTGGGGCCGCAGACGTAGAGGCCTACGTGGGGCGGGCTGAGCGGGGCAAAAATTTCTTTCTTGCGCGTGAGCGTGTTGTAGATAAGCAGTTCGCCATTCATAAGGAAGGCAAAGTTAAGGCATAAAGGCATCAGGCATAAAGTCATTTGGCATTAAGGCATGCCATTTCATCCTCATGTTTTAATGCCAAATGATTTTATGCCTGGGCGGGGACATTCATAAAAGCAGGAACGGCTCCTTTTCCGGGAGCCGTTCCTGCTTTATGGTAGAAGAATGATTATTTCTTTTTCTGTCCGGCCTTCGTGTCTTCGGTCGGCAGGGGCAGGTCGCCCACGTGCTTGAAGTCTTCGAATTTTTTGATCTGGAACAGGATGCCGTTGTTGTCGTAGATGCGTTCCTCGCCGTTCTTGAGGCGGAAGTTGACGAATTCGCCTTTCTTGGTGATCTGCCCGTTGCGGTAAAGCACGTGCGGGCCGGTACCGTTGAACGTTCCTTTGTTAGGCTTCTCCGTCTTGATGTCGACCGGCTTGGATTCTTCCTTGGCCATCTGCTTTTCTTCGGGAGAGAGGGAGACGGTTGCTACGCCTCCTTTGGGAGGATACGTTTTCGTTTTTGCAGCGTCGATGTTGCCGCCGGCGAAGAACTTTTCCGATTTGATGGAGCCGTCCTCGTGGTATTCTTTCACCCATCCGTCCTCTTTGCCGGCCGCCCAGGTGCCTTCGATGGCGAGCTTGCCGTTGGGATGATAGTATTTCTGCGTGCCGTCGCGCTGGCCGGTGGCGCCGAACTTGAAGTCCTGCCGTGTTTTGCCGTCCTCGTAGTAGAGCTTGTAATCACCCACCCAGCGGGAGCCTTTCCACATGCCTTCTTCCGACTTCTGGCCGTTCTCGAAGTACATGATGGCGTAGCCGTTGGGGCGGTTGTTTTCCCAGGTGATCTCGCTTTTCTTGTTGCCGTTGGGGAAGTACTCTTTCCAGATGCCGATCTTCTTGTTGTCGACGTACTTGCCTTCCTCGACCTTCTGATCGTCCTTGAAAGCGGGATCTTTCTTCATTCGGCCGAAGATGATCCACCAGCCCTGGCGTTTGCCTTCCCCGTCGATAAAGTTGATCGTGTCGTTGTTGTAGATCTCATACGACTGGGCCAACCCGACTTTGCATACGATAAAAAGCAGTATGAGTGTAAATTTTTTCATGTGCAGCGACATGGTTCGTTGTTGCCTCCGTGATGTTAGCAAATATATTGCGTCACATCGCGATTTTTACCTGATTTTTAGATGAAAGGGCTTAATTCTTCGATGTAAACGCTACTGCCTCCCGCACACACGCCTCATCTTGTCCTGTTAAACGGGCGTGAAAGTCCTATGGTTACAGTGTTTTTGATAATTTTTTTGACGGGCAAAGTTTCGGTTTTAACCGGCGCTTTTTGCGTTTCGTCTAGGCGTAAACCGCCTTGAGGTTGGCCAGCATATCATTGGTCATGGAGGCCAGGTCGTATTCCGGCTTCCAGCTCCAGTGCTCGCGGGCATAGCTGTCGTCGATGCTGCGGGGCCAGGATTCGGCGATGGCCTGGCGGAAATCGGGCTTGTAGCTGATGCTGAAATCCGGGATGTGCCTGCGCAATTCCTGGGCGATCTGGGCGGGCGAAAAGCTGAACCCGGCCAGGTTGTAGCTGCCGCGGATCTGCACCACTTCCGCGGGGGCGTGCATAAGCTCCAGGGTAGCGCGGATGGCGTCGGGCATGTACATCATCGGCAGGGTGGTGTCTTCGGCGAGGAAGCATTCGTACGTTCCCTTTTTCAGCGCTTCGTGGAAAATATGCACCGCGTAATCCGTGGTTCCGCCGCCCGGGGGCGATTTGTAGCCGATCAGTCCGGGATAGCGCAGGCTGCGCACGTCCACGCCGTGCTTTTTAAAATACCATTCGCACCAGCGCTCGCCCGCGAATTTGCTGATGCCGTAAACCGTGGCCGGTTCGATGACCGTGTACTGGGGGGTGTGGTCGCGGGGCGTGGTGGGACCGAAGACGGCGATGGAGCTGGGCCAGTAAATTTTCTTCAGGATCTTTTCTTTCCCCATTTCCAGCACGTGGAAAAGGCTGTCCATGTTGAGCTTCCAGCCGAGCTCCGGCTTCTGCTCGGCGGTGGCGGAAAGCAGCGCGGCCAGGAGGTAGACCTCGGTGACCTTGTGTTTTTTGATCACTTCGTGCAAGCGTTTGGCGTCGAGTGCGTCGAGCACTTCGAAAGGGCCGCCCTGCAGCAGCTCGTCTTCCGGCACGCGCAGGTCGGAGGCGATCACGCGCTCGCGCCCGTGCAGCTGCCGCAGCTGCTCCACCAATTCCGTCCCGATCTGCCCGCCGGAACCGATCACCAGGATTGTATCGCTCATAGGGGAAAAATAGATCGTCAAAAGTAAGGAAAAACGCTGCGCGTGCGTACGGCACATCATACGAGCCCGGCGGCGGCAGGCAGCGGCGGCAGGCTGTTTCCTGGTTGCAGACGGCCTGCTGCCGCAACCGGTATCATTGCCGGTTTTCGTACTTTTGCATTCGTCATCCCCGCGTCCTGCAAACGCGAGCGAATTCCAAAAACGAGATGGCATTGCACAACAGGGTTAACCGCAATGAGATGCGGCGCAGGCTCCGGGACGAGCCGTTCCGCCGCATCACGCTTTCATTTTACCGCTACGTGATCATCGCCGATCCGCAGCGCACGCGCGACGAATTGTTCAGCGCCTGGGCGAAGCTGCGCGTGTTCGGGCGCATCTACGTGGCGCGCGAAGGGATCAATGCGCAGCTCAGCGTGCCGGAAGAATTTTTTGAAACGTTCAAAGAGCAACTGGAGGCGAACGAATATTTCCGCAAGATGCCGCTGAAGATCGCGGTGGAGGATGACGGAAAATCGTTTTTCAAGCTCACGGTAAAGGTCAAGGAAAAGATCGTGGCGGACGGGCTCGACGACGGCGCGTTCGACGTGACGAACGTGGGTGCGCATCTTTCCGCGGAGGAGTTCAACGAAGCGCTGGAGACGCCGGGCGCGATCGTGGTGGACATGCGCAATCATTACGAAAGCGAGGTGGGCCATTTTCAAAATGCGCTGCTGCCGCAGGCCGATACGTTCAAGGAAGAATTGCCGCTGGTGCTCGGGCAATTGAAAGGCAAAGAAGAGAACAAAGTTTTACTCTACTGCACCGGCGGCATCCGCTGCGAGAAGGCCAGCGCCTGGCTGCGGCACCACGGTTTCAAAGACGTGAACCAATTGCACGGCGGCGTGATCGAGTACGCGCGGCAGGTGCGGCAAAAAAATCTGCCTTCGAAATTCATCGGGAAAAATTTCGTTTTCGATGAGCGCATGGGCGAACGCATTACCGGCGACGTGATCAGCCATTGCCATCAATGCGAAGCCTCCTGCGATACGCATGTGAACTGCGCGAACCCGTATTGTCATTTGCTCTTCATCCAGTGCGAAGGCTGCGCGGAGAACATGCTCGGCTGCTGCTGCGCGGAGTGCCGCGACATTATGGCCTTGCCGAAAGAAGAGCGGGAGCGTTTGTTCGCGGAAGGAAAAATCAAACAGAAGGCGGGGCACAGGAGCCGGCTGAGGCCGCGTCCGGGCGAATAGCGATCACATGTCGAATTCGAAATAATACGCTTTGCGCTCCGCCGGATCGTACCAGAAGTATTTATAATACTCGCGCTCTCCTTTCCAGCTGTGCAAGGGAAGCTGTTCGATCTTTTTCTTGTCCCACCAGGGAAAATCGTGCTGCAGGCCGAAGGCGAAATTACCCGCGGTGTCGCGGGTCAAATGGTGCTTTTCGATGATGCGTCTTGCCGTGGACGTATCGCAATTGAATGAGAATTGATAGTCCGCATCGATGCCGATGGCGTCGTCGAAGCAGTAAATGTTCTTCACGTCGGGCGTGAGCTCCACCTGCAAAAAATCCTTGAAACGCTGCTTGTTGAATTTCGTGTCGGGGGTGTGCGCGTCGAATTGCGGGATGGCCTTGTCGGCGAGCTCTTCCGATTTTTCTTTGGCTTTTTCCCCGAGCTCTTCGCCTTTTTGCCTGATCCGCTCGCAGGAAAGCAGCAGCGCCGCCAAGAGGAGTGCGCAACAGGTGTTTCTCGCCGTCGGTTGAGATCGCCGCATATCCGAAGCTACGCATTTCGCACGATCACGGCTGAAGGGACAAGTAATTCCGTATTCGTAACTTTGCTTTTTCAACACGCTACGACTCATGCCCGTCTACCATAAACTCGGACAATTCCCGCAGAAGCGCCACACGGCTTTCACCAAGCCTTACGGCGGCTATTATTACGAGCAGCTTTTCGGTACGGAAGGTTTTCACGGCATGTCCTCGCTGCTGTACCACGTGCACCGGCCCACGCAGATCAAGGAAATTTTAAAATCGAAAGACGTTTCGCCGAAGATCGGCGAGCCGAAAAATATCCGCCCGCTGCTGCTGCAGGGCTTCAACATCGCGCCGCAGGATGATTTCCTGCACAGCCGCACGCCCCTGCTCACCAATGCCGACTGCACGATGGGCGTGGCCGCCCCGCGCAAAAGCCTGCGCGAGTATTTTTACAAGAATGCGGATGCGGACGAGATGCTCTTCATCCACCGCGGCAAAGGCACACTGCGCACCTTCATGGGCAACATCGATTTCGAGTACGGCGACTACCTCATCATCCCGCGCGGCATGATCTATCAAATTGAGTTCAAAGGAGAGGACAACCGCCTCTTCTGGCTCGAGAGCAGGCACCCGCTGTACACGCCGAAACGTTACAAAAATTCACAGGGCCAGCACCTGGAGCATTCGCCGTTCTGCGAGCGCGATTTCAAATTGCCTTCGGAGCTGGAGACGCACGACGAGAAAGGCGATTTCCTGATCAAGATCAAAAAGGAAGGCATGCTGCACGAGCTCGTTTACGCCACGCATCCCTTCGACGTGAAAGGCTGGGACGGCTACAATTTTCCCTGGGGGTTTTCCATTCACAATTTCGAGCCGATCACGGGCCGCGTGCACCAGCCGCCCCCGGTGCATCAAACGTTCGAAACGCCCGCGTTCGTCGTCTGCTCTTTTTGTCCGCGCCTTTACGATTACCACCCGCAGGCCGTTCCCGCGCCGTACAACCACAGCAACATCGACAGCGATGAAGTGCTGTACTACGTCGACGGCGATTTCATGAGCCGCAACGACATCAGGCAAGGCCATTTGACATTGCACCCGAAAGGCGTGCCGCACGGCCCCGCGCCGGGAGCGATGGAGCGCAGCATCGGGCAGAAAGAAACGCAGGAGCTCGCGGTGATGGTGGACACGTTCCGCCCGCTGATGATCACGGAAGATGCGCTGAAGATCGATGACGGGAAGTACTACAAGAACTGGCTGGAGTAATGAGTAATGTCGAAAAGATCATTCTCCGTTCACAGGCGATGGCCATGTGGAGCAGCGCCTGGCAGTAGTCCCGGCTTTGCCGCCCGACCTGGCGTTGCGCAGGGCGCCGCTCAGCTGTCTTTTTTCGTAAATTCACAGTAAGATTTCATCGCTCAAAATCACCGTTTCAACAATGGAAACCAAAGATATCGCCAACACCATCCCTAAAATTTTCCCGGAAGCAGGCGACTTCCTGCCGCTCAACGGCACCGATTACGTCGAGTTCTACGTGGGCAACGCCAAGCAGGCCGCGCACTATTATAAAACAGCCTTCGGGTTCCAGTCGCTCGCCTACGCGGGGCTGGAAACGGGGCTGCGCGACCGCGCTTCGTACGTGCTGGCGCAGGATAAGATCCGCATCGTGCTCACCACGCCGCTCAACAGCAGTTCGCCCATCTCCGAGCACATCCGAAAGCACGGCGACGGCGTGAAGATCATCGCGCTGTGGGTGGACGACGCGCGCAAATCGTTCGAAGAGACGGTGAAGCGCGGCGCGAAGCCTTTCATGGAGCCGGCGGTTGAAAAAGACGAGCACGGCGAAGTCGTTCGCTCGGGCATTTACACGTACGGCGAAACGGTTCACCTGTTCGTAGAGCGCAAAAATTACAAAGGGCTTTTCCTGCCCGGTTACCAGGAATGGAAATCGGATTACAATCCCTCGCCGGTGGGGCTGAAGTTCATCGATCACATGGTGGGCAACGTGGGCTGGGGCGAGATGAACGTGTGGGTGCAGTGGTACCAGGAAGTGATGGGCTTCGTGAACATGCTCACGTTCGACGACAAGCAAATTCACACCGAGTATTCCGCGCTCATGTCGAAAGTGATGAGCAACGGCAACGGCCGCATCAAGTTCCCGATCAACGAGCCCGCGGAAGGGAAAAAACGCTCGCAGATCGAAGAGTACCTCGATTTCTACGAAGGCCCCGGCGTGCAGCACATCGCGGTGGCCACGGACGATATCGTCTCCACCGTGATGGCGCTGAAATCGCGCGGCGTGGAATTTCTTTCGGCGCCGCCGCAGGCGTATTACGATGAGATCCCGAAGCGCGTGGGTGCGATCAAGGAAGACCTGGAGGTGCTGCAGAGCCTGGGCATTTTGATCGACTGCGACGAGGACGGGTACCTGCTGCAGATCTTCACCAAACCGGTGGAAGACCGTCCCACCTTGTTCTTCGAAGTCATCCAGCGCATGGGCGCGAAAGGTTTCGGCGCGGGCAACTTCAAAGCCCTGTTCGAATCCATCGAGCGCGAGCAGATGCGGAGAGGAACTCTTTAAAAAACCACAAATGCTAAAATCCCAAATCCCAATTTGTCCGTACGATTGGGATTTGGGATTTCTTTTTTGGAATTTGGCGCTCTCATGAGACGAAAACTCCTTCCCTTCCTGCTGATCCTGCTCGCGTTTTCCTGCACGCCCGAGACGAAATACAGCACGGTCACGATCAACGAGCAGTACAGCCTCGAGGTGCCGGATCACATGGAACCTGGGGAATTGAGCGAGGACGCTTCGTTCGAGTACCAGAACCTGCAGCGCGAATTGTACGCGGTGGTGATCGACGAGCAGAAGGAAACGCTGAACGGCTTCGGCCTGGAATACGATCTCGACACGTACATGAAGATCGCCATGCGCGAGATCGACTCCAGCGGCACGGTGAAGCCGGTGAAGCAGAAGATCGGCGGGCTGAACGCGCTGCATGCGGGGCTCAAGGGACAGGTGAACGGCCACCAGGCCGTATACCGCCTCACGGTGATCGAAACGCCGAAACGTTTTTACCAATTGCTGATCTGGACGATGGACAGCTGGTACGAACGCAACCGCGGAGACATCGAAAAGATCGAAAGCTCCTTCAAAGAGATCGGCAAGAAATAAAATTCGAATAATGAATAACGAACAGTGAACATCGAGTATCGAAGTGGGTTTGACTATTGAACTTCGACATTCGGGATTTCTTGTTCAATGTTCGATATTCAAATTTGGCTTTCCCGAAGGGATAACATAGAAAAAAGCAACCGTCATGTTCCTCAACGTTCTCGAAACCGATCTGAAAAAGGTCCTTTCACCGCTCCGTGCGGAAACGCCCGCGCGCTGGGGCCGCCTGAACGCGCAGCAGATGATCGAGCACTTGGAATGGGTCGTCCAGATGTCGACGGGCAAGCACGCGGTGCAGCAGGAAATTCCCGAAGACAAGATCGAACGCGCGAAAAAATTCCTGGCGAGCGAGCACCCGATGCCGAAAGATTTCCGCGCCAATTTCATTCCCGCCGACCCGGCGTCCTGCCGCCACGAAAATTTAGAGCAGGCCATCGACAAGCTGGTGGAAGAAGTGAAAGCGTTCGAAAAATATTATTCGGAAAACCCGCAGCGCACGCACCTGCATCCCAGCTTCGGCATTTTGAACGCGCAGGAATGGACGCGGATTCACGACAAGCATTTTACGCATCACTTTCAGCAGTTCGGGATTTTGTAGAGCTGTCGGCGTGCGTTGCGCGCAGCGCGCAAGTACCGGCAGCCCGCCGCGCTCGGGCCGACAGGGCTTTTTTACGCCCGCACGGACAAGGCATTTCGTACGCTCTTCCTCAACGCATCACCGCTCATCGCAAATCGCAAGCCTTCAGTTTGCGCCACATCGCTCAATCCTTTTTTCAAATCGACATTCCGCTGCTCCTGCGCGGCCACGTGATTTTTCCCCGCATGATACGCCGCCAAATATTCCTGCTCCGTTTGCCCCGGCGTGGGAATGACGAGCGCTTTTTTCCCGAGCGCCGCCAAATCGCAAAGCGTGGAATAGCCGGAGCGGCAGATCACTGTTTTCGCTTGCAGCAAAGCTTGCCCGAGCTCATCCGAAGGCAAGCTGTTCACGAAGCGGATGTGCGGCGCAGGATCTTTTTCCTCATCGCTTTCGGTGATGCCGCGCACGAAGAGGAATTTTTGCGGGAGCTGCATCGCCTGCGCCAGCAGTAATTCCTCGAGCACCGTGCGCTGCGGCTCGGGCCCGCTGAGCAGCACGAGCAGGTCATGATCGAAGCGGGTGCCGCCCGCCGCTCCTTTCCCGAAACGCGTCAGCGGGCCGATGAACTCCACGGGCAATTGAAACTCGCTGTGCGCGAGATCGCCGGAGAGGTTTTCCGGCCCGGCGAAGTCGGGCACCCAGATCGTGCCGTACTGGCGCATGTAGCGGCGGTGCAGCTGGTGCAGCAGCTCCTCGCCCGCGGGCGCTTTGATGCGCAGCTGGTGCGTCATGTAAATGCAGGGCACTTGCCCCGACCAGAGCCCGAAGCGGTTGTCGGAAATGACGAGGTCGATGTTTTTCTCGCGGATGAGCGCTTGCAGCTCCTTGTGCTCGTCGCGGATGCGCGCCAGGATGCGCGGGGCGGCCAGGAGCAGGTGCAGGGCCATGCTGCCGCGTTTCGGATAGGTGATGTCGTAGCCGGGGAAATGCAAAACTTCCAGCTGCGGAAATTCTTTTTTCAAAAAATGAAATCCCCGCCCGCTCGCCGCCGGCAGCACCTCTGCGCCCGCCTCCAGGAACGCGTTGATCAGCGGCACGCAGCGCGTGGCATGGCCGAGGCCCCAGTCGAGGGGAGCGATGAGTATTCGTTTGGAGGACATCCGCTCAAATATAGTTCCTGCTTTTTGATATTGCAGATTTCAGCCGTGCAGATAGGCAGGTGGCGTTGCTCACCTTTATCACTAATTCGTCATTTGGATGCCTGCATATCTGAAATCTGCACATTATTTTTGCACGATCTATTATGGGCGCCAAACGCAAGCTCCAGCATTTCGCGGAGATGAAAACCTTTCCGAACGTCAGCGAGTTCGGCTTCGGGCAGCTGAAGGAAGGACACCCGCTGCGCGGGAAATGGCATGCGGAATTTTTTAAGAACGAGAACCCCATCGTGCTCGAGCTGGGCTGCGGCAAAGGCGAGTACGCGGTGGAGCTGGCGAAGCGCTACCCGGAAAAAAATTTCATCGGCATCGACATCAAAGGCGCGCGCATGTGGTACGGCGCCCGCCGCGCGCTCGACGCGCAACTGCCCAACGTCGCCTTCCTGCGCACCCGCATCGACTTCATCGAGGCCTGCTTTGCCACGGGAGAAGTGAGCGAGATCTGGGCCACCTTCTCCGATCCCCAGCCGCACAAGCCGCGCAAACGCCTGTCCGCGCCCATATTTCTCAACCGCTACAAAAACGTGATGATCCCCGGCGGCATCGTTCACGTGAAAACGGACAGCGTGCTGCTGCACGAGTTCACGTTGGAGACCGTGGCGCAGGAAAAGCACGAGCTGCTGATGAGCAGCGCCGACGTGTACGGCGAAAAAGAAAAACTCGACGCGGTGCTGACGGAGATCCAGACGACGTACGAAAAAAAATTTCTTGAAAAAGGAATGAAGATCACGTACGTGAAAATGCGGCTGAAGTGATTGCTCTTTTTAAAGAGATCGCTGCCACTAGCGGCTGATAGCAATTCGCTGATTGCTCACGCCGTTTCCAGTTTGCGTTTGCAGGAAGTAAACGCCTGCCGGCAAGTGGGAAAGATCGAGGAGCATCCGTTTTTCAGCGGAACTTTTTTCAAACAGTATTTCACCTCTCAGGCCCAATGCCCGCACAATTGTTTTTTGCGCCTGTGCTTGCTCCAGCGTGAAAATTCCGGAAGAAGGATTCGGGTAAACGAGAAAATTATCTTTTCCTGTTTCGCGGATTCCCGCGGGCCCGACACCCAATGTCAGCATCATCGTATCTGAAAAGCAATCGTTGTACGCCGTCATCGTGACGTTGTAAAGGCCGAATCCGAGATACGTGTGCACCGTCGAATCGCCTTGCGCCTGCATGCCGTCGCCGAAATCCCAATGGACGCTGTCCGCATTCGTGCTGCCGCTGCTGAACTCGTACGTCAGCCCGCCGAGCAGATTATGGGTGAACGAAGCCTGCGGGTAATACACTTCCGTATTCCACACGCTCATGCTGTCGAGCACCGTGGAGGAAGCGATGTTCTGCAGCAGCTGCGCATCGGCTTGCGGAAGCGAAGCATAATAGGGAATGCCCGATGCGGGCTTGCGGAACAGCGTAGAATAAAACACGCAGGCGCTGAGGTAGCTGCCGTGCATCGAAGGATGGCTTTCATCCGGCGTATAAAGATCAAAGGAAGGATTCGTCGCGATCACGTTTTTCCAGGCGATGCCTACGGGTGAAACGATTGCGCCGTTGTCGTAGCCCATCTGCAGGTAGTTCTCGCGCAGGCGCTGCTGCATGCCGTCGTAGGTGCACACAGGCGGATAGTAGGGGCAATACATCGTATCACCGTTCTTGCGGCCCCAGGTCATGAAGAAAACGGTTTGCGTGCAGGCGTTGTTGTCGTGCACCATGCTGTCGAGTATTTCCGCGTAGGG
>Ga0196978_1001246_pt1 | contig 11557 bp, 4 predicted proteins | sample S3v_2013CmetaG_FD_155491 | JGI IMG/M metagenome (GOLD analysis project Ga0196978, IMG submission 155491) | Soil microbial communities from Anza Borrego desert, Southern California, United States - S3+v_20-13C | ecosystem: Environmental > Terrestrial > Soil > Desert | place: USA: California... | reverse complement strand
GCCGGCCTAGGAACTCGATGTCGCCCGACGGGAGCCAGCGCCCGAGGTCGCCGCTGCGGTAGTAGCGCTCGCCGTCCACCTCGACGTACTTCTCCTCGGTCAACTCAGGCCGGTTCAGGTAGCCGCGAGTGACGCCCGCGCCGCCGATGTAAATCTCCCCCGTGACCCCGACGGGCACCTCGCGCCCGCGGCCGTCGCGCAGGCTCAGGCACGCGCCCCGCAGCGGGCGGCCGATCATCTGCCCCGCCGGCGCTCCCTCCCCGACCCGGTAGGAGGCGCAGATAACGGTCGCCTCGGTCGGCCCGTAGAGGACGTGGATGGCGGCCGAGGGGAAGACGCCCCGCATCCGGCCAAGGAGGTCGGGCGGGACGGCCTCGCCGCCGACGAAGGCCAGCCGCACGCCGGCGTGGGGGCCGGCCTCGGCCTCGGCGTGGCGCACCAGCTCGCGCATCAGCCCCGGCACCGCGTGCAGGCACGTCACCCCGCCCACCAACCCGAGCGCCGCCTCGGGGTCGAGCGCGGCGCGGGCCTCCGAGAGCAGGACGCGAGAGCCGGCGGAGAGCGGGCACAGCAGCTCGAAGAGCGAGATGTCGAAGGAGAAGGGGGCGAGGCAGGCGGCCGCGTCGGCGGGCTCGAAGCCGAAGGCGTCCTGGGAGGCGGCGATCATGTTCGACAGTTGGGCGTGGCCGACCTCGACGCCCTTGGGCACGCCGGTCGAGCCTGATGTGTAGATGACGTAGGCCGGGTCGTCGCCGCCCGCCTCGACGCCCGCCCCCGCCTCGGCGTCGGCGCCCGGCGCCTGCGACGGGAGGTAGTCGCGCTCGGCCTCCAGGTCGATGAGCAGCGCGCCGCCGGCCTCGACCCCCTCCGGCAGCCCGCCCCGCACCAGCAGCGCCGCCGGGCGCGAGTCGCCGAGGACGAAGGCCAGGCGGCGCGCCGGGTCTGACGGGTCCAGCGGCAGGTAGACGCCCCCGGCCTTCCAGACGGCGAGCATGGCGGCCACCGCCTCGGCCGTCCGCCCCAGCATCACGCCGACGCGCTCGCCCGGCCTGACGCCGCGCTCGACGAGCAGGCGCGCGAGGCGGTCGGCCTCGGCGTCCAACTCGCCGTAGGTGAGGGAGCGCGTGGTGTCGGAGAGGGCGGGGGCGTCGGGGCGCGAGGCGGCGCGGGCGGCGACGAGGAGGTGGGCCGGGGCGGGTCGGCCGTGGACGGGCCCGCCGTCGCCCCAGTGGCGCAACTGCTCCCGCTCCACGTCGCTCAGCATGGGGAGTTCGGAGGCGGGGCGGTCGGGGGCGGCGACGGCCTCCGCCAGCAGCCGCTCGTAGTGCCGGGCGAGGCGCTCGGCCGTGGCCGCCTCGAACAGGTCGGTGTTGTAACCCAGCACGCAACGCAGCATCCCGTCGGCCTCGCCCACGTTCAGCACCAAGTCGAACAAGGCGCGCTCCTGGCCTCGGGTCACGAGCGGCTCTAATTCCAGGCCGGGCAGGGCCAACTCGCCCGACGGCGCATTCTGCAAGGCGAACATCACCTGGAAGATGGGCGTGTGGCTCAGCCTCCGCTCGGGCTGGAGTTCTTCCACCAGCTTCTCGAAGGGCAAGTCCTGATGCGCGTAGGCCCCCAGCGTCGTCTCCTTCACCTGCCCGAGCAGCTCGCGGAAACTCATCTCGCCCGACACCCTCGCGCGCAGGGCCAGCGTGTTGACGAAGAAGCCTATCAGCGGCTCGGTCTCGGCGCGGTTACGGTTGGCGATGGGCGTGCCGACGACGACATCGTCCTGCCCGGAGTAGCGCGAGAGCAGGAGCTGCCACCCGGCCAGGAGCGTCATGAAGAGCGAGGCCCCTGCGTCGCGGCTCAGCTCGTGCAGGCGCCTCGTCAGTTCCTTGGAGAGCGTGAAATTGAGGTGGTCGCCGCGGTGCGTCTGCACGGCGGGGCGCGGCTTATCCGTGGGTAGTTCGAGGACGGCCGGCGCTCCCGCCAACTGCTCGCGCCAGTACCCGACCTGCTGCTCTAACACCTCACCTTGCAGCCACTCCCTCTGCCACACCGCGTAGTCGGCGTACTGTATTTTCAGCTCGGGCAGAGGCGACGGACGCCCCTCCAGGTACGCCCCGTAGAGCGTGACAAGCTCATGAATATAGACGCCGAGAGACCAGGCGTCCGAGACGATGTGGTGCATGGTGAAGAGCGCCACGTGCTCGTGCTCGCTCTCGCGCACCAGCGCCGCCCGCAGCAGCGGCCCCGCCGAGAGGTCGAAGGGGCGGCGCGCGTCCTCCGCCGCCAGCTTCTCACTCACCGACCGGCGCTCCGCCGCGGGCAGCGCCCGGAGGTCTATCAGAGGCAGCGTGACGTGGCTGTGAGGGTGGATGATTTGGGCCGGCTGGCCGTCAACCGACGCGAAGGTCGTGCGCAGAGACTCGTGGCGGCGCACGATCTCGCTGCACGCGGCCTCCAACGCCGCCACGTCCAGGTCGCCAATCAGGCGTAAGGCTCTCTGAGAGTTGTAGAGCGAACTGTGAGGCTGCAACTGGTCAATGAACCAGAGCCGCTGCTGCGCGAACGATAACGGCAGCGCGCCCTCCCGGCTCACGGGCACGATTGGAGGGGCCTGCACGCCCGCCCCCCTGCGCAGCGCCTCCTCGACCACCACGGCCAGCCGCTCCACCGTCGGGCGCTCGAACAGCTCGCGCAGCGCCACCTCGACCCCGAAGGCGGCACGCACCCGCGACATCAACTGCGTGGCGAGCAGCGAGTGCCCGCCCAGCTCGAAGAAGTTGTCGTCAACTCCGACCCTCTTCGTCTTGAGCACCGACGCCCACAACCCGCAGAGTATCTCTTCGACGGGCGTGCGAGGCTCCGTCACCCGCGCCAACTCTCCGGCCATGTCCTCGGGCGACGGCAGGGCCTCCCGGTCAACTTTGCCGTGGGCCGTCAGCGGTAGCTCGTCCAGCATCACCACGGCCACCGGCACCATGTACTCCGGCAGCCGCTCGCGCAGGTGTTCGCGCAGCTCCTCGCCGCTCACCTCGGCCGCCGCCGTAGGGCCTTCGGCCGCCCACGCCGCGCCCGCCGACAGCTCCGCGTGTGCCGCCGTCGCCCCGTTCCCGTTGCCGTTACGGAGTGACGCGGACGCCTCCCCGCCGACCCACGCGCCGGGCCTGCGCGCGTACATGCTGTAGATGTTGCTGCCCGCCAGCCCCGCGTCCTGCTCGGCCTCGACGAGCATCCCGACGGACTCCAACTTGCGCCGCAGCCGCTCAAGGCGTCCGTCAATGTCGTGCACCTCGATGACGACCTGCTCGATCTTCGCCCAGTCGCCCTCTTCGATGCCCGCCAAGACATCTTCCTCACTCTTCTCCACGTCCAGCTTCAGCAGGTCTATGCGCTCGATGCCCTCCTCCCGGATGACCTCCGAAACCGTCCGCAGGGGGCAGACTATCTCCTGACCTTCGTAGCGCCCCGCCACCAGCTCTTCCGCGAAGGGGGCCACCTCGTCGCCCTGGTTGCTGAGGAAGGCGCGCAGCGCGGCGGCCTCCTCCGCGGCGTCGGCGTAAGCGCCGGAGCTGGCCGTCCAACGCGGGTAGAAGGTGAACCGCGCCTCGCCCGCGCGCGCGCCCAAGCCGCAGTTGTAGAGGCGCGCGGGGAGTCCGTAGAGCGCGACGTTACCGCGCAGCTTTTCGTAAGTAGAGGGGATCGGCTCGAAGGCGTAGACGCGCGTGTCCGCGCCGCAACGGTCGTAGACGTAGAGCGTGAAGAGGCCGATGTTGGCCCCCACGTCAAAGACGCACGCCCCCTCGCGCAGGCGTACGCCGTGGCGCGTATAGACCTCCTGCTCGAAAATCTGGTTGTAAATGAAATCCGTCTCGTTGCGGTTGTTGTGAAACACCTCGACGCGGTTCGGCAGGCGGTAGAGCGCGCCGTCGGGCGCCGCCGCCGCCGTGTCCGAAGGCCGCTCGACGGCCCTGACCTCCGCGCGGCGCGCGTAGACGTTGTGGCGGTCGGTGCCGCGCAGCGAGTCGTCCTGCTCGGCCGTCACTTCGAAGCCGTGGCGCTCAAGCAGGCGCGTCACCTCGCCGAGCCGCCCCTCGCTCGCCTTGCCGGGCGCGTCGTGCACCTCCATCGACACTTGCCTGACCTTCGCCCAGTCCTCGTCGTCAATGCCCCGTAGCACATCGAGCTCGGCCTGCTGCACGTCAATCTTCAAAAGGTCAATGCGCCGGACGCCCTCTTCGCGGATGACCTCCGAGAGCCGGCGCAGGCGGCAGCTCTGCCGCTCGCCCTCGAAGACGCCTTCGAGGAGTCGGTCGGCTTCGTCGGCCAGCTCGCCCATCCCGGACTCGCCCTTGGCCTCGCGGTTGCGCAGGAACTGCTTGATGACGGCCACCTCCTCGCCCGCGTCGGCGTAGGCCGCCAGCCCCGACCGCGCGGAGAACTGCGGGTAGTAGGTGAACTCGTCCTCCTTCTCGGCGTCGGACAGGCCGAAGGGGAAGGTCTTGACGCGCCCGCCGCCGTACATGCCGGCGTTCAGGCACAGCGTCTCGTAAATGGCGGGCACGGGCTCGAAGGCGTAGACGCGCGCGTCGGGCCGCTGCTGTCTGACGAAGAGCGTGAACATGCCGATGTTGGCGCCCACGTCGAAGACGCACGCCCCCTCCGGCAGTTCGACGCCGTGGCGGAGGTAGGTCTTCTCCTCGAAAATCTCTTCGTAGAGGTAGTCGGTCTCGGTGCGGTTGTGCTGCGCCACCTCCATCCCGTTCGGCAGACGGTGGCGCGCGCGGCCCGCCGCGGCCAGCGACGACGGGCGCACCCGACGCGCCGACGTATAAGCCACCAGCCGCTGTTCGCCCGGCTCGTCCTCCCTGAGCACGACCACGGCCTCGCGCACCCCCGCGTGCTCGTTCAGCGCCGCCTCGATTTCGCCCAGCTCGATGCGATAGCCGCGCAGCTTCACCTGTCCGTCGGCGCGACCGACGTACTGCAGGCTGCCGTCCTCCAGGTAGCGGACGAGGTCGCCCGTGCGATAGAGGCGCGCGCGCGGCTCGCCCCCGAACGGGTCTGGGACGAACCGCTCGGCCGTCAGGTCGGGGCGGTTAAAGTAGCCGCGCGCCAGGCCGACGCCGCCGACGTAGAGTTCGCCGGCCGCGCCGGTCGCCGCCAGTTGGCCGCGGCCGTCGAGGACGTAGACGCGCTTGTTGGCGAGCGGGCGGCCGAGCTTCGGCTCGCCGCCCGCGACCCGCTCGGCCGTGACATCAACCGTGCACTCGGTCGGCCCGTAGACGTTGTAGTAAGCGACCGCTTCGTGCGCGGCCAGACGCCGCCACAACGACTCGTCAATCGCCTCGCCGCCGACGAGCACCGCCTTGAGCGTGGAATCCGCCTGCGCGTCGAGGCCCGCGTCGAGTAACAGCCGGAGTTGCGAGGGCGTGCAGTCCAAAACCCCGACGCCGTGCCGACGCACGAAGTCGAGCATGGCCGCCGGGTCGAGCCGCGCCTCGTCGGGCACCACGCAGAGCGTGTGGCCTTCGAGCAGTTGCACGAGTTGCTTGACGGAGGCGTCGAAGGCCAGCGAGGCGTTGACGGCCACGCGCAGCGCGCGGCCGCCCGCGACCGGCTCGTAGATGCTCCGCCTGAGCGCCGCGATGAGGTTGCAGACCGAGCGGTGCTCAATCATGACGCCCTTCGGCTGACCCGTGGAGCCTGAAGTGTAGATGACGTACGCGAGGTCGGAAGGCGCGGCCAAGTCGGGCGGCGGGAGTTCGGCCGGGTATGCGGTCACTTCCGGCCAGTCCGCGTCCAGGCGCAGCACGCGCGTCTGCCCGCCGAGGAGACCGGACGCCTCCGCGGGCAGGCGGTCGAGCAGACGCTGGTGCGTCAACAGGACGCGCGCGCGCGCGTCGTCGAGCACGTAGGTGAGGCGGCGCACGGGGTACGTGGGGTCAATCGGCAGGTAAGCTCCCCCGGCCTTGAGGACGGCGAGGATGGCGACGACGGCGTCGGCCGAGCGCTCGGCCAGCAGCGCGACGAGCACGCCGGGGCGGACGCCGAGCGCGCGCAGCCGGTGCCCGAGTTGGTTGGAGCGTGCGTCGAGTTCGCCGAACGAGAGCTCGGCACCCAAGTCGTCAATGACGGCGGTGAGGTGCGGGCCGGAGGCGGCGCGGGCTGCGAACAGGCGGTGCAGGCACGTGTCATCTTCGAAGGGCGCGCCTGTGTCGTTCCACGCCGTGAGCAGGGTGTGCCGCTCGTCGTCCCCGAGCAGCGGCGCTTCCGCGACCTTCGAGTCGGGCGCGGCGAGCGACGCGCGCAGGAGCGTCAAGAAGTTGTCGAGGAGCCGCGAGGCCGTGGCGCGCGACAGGCTCTCGGGGTCGAAGAGGAGGCCGAGGCGGAGCGAGTCGGGCGAGGTGCGGAGCGCGCGCAGAGAGATTTTGAAAGGCTCCGTGCGCGAGAGCAGTGAGTAGGTGGTCAGGCGCAGCGAGCCGAACGCTTGCGGGGGCGCCCACCTCTCATACTCGTAGCCGACCGCCGCGACCCCCTTCGCGACCGAATCCCCGGCCGCCTCGCTGACGAACCCCCAGGAGAAGTATTCGTGGTGGTCGTACGCGCCGGCGAAAGACTGCTTGGCGCGGCGCAGCACGTCGCCGAAGGTGTAATCCTCTTTGAAGTGGGTCGCCACGGGGACGTGCCGGCTAATCAACCCGAGCGAGTCGCGTAGCTCCTCATACTTCTCCCCGCCGAACCTGCAACAGACCGCGAGTTCCTCCTGCCCGGAGAGCCGCCACAGGAGGCTGTACCAGCAGGCCAGCAGCACCACCTCGTCGCTCGTCGCGTGCCGCCCGGCGAGTTCCTCAAGCGCCCGCACGTCCTCCGCCCGAAGCTCCGCCTCCAACTCCTCCGGCGAGTACCCGGCGCCGCCGCCGCGTCCCGCCTGCTCTAACGGCAGCCTCACCTCCCGCAGGCCGCCCCGCGCCTGCCCGCGCCAGTATGACTGCCCCTCTTCCTCGCCTTCCAGAAGCTGGCGCTGCCACTCCGAGAAGTCGGCGTACTGCACCACCTCCGGCTCGCGCGCGTCCCCGCGCAGCTCCGCCTCGTAGCACTCGCCCAACTGCTGCGCCATGCGCCCGAGGCTCCACGCGTCGGCGCACAACGCCGTCAGCGTCAGCGTCAGCGCGTGCTCTGCCTCGCCCGTGCGCGCGAGGCAGGCGCGCAGCACCGGCCCGCGCTCGTAATCGAAGGGGCGCGCGCCTTCGTCGGCGAGCAGCCTCCGTAATTCGGCATCAAGGTCGGCGGAATCGCCCAGGGTCACGCGGCGAAAGTCAAAGGTGCCGGAGGGGTTGATGACCTGCAAGGGGAGGTCCATGCCGGGCAGTTGTTGGAAAGAGGTGCGCAGGATTTCGTGCCGCTCGACGAGCCTTTGCAGTGCCCGCCGCAACGCCTCCGCGTCGAGCTCGCCGCCGCAGAGCAGCGTCAGCTGAGCGGCCGGGCGTGAGGCGGACAGCCAGAGGCGTTGCTGTTGCGGCGATAAGCGGCACCCTTGAATAGTTTCCTGCATCATCTCCCAGCCTTCCACGAAACTTTTAGGAATTGTTCTGCGGGTAGAGTTCGGCCATGGCGACGGCGATGTTGCGCGGCCCCGTGAACGGCTCGCGCGAGTGCGAGGTCAGCATGTTGTCTATGAGCAGGATGTCCCCCTCGCGCCAATCAAACCTCGTGGCCGTCTGCCTGTACGCTTCGCGGATCTGCTCCAGGGCGGACGCCTCAATCGCCGAGCCGTCACCGTAGTAGGTGTTGAACGGGAGGTCTTCTTCCTTAAATTCCGCCGTCAGGGCGTCGCGCACGTCCGGCGCGAGGCTCGTGATATGAAAAAAGGCCGCGTGCTCGAACCACAACTGTTCGCGCGTCGTCGGGTGCGTGGTGACGGTGTCGAAGATTTGCCGCGTGCGGAGGCGCCCGCCGTCCTTCCACTCGAAACTGATCGAGGCCCCGCGACAATACTCCTCCACCGCCGCCTTGCTCGTCGTCTGGAAAGCGGTTTGCCACGTCAGCCCCATCCCGTCGCCGTAGTTGCGCACGTACATGACGCGCTTCTCAATGAATTTCTCCTTGAGACGCGGGTCGAGAAGCTTCAGCACCCTCCGCCCGTCCGCAATCGGCGTCGCGCCGCCCTGCTCCGCGGCCTTCACGCAGAAGAAGTAAAGCTTCATCGGCCAACTATGCGTGTAGGACTGTTCGTTATGAAAATGTATGGCTTGGTCGGCGGGGTAATCGGTGGAGGTGTAGACACCCCTCATGAGTTCGGAGCGCGGCGATGAGCGCTCCCTGTAATCGAGCAGCCGGGACGAGACGGCGCGCGCAAACTCCTCGAACGCCTCGACGCTTTCCACCCCGAATCCCCGGAACAGGATCGCCCCATAGCGCAGCAATTCCTGCTCCAGGTGGGCGCGGTTGTTCGCCGCCCACTGTGCCAGATTGACGCCCTCCACGGCCGGGCTCATAAGGAGCGGGAAGGGGGCGGACGACTCTTCAAGCGCGCCGGCTTTGACCAGCACCTCTTGCGAGAGGCTGAGGGGTCTGCGGCGAACCTGTTTGAATTTGCTCCCGCTCTCCATCGGCTCTGGCTCCTCGGGACTCGGCGTTCAATCTATTCCGTTATGGGTTGCGCCTGCGTTCCGCACGGAGAATTCAGCCTTTCACGCCGCATGAAGGCTTAACCAGACTTACTCGTGCGAGGGGATGGTGTTGGCGTACGAGCGGGGCGGCGGCATGGCCGAGGCTTCCGACATCAGCCGCCGGGCTGTCCCGAGGCGGTCGGGCTGAGAATCCCTTGGGGAGCTACGATCTCAGGCCACGAACAGGTCATGCCTCATGACTGTCCTTTGGCGGGTTACAGAGCATTGTTCCTGGCGGGCGCTTGCGGATGGAGTTGTTCGTGTTTGTTATGCATGCCGGCGGCTTTTAAGCCCCGGCCATCACCCGGCGCTTGCTGTTAGAGGAGTCAGAAGCTTGGCTACCTCCGGGCAAAGCTACCGCACGTAAGCGCCAAAATTTGCACGCCCGACACCCCACCGACCTAAGTTAAATGTGAGAGAAGGGGCTTTTGAAAAAACTACTACTATGAGACTGCCCGAGCGGGACGAGTTGCCGAGTAGCTCACCATGAAAACATTGCGATTGACTTCTGGGTACCTTTCGCAGATAACAACAACATCGTTTGGCTGCGCGGGGAGATTAGAAGCCGGAGCCGTCTGTCGAGATTTTCGCAGTGGTTTACACGAGATAATTGAGCATGCACGCTCGGGCGATTCTCCCAACTCACCTTACGGCTTTGAGGGCTCAGAATGAAGTAGGAGTCGTAATGAGACCACGACGGAGCCAGTAAAAAATAAGACACCGCCTCCAATCTTGTCAAGTGCCAGCACGCGGCCAGGCGCGAGGCTGTTGAGGAGGCAGCGGGCCACACACCACCGCCACTTGGCAGCGCCCGACCGCTCGCGCGGGGGGAGCAAAAAGTGCCCCTCAGGGGCGCCGCGGCGACCGCGAAGGGCTATCCATGTCCGACACGATCAGCCACCGACCGCCCTGCTCTTTGCGCAACGTCAGAGTGAATTTACCGATATCCGGCTCACCCTTCTTCTCCGCAAAAGCCCCGATGATGTAGCCGACCGAGCCCTCGGTCGCGTAGGCCATGGCACGTAGGGAGAGCGGCCCACCCTTCCCCGTATAGTGCCGCTCAATCTCGGCCCGCCCCCGGACGGGAGGACGCCCCAGCGGCAGTACGAACCCGTCTTCGACGAAGAGACGAGCCAGGGCAGCGGCATCACGGGCCTGCCAAGCCGCCTCATAGTCGGAAAGGACGCGCGCTAATTCAGATGGCAACTGAACGCTCGGCGGCGGCTCGGGCTGGGGCTGGGGCTGTTGGGGTTGGGGCTGCTGGGGCTGAGCGGCGGCACCTGAAACCGCGGCGGAAAGAAGAAGGCTCACGATAAGCATTTTGATCATAACATCGTCCTCTCCAGCGATTTCTGACCCCCGCCGTGGGCGGCGCGCACGGGCGACTGATGGTCGGAGGCATGCTCGTTGCGCATTCGCTGCATCCCGTTATAGTTATGCCACGCGCCGGTAGAGAGGAAAGCTTCTCTCCGACGTGACTCTTTACCGTCCTCTCCCGCCTCGACAGGCGGCTTATTTACTCCAATCTTCAGCGACAAGTCAAATGGCTAAGGGAACCTGACCTTGAGGGCCGGCACAGCGTTCAAGATACGGCCGGATTATTACAACAACGCTTGCCGAAGAGAGCGTGTCGCCCGACCTCTTAAATCTTAAGAAGTCGCGCGATCTGCTCGCTATGCTTATCTCGCTTGACTGAGATGCGCTGCACGTAAATCCGCGTCGTCGCGGGGTTCTTGTGCCCGAGCGCGTCCTGCGTCTCGACAATGCTGCCGGTGCTCTCGGAGACAAGGCGCGCGTAAGTGTGTCGAGTCTGATGTAGGTGGAAGTACTTGATGCCGGATTCGCGCGCGTACACCTTCAGGTTCCTTACCAGGGCGTGAGAAGTGAGCGGAGCACCGGGCGCGCCGGCGCGGTCGTGCCGAGTCCACAGCGGCCGTTCGCTTCCGAGAGCGTTTAGGCGACCGCTCGCTTCGAGGTAATCCAAGAGCGCCGCCCTCACTACGAGGTCGCGCACCTCACGGCCGACATAGTCGCCTCCCTTGACCCTCCCGCGGATGACGAGAGCGTCCTCCCGAAATTCGACATCGAGGCCACGTAAGGAGATCAGTTCGTGCCGGCGCATCCCCGTCAAAACGTAAAGTAACAGGAGCGCATAGTCACGCTTCGCCGCGATAGCGGCGGGATCCGCCGCCCGCCCCCTAACGGTCGCCAATAGGGCGCGCAGCTCGTCGTCCGTCAGGGCCTTTGTGCTCTCCGTCTGGTAGGCGCGCGGCGCTTTCGGCCGGGCGAGGCGGACTGGGTTCGCCGTAAGGAGTGCGCTGAGGGCGGGCTCACGCATAGTCCACTCGAAGAAAGAGGACAGTAGTGAGAGGGGATGTGTTGCGAGAAATATTTCGAGGCGTGAAGAGGTTGCTCAGCACATTCCGTTACGCGGCAATACCGAACAGGCTTGCGACGAACTTCGCCTGCCCCACCGCATCCTTCCCGCCTATCCTCTTGATTTGCCCCTTCCTCATCATGTGCGCGGCTTCAATGCCTTCTATCGTCCGCTCCGCGGTATGGAAGGAGCGGAAGCATTGCATCGCCCTCCACCTCCTTCTAACGGCTCGGTGATCCTGTTCGATCACATTGTTGAGATATTTGACGCGCCGCAGCTTACAATCATGGGGAAGGACATTCTCTTTTACCGAGACGGCGAAAGCCTCAGGGTAGGAGGCATGCTTATCAGTGCCGATGGTGAACGGGAGGCGGCGGTGATCGGCCCTATCAACTTCTTAAAGAACCGTTTCGCCGCGGAAACGTCGCGTCTGGCGCTGAGCATGAACTCGATTATAGGTGTTCGAGGCGCCACTCCCGCTTACTCTCAGCGGCGCAGCCTTGTTATCGTCGTCGAGCGT
>Ga0196978_1001242_pt1 | contig 11592 bp, 12 predicted proteins | sample S3v_2013CmetaG_FD_155491 | JGI IMG/M metagenome (GOLD analysis project Ga0196978, IMG submission 155491) | Soil microbial communities from Anza Borrego desert, Southern California, United States - S3+v_20-13C | ecosystem: Environmental > Terrestrial > Soil > Desert | place: USA: California... | reverse complement strand
ATCGGGGACGCCGATCATGCCGAGGTCGTGGAGCATGGCGCCTTTGATGACGGTTTCTTTTTCGTCGGAAGAGAGACCCAGCTTGTCGCACAGATGCGACGCGTAGGACGCCACGCGGTGCACGTGGCCGATTGTGCGCGGATCCTTGCTCTCCAGCGCGCTCGTGAGCGTCATGATGATGTTCTCGCTCGAGTCGAGCTCCTTGCGGAGATTGCGGATCTTGATGAGCGAGCGGATACGCGTGCGCAATTCTTCGCGGTTGATCGGCTTGTTCAGGAAGTCGTCCGCCCCCGATTCCAGCGCCCGGATCTTGTCCTCGGCGCCCGTGAGCGCCGTGAGCATCAGGATGGGGATCGTGCGTCCCGCGGGCGACTGCTTGATGAGCTCGCACGCTTCGTAACCGTCCATGTTCGGCATCATCACGTCGAGCACGATGATCGACGGGTTGTGGCGCGGGTAGAGTTCGACGGCTTCGCGCCCGTCGCGCGCGAGCACGACGTCGTAACCCCAGCTCCAGAGATACTCCTCGAGCAGTTGGAGGTTCTGCTCGTTGTCGTCTACGGCGAGCACGACATCACGCTCGGCGGTGGCCGGAGTCTCTGCGGCTGCCATGGACATGTGGGCGATTCCCTAGCTGAGGGTTGGATTATACGCGCGACCTCAGCGGAAGATCGTGGCCTGCTCGGGCGGATACGTGACGCGGTCCGATTCGACACGCGCCATTTTGCTGAGCGCGTGCGGCTGCGCGCTGCCGGCACCGACGATGTGAACCACTTCGATTCCGCGGCGGACGAGGTCATCGGAAAGCAGGTTGCGATGGCAACGCCACGGCACTGCTTCCGCGCACATTACGGCGGTGGCGCGATCGTCGGCGAGGAGTCGATCGACAGCACGGCGGAACTCATCCGTGGCCATGTGATCGGCGTAGCCGCGGAACTGATCGTTGTTCCAGGCGCCGTTTTCCGAGTCGTTCGAGGGCTTCCTGCGGCCGCCGAGAGAGTCGAAATGTTCGTAGGCGATACGGGATTGCGGCAGCGTCCGCTGCAGCGATTCGCCGGAGAAATGCGGGTAGCGGCGGGAGCCCGGATAACGGCGGATGTCGGCCAGGCGCGCGATGTCGTGCTCAGCGAGCAGCGCCACGAATTCCTCGAGCGTGCGAGTGGAATGGCCGATCGTGTAGATTCGCTTCAAGAGAGACACCGATGGCCTCCTACTACGCCGAGCATGCGCAGCAGCTCAAACGCGATCTCGCTCGCGAGATTCCGGTGGACGCGCTGCGCGAACTGCACCGCAAGCGGCCGCTGCTGCACGCGCTGATCGCGTTCGCGAACGTGGCGGCGCTGGTGCTGAGCGCGATCGCGATCGTGCAGTTCGACCGCTGGTATCTCTGGCTGCCGTTTGCGGTCGTGGCCGGTTTCGCGGTGTTCGATTTCACGGTGCTCCTCCACGAGGTCGTGCACCGCGCGGTGCTCGAGCAATCGAGCGAGCGCGGCTATCGCTTCCTGGGCTTGCTGTACGCCGTGCCGAGCGGCATTTCGTCATCACAGTTCACACGCTGGCACCTCGACCATCACGCCGGCCTCGGCTCCCATGAAGAGGACCCGAAGCGTCATTACCTCTCGCCGAAGATCAACGCGCGGTGGCTGAAGTTCCTCTACTTCACGCCGGCGTTGTTCCCGATCTACTTTCGCGCGGCCGCGCGCGAGACCGCATCGTACGAACCGGAGCTGCGTAAACAGATCGCGCGCGAGCGCGTCGCGACGATCGCGTTCCACCTGTCATTGCTCGCGCTGGCCGCGTGGCTCGGCGGATGGAGCGTGGCGTGGAAGCTCTACATCGTCCCGGTCTTCTTCATCTTTCCGATCGCGTTCGCGCTCAACCGCCTCGGACAGCACTACGACATCGACCCATCCGATCCCGCGAAATGGTCGACGCTCGTGAAGAGCTCGTGGTTCTGGAACCCGGTGTTTCTCTACTCGAACTTTCACCTCGAGCACCACTATTTTCCCGGCGTTCCGTTCTACAACCTGCCGCGCCTGCAGAAGCTGCTCATGCCCTTCTACGAAAAACGCGGCATCGTCGCGCGGTCGTACGGTGAGCTGGTGTGGCGCTACCTGATCCAGAACCGCAAGCCGCACACGGAATGGAGCGGTGCGGGGGTGGGCGGAGCGGTGGTGGCGGCGGAGTAGGTTACTCGCGGACGCGGATGCGGCCGAGCTCGACTATCACGAGCTTTCCAACGAGCGACCCTAACTCAGGAAGACGCTCGAGGAACTCGCGCACGAGGCGTTCGAGGTAGGGAGCGCCCGTACCTCGCGGCGCGGTGAGCACGACGATCCCGCTGAAATGACGCGGGTCGAATTCGCGGAGATCGGCGAAATCGAAATCGCCCGTGATGAGACAGCGACTGCGCTCATGCGCAAGCGCGGCAATGACGTGATCCCGCGTGCCGGCCGCCGAGACCTCCTCGACATGCATAGCATGGTGACCGCGCTCATGGAACAGCGTCACCATCGCGGGGACAAGTTTGCGTCAAGAAGGAACTTCACGCTACTGCGTTGTCGCCACTGGCCGCTGTTGCGCCTGTTCCACGAGCTCTGCCGCGAAATTGAGTGCGGCAAGTACGTCCTCGACCGGAATCCGGTACTCGGCGGCCGTTTCCTGGAGCGACATCCCTTCCGAGATACAGCCGAGGAGCGTCAACACCGGAATGCGCGTCCCCTTGATCACAGGTCGTCCATGTTGCACCTGCGGGTCGATGCTGATGCGCGGGTTCATGGCTTCGATTGTAACTCCGCCGCTCACGAGACCGGCTTGTATCGCCGCGCGAGCAGTCCCGTCGCCGCATCGAGGTCGATGTCTTCGATCAGCAGTCCTTCCTCTCCGTACGGTTGGAACGACAGCAAAGTGCCATCCGGAAGAATGAACGCGGACGTCGTCGGAGAACCATCGTTCGCGTAGTTGACTGTTGCGAAGTAGCACGTGTTCTCCGCGGCGCGGCACAGCGCAGCTTTCTCGTGAAACGTGTTGCGAGGATCGCCGAACGTCGTGGGACGGAATGAACCCGGTTCGGCCTCGTGAAAGTGCGGATGAAACACGACCTGTGCGCCGCGGCGCGCGGCCCAGCGAACGGTCTCCGGATAGCGCCAGCCTTCATGGCAGATCACGACGCCGAACGTCAGCGCACCCACGTGAAGGAGGCGGCGATCGGAGCCCGGTGTGTACGTGCCTTCTTCAGAAGGGTCGATCTGCACCTTGTCCTGAATCCGGCCCGCGTACCGTCCGCGTTGATGACCAGCGCAGTTGCGATGAGCGCATCGCCGGCGAGCCGCTCAGTTCCGAGCACGACGGCTACGCATCCTTTTGCAGCCGCATCCGCGATCTCAGACCACGCGCGCTCCAGCAACTCTGCGTTCGCAGGCGCGACCGGCCTGCCGATCGCGCGATACCCCGGAACGAAACACTCGGGGAAGCAGATGATGTCCGCTCCACCGATTGCCGCTTCCTCGATCGCGCGGACGGCAATTCGGACCGACTCGTCGAGATTCGCCGGAAGCCGAACATTCGCCAGCGCGATGTGGATGCGATTCACGCCTCCGCCAGATCCCCCAGCGCTTTCTCCATCCTCCGGATTCCTTCCGCTGCTTCTTCCATCGACAGGTTCAGCGGCGGACGGAAGCGCGCCGAGCGCGCGCCGGACGACAGCACCATGACGTCGTGCGCCATGAATGCTTTCAGCGCTGCGTCGCGCACCTCGCCGCTCGGCAGATCAAAGGCCGCCATGAGGCCGCGGCCGCGGACATTCGACACGAGGTTCGGGAACTCCTGGCTGAAGCGATCGAGCTCGCCGACAAAGTACGCGCCGACGCGCGCCGCGTTCTCGACGAGGTTCTCCTCGTCGATGATCTCGAAGTAACGCTGTGCGCGGACCATGTCCGCGAGGTTGCCGCCCCACGTCGAGTTGATGCGCGACGACACGGTGAACACGTTCTCCGCGAGATCGAAGATCCGGTCGTTCGACGCGAAGCCGCACACCTGCGTCTTCTTGCCGAAGCAGAACATGTCCGGCTCGACGCCGAAGTGCTGGAACGCCCACATCTTTCCGGTGATGCCGACGCCGGCCTGCACCTCGTCGAAGATCAGCAGCATGTCGTTTTCATCGCAGAGCTGCCGGATCGCACGGAAGAACTCCGGGCGGAAGTGGTTGTCGCCGCCTTCGCCCTGGATCGGCTCCATGATGAACGCCGCGACCTCATCCTTCCGCTCCTGCAGGAACTGCTTGGCCTGCTCGAGCGCGATCTGCTCGCGCCGCTCAGCATCCGCCAGCGAATCGGCGGTGGCGGGGAAGTGGATCTTCGGATTCTCGATGCGCGGCCAGTCGAACTTCGGAAAGTACATCGTCTTCTTCGGATCGGTGTTCGTGAGCGACAGCGTGTAGCCGCTGCGGCCGTGGAAGCACTCGCGCAGATGCATGATCTGCGTGCCCTTTTCCGACTGGTGTCCTTTCGCGAAGTTCTTGCGGATCTTCCAGTCGAAGGCGGCCTTGATGGCGTTCTCGATGCCGAGGGAGCCGCCTTCGATGAAGAACATGTGCTTGTTGAGGGAAGGGGGGACAGCCAGACGCGCGAACGTCTCGACGAACTCGGCCATGTGCGTCGTGTAGATGTCCGAGTTGGCCGGCTTGTTCACGGCCGCGTCCGCGATGCGGTCGCGGAACTCGGGCGTGTCCATCTTCGGATGGTTGTAGCCGATCGGCACCGATGCGAAGTTCGTGAAGAAATCGAGGACGTTGCGTCCGCGGCGCGAGTCGAACAGCCAGGAGCCGCGCGATTTCCGGAGATCCATGACGATGTCGTACCCGTCGGCGAGCATGTGCCGCGACAGGACGTTGTGAACTTCCGCCGGCTGGACGTGGATCCGGCGATCGGTGATGGCAGAGAGGGACATTCGAAGACTCCTGATTGCGTTATCGGTGCGGATGGTGAAGGGCCAGGTCGCGGCCCGAGCCCGGATTCTATCTTCCCGTGTGATAGAACTCCACCCGGCAACATTGACCAGGGAGATTCCATGAAAGACATCGTGATTCTCGGCGGCGCACGCACGCCGATCGGTTCATTCCAGGGCACGCTTTCTTCACTGGCCGCCCCCCGCCTCGGCGCCGTGGCGATCAAATGCGCGCTCGAAAATTCGGGCGTGCATGCCGACCAGGTGCAGCAAGTGATCATGGGCAACGTCCTGCAGGCCGGGATTGGCCAGGCGCCAGCGCGTCAGGCCGGGATTTACGCCGGCGTGCCGAACACCGCCGGCGCCGTGACCGTCAACAAAGTGTGCGGCTCGGGGATGAAGGCCGTGATGTACGCGGCAAACGACATCCGTTGCGGTGAATACGACCTCGCGGTGGCGGGCGGCATGGAGTCGATGTCCAACGCGCCGTACGCGCTGCCGCAGGCGCGCGGCGGATATCGCATGGGCAACGGCAAGATGATCGACCTCATGATCCATGACGGCTTGTGGGATCCGTACGGCGACAAGCACATGGGCAACTGCGCCGAGACGTGCGTGTCAAAGTACGAGTTCACGCGCGAGGCGCAGGACGATTATTCGCACGAGTCGTATCGCCGCGCGCAGGAGGCGATCAAGAGCGGCAAGTTCCGCAAAGAGATCGCGGTCGTCGAGATCGACGGCAAGAAAGGCAAGACGCACGTCGTCGATGACGAGGAGCCTTTCGCCGCGCCGCTCGAGAAGATGCGCGGCCTCAAGCCCGCGTTCCTCAAGGATGGCGGCACGGTCACGGCCGCGAACTCGTCCAAGATCAACGACGGCGCTGCGGCGATGATCGTCACGTCCGCCGATTACGCGGAGAAGCACGGTCTGAAGCCGATGGCGCGCATCGTCGCGCAGTCGACGACGGCGCACGAGCCGGAGTGGTTCACCACCGCGCCGGGCAAGGCGATCGATCTCGTGCTGAAGCGAGCGAATCTCACCGTCGAGGACATCGATCTCTTCGAGATCAACGAAGCATTCGCAGCGGTGTCGATGGCCGCGATGCGCGATGCGAACATCCTGCACGACAAGCTCAATGTTTACGGCGGTGCCGTCGCCCTCGGCCATCCGATCGGCGCGAGCGGCGCGCGCATCCTGGTCACGCTGATCCACGCGCTGCATGAGCGCGGCGCGAAGCGCGGCCTGGCCGCGATCTGCATCGGCGGCGGCGAAGCTGCGGCCATGATCGTCGAGACGTTGTAATCATTTACGCGAGGTGGAACGCGTTATGTATGCGCGTTCCGCCATGCGCATCCTCACGCCGCTGTGCGCGATTCTCGTCGCCACCACGATCCTCGCCCAGAACGCTCCCCCGCCGGTGATCAACTCCGTCACTCCGGAGAAGATCACGTACCACAGCGGCGAGCACTTCATCACGGTTCGCGGACGCAATTTCTGGACGTGGCCGCGCGCGCTGGTGACCATTTCCGGGCCGGCCGGGACGAGCACACTCGAGTCCAACTATTGGTCCGACTCGTGGCTGGAAGTGTGGGTGCGCAGCGACATGATCGACACGGTCGGGCGCTATTCGGTCGTGGTCACGAATCCCGACGGAGGCATCTCGGCGCCGGCGTACTTCGAAGTGGTCTACGAGCCCGGCCCGATCCTGTATTTGTCGCCGATGGTTCAGGCCGAGGCGACGGGACCGGATGGCGCGAACGTGAAGTTTTCGGTGCAGGCCACGACCACCGATGGCCTTCCTGCCACGATCACCTGCACGCACCAATCCGGCGATCTCTTCCCGCTCGGCGAAAGCACCGTCAGTTGCACCGCGACCGACGAGCGCCGCCTCACGTCGACGTCGCGCGACTTCACGGTGAACGTCGTGGACACGACGCCACCGGTGTTGACTCTGCCGAATGACTTTGAAGTAGAGGCGACAGGACCGGATGGCGCGCAGGTGATGTTCGAAGCGACCGCGGTCGACATCGTCGATGGCGACGTCCCCGTGAACTGCAATCCACCTTCAGGTTCGACGTTCCCCGTCGGAAGGACGACGGTGCACTGTTCCGCGTTCGACTCGCATTCACAGTCGGCGAACGGCGAGTTCAACGTCACGGTGACCGGGAACGCCAATCCGACGCTGGTGCTGCCGGACGACATCGAAGTGGAGACGATGCGCGATGACGGCGAGATCGTGACGTTCACCGCCACCGCGACGGACCGCAACGGACAGCCGCTGCCGGTGACGTGTACTCCGGCATCGGGGTCGCGTTTCCCGATCGGCACGACAACGGTGCAGTGCAGTGCGACCGATGCCGAACAGCGGACGACGACCGGCACCTTCGACGTGACGGTGAAGAAGAAGGATCCGCCGCCGCCACCGCCGCCGCCGGTATTGACGTTGCCCGACGACATCGTAGTCACGGCGACAAGCGATGACGGAGCCGTCGTGACGTTCGAGGCGACGGCGAAAGATGGAGAGGGGATGTCGATCGCGGTGACATGCGAGCCACCGTCGGGATCGCAGTTCCCGATCGGTTCCACGACGGTGCGTTGCAGCGCAACGGACCGGTACAACCAGACCACCTCGGACACGTTCACCATTACGGTCGAGGAGCCGCCGCCCCCTCCGCCGTTGCAACTGAATCTGCCGGATGACATCAGTGTCGAAGCGATGTCGCCGTCGGGGACTGTCGTCGAGTACGAAGCAACCGCGGAAGAAGACGGACAGGAGGTTCCGGTCAGTTGTGAGCCGTCGTCCGGATCGCTGTTCCCGGTCGGCACGACGACGGTGGTCTGCTCGGCGACGGGCAGTGACGGTCAGACCGCCAGGGGCTCGTTCAACGTGCACGTGCTCGACTCGAACGCGCCGGTCATCCGAAGCGTGAGCGCGACGCCCGAGGTGCTGTGGCCGCCGAATGGAAAGATGACGGATGTTACGGTCGAAGCCACGGCCGACGACGAGATCGACACGATGGTCGATCTTCGCGTGATCCGTGTGACCGCGAACGAAGGGATCGGTGCGGACGACTGGAAGATCACGGGCGCGCTCACTCTGCAGTTGCGCGCGGAACGGAACGGTTCCGCGGTTCCGCGCATCTACACGATCGTGGTGGAGGCGATCGACGACAGCGGCAACAGCAGCACGGCCACGACCACCGTGCGCGTGCCGCACGACGGCAGTGACGCCGCGCAGCCCTCGAAGAAGGGGAAGCGGCGCGCGGTCGGCAAGTAACGGATTACGCGAGCAGCTCGGCAAGGCCGCACAGGTCGCGCACTTCGTACGTCGGAGTGCCGCCCGGTAGCGGCGCTGCTCCGTGGCGATTGACCCACGCGGTCGGAATGCCCATCGCGTTCATCGGCACGATGTCGTGGAAGTTGCTTTGCGCCGCGTGCAACCAGCGCGCGCTATCGATGAGCTCCTTCGCCGCCAGGAAATGTCCTGGCGCCGGTTTGTACGAACGCACCTGCTGCGCCGTGACGACGAGATCGAAGTCGACGGTGAAATGGCGGCACGTCGCGGCAAGCAGATCATCATCGACGTTGGAGAGGATGCCGAGACGATAGCCGGCCGCGCGAAGGCGCTCGAGGGCGGGATTCGTGTCGGGGAACGGCTGCCATCGCTGTAGCGAGTCAGCGAGGAAGGCACGGCGCTCCGTGGGCAGTTGCCAGCCGATCGCTGCGGCGACGCGCTGCGCGCTCTCCGTGAGGATCTCGCGATATGCGCGGTACTCCTCAGCCTCCACGACCGGTTCGATGGTCGCGTACGCGCGCAGCACGTCGTCGCGTTGCAGCGTGACTCCATCCTCGGCGGCGGTCGCGACGAACGCGCCGGCGATGCCGTTCTCCCAATCGATGAGTGTGCCGTAGCAGTCGAAGGTGACGATGTCGAAATGGCGGGTCATGGCGTGAGCGGCATCACACCACGGGAACGGCCGCGGATGCTACACGTTGCGCAACGCTCACCTCGCACGCCGCGTCAGGTGTAAGCTTCTACGGTCCCTCACATGCACGAAGCAGCCCGCAACCTGCGCACGGCCGAGCGCTTTCTGCTCGCGCCGCCGCTCGCCGCGACTTTTGACGGCGCGGCCGTGGCCATCTGCGACATCTCCGCGAAGGGTGCGCGTTTCCGCCACGATAAGCCGGCGGACATGGGGTCGAAGTCGATGCTGCGAATCGCGGTGGAAGGACGCGCGACACCCCTCGCGCTCGAGGCGACGGTGGTGTGGTCGCATGCCGATCCGTCGTGGCCCGGCAAGTCGATGACCGGGGTGCGTACGTATGGCTCGCCGGAACTGATCCAGGCGCTCATCGCGCATCTGCAGACGACGAATCGCACCAGCCGCATCGAGGAGCTGCGCTCGACCGATCGCTTCCACGTGCTGCCTACGCTGCCCGCGACCTTCGACGGCGCCGCGGCCGAAATCGAAGACTTGTCCGCGCGTGGCGCGCGTGTGGTGTTGCCGACGCAGCCCTTGCGTGGGACGCAAGTGACGCTGGAGTTCGCGGTGCCGGAGTCCTCGATCGCAGTGTCGGTCACGGGACAGGTGGCGTGGACGTCGATCAAGGCGATCACCGGCAGCACGACGCGCACCTTCCGCGCGGGACTGTTCATCAACGAAAAGCCGGAGTTGCTGCGCCTCGCCATCGGTCATCTCTGCGAGATGAACCGCGCCGCGATCGACACGCACTCGCTGCGGCTGAAGCTCAAGATCATTCGCGCCCGCGCGCGCCAGATGGCCCCGTCGTTCCGCGAAATCGAGCAGTCCGGCATCCCCGCGGAGCAATACCTCCTCATTCAGGGCGTGCGCGAGGAGCTGCGCCTCAATCCGGACGAGGCCATGCATTGGTACCGCCGTGCGCGCCTCGTGATCAACGACCCCGCCACCCGCGCCGCCGCCCCGCCCATCGCGAACCATCCCGACGCGCTGGCTGTGTGGGAGTACCTCGACCGGTCGGTGGATCCGACAATCGTCGGCCGCGCTTTCGAACTGCCGCTGCCTTAGCTCAGACGGTGACGCCGGTGCAAACGGTTCGCGAACGTCTCGATGAGCGACAGCTTTTCAACGACGTCTTCATCTTACTTCAAGCCGGACTGCTCACGCTCGCTCCGCGATGATGATCTCAGCGCCCTCGGTCTTCAGGTTCTTCGGACGAGAGCCGAAGTCGAAGTTCCTGAACGGGTAAGGGACCCCTGCGGTCGCTACGGGACGCGCGACGTGTGCGATGCTCTCACCGTCCTTCACGATCGTCACCGTCTCCCCCTTCTACCTCCGCGAGCAGCTCCTCGAGCTTTTCCCGCAACTCCTCGACCGTCACCTGCTTGGTCATGATCCCAGAATCCCTCGGTCTCCGCCCCCTGTCAACGCTTCTACATTCCGTTGCATCCCCGCCAGCTTCGCGCGTTTGATCGCGCTCTTGCGGAATAGCGCCGAGAAATCCGACTGCGTGAAGCGCAGGAGGTCGGAGACCGGCGTCGCCCGATATTCGTCGCGCGGATGAAATGCAGCGTGTCCTTCGGGCGCGCGGCGATTCCACGGGCAGACTTCCTGGCAGATGTCGCAGCCGAAGGAATTGCCTTCGAGATGTTGCGCGACGTGCGCGTCGAGCGAACCGCGATGTTCGATGGTCGCGTAGCTGATGCAATGCCCGGAATCGAGCGTGCGATCGGGTAGGATCGCGTTTGTCGGACAAGCATCGAGGCAGCGCGTACACGTGCCGCAACGATCCGTCACGAGCTCGGACTCGATGTCGTTTTCGAGCGCCGTCAGCAGCGTCCCGATGAAAAAGTAGGAGCCGTCGAGCTCGTGAATGAGCATCCCGTTCTTGCCGATCCAGCCCAGGCCGGCCTGCGCCGCGTACGAACGGTCGGATAGCGGGCCGGTATCGACATAGCGCCAGGTCTTCACGCCCGGCAGCGCCTCTTCGAGCTTGCGCAGAATGCGATCGAGCACGTCGTGGTAGTCATCGCCGAGCGCATACCGCGCGACGGAATGACTGAGTGCATCCGGCGGCGCGTCCGGCCGCGCCGGCGAGTAGGAAACGATGATCGCGATCACCGATTTCGCCCAAGGAAAGCGCTCGCGCGGATTCGCGCGGATGTCCGCGTTTTTCGCGAGGTACGACATCGACGCGTGATGTCCACGCTCGATCCATTCGCCGAACAGCGACGCGTGTGCATCTTCGAGGTCGCTCGCGCCTACGCGCACCACTCCCTCAACGCTCGCCACGCGCACGATCGTCGGCCAAACCTCGGACAGTCTTTCAACCATGGTCAGGGCGCCGCAGCGTGAACGTCGCCACCTCCGGCTTGCAGAGGATGCGCAGCGGCGGAACGGCGCCGATTCCGCGGCTCACGTACAGCAACACGTCCTCCTCGCGATGAAATCCGCTGGCGTACCGCGCTTCATGTTTCGACGGCACGACCACCGAGCCGAAGAACGGAAAGCGGATCTGTCCTCCGTGCGTGTGGCCGCAGAGCAGCAGGTCGATCCGCCGCCCGACCAGGTGCCCGACGATGTCGGGATGATGACTGACAGCGATGCACACGCTCTGCGGATCGACGCGCGAGAATGCCGCGTCGACGTCGGGAATCCCTCGATAGAG
>Ga0196978_1001241_pt1 | contig 11594 bp, 8 predicted proteins | sample S3v_2013CmetaG_FD_155491 | JGI IMG/M metagenome (GOLD analysis project Ga0196978, IMG submission 155491) | Soil microbial communities from Anza Borrego desert, Southern California, United States - S3+v_20-13C | ecosystem: Environmental > Terrestrial > Soil > Desert | place: USA: California... | reverse complement strand
GTGCTGCAAAAGCTCTCCGACGCGATGGGGCAACAGTTCGTGACCGACAACCGACCCGGCGCCTCGGGGTCGATCGGCGCGGACGCCGTCGCGAAAGCGGCGCCCGACGGCTATACGCTGATGGTGCATTCGACCACCCACGTCGGGAACGGTCATCTCTACAAGAAGCTGCCGTACGACACGCTGAAGGATTTCACCGGGATCGGGCTGCTCTCCGGCCAGCCCGGCGTGCTCACCGTGCATCCGTCGCTGCCGGTGAAATCGGTGAGGGAATTCATCGCGCTCGCGAAAGCCCGCCCTGCGCAGGTCCTGTATTCGTCTTCCGGGAACGGCAGCGCCCCGCATCTTTCGATGGCGCTCTTCATCTCCATGGCCGGCATCAAGCTCGTTCACGTGCCATACAAAGGCGGGGTGCCGCAGGTGACCGCGCTCGTCGCCGGCGAGGCGCAGGCTTCGCTCGCCACCATCTCGACCGTGATCGCGCACATCCGCAGCAATCGGCTCCGGCCGCTCGGCGTGTCTTCGGCCAAGCCCTCGCAGACGCTGCCGGGCGTGCCGACGATCTCGCAGGCGGGCGTGCCCGGCTACGAGATGGCGCCGTGGATCGGTGTATTCGCGCCCGCCGGCCTCCCGAAGCCGCTGATCGAACGCCTCAACGGCGAGATCCGGAAGGCGCTCGCGATGAAAGACGTCCAGCAGAAGCTCGAAAGCCAGGCGCTCGATCCGTGGCCGACCACGCCGGAGGAAATGAACGAGAAGCTGAAGGCCGACTACGACAAGTACGGCAAGCTGATCGCGCTCACCGGCGCGAAAATCGAATAGCCGTCCCGGCGGTTCAGGCGAAGATCATCTGGCCGCCGCTCGCGTGGATCGTCTGCCCGGTGATGAAGCCGCCGCCCGGCCCGCATAGAAATCGCACGACTGCGGCGATCTCTTCGGGCTCGCCGAGGCGGCCGACCGGAATCAGTCCCTTCGGATCGGCGCGCAGCGAGCGATGGGCCGGCCGCGTCGTATTGATGATGCCGGGCGATACGCAGTTCACACGAATGCCGTCGCCCGCGAGCTCGTGCGCCAGCGCGCGCGTGAGCCCGATGAGCCCGTTCTTGGCGGCGGAGTTGTGCGCCTTGCGGTTGCCGCCGAGCAGCACCGAATCGCCGGCGAGCGTTACGATGTTGCCGCGCTTGTTCGCGAGCATCGACGGCAGACACGCCTTGATGCAGTGAAACGAGCCGTCCAGCGTGATCGACATCGTGTTGCGCCATTCCTCGAAGGTCATGTCCTTGAACAGCACCTCACGGCGTTGTGAAGCGTTCAGCACGAGGATATCGATGCGGCCGAAGCGCTTGATGATAGCTTCGCCCATCGCCCGGACCGCTGCTGCATCGGCGATATCGGCGAGGTAGGCCTCAGCGGCGCCTCCGGTTTCGCGGATCTCCTTCACCAGCGCGTCGGCGTCCTCGCGTGAGCGCAGGGTGTTGACGGCGACCGCTGCGCCGGCCGCCGCGAGCGCGAGCGAGATCGCGCGACCGATGTTTTTCGCGCCTCCGGTTACGAGCGCGACCTGGCCGGCGAGCTCGCGGCCTGCTGCGGGTAGTCCTTGCACGGCCATGACGCGGCCTCCTGAATTTTCCCGATAATACCGCCGTGCTCCGCCGCCTCGACGATCCGGTCCTCGAATACCCGATGGCCGATCAGGATCCGGGTCGCCCGGCTGCGACAACAAAAGACCGAACGCATAATCCGTATATAGTTCGCCCGCTTCACGACCACACCAGGGAGGTGTCATGAAAAGACCGGTAAATGTAGTGCTGGGGACGTGTGTGCTGTCCGTAGCAGCTTTCGCGGTTCAGGCCGGTGAGGCACCGCGGCCGGAATACGGGCCCGACATCACCATCGAGCAGGCGAAGAAGATCGCGACGGCGACTCTCGCAGAATGCGCGGCGAACAAGTGGAATGTCGCGGTGGCGGTGGTCAACACGCATGGATCGCTCGTGTACTACGAGCGCATGAACAACACGCAATCCGCCAGTGCGCAAATAGCGGTCGACAAGGCGAAAGTGGGGGCGATGTACCGGCGCACGACGCGCGTGTTCGCGGATGTCATCGCCAAGGCCGGTCCGGCGGTGATGACGCTGCCCGGTGTCGTTGCTTCGCCCGGTGGCGTGCCGATCATGAGCGGCGGCCGAGTCATCGGTGGCGTGGGCGTGAGCGGCGTCACCGGCGATCAGGACGAGCAGTGCGCGATGGCGGGTCTCAAAGCGATGTAACAATGGCGGCTGCGCCCCGCAGGCGCAGTCGCTTCTTTTATGGGACACAGGTGAATCAGCGGGCGCATGACCAGCTTCGACGGCAGCGGCAAGTGCGTTGCGGGTGCTGATACAAGGAGACTGCAGTGGCAACGTACCATTCCTCGATTACCGACGAGCAGGCCGAGCTCATCCGTAACGCACCGCTGTTCTTCGTCGCATCCGCGGACCCGCGGCTCGACGATGGTAACGGCACCGGGCCCGTGAACCTCTCGCCCAAAGGCGGCGTTCCGCTGCACATCCTCGGGCCGAACCGCGTCGCGTATCTCGACTACAAAGGCTCCGGCAACGAGACCGCCCGGCACTGCGCTGCCGGCGGACCGGTCACGGTGATGATCGCCTCGTTCGAAGGCGAGGACGCTGCGATCGTGCGGCTCTTCGGCCGCGCTACCGTGACGCCGCTCGCGGAATCTCCGCTCGCGCCGCTGCTGCGCCAGCAGCCGGCACAGGAGCTCAAGAGCCCGCGGCAGGTGATCGAAGTGACGGTCGAGAAGACGATGACGAGCTGCGGCTATGGTGTGCCGGTGATGCAGCTCGCGCGTCAGCGCCGCGTCGTCGATCGCGGGCGGCGCTACAAGGAACCCGCAACCGCGCGCATTGCTGCATCGACATAGCAAACGTCAACTGCCGCAGGGATTGCCGGCGGCCCGAAGGCTGTCCTGCGGGCAAATGTCCAGGAAGTCCCACGTCTTGGTTTCGGGATCGCGCGCCCAAAACAGGAGTTGGGGCTCCGGCTTTGCCTTTGGATCCTGCTGATAGCTTGGGATCACGACCATCGAATAGCACTCCGGCAGGTCTTCGGGCGTATAGGCCGACAGCGGCTTGTTCTTCTTTTTGGCATCCTGTTGCCACTCCTCGAACAGCCTCTGACTGATTACGCGTTGCCAAGCTCCGCTGTTGATGACGGCCGGATTCCATGCATCCGACGGTAACTTGGCCGACAGCGCCTGCACGGGCTTGCAGACATTGTGAGCCGAGTGCGTGTGGCCGTATACGTATACCGAAAAATCCTTGTTGGGGCGTCCAGTCGCCGGAAGCGAAGCGCGGAGTTGATCGACGCGATGCTTCATCCGTTGCGCAACAGTGGTCATGAGCGCGCTCTTTATCGCTCCAAGCGAGCGTTGGCCCGGGCAAAGATCGACCGGGGCGGGCTGCGACTTTGTCCTCGCAGCCTCGTACAACGCGGCACGCAAATCGCAAAGCTCGCGGATCTGCGCATCGTCGAGCGTCGCCAGGCGTAAACCCAGTTTGCCTTCGGCGACTGCTTTTTCCGCGGCCGGGCGTATCGGGTCGGTGCGGGGTAACGATTCGACCAGAAAACTGTCGCCCTGCTTGCGTATCGCCTTCAGGTCCCAATCCGGGGCCCCGCCGCCCGCGCCGAGCATCTGATCGTCCTTGTCTCCGAGCAAGGCCGCGAACTGATCCCACGACTGCCCGAACAGGAGAAACTGAAAACCTTTCGCGATCGCATCCAGCGTCACGGCCAGGCCCGCTTCTCGCATCGCGAGCTTGGCGCCGTACAGCTCGTTCGAGAGATTGTCGACGATTGAGAATTGTTCCTCGTACTTGTTGTAATAGCTCTGCACGAACTGCTCGCCCCACGGCCGCAGCAGAAAGGTCCCGGGGTTGCCGCTGTCGCATTTCACATCCTTGCCGGATACATCCAGGCAGGAGGCCGGGAGCCGGGCGTACGCGTTCACGTCGTCTTTCCACAGGTGCCCATGCTCGCCGATGATCAGCCCGTCCGCTGACAACCAGTAACCCTCGACCGCGATGCGTACCCGGCCTGCCGAAGCACCGATTTTCTTCAGAACCTCACCGGCCACCTTGGGGTAAACCAACGCGGCGTCGTGATTTCCCGGCACGATGAAGAGTCTGTTGTCACCGCTCATCGCGTACTTCCCCAAGCGTTTCAGGGTCTGCTCGTGGGCGCCGAGCACGCGTGTCAGGCGTCTGAGCGCATCGGCCTCGGCACACGACAAATTCAGTTGGCTGTTCTTTGCGTCTTCCGCGCCGGCCGTAAGCGGCTTGCCCGATTTGTCATATATACAGTCGCGGTCGGCCCAGGGCGTTTGCCAGAGCTCGAGAAAGTCACCGAGGATCACCAGGTCCGTCGGCGTCTTCGTCCGCCGCGACCGTGCCTCGAGCTCCGACAGAAACGCATCGAGATTCGCGTGCCAGCGAAAATCCTCCATGGGGTGCCATCCGCCGACGCTCCAGGTGCCGGTGACCGGATCTTTCGCGACTCGCCCCAAGCCCAGATGCAGATCGCTGATGAACACTGTCGTGCGCGCGCCTGACGGCGGTTTCGGAGCGGGGCTCAGTACTGGTTGCGCCCAGCAGGTCGAGGCTGCGAAGAGAAAAATAGCGCAGCTCGCGTTACGCAGCGCTTTCATGATGAGTGCATTCTGGGTTTGCATATTCTGAGTCCCGAGTTTCCAAGCAGGCCGTATACCAGGACTTTCGGCCCGTAATTCTTTGCTTCCATGCACCGCAGCGTCTTCGTATGCAAGAGCCCGATCGGCTGGCCTTCGTCGGGGCCGTTCCTGACTTGTTCGACGAAACATGCGAGAAAGTCTCCGGCCATGGTCGCTTCGACGTCCGCGACGGTGGCGATAGCCGCATGCACGCCGTTTCTGTTCAACGCGTCGATGAATCCCGACGCGCCTGCGAGTCCGGTGCCGCAACCGTTCAGGATTACCGCGGACGGCGCGACAAATCGACGGCGGATGATCGACGAGTGAACGGGTGGCTCGGTCTGCTCGAAGTACACGCTGTCTCGCGCATGGTGGCTCAGCACGCTGAGGAACACGGGTGCGGGGCTGACCGGGGCGGGCTCAACGTCGCTCGTGCCGTAAAGATAGCGCTCGAAGAGATCCATCTTGTCGACGATCGGTACGCGGGCGCCGCCGATCTGCAACGTTCGATTGCGGTTGAAGCCGTCATCGAGCCCGAGCCGCAGCTTGGAGCGCGCGAGCGCGGTCGTGCCGGTCGTCGCCGGTCCGACGACCTGCCAGTCCTGCAGGCATCCGGTTTCACCGGCGTAGTTCTGATTCGTAAGTGGCGACTCGATTCTGAAGTAGCGGCCGAGGAACCAGCCCTCGTCGGGGCTTGTGCGTACCGCCATCGCCGCTAGCGGCCATACGGCCGGCTCCTGTCGCGTAGCCGAAGCGATCCGGAAAAAAATGGATGGCAGCTCGTCCCGGTCGTATGGTTTTGCATTCTTCGCGTGGCGTGCGACGAACGACACGAACGCCGTGTATGCGGCACTCGCGTCCTCGTTATCGGAGCTTTCGGGAATAAGCCTCCGCAGCAGGCCCGACCCGGCCGCGACCTGCCTCCGATAATCGCCATCCCGGAATGCGTGCAGGTCGTTTTCGATGCCCTTGCGAAGGTCTTCCAGCCGTCGCTTCAGCGGCCAGGTGTAGTACTTACCCTCGGCCTTCTGCCGGAAGACACCGAATACGGCGCCGGTCGGCAACTCGACGAGATGAATTGCGGCTTCGGGCGAATTTTCGGCCTGCGATGCCCTGAGCGCATCGAAACCGCCGTATCCATATTGTGCCGGGTATGCACCTTCGCACTTGGCGCCCGAGATACAAAGCGCGAACGCAACCTCGTCGATGGGCATCTGCGGCACGCCAGCCGCCGAAGACCACACCGAGATCGCGATCGGGGCCAACGTAGCCGTCGTCGGCAGCTTCTTCCAGGTCCGCAGCTGAAAATCGGTTTCTCCGAATACGAACGGCTGTTGCGGATTGTTCTTGAGCTTTTCCAGGGGCCGCGGTCCCTGGGGATCGAGTACTGCGAAGCGGTCTGCCGCGCGTAGACGTGTGAGATTCACCCTGAGCTTTTTTTGGACGACCGCGGGTGTGTCGAAGATCGCGCTGTCGACGATCAGCAGTGCGTCGAGCTCGACCTCGTTCTGATCCGACAGCGTTGTCAGCCACTCGTCGAACTGTCGACGTGCCGTGTCGCTTACCTTCGATGCCGCAACACCGGCCGGTGCATCGCCGTAAGCCATCGCGGACATGTGCACGCGCACGCGATATACCGTATCGGGTTTGAGTTGTTTCGCCGGTGAATAGGGCTGACCAAGGGGCTCCGCCCATGCATTCCACAGTAGCGGCGGCGGACCCGGAGGGCTCGCGGGCCCGGATGCAGCCGGCATTGTCACGGCTACCGCAGATGCAGCGGATGTGACCGCGCTTGCCGTAGCCGCCGAGAAAGCGGTGCCCGCAGCCATTAATTCCATTGCCGGCATGATCGGAGACGACAGCGCGGCTGAGATCGATGTTGACGGAATTGTCGGCGCGGATGCGAACGCCGGCATCGGCTCACCAACGGACGATGATGATGCGGACGCACTGGCGCGCGGAGCGACGGACGCACTTTCCGGTTCGGCGCTCACTGCCGCGGTCGCTGCTCGAGCGCGATCGACGGACCGGGTAACCTCGGCCATCGCGGGCCGGGCCTCGGACACGCTGGCCGGGCGCTGCTCGGCCGCAACGGAGGCGGCGCTTTCTACCGCGGCCGCAGGCACAGACGCGGGTATTCGGGAGGCTGCGCCCCCGGCGATTACGTCTGCCCCCGGGGCCCGGGCTTTAGTCGGCTCTCTCGCGGCCGGCGCCGTCACACGCTCGACAGATTCAGGTCGGGTCTCGCGTTTCTCGGCCGGCTGATATGGCTTTGGATCGACGATTGCCGGCCGCGCTTCCGACGGTTTCATCGTCATGGGCGCGCCCGCCGTCTGCTCCTGCGGCTGAATCGCAATCATTGCCGCAACGAAACCGGCGACGGCGCCGCCCGCTCCGGCACCGAACGCAGCAACCGGATGCGCGCGTATCCACGCTCCGACGAAGTTGATCGCAGCCTGCATCGCTCCCCCCTTTGGTTTCTATCCGAGCAGCTTTCGGCGACGAGAATACTGCGAACCATTCCTGAACGGGCAGTCAGGAAAACCCCGATATCGAATCGACGCGCGTTCCCCAGCTGGTGTTTGCCCTACGCGCGCGTGCTCGAGGCGTCCGCCAGGATCATCTCGGCGCCTTTCTCGCCGATCATGATGGTCGGCGCGTTGGTGTTGCCGGACACGAGCGTCGGCATGATCGACGCGTCGACGACACGCAAGCCGTCGATGCCGCGCACGCGCAGCCGCTCGTCCACTACGGCGCCGTCGTCCTGCCCCATGCGGCACGTGCCCACGGGGTGATAGCTGATGCCGCCGCGGCTGCGCAGGTACTGAAGCCACTCGTCGTCGCTCCTGAATGCCGCGTCGGGTTCGTGCGCGCGCGCTGCGTAGCGTTTCATCGGCTGCGCATCGACGAGCTTCCGCGCGATCTTCATGCCCTCGACGAGCACGTCGCAGTCCTTCGCGGTCGCCAGATAGTTCGGACGGATCGCGGGCGGTGCGAAGGGATCGGCGCTTCTGATCGAAACGCTGCCGCGGCTTTCGGGCTTCAGCAGCCGCACGAGCAGGCTGAAGCCGGAGAACGGGTGCAGCGTGTCGCCGAACTTGTCGGTGCTGTAGAGCACGAGGCCGATCTGCACGTCGGGACGCCCGCCGCCGCTCGTCGAGACGAAGCCGGTGGCGGTCGATGCGCCCATCGTCAGGAAACCCTTGCGGCTCAGGAAGTAGCGCAGTCCTTCGCGAACCTTCCTGAGCGGACTGCCGACGACGTCGTTGAGCGTGCAGGCTTCGGTGCATTCGAATACGAGGCGTCCGTTGTAATGGTCCTGGAGGTTCGCGCCCACGCCGGGCATGTCGGCGATGACGGCAATGCCGTGCTCGCGCAGCAGCGCGGCGGGTCCCAGCCCCGAGAGCTGCATCAACTGCGGGGAGCCGAACGCGCCGGCGGCGAGAATCACTTCGCTGCGCGCATGCGCGATGTGCCGCGCGCCGCCGCTCAGGTATTCGAGACCCACGGCGCGCGTACCGGAGAACAGGATGCGCGTCGCGTGCGCATCAGTCGCGACGGTGAGGTTCGGTCGCGGGCGCGCCGGCCGCAGGTACGCGACCGCGGTGCTGCAGCGGCGCCCGCGGCGCTGCGTCACCTGGTTGTAGCCGAAGCCGGTCTGCGACGCGCCGTTGATGTCGGGATTGCGCGGGTAGCCGCAAGCTTCGGCCGCTGCGAAGAACGCTTCGCACATCGGGTGCTTGTCGGTCGGATCCGAGACCGTCAGCGGGCCGCCCACGCCGTGGTATTCGTCGGCGCCGCGCTGGTTGTCCTCCGCCTTCCTGAAGTACGGCAGCACGTCGGCGTAACCCCATCCTGCGTTGCCGAGGTCGCGCCATTCGTCGTAGTCCTCGCGCTGGCCGCGCACGTAGACCATGCCGTTGATCGAGCTCGTGCCGCCGAGCACTTTCCCGCGCGGCTGGAGAATGCTGCGGCTGCCGGTCTTCTCGTCCGCTTCGCTCGTGAAGAGCCAGTTCACCTTCGGGTTGCGGAAGTGCTTGCCGTAACCCAGCGGAATGTGGATCCACGGGTCCTTGTCCTCGCCGCCGGCTTCGAGCAGCAGCACGCTGTGCTGTCCTGAAGCGGTGAGCCGGTGCGCAAGGACGCAGCCGGCGCTGCCTGCGCCGACGATGATGAAATCGAATTCGCGGGTCTTCTTCATGGGTGAGCGTCCTCCCGTTGCACTCTGGATCGCCTGAGCCCGAGAGTACGCGTGCTATTCTCGCCGCGCCATTGAAAAAAGGGAGAGAGGAGATGCGGATGAGAGCTTCGGTCGCCGCCGCGTTGCTCGCTTCGGGCGCGGCTTTGCCTGTGGCGCACGCGCAGACCGACAGATGGCCGGAGCGGCCGGTTCGCGTCGTCGTGCCGTTCGCGCCGGGCGGTGCGACGGACATCGTCGCGCGCCTCATCGGCCCGCGCATGTCGGAAGAGTTCGGTCAGGCGTTCGTCGTCGACAACCGCGCGGGCGCCGGCGGATCGATCGGCGTGGAGATCGTCGTGCGCGCGAACCCGGACGGCCACACCATACTCGTCGGCGCATCGAGCTACTCTTCGAACGCGGCGCTCTACAAGCTCTCGTTCGATCCGCTGAAGGACATCGCGCCGGTGACGCTGATCACGCGCGGCATCTTCATCATGACCGTGCACCCGTCGGTCAAGGCGACGAATATCAAGGAGCTGATCGCGCTCGCGCGCGCGAAGCCGAACAGCATCAGCTTCGGCTCCTCGGGCGTGGGCGGCGTGCCGCACCTCGCGACCGAGCTCTTCAAGCAGATGACGGGCGTCCAGATGCTGCACGTGCCGTTCAAGGGCGACGGGCCGGCGGTGCCCGCGCTGCTCGCCGGCGAGATCCAGCTCTATGCGGGTGGGCCAATCGTAGTCGGACCGCACATCGCGGCGGGCAAGCTGCGGCCGCTCGCGGTGACGAGCGCGCAGCGTTCGCCGGCGTTACCCGATCTGCCTGCTGTCAGCGAAACGGTGCCGGGTTACGAAGGGCTGACGTGGTTCGGGCTGTGGGTGCCGAAGGGCACGTCGAAGGCGATCGTGTCGCGGCTCAATCAGGCGGTCGGGCGCGCGCTCAAGCATCCGCAGGTGCTGACGCGGCTGAAGGAAAACGGCATGGAGCCCGGCTACGGCACGCCGGAAGAATTCCAGACATTCGTCGCCGGTGAGATCGCGAAATGGACGAAGGTGGTGAAGGCCGGGAACATCCGAGTGGAGTAGGGACGGCGCTCGCGCTTCGCGCTCGGGCCTCGCCGCCCCACGAACAGAGGGAAACCTTCCACGGTTTCCCTCCGTAACCTCCCTTCCCCCAATTACAAGTGGGCGACGAAGCGCTCGATCAGCGCGTTGACCTTCTGCGGAATCTCGGTCGGCGGAAAGTGTCCGGCGTCTTCGAGCTCCACGTACTCCGACCCCCGCACGGCCTCGTGGATTTCCTTTTCGTACGGCGGCGGTTTGCCGTGGTCCTGGAGCCCGCGCAACAGCAGGAGCTTCGGTTTCAGCGTGGCGATGCGATCGCGCACGTCGAACGTGTCGATCGCCATCAGATCGTGGTACTGCGACATCGGGCCCACCCGCCGGTGACGCTCCATCAGCCGCTCGCGTAAGGCGGGCTCGACGAGGTGCATCGCGCGGCGCTGGAAGGGGATCCACTCTTCCTCGTACGCCTTCGGATCCTTCGCCGCGCGCAGGCGCATCTCGTACGTGTCCGGCGCGCGTACCTTCGGCCGCGCGGCCACCGTCATGATGACGAGCCCTTTCACTTCGTCGGGATAGTCGAGGCCGTACTGCAGCGCGATCGACGCGCCGAGCGTGTAGCCGACGAGCACGAGATCCTTGTTGCGTCCCTGCGCCCAGAGCCAGCCGCGCACCCACTCGGTATAGCGCGCGACGTCGGCACAGCGCGTGCCTTCGAGATGTCCCGGAAGGTTTGGCGCAACGGCGTTCGGGAAATGCCGGAGCTGGTGCTCGTAGGCGTCGGCGCAGGCGCCGGCGCCGGGTCCGTGGATGAAGACGAGTTGGCTCATGGTTGCTGGATTTCCGCCTTCGCGGGAATGACGATTAGGCAGGAACCGCGATGCCGGCCTGCTCGCAGGTGTTCGCGACGTCGCTCACGGTGGTGCGATGCATGTCGCGCACGTAGCGCAGGTCGTCGTAATCGGTGCCGCGATGCATGGTGCAGCGGTTGTCCCACATCACGAGGTCTTTCGCGCGCCAGCGGTGCGTGTGGATGAACTGGCGCTGCGTGATGTGCGCGATCAGCTCTTCGATGAGCGCGCTGCCTTCGGCCTCGGACATGCCGATGATGCGGCCGGCGTGCGAGGCGAGGTAGAGCGACTTGCGCCCGCTCTCGGGGATCGTGCGCACGACGAGCTGCGGCACCGGCGGCAGGCGCTTCGCTTCGTCCTCCTTGAAGTCCGCGAAGCCGGTCTTGCGGCGCGAGGTCGCGATGGAGTGCTCGGCGACCAGCCCTTCGAGCTTGCGTTTCATCGAGTCGGGGAGCGCGTCGTACGCGGCGCGCTGGTCCGCGAACTGCGTGTGTCCGCCAATCGGAGCCACCGTGCGCGAATAGAGCAAGGAGCACAGCCCCGGCCTGTACTTGAACGAGCTGTCGGTGTGCCACAGCCGGTTGCCGGCCTTGTACATGCGCTGCCGGCTGTCCGCGTCCCAGATCCTGCCGTTCGGCGTGAGGTTGGAGATGTCCGCGAACGCGGGTCCGAGCCGCGGCGGCGTCACTTTCGGATCGAGCACGCGATCGACTTCGACCGGACCGAAGTGCTGCGAGAAAGCGACATGCTGATCCGGCGTGAGCTCCTGCTCGGGAAAGATC
>Ga0196978_1001235_pt1 | contig 11630 bp, 11 predicted proteins | sample S3v_2013CmetaG_FD_155491 | JGI IMG/M metagenome (GOLD analysis project Ga0196978, IMG submission 155491) | Soil microbial communities from Anza Borrego desert, Southern California, United States - S3+v_20-13C | ecosystem: Environmental > Terrestrial > Soil > Desert | place: USA: California... | reverse complement strand
CGTACGGCACCGTGATTACCGCGCCCATCATCAATCCGCCTCAGGTGGCGATCCTCTCGACGGACGCCGTGCGCAAGAAGCCGGTCGTCGTCGAAGCGCCGGAGGGCGACAGTATCGCGATCCGGCCGGTGGGGACACTTGCGCAAAGCTTCGACCATCGTGCGCTCGACGGCGCGTACGCCGCGGCGTTCCTGCGCGAGCTCAAGCTGATCGTCGAGACGCGGCAGTGGGTGCAGGATCTGCAGAGTTGACCGTCATTCCCCCTCAGGCGGGAATCCAGAAACAGGAAAAGCTATGAACATGAAGCAGCACAAGATCGGCTGGATCGGCATCGGCCGCATGGGTTACGCGATGGCCGAGCGGCTTGCGAAGGCGGGCGCCGACATTTCCGTGTGGAACCGTACGCGTTCGAAAGCAGAGCCGCTCGCTGCTGCAGGTGCGAAAGTCGTGAACGCGCTGACCGATCTCGCCGATCGCGACATCGTCTTCACCATGGTCGCCGCCGGCAAGGACGTGAAGGAAGTGCTGTTCGGCGCGAACGGCGTGCTGTCCAAAGGCAAGGCGCCGAAGATCGTCGTCGATTCGACCTCGATCTCCCTCGAAGAATCGGCCGAGATCCGGCAGAAGCTGGCAGACAAAGGTGTGAAGTTCCTGTCGGCGCCGGTCTCAGGCAACGCTAAGGTGATCAAGGCCGGCAAGCTCACGGTCGTCGCCTCCGGCCCGCGAGACGCCTTCGACATCGTGTCGCCGTACCTGGCGCAAATCGGCCAAGGCGTGTCCTACGTCGGCGACGGCGAGCTCTCGCGCATCGCGAAGATCTGTCACAACGTGATGCTCGGCGTCGTCATCCAGAACCTGTGCGAGATCACGATCCTCGCCGAGAAGGCCGGGATGAAGCGCCACGCCTTCCTCGATTTTCTCAACAAGAGCGTGATGGGCTCGATGTTCACGCGCTACAAGACGCCGGGGCTGGCGAACCTCGACTTCCACGTCACCTTCACGCCGGAGCTCCTGCGCAAGGACATCGACCTGGGACTCACCGCGGGCAAGACGCTTGGCGTGCCGATGCCGCTCGCCTCGATCACGCGCGACATGGTGCAGACGCTCATCGGCCACGGTTACGCCGAGCAGGATTTCTCGGCGCTGCTGCTCCTGCAGGCGAAAGCCTCGGGCATCGAGCTCGAGCCCGAGAACGCCGAGATCGGCGACGGTCTGTCGAGCTGACGCCCGGGAGTGACGATGGCCGAAGCACAGGACACCAAAACGCCCGAATTCGCATCGCTGCAGGAGATCGTTGTGGGCGCGCGCCGGAAGCTCACGCAGGAGCTTTGGGATCACCTGTCGGGCGGCTCGGACTCGGAGACGACGCTGCGCCGCAACCGGCTCGCGCTCGACAGCCTCGCGCTGCGCCAGCGCGTGCTGGTGAACGTCGCCGATATCGACACGCGCGCGACGCTGCTGGGCCAGACGCTCGCGACCCCGGTCTTCCTGGCGCCGGTGGGCGGCTTTCTCGGCATGTGCAACCCCGAGGGCGCCATTCCGGTGGCGCGCGCCGCGGTCGCGAAGAAGACGACGGCCTTCATCAGCACCGCGGCAAAGCCCGGCTTCGAAGAGGCCCAGCAGTCCGTCAGCGAGCCGCTCATCTTCCAACTTTACGTGCGCTCGGGCCGCGCGTGGATCGAAGAGACCCTCGACAAGGCGAGGAACGCCGGTTTTCGCGCGCTGTGCGTGACCGTCGACCGTGCGTGGTACGGGCGGCGCGAGCGCGATCTGATCAGCCGCGCGAACGTGCGCGAAGGCTTCGGCGACCCGCGCTACCAGGCGAGCATCGTCTGGGAGGATCTCGTCTGGATGAAGCAGCGCATGCAGGGCCGTCCGCTGATCGTGAAAGGTGTAGCGACCGGTGAAGATGCGAAGCTCGCCGTCGATTACGGCGCGGACGTCATATACGTGTCGAATCACGGCGGCCGCCAGCTCGATCACGGTCAGGGCAGCATCGAAGTTCTGCCCGAGGTCGTGGAAGCCGTCGCCGGTCGTGCGGAGGTCCTCTACGACGGCGGTGTGCTGCGCGGCACCGACGTCATCAAGGCGATTGCACTCGGCGCGCGCGCCGTCGGCGTCGGCAAGCTGCTGGGCTGGTCACTTGCCGCCGCCGGTCAGGCCGGAATCGAGCGCATGCTCGAGCTGCTCGAGATCGAGATCCGCACCGCGCTGGGCCTCATGGGCGTGACCGCGCTCTCGCAGCTGAACCCCTCGTGGGTGCGGCCTTGCATCCCCGCGGCACCGCTTTCGCATACCAGCGGCTATCCCTGGTACGAGGAACAGCTCCGCGCCGGACGCTGATGACCCTGCAGCTCGATCCAAAGCTCGCCGCGCTCCTTTCGCAGCAGCCGTTCGCGCGCTTTTCCGACGCCGAGATGGCGCGCCGGCGCAGCGCGCTGATCGGCGCGATGCGGAAAATGCAGGTCGATCACCTGCTCGTGTGCGGCGAGCAGCGCGTGGGCTCCGGCGTGCAGTGGCTCACCGGCTGGCCGGCGACCGTCGAAGCGCTCTGCATCGTGTCGCCGCACGAAAAGAACCTCATGTTCGTCGAGTGGTACAACCACTGGCCGCTCGCACAGCGCATGGCTCATGCGACCGACGTGCAGTGGAGCGGCCACGCGGGCATCGACAGGGTGATCGACGAGCTTCAGCGCCGGGGCGCGAAGCGCGTGGGATTCACTGGGCCGCTCGCGTACCGCAAATGCAGAAAGCTCGAAGGCGCGTTCGAGGCGCTCGTGGAAATGAATCGCGAGTACGTGAGCCTGAGGCTCGTGAAGTCCGACGAAGAGATCGACTGGCTGCGCGTCGGCGCCGCGTTCTCGGACGCGGCGATCGAAGCGCTGCGGCAGGCGCTCAGGCCCGGATTGACCGAGCGCGACCTCTGGGACATCACGGAGCACGCATACGCGCCGCACGGCGGCACCACGCAGATCCATTACTTCGGCGTGACCTCGATGCAGGATCCCGACTGCGCCGTGCCGCGCCAGTTTCCGGAAAACCGCACGGTGCAGGTCGGCGACGTCGTGTTCTGCGAGTTGAGCGGAAGCTTTTGGGACTATTCGGGTCAGGTGCTGCGCACGTTCACGGTGGGCGCCGATCCGACGCCGCTCTATCGCGACCTCTACACGACGGCGGAAGCGGCGTTCGACGCGATTGCGGCGGTGCTGCGCCCCGGCACGAGCGCGGAACGTATCGTCGAAGTATCGGGTGTCATCGAGAAGGCGGGCTTCACGACGTGCGACGACATCCTGCACGGTTACGGCGGCGGCTATCTGCCGCCGGTGCTCGGCAGCCAGAGCCGTCCCGCCGGCACGGTTCCGGATATGCAGCTCGAGGCCGGGATGTGTGTCGTCGTGCAGCCGAACGTCATCACGAAGGACGGCCGCGCCGGTGTGCAGGTCGGCGAGCTCGTGCACATCACCGATCACGGCTTCGAACGCCTGCACAAGGCGCCGCGGGCGCTCTTCCGCGTCGGGTAGCCATCTTGCATGGGTGTCGGAACCGTAGGGTGCGCCTGCGGCGCACCGGCGGGTTGATCATCGACCCACGCTATGGTTCCGACGGAGGTTTACGATGACTGACAAATCCAAAGCGCCACTGCATGCCGCGCCCGGCGGCGGCAATCCGGTCGAGCCCGAAATGAATCCCGGCGATCAGGCGCCGCCCGCAACGCCCGGGGCCGGCGAGAACATCTGCCCGAAATGCAGCGGCAGCGGCGTACGCGACGATGGTGGGCGCTGCGAGCACTGCGGCGGGACCGGCAAGATCATCGTCGGTGTCGGAGGAGCGTAGCGACTCCGTCGCTACGCTCCGGGCGCCGGTGCACGACACAGAGGGAAACCAAGGTTTCCCTCCGTGACCTCCCTTCCTTCGGCTGAGTCTGACGTCTATTGAAGCTGAAATATGACGCGGTGCTGTTCGATCTGCTGACGGCGCTCCTCGATTCCTGGTCGGTGTGGAACGAGAGCGCGGGCTCGGAGGCCGCGGGCCGGCGCTGGCGCGCGGAGTACTTGAAACGCACGTACGGCTGCGGCGCGTACCGTCCCTACGAGACGCTGGTGCGCGAAGCGGCCGAAGCCGCTGGTCTCGACGCACGCTGCGCCGATGCGCTCGATGGGAAATGGCCGGAGCTCGCGCCGTGGCCCGACGCGCAGCCCGTGCTGTCGGCGCTGCGGGCGACTCACCGGCTCGGCGTCGTCACCAATTGCTCCGAACAAAAAGGCCGTGCCGCCGCCGAACGCGTCGGCGTGCGCTTCGACGTCGTGGTGAGCGCCGAGCGTGCGGGCTACTACAAGCCCGATCCGCGGCCGTACCGCGTGGCGCTCGAAACGCTCGAATTGCCCGCGGAACGGGTGCTGTTCGTGGCGGGCTCCGGTTACGATCTCTTCGGCACGCACGCGGTCGGTCTCGACACCTACTGGCACAACCGGCTCGGCATCGCGGCGCCGCAAGGCGCGCCCGCACCGCTCGTCGAAAGCCGCTCGCTGCACGGCCTTCCGGCGCTCGCGCTCACCGCGCGCGCCGCGCCGTGAGATCATCGGCGCCTCCCACAGGACAATACACATGGCCAAGACACGCGGCGCCGACCTCGTCGCGCGCACGCTCGCGCAAGCCGGCGCGAAGCAGATTTTTTCGCTTTCGGGCAACCACATCATGCCGCTCTACGACGCGGCGCTCGATGCGGAGCTCGCGATCACGCACGTGCGTCACGAGAACGCGGCGGTCCATATGGCCGATGCGTGGGGGCGGCTTACCGAAGCGCCGGGCATCGTGTGGCTCACCGGGGGTCCCGGACACGCGAACGGCATCGGCGCGCTCTATACGGCGCTCGAATCGGAGTCGCCGCTCGTCCTGATCTCGGGTCACGCGCCGCTCTCGGAGCTCGGCAGGGGCTCGTTCCAGGAAATGGCGCAGGCCGATATGGCGGCACCGGTCGCGAAAGCCTCGTGGACCGCGCAGAAGGCCGAATCGCTGGGTGAAGACGTCGCGCGGGCGTTGCGCATTGCGATGTCGGGGCGGCCGGGGCCGGTGCACCTGAGCCTCCCGTTCGACCTGCTGGAGGCGAATGTCGAGTCCCACACGGTCCCAGCGGATGCGTTCCGGCCACGGCCACGTGCGCTGCCAGAGACTGCGGCCGATGCCGTCATAGAGTTGCTCGAGCGTGCGCAGCGCCCGCTGGTGCTCGCCGGCGCCGTTATGGCGAGCACGCGATCACGCGAACTCCGCAAGCGTCTCGAGGACGCGCTCGGCGTTCCGATCGTCTGCATGGAAAGCCCGCGCGGTCTGAACGACCCGGCCCAGGGCGCGCTCGCCGAAATGGTGTCGCGGGCCGATGCGATCGTGCTGCTCGGGAAAAAGCCGGACTTCACCGTCAAGTTCGGCAAACCTCCCGCGATTTCGCCCATGTGCCGCGTTGCCGTGATCGATCCCGAGCAATCCGTCCTGGAGCGCGCGAAAACGATTCTCGGGGCGCAGCGCGTGATGCTCGCCGAACTGGCCGACAGCGTTGCGGCCGCGGAGCAGCTCATCGGGCGTGCGCATCCGCGGAACCCATTGACGTGGCTGCGCGAAGTTGGAGCGGCGCTGCGTGTGCGGCCTTTCGATCCGGCCGCGAGCGCGTCGCGCTCGGACAGCGCGGTGCATCCGGTCGACGTCGGTCGCGCGGTGCAGGCGTTGATCGATGCGTCACCCGAACCGCTGCTCGTCTCCGACGGCGGCGAATTCGGCCAATGGGCACAGGCGTGCGTGAGCGCGCCCACACGCGTGATCAACGGTCAGGCCGGCTCGATCGGCAGCGCCATACCGTTTGCACTGGCGGCGAAAGTCGCGCGGCCGTCATCCACCGTCATCGCAATGTCAGGCGATGGCGCCTGCGGCTTCCATCTGCTCGAGATGGAGACGGCGATGCGCGCCGGCCTCGCGTTCGTGGTGGTCGTGGGCAACGACGCGTGCTGGAACGCCGAGCATCAGATCCAGCTTCGCGCGTACGGTCGCGAGCGCGCGCACGGTTGCGAGCTGCAGCCGACGCGCTACGACCAGGTCGTCACCGCGCTCGGCGGACACGGCGAGCTCGTCACGCGCGCGGCCGATCTGCCCGCGGCACTGTCGCGGGCGGTCGCGTCCGGCAAACCCGCGCTCGTGAACGTCATGATCGAGCGCCTGCCGGCGCCCACGGTACCCGCGAAGCCATCATAGGGTCCGCTGGGTGGCGCACCGCGCGTTCGCGCTACAGGAGCGGGATCTTCGCGGCCTTCACGACTTTCGCCCACTTCGCCATCTCGGACCGGATCAGCTCCGAGAATTCCTTCGGCGTCGTCGGCACCGCGTCCATGCCCTGTGAGGCGTAGCGTTCCCTGATCTCGGGCGTTTTCAGCACCGTCACCGTCGCCTTGCTCAGCGTATCGATGATCGGCCTGGGCACACCGGCAGGCGCGAGGAGCCCGTACCAGGTGCTGTAGCGATAGCCCGGCACGACCGTTTCCGCGACGGTGGGCACGTCCGGCAGCGTCACCGTGCGCTTCTCGCTCGTCACGGCATAGGCGCGCAGCCGATCCGCTTTGACGTGTGGCAGCGCGGACGCATACGTGGAAAAGAAGACCGAGATTTGATTGCCGAGAAGCGCCGTGAGCGCAGGGCCGGTGCCCTTGAACGGCACGTGCACGAGGTCCATCTGCTGCGACATGAGCAGAAGCTCCATCGCGAGATGCGTGCCGGAGCCGTTACCCGCCGAGCCGTAAGTGAGCTTGCCCGGCTGCGCGCGCGCAAGCTTGATGAACTCGGCAATCGTTTTCGCCGGCAGTGACGGGTGCGCGACGAGGATATTCGGCTGGTCCGTGACGAGCGAGACCGGCGTGAAATCGCGCAGCGTGTCGTAGGGCAGCTTCCGGTACAGCGCCGCGTTGAACGCCATGCTGATGTTGCCGAGCAGCAGCGTGTAACCGTCCGGGGTCGCTTTGGCCGCGAGGTCGGTGCCCAGCGTGCTTCCGGCGCCGGGGCGGTTGTCCACGACGACCGTTTGCCCGATGACCTTGGTGAGGCCTTCGGCGAGGATGCGCGCGCTGATGTCGGTGCCGCCGCCGGGCGCGAACGGCGCGATCATCCTGACCGGGCGCGTGGGATAGCTCTGTCCGAATGCGGGAACTGCAAGCGCCGCGAGCGCGACGGCGCACAGCGCGCGGGTGAGACTGCGATGCATCTTTTCTCCTCGTCGTTGTTCTGGATCTACACGGTCGATGATAAGAGAGCCGACGTAAAAAGACGAGCGCTGACCCGCGCTACAATCGCGCGCATGCGCCCGTCATCCATACGACGTGCACGTTGCGACGTCGCGGTGCTCGTCGACGAAGAAGTCGGCGCGCGCAGCGCGAGCGGACGCTTCGTCGTCGATGCGGGTTCGATGGAAGCGCACGTGCTGCACGCGCTGCGCGGGCGCTACGCCGGCGTGGCGGTGGTCCCGTTCGATGCGGCAATCGTTCCGACGATAGAGGAGCTGCGGCGTCTTGCGCCGCGGCTCGTATTCAATCTGACCGAATGGATCGGCGGTGACCGCCGGCTCGATGCGGCGATCGCGGGTGTGCTCGAGATGCTGAAGCTGCCCTATACCGGCGCCGGCCCCGAGGGCCTGCAGCTCGCGCGCGACAAGGCGCTCGCGAAAAGCGTCGTCGCGGAGCTCGGAATCGAGACCGCGCCGCACCGGCTCGTGAACGGCCACGCGCCGGCGCTTCCGCGCCTGGACTTCCCGATCATCGTGAAGCCGCAGTTCGGCGATGCTTCGGACGGGATCGCCAACGCGGCGCTCGTGCGCACGCCGGCACAGCTTCGACGGCGCGTGGGCGCCATCCGCCGGCGCCTTTCGGACACGCTGATGTGCGAAGCGTTCGTGCCGGGACGGGATCTCTTCGTAGCGCTGCTCGGGAACGAGCCGCGCGTCATGCCGCCGCTCGAGCTCGTGGTCAGCCGCAGCGGTGCGGGCGCGCCGCGCTTCGCCACGTTCAAGGTGAAGAACGACCCGGAGTACCGGAAGCGGTGGGGCGTGCGCTATCGCGTGGCGCGCCTGGACGATGGCGTGCGCGCCCGCATCGACGATGCGAGCCGCCGCATCTTTCGCGCGCTCAAGCTGCGCGATTACGCGCGCATCGACTACCGGCTCACGCCGGACGACCGGCTCGTCTTTCTGGAGGCGAATCCCAATCCCGATCTGACGCGGCATACGTTCGGCCGGGACGTCTGTTTCGCGGGCGTGCCCTATCCGGAGGTGATCGCGAGCATCGCACGAGCTGCGCTCGCGAGGGCTTCGTAGCGTCGTACGGTGCGCTGATTACGCACCGGCCTCTGCGTCTTCGGGCACGTGCGAGCAAACCGTAGGGTGCGCTGGTAACGCACCGGCCGGTGGGTTGCCACTCACCCTACGGTTTTTGCAGGGCCCGCAGCGCTGCGACCGCGCCTTCGTATTCGACGTAGCTCTTGGGGCAGGCGCCCTGCGTCTCGCGGAAGCCTTCACTCGCGGCGGCACGCGCGCCGCGCAGCATCTGCCACTGGGCGATGTGGAAGAGCGCTTCGCAGCGTCGCTCGCGCTGCGTGCGCGCATCGGCATGCGATGCGGCGTTGAGCACCGCATCCGGTGCAAACCGGCCCAGATACAGGCCGACCACGGCCGATGGCCACTCGCCTTCACCGGACGTGCCGGCTTCCTGTGCGAGCGTCTGCTCGCCCGGGATGTCGGCGTGTTTGCGCGCGAGGAAGATCCATAGTGCCGTGTCGATGCTCGCGTCGAGCCGGTGCGCGCGCAAGAAATCCGAGGCGGCACCGAGAAAATCGCCGGCATAGAAACGCGCGCGCCCGCGCCCGAAATACGCGTTGAAGCTCTCCGGCTGGAGGCGCATCGCCTGTTCGTAATCGGCCGCGGCACGGGCGTACTCGCCGAGCAGCGTCCATTCGACCGCGCGTCCGATGTACGCGCGCGCTTCGCGCGGCGAAAGCCTGAGCGCGGCATCGTAGTCCGCGACGGCTGCCGCGTGGTCGTCTTTCTCCGAGTACGCGAGCGCGCGGTTGAAGTGCGCGCCGGCGAGCTTCGGGTCGAGCTCGATCGCCATCGTGAAATCCGCGATCGCCCGGTCGTGGTTCGCGAGCGTGCCCCAATGCGTGCCGCGCGTGAAGTAAGCCTGCGCGAGCTGCGAGCGCTCGAGAGCCGCGAACTCGATCAGGCGCGTGCAGCCTTTGATCATGACCTCGGGGCTGCCGGGCCCACCGCTGCATTGCGGCTCGGTCTCGGCGGCGAGCGTCGCGCCCGCGAACACGAGCGCGGCGAGGCAGGCGCGCGGTGTCGCGCGCGTCATGCTTCGGGGTCCGGGTGCGCTGCCGTCGTTCGCTGCTGTGAGGTCCTCCACTGCTTCAGCCAGCCCGTGTTGCCGCCGAGCTCGATCAACTCGAGCAACCCGTCCGGGACCGGCGGATATTCGCGGCGGATGCCGCGCGTGTGGTTCACGAACCAGCCGTCGCGGAAGTCCACCTCGAGCGCGTCTCCGGTCTCGCAGATGTCCGTCGCATTGACACAATCGGTCATGACGCGCAGCCCGCAGCCGACGGCGGCGCGATACGCGAGGAAAGGCATCGATTCGCACACGAGTCCGAATCCCAGCGCGTTCATCGCGACATAGCCGTTCATCTTCGGACCCATGCCGAAGTTCCTTCCGGCGACGATGATGTCGCCCGGGCGGCAGCGTTCGTGGAAACCGGGATCGGTCTCCTCGAAGAGATGCGGGATCACGTCCTTCGGCTCGAGGTACCGGCCGGCGATGACCCAGCCGGGAATCACGCCGCCCTGGTGCGGGACGTCATGGCCGAGCTTGTAGCAGCGGCCCGTGAGGCGCCACTGAAACGCGCTCATGAACCGCCGCTCCGAGCCTCCCGCTGCAGGGGAGTGCAGGCGCGCGGGTCGGCGATGCAGCCCGCGATCGCCGAAGCAGCCACGGTCGCCGGACTGCCGAGATAGAGCTGCGCGTCTTTCGCGCCGAAGCGCCCGTAGTTATTGTTCGCGGCCGTGGAGATCGACACTTCGCCCGAGTGCACCGGGCCGATCACCGCGTCGTTGCACGGGCCGCAGCCGGCGGGCAACATCACCGCGCCGGCTTCGATGAACGTCTGCAGCAGCCCCTCGCGCGCCATGCGTTTCGTCGATTCTTCGGACCCGGGTGCGACGAACATGCGCACGTGCGGCGCGATGCGGCGGCCGGCGAGGTAACGCGCGGCAGTCTCGAGATCGGCGTACATCCCCGATCCGCAGGAGCCGAGAAACACGTGATCGATGCGTGTGCCTGCCGCCTCGGTGACATCGACCGCGTGCTGTACACCGCCGGGCAGCGCCACCTGCGGCTCGAGCGCGCTCACGTCGAGCGCAAGGTCGGCTTCGTAATGCGCATGCGCGTCCGCGAACACCGGCGTGAACGGGCGCTGCGCTTTTTCGCGCGCGTGTGCGAGCACGGCTGCCGACGGCGGCACGAATACGCCGTATGCGCGCATCTCGGTGGGGCTCGAGCACAGCGCTGCGCGCGCGGCGAGGTCGAACTGATCGAGATCGCCGGCGTACTCGAGCACGCGGTAGTCGAGGTCGGCATCGAGCGCGCCGTTCGCGACGAGCGTCGCGATGCGAAAGCCGACGTCGCGCGCGTGAACGCCGGTCGCGAGCCGGCCGCGGATCGTGAGCCGCACCGTCTTCGGGACCATCACCCAGTTCGTGCCGGTCGCGAGCACGCGGCTGATCTCGGCGCCCATGCGGAAGCCGAACGCGCCGATCGCGCCGGCGTTCGTCGCGTGCCGGTCGTTGTCGAAATAGAACATGCCCGGCAGCAGCATGCCCGTTTCCATCGGAAAGATGTGCCCGTGGCCGCCGCGCCCGACGTCGAAGAATTGCCGCACGCCCCATTGGCGCGCCGCCTGACGGTTGAACGCGCCGCGCTCGGCCGCGCGCGCGCTGCCGTAGATCACGTCGTGATCGGTGACCATGACGACCTTCTCGGGCGCGGCGAGGCGATCGATGCCGAGCGCGTCGAGCTCGCGCTTCGCGCCCATGACGACGCCGTCGTGGACCATGATGAAGTCGGGGTCCGGGTGGACGACCTCACCCGGCTCGACGCCCGCGCGACCGCTCTTCGCGGCGAGCGTCTTTTCGACCGCGGTCATGCCGCGTGCTGCGCTCGTTCCCATTTCAGGCGCGCAGCGTAGCAGAAAACCCGAGCTACTCCCTGTGTAACGGCGGCGGCGTCAGAGCCGAACCGTCGCCCTCTTGGTGCCGCAAAGCGTGTCCGTCGCGCGCGAAACCCGCTTCGCGGCGGCCAGTCAACACACGACAGGCCGCACACGAAGCGCGCGCTCGACGGACTGCGGCACAAGTCGGTGCGCCGGTTCGGCTCTGCCGCCGCGGGCAGTTCCCACGCTTTACCGGTTAGCCCGTGCTACGGCCAAACGCGCGGTGGAGGTGATTCGGCGAGCCGATTTGTGCCGCAGTCATCGAAGCGGGCCGTTCGTGTGCGGGTGGTCGTGTGTTGACCGCCCGCCGCGAACGGGGTTTTCCGCTTCGAGGACGCGCTTTG
>Ga0196978_1001234_pt1 | contig 11639 bp, 8 predicted proteins | sample S3v_2013CmetaG_FD_155491 | JGI IMG/M metagenome (GOLD analysis project Ga0196978, IMG submission 155491) | Soil microbial communities from Anza Borrego desert, Southern California, United States - S3+v_20-13C | ecosystem: Environmental > Terrestrial > Soil > Desert | place: USA: California... | reverse complement strand
TTTCGAATCCGCCCTCGGCCTCACCCCGACCGGCCCGCACGAGTACGTGGACAGCTCCAACGTCACGTGGCTGGCCTCGTCCAGCGTCTACGGCAAGATTTCCGCCGACACCGGATACGTCCAGACCTGAGGGCGGGCGGCCGCCGAGCCCGGCCGGGATTCATCCCGACGCCGGAACCAATAAGCGAAGCGGGCGGGGCGCGGGGAGGATGACTTCCTCCCCGCGCCCCGCCCGCTTGCGCCTCGGCCCGCGTGTTAAATCCCGCCGCCGTCAAACTCGAACGCCGTCCGCCGGCCCTTCGGCCGGAGGCGCGCGCTACCGGGCGCGCTGGCGCGTGGCGGGCGCGGCCGCTTGGTGCGGGGCGGCGTTCGTCTCGTCGAGCGCCGGAATCGTGCCGGCGGCGAGCAGCGCGAGGATGAGCGCGCCGACGACGAGGCGGTAGGCGATGAAGACGCCGGTCGAGTGGGTGCGCAGGAACCGGAGCAGGAACCAGATCGAGGCGTAGCCGACGACGCCGGAGACGAAGGTGGCGACGAGCAGCGGGGCGGCGCTGCCCGCGGGCAGTTTCTCCAGCGCCTCCCGCATCTCCAGCAGGCCGCTGGCCGTGATGGCCGGGATCGAGAGGAGGAAGGAGAAGCGCGCGGCCGTCTCGCGCGTCTGGCCGGCGAAGAGGCCGCCCATCATCGTCGAGCCGGAACGGCTCGCGCCCGGGATCAGCGAGAGCACCTGCGCGAAGCCCACGGCCAGCGCGTCCTTCAGCCCGAGCCCGTCCATCTCCGTCCGCCGCCGCCCGGCCTTCTCGGCCGCGGCCAGCAGCAGCGCGACGACGACCATCATCGTCGCGATGACCCACAGGTTTTTCGTGAACGTCCCCTCGATCTCGTCCTTGAAGACGAGGCCGACCACGCCGATGGGCAGCGACCCGAGGAAGACCAGCCAGCCGAGCCGCGCCTCCTGCGAAAGCCCCGACCACCAGCCGCCGCCCCGGCGCCCGCCCCCGCCTAGCAGCGCGAGGTGGTCGCGCACGAAGGCCGAGGTGATGGCCCAGATGTCGCGCGCGAAGTAGACGAAGACGGCCGCCAGCGTCCCCAACTGGATGACGGCGATGACGGCCGTCACCTGCTCGGCCGACAGTTGGCGGGACAGGCCCGTCAGCCGCGTCCCGAAGATGAGGTGCGCCGTCGAACTGATGGGGATGAACTCGGTCAGCCCCTGCACGATGCCGAGGATGATGGCTTGGATGATGGTCATGCTCAAGTAGACGGTGGACAGTAGCCAGTAGTCAGTAGAACAACCTTCGTCAGCGAGCAGTCAGGGCGGCAGCGTCAGCAGAGTTGGCGCGGGGCGCCGACCGGCTGCCGGCTACTCACTCTCTGAACGTGGTGTTCGAGGCGAAGCGGTCGTAGAGGCGGCCGGGGAGGTGTTTGATGACGCGGACGACCGCGGCCAGTTGCCACGGGAAGGCGTAGGTGCGCGCGCGGCGCTCGACGGCGCGGATGATGCGGCAGGCCGCGTCGTCCACTTCGAGCAGGAACGGGAGCTTCTTGCGCTGGGCGGTGAGGGGCGTGCGGATGAAGCCGGGGTGGATGACGGTCACGTCGATGCCGCTGCGGCGCAGGTCTACGCGCAGGCTCTCGAAGAAGGTCGAGACGGCGGCCTTGCTGGCGCTGTAGGCGCCCGACTTCGGCATCCCGCGGTAGGCGGCGAGGCTGGAGATGGCGACGAGGTGGCCCGACTTGCGTTCGAGCATGACGGGCAGCACGGCGGCGACGCTGTTGACCACGCCGATGACGTTGACCGTGATCACGTCGCCGGCCTCGGCCGCGCGCAAATCGGTCGCGCCCGAGACCGAACTCATCCCCGCGTTGGCGACGAGCACGTCCACCCGCCCCCACAACCCGCGCACGCGCTCGACGGCGGCCCGCACCGCCTCGGCGTCGCGCACGTCGGCGGCCAGCGCCAGCGCGCGCCCGCCGGCCCGCTCGACCTCCTCGGCCGCCTTCAGAAGCTCCTCCTCGCGCCGCGCCAGAAGGGCCAGCCGCGCCCCGCGCCTCCCCAGCTCGACCGCCAGCGCCCGCCCGATCCCCGACGACGCGCCCGTCACCAGCACGACTTTATCTTTCCACTCGTAGCTCATAAAAGTTGTCAGTCGTCAGCCGTCAGTAAAAGCCGCGGGTTGCCGGGCGGCCCGGCCGCCGGCGTCAACCCCGCCCCCGCGCGGCCGAACCGGCGACTGGCGACTGACGATTGCGCTTAACAAAGTTCCGCCACGTGCGCGCCGAGCGCGCGCAGGGCTCGCGCGAGGTCGGCCTGTTTAATCAGCAGGTGGTCGCGCGAGAAGGCCGAGAGCGCGCCGGCCGGGACTCCTTCGGCGGCGAGGATGCCCGTGACGAGCGCGAGGTAGCCGACCACGTCCCACGGAAGCTCGATGTCGAGGGTGATGAGGCGGAAGCCCGCTTCGACGCGGGCGTCGCGGGCGGCGTGGCGCATCGCCCGCCAGTCCTCGTCTTCGAGCAGCAGCGACACCTCGAACCGGTCTTGCAGCAGCACGAAGGGCGCGTCGGCGCGCGGACTCAGTTCCGGGTTCTCCAGCAGCCGCCGCCACTCCTCGCGCCGCATCCCGACGAGGACGAACGTGCCGGGCGCGACCTCGACGCGCGTCCGGCGCAGCAACTCCTGAGCGTCCTGAGTGGGCATGTGGGCGCAGGGCGACGGGTGACGGGGAAGAGCAACCTGTCTTCCCCGACACCCGGCACCTTTTCAGAGTTGGACGATCACCGGGAGGATGACGGGCTTGGTGCCGGTCTGCTTCTGGAGGAAGCGCTTGAGTTCGAGGCGGACGCGCTCTTTGAGGAGCGACGAGTCGCGCCGCTCGTCGCGCGTGGCGGCCTCGACCGCCTGCGTGACGACGCGCCGCATGTCGCGCACCAGCCCCGCGCCGTTGCCGTCCGCGCCGGTGAGGCCGCGCGCGACCACCTCCGGCTCGGCCTCCAGCTCGCCCGTCTCCGAATCGATCGTGACGACCGGCGTGACCACGCCGTCGTAGGCGAGCTGCCGGCGCTCGCGCACCACCTCGCGGTCGATCTCCTCGAAGCCCGACTCGCCGATGAAGGTGCGGCCCACGTCGCGCTTGTCCGTGACGACGGCCCGCTCGCCGTCGAGCGTCAGCACGTCGCCGTTCTCGATGAGGATGACGTTCTCCTCCGCGTAGCCGACGTGGTTCTTGAGAAACTCCTTGTGGCGGTAGAGCATCCGGTACTCGCCGTGGACGGGGACGACGAACTTCGGCCGCACGGCCTCGGTCATGATGCGGATGTCCTCCTGCGAGGCGTGGCCGCTGACGTGGATGAGCCGCCGCTTCTCGTCGATGATCTTGCCGCCGCGCTTGTAAATCTCGCCGACGAGCTTCGAGATGGCCCGCTCGTTGCCGGGGATGATGCGCGCCGAGAGCACCACGGTGTCGCCGTCGCCGATGGAGAGGCCCTTGTAGGACTGCGTCGAGAGCTGCGAGAGCGCGGCGCGCGCCTCGCCCTGCGAGCCGGTGACGAGGTAGACGATGTCGTCGTCGTTGAGCTTCTTCGCCTCCTGCAAGGAGACGAGCTGGCCCTCGTGGAGGTCGAGGTAGCCGAGGCGCTCGGCGATCTCGACGTTCTTGACCATCGAGCGGCCGAGCACGCAGACCTTGCGCTCGAACTGCTGCGCCACGTCGAAGACGATTTGCAGGCGGTGGATCGAGGACGCGAAGGTGGCGACGAAGATGCGCCCCTCGGCCTCGGAGAAAATCTCCTCGAAGTCGGGGATGACGGCGCGCTCCGAGGGCGTGCGCCCCGGCACGGTCGCGTTCGTCGAGTCGGAGGTCAGGGCCAGCACGCCCTCCTGCCCGTAGCGGCGGAGCGTGCGCAGGTCGATGGGCTCGCCGATGACCGGCGTCTCGTCCACCTTGTAGTCGCCGGTGTGGATGATGGTGCCGACCGGCGTCCTGATGGCGAGCGCGAAGCAGTCGATGAGCGAGTGCGAAACGCGTATGAACTCGACCTCGAAGGAGCCGATCTCGACCTTGTCGCGCGGCTCGACGCGGTGGAGCAGCACCTCGTCGGTCAGGTGGTGCTCGTCGAGCTTGTGGTCGACGAGGCCGGCCGTGAAGTGCGAGGCGTAGACGGGGACGTTGAACTTCTTCAGCACGTAGGGGACGGCCCCGATGTGATCCTCGTGCCCGTGCGTGAGGACGACGGCCTGTATCTGGTCGCGGTACTCTTCGAGGAAGTCGAAGTCGGGGACGCAGATGTCGACGCCGTAGGCGCTCTCCTCGGGGAAGCCCATGCCCACGTCGAGCAGGATCATGTCGTCGCCGTGGCGCACCGCCAAGCAGTTGCTCCCGAACTCGCCGAGGCCGCCGAGCGGGATCAGCTCAATCACGTTGCTCACTGTTCGTATTTCTCTCCACATCGGCGGGCACGGGGCCCGCCTCGGTTAAAGGGTCAGGGGGTGACGGTAACCACGCATTGTAGCACAGCGCCGCGGCATTGCCCGCCCCGGCGGCCGCTTCCGCGCGGGGCCCGGCCTTTGCTAACATCTTGGCGGGCCACGCCCGACCCCGGCCCCGCCCGCCCCCGCGCCTCCCGCCCCGCGCGGCCGAAGGCGCTCACGCGGATTCCACGCCCGGACTTTAATCGCAATGACCCACGAAGAATTCGTCGAGATGGTCGGCCGGCTGGAGGGCTTCGCGCGGCGCGAGCCGGCGAAGTACGCGCTGCGCGTCGGCCTTCTGGCCGCGCTCGGCTACGCCTACCTGCTCGCGGTCTTGGCGGTCGTCGTCCTGCTCGTCGGCGCGCTCGTCTACTTCGGCCGGCTCAACTTCGTCGTCGTCAAGGTCGGGTGGCTGCTTCTGACTTTCGCCGCGCTCGTCCTGCGCGCGCTGTGGGTGAGGATTCCGCCGCCCGAGGGCGTGCCCGTGACGCGCGCCGAGGCCCCGCGCCTCTTCGGGCTGGTCGAGGAGCTGACCTCGCGGCTCGCCGCCCCGCGCATCCACCGCGTGCTCCTCGACGGCGACTTCAACGCCGGCGTCTCGCAGACGCCGCGCCTCGGCCCGCTCGGCTGGCACCGCAACTACCTCGTCATCGGCCTCCCGCTCATGCAGGCGCTCACGCCCGAGCAGTTCCGCGCCGTCCTCGCGCACGAGCTGGGCCACCTCTCCGGCAACCACGGCCGCTTCTCCTCGCGCATCTACGGCGTGCGCCAGACGTGGTTCCGGCTGCTGGCGCGGCTCGAAGCCGAGGGGCGCTGGGGCTCGTCGGTCTTCACCAAATTCTTCAACTGGTACGCGCCCTACTTCAACGCCTACTCGTTCGTCCTCGCGCGCCAGCACGAGTACGACGCCGACCGCGCCTCGGCCGAGGTGACCAGCCCGCGGACGGCGGCCGAGGCGCTGGTCAACGTGGACGTGCAGGGGTCGCGCCTCTCCGAGGAATACTGGCCGGCGGTCTTCAAGCGGGCCGAGGAGCAGCGCGAGCCGGAGCGCGGCGCCTACCTCCGCATGTCGGCGTTCCTGCGCGAGGCCGTGCCGGAGGCGGCCGGGGCCGGCTTCCTGCGCCGCTCGCTGGCGCAGGAGACGGGCTACGCCGACACGCACCCCTCGCTCGCCGCGCGGCTCGCCGCCCTCGGCGTCGTCGGGCCGGACGACGCGGCCGCCGCCGCGTGGGCCGCGAGCCGCCCGGCCGAGCCCCTGCGCGAGAGCGCCGCCATGCGCTTCCTCGGCGCGGCGCACGAGTCTTTCGCCGAGAGGATCGAGGCCGAGTGGCTCGACGCCGTCGGGCCGCATTGGCGCGAGCGCCACGAGTACGCCGTCCAGTCGCGGCGCAAGCTGGCCGCGCTCGACGAGAAGGCCGGGGCCGGGCCGCTCACGCCCGAAGAGCTTTGGGATCGCGCCTACTGGACGGCCGAGTTCAGGGGGCCGGACGAGGCCGTCCCGCGCCTGCGCGAACTCCTCGAACGCAGGCCCGAACACGCGGCGGCCAACTACGCGCTGGGGCAGATGCTGCTCGAACGCGGCGACGAGGCGGGCGTCGCGCACTTGGAGCGCGCGATGGCGGCCGAGCCGGAGTGCGTCCCGGCCGGCTGCGAGATGGTCTACGCCTTCCTGCGCGAGCGCGGCCGCGCCGACGAGGCCGAGGCTTACCGGCGGCGGCTCTTCCGCCACTTCGACCTCGTCGAGTCGGCGCAGGACGAGCGCAACCACTTCCGCGACGGCGACCAACTGCTCCCGCACGGGCTGGCCGAGGAGGAGGTCGCGCGCCTGCGCGAGCAGCTCCGCGGCTACCCGGAGTTGAAGGCCGCCTACCTCGCGCGCAAGGCGGTCGAGCACTTCACGAACAAGCCGGTCTACGTGCTCGGCGTCGTGACCGACACGCCGTGGCACAAGTACCGCTCGGACGGCGCGGACGCCGAGCTGCTCCAGCGTCTGAGCGCGCGGATGGAGATGCCCGGCGAGTCCTTCTTCGTCGTCCTCGACCGCCGCTTCTCGAAGACGAGGAAGGCGATGCGGGCGACGGGCGGCGCGCTCGTCTACGAAGCCTGAGCGCGCCGCGGGAAGCCCGGAGACTTTCCGCCGGCTCGCCAACCCGCCGAACGCGAAAGGGCGGCCGCGTCCTCGACAGACGCGGCCGCCCTTCCATCTTTAACGTCAGCGGCCGCCTTCAACCACCCGGCGGGCCGCCCTCTTCGGTTTCGGGTCGTGGCAGTTAGTTGCGGTCGGTGACGGCCTTCAGGGCGTCCACGATGCCCTTGCCGTAGAAGTTATTGTAGCCGGCGTCCCCCTGACAGCGCTGATCGGGCAGGCCGACCTGCGTGCCGATGGGGCCGGCGGTGGTCGGGATGACCGTGAAGTAGTTGACCTCGCGCGGCTCCGGGCAGGGCTGGTTGTTGGCCGACTGCTGGAGGAACGCCTCGACGTGCTGCGGCGACATGTGCGGCTTGTTCGAGTTGTCGGGCGTGAAGTCGCCGTACTGCGAGATGATGAGCGCGGCGACGCCGGCCGCGTTCGGGGTGGACATCGAGGTGCCGCTGCTGAAGACGTAGCAGTTCGGGAACCCGCACGCCTCCGTCGCCCACGCGCCGAGGACGCTGCCGCGGTGCTGCGGGGTGGGGTTGGTCGGGGTCTGGACGCCGAAGTCGCCGCCGGGCGCGGTGATGTCGGTCTTGCCCACGCCGTAGTTGCTGTAGGACGCCTTGAGGTTGAAGTAGCCGGTGGCCGAGACGCCGATGACGCCGGAGAGTTCGGCCGGGACGACGATGAAGTCGCGGAAGAAGTCGCCGTCGCTGACGTTGAAGCTGTCGTTGCCGAGCGAGCCGAACGGCGTCACGCCGTTCTCGCGCGCGTAGTTGACGGCGCGGTGGACGAGCTTGATGAGCGCCTGCGACGACGGGTTCGAGTGGCGCAGGATGCCGCTGAGGCTCATCGAGGCGATGTCGAACTTCTGGTTGCCGGCGTAGATGAGCGCCTGCGCGAGCCACACGAAGCTGCCGTCGCCGTTGTCGTCCAAGACCTTCAGGGCGACGAGCCTGACGCGCGGGGCGACTCCCGACATGCCGATGCCGTTAATGGGCGCGCCGACCGCGCTCAGGCACCAAGAGCCGTGGCCGTTCCTGTCGTCCCACGCGGCCGGGTTCGGGTCGCCGTCCGGGCTGGGCGTGTTGATGAACGAGCGGCTGCGGGCCACGTCGAAGTTAGTCCCCGTGGCGGGGTTGTTGATGTCCACGTGCGGGGTGGGCAGGATGTCCGCGCCCGTGTCGAGCACGGCCACGACCACCTCGGGCCGCCCCTGCTGCACCGCGTAGGAGCCCTGATTCGACGCGCGCATGCGCTTCTTGTCCCACTGGAAGGCGTTGTAGAAAGGCTCCGAGCCGGTCTGCGTGTCGTCGCCCGGCGGCTCGACGGCGCTGCTCTCGCCCACCGCCTGCACGTTCAGCTCGTTCGGGCCGGGGATCATCTTCACGCGGATGTCTTCGACCACGTCCGAGACCTTCGCGTCGCGCGACAGCTTGGCCGCGAAGTCGGGGTCGGCCGACTCGGCCGCGAGCGCGCCGATCTCCGGCAGCCGCGACTTGACCGTGCCGCCCGCGTTGGCGACGGCGGCGTCGGCGTTCGACGGCAGGAAGCTCTGCTTGTAGATGACCACCCAGCGCTTCGTCTCGGCTTGGGCCGAGGCGCTCGGGCCGGCGGGCAGCGTCAGGCCGACGCCGGCGATGAGCATAACGAGGCACAGCGAGATGACGAGGTAGAAACGCGAGTTGTTTCTCATGCTTACGCTCCTTCTTGAAATACCGAGAAATAGCCACACGAATCCGCGCGAAGGCGTCGAACGGAAAGCGACGGCAAGAACGGTTTGTGCTTAAGAGCCGAGCGGCACGGGGGAAGCCGCTCACCGTGTTGGGGTTGGGAAAATATACCAGCGGCGCGGCCGAGTCAAACGGCCGCGGGGCGAGTGCCCGCCGGCGTGCGGCTAATCCCCCGCCCCGCCGGCGCCGGCGAGCGCGCGCGCGAGCGCCGCCCACTCTTCGAGCGTGAGCGTCTCGGCGCGGCGGTGGGCCTCGACGCCCGCGGCTTCGAGCGCGGCCCGCTCGCCGCCCGCCGCCTCGACCCGCGCGCGCAACTCTTCGGGCGCCGCCCGCAGGTTATTGAGGATGGTCTTGCGCCGCTGCGCGAAGCCCGCGCCCACGACGACGCGGAAGAACTCTTCGCCGGCCGCGCCCGGCTCGACGCGCTCGCGCGCGCGCAAACGCACCACCGTGCTCCACACCTTCGGCACGGGCCGGAACGCGCCCGGCGGCACGTCGAAGAGCGCCTCGGCCTCGCAGTGAGCTTGGACGAGCACGGAGAGGAAGCCGCGCTCGGGCGAGCCGGGCGGGGCCGTCACGCGCTCGACCACCTCGCGCTGCAACATCAAGACCAGCTCGGGCAGGCAGCGGCGCTGCGCGACGAGGCGTTGCAGCACGGCCGTCGAGATGTTGTAAGGGAGGTTGGCGACGACGCGCGCCGAGGCCGCGGGCGCGACCGCCGCGCAGAAATCGACTTCGAGCGCGTCGGCCTCGACCAGCTCGAAGTTCGCGGCGGCGGCGAAGCGCCCGCGCAGGTAGGCGGCCAGCTCGCGGTCGAACTCGACGGCCACCACCCGCCCCGCGCGCTCGACGAGCCGCCCCGTCAAAGCGCCCCGCCCCGGCCCGATCTCCACCAGCGTCTCGCCCGCGCGCGGCCCCACCGCCTCCACGATGCGCCGCACGTAACTCTCCTCGACCAGAAAGTTCTGCCCCAGACTCTTCTTCGCGCGCGGCAACATGGTGCAGGCTGTGAATCGTCAAAAGCCGTGAATCGTGAACCGTTAAAAGCAGTCGTCAGCCGCCGGCCGATCAGTCAAGACGGTGCCGCCACTGACGACCGGCAACCTCTCTTCACGGTTCACGGCTCACGATTTAGGTCTTTTATGTACCCGGTGATTTCCACGTCGCGGCCGTGGCGGTTGATCTCCACGTCGTGGAGTTTGAGGGCCTCTTCGACGGTGAGCGCGCCGGCGCCGCCGACGGCCCCGAGCGCGTCGCCGCCGAGGATGAGCGGGGCGACGAAGAAGCTCACCTTGTTGACGAGGCCGGAGCGCAGGAGCTCGCCCGCGACGCGCGCGCCGCCCTCGACAAGCAGCCCCTGAACCTTCCGCCGGCGCAGCTCGGCGAGCACGGCCGCCGGGTCGCGCCCGCCCGCGGGCAGGCGCACCACTTCGACGCCGAGCCGCGCCAGTTCCGAGGCGCGCCGCCCGTCGGAACGTTCCGAGGTGAAGACTAAGACCGGCGCTTCGCGCGCCGTCCGGGCGAGTTTGGATTCGGTCTTGAGGGAGAGGCGTTCGTCCAAGACGACGCGCAGCAGCGGGCGGTGGCGCGGCCTCCCGCTGCGGTCGGTGAGCAGCGGGTCGTCCTTCTCGGCCGTGCCCGCGCCGACGAGCACGGCGTCCGACTCGTGGCGCAGGACGTGCGCCCGCGCGCGCGCCTCCGCGCCCGTGATCCAGCGCGCGTCGCCCGTCCGCGTCGCGATGCGCCCGTCGAGCGAGGTCGCCAGCTTCAGGTGGACGAACGGGCGGCCCTTCCGCAGCGCGTGGCAATATTTCTCGTTCAGCCTCTCGGCCTCGCGCGCCAGCACGCCGGTCGTGACTTCGACGCCGGCCGCGCGCAGCGCCTCGAAGCCCTTGCCCGAGACGAGCGGGTTCGGGTCTTCGGTCGGCGCGACGACGCGCGCGACGCCGGCCCGCACGAGCGCGTCGGTGCAGGGCGGCGTCCGCCCCGTGTGCGCGTGCGGCTCGAGCGTCACGTAGGCGGTCGCGCCCCGCGCGCGCTCGCCGGCCTCTTCTAGCGCCAGCGTCTCGGCGTGCTTCACCCGCTCGTAAAGGTAGAAGCCCTCGCCGACGACCCCGCCGCCGGGCCGGACGACGACGCACCCGACGAGCGGCCCCGGGCTCACCTGCCCCGCCCCGCGCGCCGCCAGTTCGAGCGCGCGCGCCATCAGGCGCTCGTCCGGGTTCAAGGTTTCGGGTTCGGGGCTCAAAGTCAGGAGTCGTTCCGACGGGCCGAGCCCGGAGTCGAAGTCCGGGCGGCGCGGCCGAACGACTTCGAACCCCGGGCTCGAAACTCTGAACTTACTGGAACAGTCCGTTGACGTACTGCTCGGGGTTGAAGACGACGAGGTCGTCCACCTTCTCGCCGATGCCGGCGTAGCGGATGGGCAGGCGCAGCTCTTTGGCGATGGCGACGGCGATGCCGCCCTTCGCCGTGCCGTCGAGCTTGGTCAGGACGATGCCGGTCACGCCCGCGACTTTCAGAAACTGCCGCGCCTGCTCCAGCCCGTTCTGGCCCGTCACGGCGTCGACGACCAGCAGCGTCTCGTGCGGCGCGCCCTCGACCTCGCGCCCCGCCACGCGCTTCATCTTTTCGAGCTCGGCCATCAGGTTCGACTTGTTGTGGAGGCGGCCGGCCGTGTCCACGATGAGCACGTCGGAGCGGCGCGCGCGCGCCGACTTGAGCGCGTCGAAGAGGACGGCGGCCGGGTCCGTGCCGTGCTTCTGCTGGACGATGGGGACGCCGGTGCGCTCGGCCCAGATGGCGAGCTGGTCGCTGGCGGCGGCGCGGAAGGTGTCGGCCGCGCAGATCAGCACGTCGTTGCCCTCGGCCTTGATGCGCTGCGCCAGCTTGCCGATGGTCGTCGTCTTGCCGACGCCGTTGACGCCGACGACCATGATGACGTAGGGCGTCACGTCCTCGGGCACGCTCGCCTCGGAGGCGACGCCCTCGCGCTCGGAGTCGCGCAGGATGTCGAGGAGTTGGTTCCTGATGGCCGCCTTCAGCGCGTCGATGTCGTCGATCTCTTTGCGCGAGATGCCGCGGCGCACGGCGTCGAGGATTTCGAGCGTCGTCGTCACGCCGATGTCGGCGGCGATGAGCGCCTCTTCCAGCTCGTCGAGCAGCTCGGCGTCGATGGTCTTGCGGCCCTGAAAGACCGTGTCGATCTTCTCGGACAGGGACTCGCGCGTGGCCGAGATGGCGCGCGAGAAGCGCGCGGCGTAAGTCTGTTCGAGCGCTTCGACCTCGGCCCGCAACTCCTCCG
>Ga0196978_1001233_pt1 | contig 11648 bp, 10 predicted proteins | sample S3v_2013CmetaG_FD_155491 | JGI IMG/M metagenome (GOLD analysis project Ga0196978, IMG submission 155491) | Soil microbial communities from Anza Borrego desert, Southern California, United States - S3+v_20-13C | ecosystem: Environmental > Terrestrial > Soil > Desert | place: USA: California... | reverse complement strand
CGACGAGCGTCAGCGGCTGCTCCGCGCGCACCGCCGCGATCGCGGCGCGCATCGTGGAGCCGGCCGCAATACCGTCGTCGACGAGAATCACGGGCCGGCCGCTCAAACCCGGCAGCGGTCGGCCACTGCGCAGCTCCGACATGCGTCGTTCCACCCTCGCTCGGGCCGCGCTCACCGCACGCTCGACGGGCTTCTGCGACAGCCCGAAGCGGGCGACGGCAGATTCGTCGATCCAGACGGAGCCGTCGAAGGCCACGGCACCGTATCCGCTCTCGGTCGTCCACGGCAGCAGCACCTTGCTGACGGGCGCGCGAGATCGAGCGGCAGCGCGAGCCTTTCGGCAATTTCGACGGCCACCGGCACACCCCCCGCCGGAATCGCGAGTACGAGGGCGTCACTGCCGTGGTAGCCCTGCACCATTTTCGCGAGCGCTGCACCCGCCGCTGCGCGGTCGGCGAACACCGGCGCGCGTCCGTGCAGGTGCGCAAGCTCATGAAGAGTTCGCTGGTCCGGCATACGCATCTGCCGCTGCAAAAAACACACCGCGGCCGTTGCAGCAAACACTGACAAGTCCGTGACGGCCCGGAGAACATCACTGGCATCGGGCACGTTTTAAGCAGCCCGAAACACAGGACGGATGTATGGTGCAGAAAACCCTTGAAACGGCGTGAATTCGTCAAGGCGGGCGGCGCGCTGGTCTCACTCGGCCTGCTCATGAACAAGACCACACCGCTTGCGGCGGCCGAAGCCGCCACTCACGACGTCGAGTACCAGGAAGCGCAGGCCGAGGCCGACGCCGCGTTGTCGAAATACGTCGATCTCGCCCGGTTCGAAGATGGGTGGGTGAACGCCGGCTCGCACCGGATGCACTTCAAGTTCAACCGGCTCCTGCGCGATACCGGGACCAAGGTGATCCTCGTGCACGGCCTCGGCCTGTCGTATCGCTACATGCTGCCGACCGCGCAGGCGCTGATGGACGAGTACGACGTGTACGCGCCCGATCTGCCCGGATTCGGCGACAGCGACAAGCCCGACACGGTGCTCGACATGAACGGCCTGGGCGACAGTCTCGCTGCATGGCTGCGCGCGACGAAGCTGCGCGGCAGGCTCGCGCTGCTCGGCAACTCGATGGGCTGTCAGATCATCGCCGCGGCCCTCGAGCGCCATCCCGCCGTCGCGCATGCGGCAGTGCTGCAGGGCCCGATCACGCCGCCCGACGAACGCGGGGTCTTCATTCAGTTCGTGCGCTGGCGCCAGAACGTGCGGAACAATCCGCCGGAGATGAAGCCGATCTCGCGGGCGGACTACATGAAGTGCGGTTACCGGCGCGTGTGGCGCACGTTCCTGCTTTCACTGGACGATCGCATGGAAGACCGCCTGCCCCGGATCGCGCAGCCGACGCTTGTCGTGCGCGGCGAGCGCGACCCGATCTGCAACGACGCGTGGGCGAGACAGGTGACGGAGCTTCTGCCGCGCGGCAAGCTCGTGCACATACCGCGCGTCGCGCACACGCTGGTGATCATCTCGCCGCGCGAGCTCGCCGAGGTCGCGACACGATTCCTGAAAGACGTCTGAGGCGCTACGACCACCGCACCGGATAACGGCCGTCGGTCTTTGCCAGAAAAGCGTCGAGCTCGTCGAGCATGAGCGGCGGCGGCGCCGGATAGCGCGCCTTGATCTGATCTTTGAGCGCGTAGTGGTACCGCACGAACACCGCGAAATCGCGCGGAAAGGCGTGCGGATCCACCCCCGTGAACCGGCCGTCTCTTCGGGCGCGTGCGAGCAGCGCGCGCCATCGCTCTACCGGCGCCAGGCCGATCGAATCGACGCCGTGCGAGAACAGCATGAGGTGGATGTCGTCGAACTCGGCCCGATTCAGATACGTTTCGAGCGCGTCCGCGGACGGCAGCATGTTGAACACCATCCAGAATGGAACGCTGCCGGTGCGAACCGTCCAGTAGGGCTCCATGACGATGAAGGACTCGACCAGCAGGCGGCTGCCGACCACGCCGCGCTTTTCATTCCACCAGCGGTAGAAGTCCGCCACGAACGGGCTCGCGTGCTCGGGTTGCTTGAACGCGACGCGGCGGATGCGGTAGCCGCGCGCCTGCGCCAGCCGCTCGATATCCTCGGCAAGCCGCGGCTCGAAGCCCCACTCGGCTTCGGGGCGCTCGGCGTCGGCGCGGGGCGGTTCCCATTGCGTGCGGTGCGACTGGTGTCGCCTCAGGTAATCCGTCACGCGCTCTCCACCCTGGTGGTACTCGTCGGCTCTCGCGCCGCCGAGCGCGCCGAACTGAAATACGTATCGATCGCCGATTCGCGTCGTCGGCCATTTGAGGCCGCAGTCCACGATGAAGATCGTGCCGCCGGGCTCCAGGTGGTCCTCGATGAAGCGCTCGTAGGCATGACCCAGCGAGAGCTTCTTGAATCGAAAATAGGTCATGCGCTGGATCATCAGCCGATCCTGGTTCGGATCGTGCAGATGGTGGAGCTGGACGTCCGGATTGGCCTTCAGAAACGCGCGTGCAGGCTCTTCGGCCCAGCGCAGGTCTTCCTGCGGCTCGTCCGGGTGCGGTCCATGGCGCGCGACCGGCACGAGAAACGTCTGCGGCAGCCACGGGATCCCGAAGGCGCACCACAGATGCGTGAGCGCGCCGTTCGATGAGCCGATGGCGATCGCCGGATACCGGCGTTTCGGGTAGAGACTTACGACCCACTCCGCAATGCGCCCGGCGTCGGCGGCGTCGAGCTTTCGCGCCGCAACCGCCTCGAAACGGCCGGCCCAGATGTAGACCTGTTCCTGGATCGTCCGCGGCGAGGCGTTCACCAGCCGCGAAAAGAGCTTCATGTCGGGTGCGCGCCATCGCGGCATCGCGCCGAGCAGCGGAAAGTCCTCGCCCCGGATGTAGTTCGCCAGCGCGCGCACCATCGCGGCGGACGAGTCGAAATTCGCGAGATAGCGGGTGGGCTTCACGTGAGGCGCATCACGCGCTGAGCGCTAGCGGCGGCCGCGTCGCGCGAGTAGCCAGACGCCGGCGCCGACGAGCACTGCGGCCGCCGACAGCATGGCGCGCGCGGGAAAGCGCGGCTGCCGCTCGCTGCGCCAGCCGCCGCCGACGCTCTCGTACTCGGCCATCGGCTCGAACAGGTTGCCGGCGCCGGGCGCCGCCAGCCGCTCCTGAAAGTGGTCCTGTTCGACGCGTTTCGGAAAAATGCGCTCGACGAGCTCCGGCGCAATCGCATGCGCGAGCAGTCCGACCTTGCCCGCGGCACCGACGGACACCTCGCGGCGCGGATGCCGCGCCAGCGAAACGATGGCACGTGCGACCTGGTCGGCGCTATAGACGGGCTCCATCGGTTTGACCGCGCGGCCCGAGTAGTTGGCGCCGTGCTGAAAGATTGGTGTATCGATCGAAGCGGGCAGCACCGTGCACACGTGAATGTCCGGCGCGTCGGCGAGCTCCAGCCTGAGGCACTCCGATAAACCGACGATCGCGAATTTGCTCGCGCTGTATGCGCTGGTATACGGCTGGCCGATCTTGCCGACGACCGACGAGATGTTGATCAGCGTGCCGCGCCCCCGATCGCGGAAGTACGGGAGCACGGCGCGCGCGCCGTGGACGTAGCCGAAGAAGTTGGTGTCGATAACGCGGCGATAGGCATCCTCAGGACAGTCCTCGAGCCTGCCGAATAGCGTTACCGCCGCGTTGTTGACCCACACGTCGATCCGGCCGAACGCGTCCACCGCACTGCGCGCCGCCGATCGCATCGCCCGAAGGTCCGTGACGTCGGCCGCTACCGGAAGCGCGCGCCCGCCGAGCCGCTCGCATTCGTGCGCGAGCCGCTCCAGCACGGCCGCGCGCCGCGAGACCAGAACGACCGCAGAACCGCGGCGCGCGAATTCCAGCGCCGCCGCGCGGCCGATGCCGGTCGATGCACCGGTAATGACGGTCACGCAATCCGCGATTGCGTAACGCATCGGCTATGACGATGGAGGCTGCCGTTCCGCCTCCACGAAGGGCAGGTTGCGTTCGCGCAGCTTCGCCGCCGGCTCGTCGTAGAAGAACGGCAGGAAGGCATAGCGTCTGCCGCGCGTGACCGGCGTCGCCTCGTGCAGCAGCGAGCACGAGAACACGATGGCGCCGCCGAGTGGGGCCTCGTAGCCGCGCGGACCGTATTCCGGGAAACGCAACTGGCCGCCTTCGTACTCGCCGGTGTTCAGATTCAGTGTTACGGCGAAGCGCCGGTGCGCCGTGCCTTTCGTCGTGTTGTCGCGGTGTGCTCTGAAGAAGCCGCCTTCGGTGGCATCGTAGCAGGCGACGATGTAGCGTTCCGCGTACGTGACCAGAAACTGAAACGCCTTGAACACTTCCGGCTTCAGGCGATTCTCCAGCCGCTTTCTGCACGCAAGGCGCAACGTTTGATCGGTGACCGAGACGTCGCGCCTTTTCTTGAAGCCGTCGTCGAACACACCGACCGTCTTGCCGTCTTGCTCGCGCATGAAGCCCGACGGCTCGGCGTTGCCCTGCTCGTAGCAGGCGATCAGCTCGCGGCAGAACTCCGGTTCGAACACGCGCGGAACGATCAGCACGGGAGCGTGATCCTGGATGTCGTCGGCGGCGATCGGCGGCTGGCCGCTGAGCACCTCGAGCACCGCCGCGACGTGCTGTTCGGGTGACCCCGAGATTCCGAACGGCACCACCGCCAGTACGCGCAGCCGCGGATCGAGGACGATCGTGTAGCGCTCGTACGCCGTGCCCCCGCGATGCACGCCGTACAGCTTGCTCACGGCGAGATCGAAATCCCAGAAATACCGATAGCCGGGCAAGACTTGCGTAAGACGCGCCTCGCGCTCGTCGCGCGGATCCGCCGTAACACCGAAGAAGCACGCGCGCTCGTCGTTGAACACCGCCCGATGGCGCAGGAAGCACTCGACCACGCCGCGCGAGTAGGCGTCCGCCGCCGAGCCGAGGAAGCACAGGACGACGCAGCGGCCGCCGACCGTATCGAAATGATAGCGCTCGTTCGAGGTGGAGCGGGCGATGAACCAGGGTGCCGGCTCGCCCGGCTGCGGTAGAGGTCGCGGATCCATCCGGAGATTCTAGCGGCAGGCCCATCGCTCGATGTAAGTCTTGCCGAGTCCGCGCAATCGCAACCGCCGTGCCTCGTGGCGCCGATGCACGCTTTCAGGATCGCCGACGCTACTGGGAATAGCCTTTGCAAAAGAACGTCGCGATCGCGGGAGGTGCGTAATGAAGCTGGTGATCTTCGGGCTCACGGTGACGTCGTCATGGGGCAATGGACATGCGACGCTCTGGCGGGGGCTCCTCAACGCGCTTGCGGCGTGCGGCCACGAGGTCACGTTCTTCGAGCGCGACGTTCCGTATTACGCCGCTCACCGCGATCTGCGCGAGCCGCCCGGCTATCGTGTGGTTCTTTACACGCAATGGCAGGAGGCGCTTGCGCAGGCGCGTGCGGCGCTGACGGGGTCGGACGCGGCGATCGTGACCTCCTACTGCCCCGATGCGCTGGCCGCGAGCGATCTCTTGCTCGAGCACGATGTGCCGCTGCGCGTGTTCTACGACCTCGACACGCCGATCACGCTGCACGGATTACGCGAGCAGGGCACCGTCGAGTACATCCCGCGCGACGGTCTCGGTGCGTTCGATCTGGTCTTGAGCTACACCGGGGGAACCGCGCTGCGGGAGCTGCAATCCGCGCTCGGCGCGAAAGCGGTCGAGCCGTTGTACGGCAGCGTCGATCCGGCGCTGCACCGTCCGGTCGCGCCCGTGCAGCACTATCGCGCCGACTTGTCTTACCTCGGCACGTACGCGCCTGACCGGCAGCGCGCGCTGGATCGGCTCTTTCTGGAGCCCGCGCTGGCGTTGCCGCGCAAGCGCTTCCTGATCGGCGGCGCGAAGTACCCGCAGGATTTCCCGTGGTCGTCGAACATCTGGTTCGTGCAGCACGTCGCGCCGGGCGATCACGCGGCGTTCTATTCTTCCGCGGCGATCACGCTGAACATCACGCGCAGCGCCATGGCGGACATGGGTTACTGCCCGTCCGGGCGGCTGTTCGAGGCGGCGGCGTGCGCCGCGGTGATCGTGAGCGACTGGTGGGAAGGGCTCGACGCGTTCTTCGAGCCCGGCCGGGAAATTCTGATCGCGCACCGGGCCGAGGACGTGATCGCGGCGCTGGCGTTGTCGCGTGGCGAGCTCCAGCGCATCGGCGAAGCGGCGCGCCGGCGTGCGCTCGCGGAGCACACCGCGGGCCGGCGCGCGCAGCAACTGATAGAGATCCTGTCCAGACACGCGGCGCGGCGCGCCTCTGCGCGCGGCGCAGTCGCGATTCTCGGAGTGAGCACCTGACCATGTGGGGAATCGTGCCCGCGGCGGGCATCGGCAGCCGCATCCAGCCTCTCGCTTTTTCGAAGGAGCTGCTGCCGGTCGGCAGCCGCATCGACGGCGGCGCCGAGCGCCCGCGCGCGGTGAGCGAGTACCTGCTCGACCGCATGGTGCGGGCGGGCGTGACGAAGATCTGCTTCGTGATCGCGCCGGGGAAAAGCGACGTCGTGAACTACTACGGCGGCGAGTACAAGGGCGCCGCGATCTGCTATGCGGTGCAGGCGAAGCCGAACGGGTTGTGTGACGCGATCTTCAAGGCGCTGCCGTTCGTCGATCCGCACGACGACGTGCTCATCGGGCTGCCGGACACCGTGTGGTTTCCGGAAGAGGGCTTTTCGAGCCTGCCGCAGGGCTGTTTTTCGTTCCTGCTGTTCCCGGTGACGCATCCGGAATTCTTCGACGCCGTGGTCTACGATTCCGACGGGCACGTGCGCGAGATCCAGGTGAAGCAGCACGACGCCGCTTCCTCGTGGATCTGGGGCGCGTTTCGCCTGCCGGGCGCCGTGCTCGCCGAGCTGCACCGGCTGTGGCAGCAGCGCCGGGAGCAGGATCCTTATATCGGCACGCTGGTGAACGCGTACCTGGGAGCGGGCGGCAGCGCGGAGGCGGTCTGCGCCGGCACGCAATACATGGACGTCGGGACGCTCCAGGGCTATCGCGGCGCCGTCACGCTGCTCGCCGGCGCGCACGCAGGAAGTGAAAGCGATGAATCCCGAGATCTTTCGCGAGTATGACGTTCGCGGCGTGGTCGGCCGCGACTTCGATGCCGATTTTGCGCGGGTGCTCGGTCAGGCGTACGTGACGTTCCTCGCGCGTGAGCGCGGCGTGAGCGCGCCCACGGTGGCTGTCGGCCACGATGCGCGGCTCACCTGCGCGGAGCTCGTGCAGGGACTCTCGAGCGGCCTCGTAGCCGCGGGTGCGCACGTGGTGCACCTGGGGCTCGTCACCTCGCCGATGACCTATTTCGCCACGTTCACCATGGCGGATGTCGACGGCGCAATCGTCGTCACCGGCAGCCACAATCCGCCCGAATGCAACGGCTTCAAGATCTGCGCCGGGCGCGCGACGCTGCGCGCGAGTGAAATCCAGACGCTCCGCGAGTTGACCGAGCGCGGCGATTTCGTGCACGGCACAGGCTCGGAGCGCAAGGCCGATATCTCCGAGTCCTACGTGGAGCGCTACCGCGCGGAGTTCGCACGGCTCGCTCCGGTGCCCGTCGTGCTGGACTGCGGCAACGGCGCAGCCGGCGCGATCGTGCGCCGGCTGTACGAAGCGGTCGGGCTCGAGCCCACCATCCTGTTCGAAGAGCCGGACGGGAGATTCCCCAACCATCATCCCGACCCGACGGTCGAGGTGAATCTCGGCGCGCTTCAGAACGAGGTGCGCCGGCGCGGCGCGTGCGTCGGCATCGGCTTCGACGGCGATGCCGATCGGATCGGGGTCGTGGACGAGCACGGGCGCATGCTCTACGGCGACGAGCTGATCGCGCTCTACAGCCGTTTCGTCCTGCAGAGCCGGCCGGGGCAGAAGATCGTGGCCGACGTCAAATGCTCCGACCGATTGTTTCGCTACATCACGCAGTACGGCGGCGTGCCGGTAATGTGGAAGTCGGGACACAGCCGCATCCGGGAAAAGGTGAAAAGCGAGAACGCGCCGTTCGGCGGCGAGCTCGCCGGCCACCTCTTCTTCGCCGACCGCAACTACGGATACGACGATGCGCTTTACGCGGGCCTGCGCCTCATCGAAGTGCTCGGCGAAACCCGTCGCACGGTGAGCGAGCTTCTGTCGGACTTGCCGAGGTCGTTCAATACGCCCGAGATCCGCATCGGCACCACGGAGCAGAAGAAGCACACCGTGGTCGAGGAGCTGAAGCGCGTGTTCACGGCGGGCTCGGACGATTTCGCAGTGAATCTCGTCGACGGCATCCGCGTGAGCTTCCCCGATGGCTGGGCGCTCGCGAGGGCGTCGAATACCGAGCCGGTGCTCGTGCTGCGGTACGAAGCGAGCACGCCGGACGGGCTCGAGACGATCCGGTCGCGGTTCGAGCAGGTCGTGCGGCCGCTGCTGTAGGCGGTGAGCGGAAAAAACTCCGAACAGTCAGTGCGCTGCGCGGGCACTTGATTTCAGCGCTTTTCTGTGGTGATCCACAGGACATCGCCGCGTTGCCGGCGCGTCGAGCCGCGGGGCGCCACCTGGTCGTAAGCCTCGCGAAAGAAACAGCTAAGTCGTTGCGGCTGCTCGCGATTTAAAATCGCTCAAAAAATGAGCGGGCGGCCGAAAGCGCGTGCCGCAGAGGGCAATGTGGCGACGCTCACCGCGCTATCCCCAGTGTTATCCACAAAAACTGTGGACATCGTAAATGGCGCGATTTTCCAGAGGCCTGCGCGGACGAGCCGCGCAGCCATGCGACCCGCGTTATGCGGCGCGCAGCTCGCTGCCGGCTGCAGCGCTCGCCGAATCCGCGGCGCGATCTCCGCTCTTCAGGTACTCGACGACGGCGGGCACGTCGACATCGAAGCCGCTCGCGCGCGCATCGGTGACGCAGTCGTAGAAATATCTGAAGTGACAGCGACTTGCCTGCTGTCCGTCGGCGGCTCTCCACGTCCAGTGGTATTGCCCCCGACCCGCGGCGCGCGGCGTGATGATGCACGCGTTCGTTTTCTGCAAGCTGCCCCCAGGATGTGAAGTCACGCGAGAGCGCATCTCGCGGCGAGGTCTAGGCCTCGGCATCCATTCTAACCGCGCGAGCATCCGGCCCACGTGAATTTTTTGGGACGGAGCTTATGTCCGCCGCGTTGCCGCGAGCGAGTCGTCGCTCGGCGCGCCGTGCTCGAGCCACGCGGCGAAATCGCGCATCGTGTGCGCGAGACGCCACTCTTCGAACACCGCGCGCGCCATCGCCGCCACGGCGCCGCCTGCGGGCTCGCGCGCGCGCGCTTGTGAATACTGCAGAAGCCACGCTTCGAAAGCGTCGGGATCCGGATCGTCTACGACCGCGCGCTCGAGCAGCTCGCGCTTGATGCCGAGGCCGACCGCGTCCGGCGTCTGGTCGCGCTTGCGCATTTTTCTGCGGCCTTCCGCGGCATCCAGTGCGGCGATGAGCGCGCCGCAGACCTGTGCGGGCCGCTCGAGCGCGCCGGGGGCTGCGAGGGTCATGCCGCGAGAGGCCCGGCCGCTGCCGCCTGGAGCTTCAAATCGAGCGGGTGCCCGGCCACGGCCGGGCGCCGGTAGCCGCGTTCGACCGCGGCGATATCGAGCTCGCTCGTCGCGAGATCGTGGAGGAGCACGTGAGCCGCGCGCGCGCCACGCAGCGTGGTGAATACTTTCAGGTAGCCCCGGCAGCCGTTGCAGACCTCGACGCAGATTCCCGCGCCGCTGTCGTTCGTAACGAGCGATCCGAGGTGCTCGTGATCGGTGCTGCCGCAGAACGGGCAGGCGAGACAGCTCGCCTGCCACTCGTCTCCGCAGTCGCCGCAACGAAAGTAGCGGTTGCGCTCGACGCCGCGGACTTCGGCAAACGCGGGCCAGCCGCCGCAGACGCCGCAGTAGCCGTGCGACCACGTCTCCTCCGCGCGCCACGCGCCAAGGCGCCTGCATGCATGCAGGAGTGGCTTCGCCGCAAGCGCGGCAAGAGCAGCGAATGCATCCGGGTCGGAGCGCGCCGCGTGCGCGTGGTCCGCGAGCCGTATTTCGTCGCGATTGAGCGATGCCTGCAGTACCGCCAGCAGGTCGAGCGTTTCGAACGCGCTGTCGAACGCGAGCACGCGTCGCGCCAGGCCCTGATCGAGCTCGAGCACGGCGTTCGTAAGCAGCGGCGCGCGCCCGGTCTGCGGGCACCAGCGCGCGCGCACCGCGTCCCACGCGCCGTTCTCCATCTCTTCAATGGCGCGTTCGACGGGCGCGAGCCAGGGCGTCCAATCCGGACGCTCGCGCTTCAGCTCGTCGATGCTCTCGCAAGTCCTGATCATGGCCGGCTCAGCTCGTGTGCGTGGTTAGCGCCTTCGGACGGTCCTGCTTTCCCGGGCGCGAGCTGCGGCGTTTTCGCATACGGCTGCGACCCTTCGTGCATGAGCACCGTTTCGGCACGGTTTCCTACATCCGCGCCTGCGCCGCCGCCGCGCGTGCGCGCAGCTTCGGGGCTGTCGCACGCGACGAGCAGCGCGAGCACGGCGAGCGCGAGCAGCCGGCTCACAGGTGGACGCCTTCCGAGGACATGACGACGACCACGCGCAGCAGGAACCCGCCGACGAGGACCAGCAGGGCGGCGGCCGCCGGTGTGCGCGCCCCGAGCCAGTCGCGGCGTCGGTGCAGCGCGAGGGGCAGCAGCATGCCGAGCGCGACCGGCCCGGCGATGAGTAGCACGCCCCACGCGCCGAGCCACGGGCGCGCGGCTGGCCCGAGCGAGACGACCACCGCAATCAACGCGAGGAGCTCCAGCGCGAGTATCCAAACCTCGATGCGCTCCAGCGCCGCCGCGCCGGGACTGTGCCAGCGATAGCGGTGCGCGAGCAGGATCAGGAATGCCGCGGCGATCGAGGCGGCGGAGAGGAGCAGCAGCAGGCCCAGCAGCGGCGTGTCCGCCCAGATCGGGCGGTTGGTGACGGCCAGCAGCACGCCGGTGTAGCCGGCGAGCCACAGCCCCAGCAGCGCGCCGATGAGCGCGACCGCGGTGCCGAGCCGCGCCGGCGGACGCAGCTGCCGCGCACCCGCCCAGCGGACGCGTCCCGTATCGGACAAGGCGCCGATAAACGAGAGCACGGCGAAAAAGCTCATTGCGAGCAGCACCCACGAGCCGATCGACATCGGCGACCAGTACTTGAAGATCGGCTGGAACGTGTGATTCTCCAGCAGCAGGTGCCAGAAGCGCTCGGGCCGCGACAGGTCCACGATCAGCACGATGCCGCTCACCACGAGGCACGGCAGCACGGCGAGATAGCCCGCGCGCGCGATCGGGCGATCCTCGGGCCGGCCGAAGAGGTCGATGAGCGTCGCGAAGAAGTAGCAGCCTGCCGCGAGCCCGCCGAAGAAAAACCACAGCACGATGAGCCACTGCCAGTGCGGCGCCGCGGTGAACCACGTGCTGGAAGGGATCGCCATCTCCATGCTCAGGTGTCCTCGCGCGCGCGCGCGCCGCGCTCCCGGAAATTGAAGATGCCGACCAGCGCGACCACCAGTGCGCCGATGGCCGAGAAGACGGATGTCGTCACCAGGTTGCGGCTCGGCAGCTTCGGATCGGCCGGCAGG
>Ga0196978_1001232_pt1 | contig 11651 bp, 10 predicted proteins | sample S3v_2013CmetaG_FD_155491 | JGI IMG/M metagenome (GOLD analysis project Ga0196978, IMG submission 155491) | Soil microbial communities from Anza Borrego desert, Southern California, United States - S3+v_20-13C | ecosystem: Environmental > Terrestrial > Soil > Desert | place: USA: California... | reverse complement strand
GTCAAAGGCGCCGAAACGGTTGATGCCGGTGACGTGCTCGACGGCGTGCAGAACAATACGCTGGAATACACGGAGTGCACCTCGCCCGAATGCATCAACGACGATGATTCGGAAGCTCCGCTGTGGTTCATCGCCGCTACGGAAGATCCGCAGGCCGTGCGCATCGAGCGTATTTATACCTGGATCAACGCCGATGAATGCATGGAAGGCGTCATTTATCCCCGCTAATGAGAATTCTGTTTCTGAACTTTTGCTTGATCCTGGCCCTGCTGCTGCCCGGCTGCAGCGGCCGGGATCCTTCTTTTGCGCTCGAGCTCGCAGACAAGATCATCATCGATGAGTCGCAGCTGGTGCTGCAGCATATTCCTTTGCAAGTGGAGATGATCGACGAGTCAAGCATGGCCATGCTCAACAAATCGGAGCTGTGCCTGTACGATACGCGCAGCGGGAAATTGCTGAAGCGTTTCGACAATAGCTCGCTGAACGGCGATTCGCTGGTGCGCGCGACCATCGGCGTCGAGCAGGCAGACTCGATCACCATTCTTCCGCCCGATACGACCGGGCCGGAGCCGCTGGTGCAGGTGCGAAGCTTCGATCATGCAGACGGCGAATATTTGATCTACGTGTACGTCGCGTATTCCTACCGGTACAGATCGGACGAGCGCGCGCAGCTGGAGATCAAAAAGCTGAAGCTGAAACTGAGCGACACGGCAGAAGCGCCGATCCTCACCGTCGACGGCGCGGCGCCCTTCTTCATTCTCACCGACAAAAACTTTTCCATCAAGCGCATCATCAGCGAGCAGCCTTCGCTCGGCAGCCGTTACGGCACTTACAAAATATTTCCCGACATGGGATTTCACCGCCGGCGCGACGAGATCGTGCTGCGCATTTACGATCAGCCCGCCGCTTTTCAATTGCCCCCGGATCAAAAAATAACGCAACGCGACAGCTTGCCGATGGTGGGCCTTGCGCAGATCGCGGATAAAAAAATTTCGCTGAAAAAAGAATTGCTGAATACCAGCGCCATTCCCGGGTACAGCTATTCTTCCCCGGAATACGGCTTCAGCATGCGGCACTACGATTTGCATAACGATACGCTGCTGGTCTCGACCGAGGCCGGAATTTTTTCTCTGCCTGGCGGAAAACGCTTCCGCATGCAGCGCAAGCTGGAAGCAAATGAAAAGCCGCGCGGCCCGTTCAAAATTTATAAAGAACGCTTGCTGTACTGCGCCGGCACCGATGCGGACAAAGGAAAGACCAGCACGATCAAAATTCTGGACCCGCGAAGCGGCGAGCTCGAATTCCAGCTGCCCGTATCTTCGTCGCAATTCGCCGTGCAGGGCGATACGCTGCTGCTGGTCGGGAGAGATGCGGAGCATTATTACATCGAGCGTTATGCCATTGTTGAGAATTAGCTTCCTGCTGCTGCTGTTCGCCTGCAACCCTGCGGAACAGCCGCGAACGCTCGCGGAGGAAATCCGCCTGGTCAGCGGCGGCAAACCCGGACCGTACCTGGTTTTCACGATCAACCCGAACGATTGCTTCCGCTGCGTCAACTCGCTGCACGATCGCCTGGGCAGGGTGTTTGAAAAAGACCTGGAATATACCGTCGTCCTGGTGCTCAAAGAACGGCGCAGCATCGAGCGGCAGCACCTGTTCAGCACCGTGCTCAGCGATCTCGACACCACGAAAGTGCCGCTCATCTGGGACGACGCGCTGTATGAAAAAGTAGCGCAGAATTATTCCGGCGCCAGAGAGCAATCGCTCCTGCTCATGCTCGATGCACAGGGAAAAACAATTCTCTGCAAGCCCGTGAAAGAGCTGACGGGACTGGAACCGGAAATAAAAAACGTGTTCGAATAATTTTTCGCAAGCTCATTTTTCGCAAGCTCATTTTAGATCTTCCCCGGAAGAATAGGGCGATCCTGTCCCGGCCTCCCCCTTTAGCAGTCGAGGGTGAGGCCGGGCTCAGTCGGGAAAGGCGGAAACAATTTATCGCGGAAAACGGTAAAAGAATCGAAATGCGTTTTTCCAACATGCGATGCATCCTGCTCCTACTGATCACTGCAAGCTTTGCTTCCGGCTGCGCGGCCTTGCGGGAGAAGCGAAGAAAAAACGAAAAGCTGCATCCTTCATCGTACCTGGAGGCGAAGATCATTTTCCAATGGCAGGACAGCCTCACGAACGATATCCACGCGCGCGTGCAAGTCAGGAACAAAGCGAAGTTCACCAGCTACAGCTACCTCTCTCTCGTTACCAGCATACAGAATGAAAAAGGCGACACGATCTGCACCGCCTTCTTCGATGAGATGGGCGGCGTCGATGCAAAAGGCATGAAGATTTTCGACCGCGTAATGGATTGCCCGGGAAAAAATCTCGTGATGAAAGTTTCCGAGATCACCGGCCGGCCGGTGAGAAAAGAGTAGGATCTATTTTCTTTTCTGCAGCTGCAGCACTTCTCCCGCCCGCGGCTCCTGTCCCGCAGCCATGCGGTTTTTCCGGTACAGCGATTTCAAGCGAATCCCGTACAGCTGCGCGATCTCCTGCATCGTCTCGCCCGGCTTCACGGTGTGCGTTTCCGTATTCGCTTTGCGCTTCTTCGGCTCGATGTACAGCAGCTGCCCGTTTTCCAGCGAAGCGTTGCGCCGGAGATCATTGTAGCGGAAAAGCTCAGGATAGGCCAGCTTCAGCTCCTGCGCGAGCTTTAAAAACGAATCGCCTTTTTTCACCACGATATATTTCACGCCGTTGTTCTCGAACACCTGCCGCTTGCCCGCGCTGCTCACTACCGCCTGCTGCTGCCTGGGATTCACCGGCTCGATGGGCCTCGGCGAGGCGCCTTCCACCTTGTCCAGCTCGTTCAGCTTGTTCGCCTCGATGATGTCGATGAGCCGTTCGGCGTAGCGCGGATCGGTGGCGTAGCCGGCCTGCTTGAGGCCCGTCGCCCAACCTTTGTAATCGGTGATCTTCAATTGAAAAAGAAAAGCGTAACGCTGCCGCCCGCGCAAAAAATTCGAATGGTCGAGATACGAATCGTACACGGTGGCGTACTTGCGGAAGCATTCGTTCTTCTCGTCATCGTCCTGGATGTACGATTCGCCCGCCCAGTCCTTGTGGCACTTGATGCCGAAATGATTGTTCGCGTAAACCGCCAGCGCGCTGTTCCCGTTCCCCGATTCGAGCATGCCCTGCGCCAGGGTGATGCTGGCGGGCACGCCGGCCACGAGCATCTCGCGCACCGCGTCCTCCTTGAATTTCTCGATGTATTCCTTCGCCGTCATCTTGCGCTCCGCGGGCTGGGCAAACGCGGGCGGGCCGGCAAGCAGCAGCAGGGACAACAAGACGATCGGAGCTTTTTTCATCGGAAGCCAATTCACCTGCAACAAAAATAAGGGCAAACGAGCCCACGAATTCCGGGCGCAGGGGTTCCTTTTAAACAGCGTACTGTTAATTTTACGGGTACATACGACCGAAAGTTTGCGCCTGCCCCGACTTTATACCGCCCTTGCGCTGCTGTGCTGCAGCCTGTTCGCCGCCGCCCGCGAGCCCGCCCCGCGCTTCCGCCGCATCGGCGCCGCGCAGGGTTTATCCTCTTCGCACGTGCAGACCCTGCACCAGGATGCGCGCGGCTTCTTGTGGATCGGTACGGATAACGGGCTGAACCTCTACGACGGCAACAGCTTCACCGTGTTCCGCTTCAACCGCCACGACACCACCTCCATCTGCGGCGATAATATCGTTTCCATCGCGGAAGATGCGCGCGGCTTCATCTGGATCGGCACCGAAAGCGGCGTGTGCCGCCTCGATCCGCGCACACGGAAAGCGCGGCGCGTGAATTTCAGCAGCAAAGAAAAAACTGCCGTGAACGATGATTTCAAATGCATCGTCTACATCGATAAGATGAGCCGCACCTGGATGGGCAACAGCTCCGGGCTCGCGCTCTACGACAGCACCAAAAATCTTTTCCGCCGTTACGAATTGCGCGAGAACGGCCGCGAGATCAGGGAGCGCATCAGCTGCATGCTAGCCGTAGGCGATGAAAATTCCGGCGCGCTGCTCATCGGCACGTTCAACGGCCTGCTCGAGTTGGCTTGCACGCCCGACCGGGTAACGGATGCGGTGCGGCGTTACCGTTTCACCGACGGCCGCGACAACCTCGTCACCGGCATCGCGTACGCGAACGGAAGAGTGCTGCTCAGCACCTGGGGCTACGGCTTCGGAGAATTTGTGCCGGGAAAAAACTCCTTCCAGCTGCACACCTGGGACACGCTGCGGCCCGAGCAGCCTGCGGCAGGCAACATCGCCAGCGGTGCAGCCGTCGTGGACGGGCAGGCGTACTTCAGCACTTCCGCCGGACTGTTCAGCATGCCGCTCGATCCGAAAAAAACGATCGCGGAAAAAGCGGCGCGGTACATGCACGACAAGAACGATCCGTTCAGCCTTTCCTCCAACCACGCAAGCTGCGTGCTGGCCGATCGCGACGGGAATATCTGGGTGGGAACTTCCGAAGGGCTGTCGGTGATCTTTCGTTCGCAGCAGCGTTTTCAGCTGATACGGGGGATCGAGGGCACGCTGACGAAAATTCATTTCGACCGCAACGGCGAGGCCTGGATCAGCTCCTGGTACGGGCATGGCCTGCAGCATTTCGATACGGCCTTCCGCGAGCTGAAACGTTACGCGCACGTGCCGCCGCAAGCGCAGGACGCCAACACCGCGCAGGTCTCCGACGTGATCAGCGCGGGCAGCGGCCGCACCTGGATCGCGACCTTCAACGGGTTGTGCATGCTCGATGAGCGCACGGGAAATTTCCAGCGCTTTCTTCACGAAGAAAGAAAAGACGGTTTGCTTTCCAATCGCCTGAATGCTTTGATCGAAGACCGCGCCGGCAATATCTGGATCGCTACGTATGGCGCCGGGCTCAACGCATACGATCCTGCGGGCAATGAATTCATCTCCTTCACCGCGGCGAACGGGCTCGCTTACGATCTCGTCTGGTCGCTGTACGAAGACCGCCACGGTACGATCTGGATCGGCACGAATGACGGCATCTCGTATTATAACCGGCATAACCGGGAGATGCGGAGCATTCACGAATTGCAGATCGACGGCAAAACGGTCCGCCCCGGCGTGGTATGGAGCATCGCGTCGACGGACGATGGCACGCTGTGGTTCTCGACCGACGTGGGCTTGTTCAGCCTGGATACGGCGAAACGCTGGAGCTACTATTCCACCGAGGAAGGCCTGCCCGCGCGCCAGCTCGGCAGCCTGCTCGGAGATGATCAAAATAATTTATGGATCAGCAGCCGCAGCGGCCTGAGCTGCTTCCGCACGAAAGAAAAAAAGTTCGTGAACTACACGACGCAGAACGGGCTGCCCGCCGACTGCAAAGGCAGCGCCTTCGCGCGCGATCACAACGGCTTATTTTACCTCGGCACCGACGCCGGGCTGCTGCGCTTCGATCCTGCCGCTTTCAACCGTCCCGCGAAGCTGCCCGAAATTTTTCTCACGCGCCTGAGCGCTGCGGGTGAAGAGCAATTGTTGCCGCGGGAAAATAGAGCGGAGCTTTCTTTCGCCTACGATCAAAACGACATCCTGCTCGAGTTCACCGCGCCCGACCTGGAAGCGGGCAGCCTGCAGCGTTACGAATACCGCCTCGGTGAAAATTCGGATTGGCTGCCGATCGGCAACCGCCGTGACCTCAGCCTGGCGAATCTCGCCCCCGGCCGATATGCGTTGAGTATTCGCCCGGTGAACAGCGAGGGCGGGCTGGGCGCGCCGGCCACCCTGCTGCTGCAGATCCGTCCGCCCTTCTGGAGAACATCCTGGTTCATCGCGGCGATGAGCGCGCTGGCCTTGCTGCTGATCATACTCGTCGTGCGTTACGTTTCGCAGCGCCGCCTGCGTGAAAAGATCCTCCGCCTCGAAAAAGAGCAGGCGATCGAGCGCGAGCGCAACCGCATCTCCAAAGACATGCACGACGATCTCGGATCCGGCCTCACGCGCATCGCCATCCTCAGCGAGGTCGTAAAGCGGCGCCTGAATGATCCGAATGAAGCCGCGAAGCAGCTCGACACCATCTCCGGCAGCGCGCGCGAGCTGGTCGACAACCTCAATGAAATTATCTGGACGCTGAACCCGGGGAACGATCACCTGGAAAGCCTTTCAGCGTACGTGCGGGAGTATGCGCACAAATTTTTCGAAGGCCACGAGCTGCAACTGCATTTCGACTACCCGGGGCAATTGCCCGCGCTCGCGCTTTCCGAAGAGCAGCGAAGGAATATTTTCCTCGTGCTGAAGGAATGCTACCACAACATCGCCAAGCACGCGGCCTGCACGGAAGTGATCACCGCGCTGCAGATCGGGAACGGGCGCATCCGCTTTACCGTTTCCGACAATGGGAAAGGTTTCGACGAAGCGGAAGCGCGGCGGTTTTCCAATGGCCTGGGCAATATGCGCAAGCGCATGGAAAGCATCGGCGGAAATCTTTTCGTGGAAAGCGCACCGAGAAAAGGAACGCGCGTGATCATGGAAATTCCAGCACGGAAAGCGTAACCACATTTTCATGCGATTGCTGCGCAACTAAAGCAGCGTACTTTTGCCTCATGCCTATCCGCGTCGCCATCGTCGAAGACACCGAAGACATCCGCAACGGCCTGAGCCTGCTTATCGGCGGCAGCGAAGGTTTCGAGTGCCGGCACGTGTATGCTTCCGCTGAAGATGCGCTGAAAGAATTACCCGCCGTGCGTCCCGACGTAGTGCTGATGGACATTCACCTGCCCGGCATCTCCGGCATCGAGTGCGTGCGCCTGCTGAAAGAAAAATGCCCGGACACGCAGTTCCTGATGAACACCGTTTACGAGCAGGAAGAGCAGATTTTCGATTCGCTCAAGGCCGGCGCCACCGGTTACATCCTGAAAAAAACGCCGCCCGCCAAACTGCTCGAAGCGATCAGCGACATCCACAGCGGCGGCTCGCCCATGAGCGGGCAGATCGCGCGCAAGGTCATCGGCACCTTCCAGCCGCAGGCCGCGCAGCACGACAATGATCTTTCTTCACGAGAAAAAGAAATCCTCGAAGCGCTGGCAAAAGGATTGCGCTATAAAGAGATCGCCGATCAGCACCACATTTCCGTGGACACCGTGCGCACGCACATCCGCAAGATCTACGAAAAGCTGCAGGTGCATTCCCGCACCGAGGCCCTGAATAAAGTTTACTACTCGGGGAAACGTTCCTGACGGGAGCGAATACGCTAAATCACATCATCATGCGATTGCCCCGCGCGAAGCGCCTTTTCACCTTTGTTCCGAACATCCGGAAAAAAGATGAAACACACGCTCGCATTTCTCCTCCTCCTGGGCGCCGCGCCGCTTTCCGCGCAGATCAACGTCTCGGGCACGGTGAACGACAAGGCCAACGAAAAGCTCGGGCAGGCCATCGACAAGGCCTGGGACGCGCCGGGCAAAGGCAAGAAAAAAGAAAAGAAAACTTCTTCCGATGACGCGAAGAACGGCACGCCCTCATCGTCGGCCGCCGAAGGCGCGGCACCGGCTAAAAGCGACACCGCGCACAAGCCTGCGCAATCGTCCCTGAAGTCGTATCAGAATTACGATTTCGTTCCCGGCGAGAAGATCATCTTCGAAGACGATTTCGCCGCCGACATGGAAGGTGAATTTCCTGCGCACTGGGAATTGAAATACGGGCAGGCCGTGATCGGCAAAGCGGGCGGCGAGCGCGCATTCCTTCTCACCGACGGCAACTACGCCCGGGTCGGCCCGCGCATGAAGACAGCGCGCTACCTGGACGACCCGTTCACGCTCGAGTTCGATTATTATCACCTCAATTCCGACGAAGGACATGCCTACGGGATACGCCTCATGTTCCCGGGCGAAAGCGGCGAAGCGGCGATCGACATCGATGCCGAAGGCGTATCGTACACCAGCGGCGATGGTTCGGTGAAGCTGTACAAAGCCATGCCTGCGGAGATCCAAAGCATCGGGCGCTTCAGCAACAGGTGGCATCACATCGCGCTGGCGTATAAAAACAGGCAGCTGAAAATTTACGTCGATCAGCACCGCGTGCTGGTGGTGCCCGATGCCAAGGCCGTTTTCAGCGCGCTGGAATTCGGCGGCATCGCCGGCGAGCAGTTCCCGCTCGTTTTCAAAAATGTGCGCCTGGCGGAAGGCGGGGGCATGAACATGCTCGGCAAAATTCTCACCGAAGGAAAATTCGTCACGCGCGCCATCACCTTCGACGTGAACAAGGCGAGCATCAAGCCCGAATCGATGGGGTTCCTCAACGAGCTCTCGAAATTCCTGAAAGAGAATCCCACGGTGAAGCTCGAGATCGGCGGCCACACCGACAGCGACGGCGACGATGCCTCGAACATGAAGCTTTCGCAGGCCCGCGCGGAAGCGGTGAGAACGCAACTGCAGAGCATGGGCGTCGACGCAGCGCGATTGAACGCAAAAGGTTACGGCGAAACAAAACCCGCCGACAGCAACGCCACGCCCGAAGGCAAAGCGAACAACCGCAGAGTCGAATTCGTGAAACTGTAAAAAGAAACCCATGCTGAAGCGAATCCTTCTTTTCCTCTCCTGCAGCGCCGTCGTTCCGGCTTATGCGCAATTGACCTTTGCCGATTTCCCTACGGCCGGCGATGTTTTCAACGCTACGCTCTACGACACGACAGGTGTACAAGCCGGCAACAGCGGCACGGGCCAAACCTGGATCTTCAATACGCTCGTGGCCAACGGCGGCACGCAGACGGATTCGTTCCTGCTCCCCGGCGCCACGCCCTACGCCGCAAGCTTTCCCGCATCCAATCTCGCGCAGCGCCGCACCAGCAGCGTAGGCGGAAATTCCTACTACATCTACTTCGACAAAAACACGAGCACGGTGGAGCGCCTCGGCATCCGCAACGTGAACCTCATCCCGTATTCCGATCCCGCATCGCAATATCATTACCCGTTTGCGTACAACGATTCGTACAGCGACACCTACTCTGGCGTTTTTACCGACACCAACAACGACAGCGTGCACGTTTCGGGCAGCGTCACCGTCCACGCCGATGCGTCGGGTACGATCACTACGCCGTTCAATACGTACTCTGCGCTGCGCATCAAAGCGACACGCACCGAATACGACACGATCTTCAGCTCGCCGCAGCAAACCTTCGTCGTCATTGAAACGAACTGGAACTGGTACACGCCGGGCGTGTATTATCCCGTACTCTCCATCACGCAGGTGAATGTCGCTCCGTCCTTCGGCCCCGCGATCTTTCAAAAGATCGTCGCCGCCACGCCTATCCCGCCCTTGGGCATTTCACCAGTACCAGTACATCTGTCTTCTTTTTCTGTTTTTCCGAATCCGGGCGGCGGGCCGGTTGAAATTGTTTCGCAGGACGGCTCCGCCATTTCACATTACACGTTGAGCGACCTGGCCGGCAAGATCGTCCTGCAGCAGGAGCCGAACACCGCGCGCGCCGTGATCAGCTGCGGCGAACTCGCCGCAGGCGTATACCTGCTCAGCCTTCTGAACGAGAACGGCCTCACCGAAACGCAACGACTCATCATTCGCTAAACCAACATGACCATGAAAAAATTCTACGCACTGAGTTTTTTGCTCCTCCCTGCTTTGCTGAACGCGCAGGTTCCCAACGGCGGCTTCGAGAGCTGGACGGGCGCTAATCCCGACAACTGGTCGACCAGCAACTCGCAGACGAGCACGCACGTGACGATCAGCAGCAATGCGCACGGCGGCACGAAAGCCATGAAGATGGACGTGTGGACGGTGCAATCCTTCACCTTCGGCGCGATCGCTACCTGTCCGGAGGCGGGCAACTTTTTTTCCGTTTCGCCCAATGCCGCGGTGCTCAGCGGCTGGTACATTTCCAATTTCGCGGGCGGCGACAAGCTGCAGATCAACGGCGTGCTGCAGGCGGGCGGCTCAACCGTGGGCGCGGGGATGCTGAACATTACGAACAGCACGAGCGTGTACCAGCAATTCTCCATCCCCCTCAATCCCACGCAAACGCCCGACAGCGCCGCCATCACCATCGCGCAGCTCACCGCCTCCAACGGCACGACCGGGCTGAACCCCGCCACTACGGTGACGCTCGACGACATTACGATCGGGCCCAGCGTAGGCGTAGAAGAAGAAACAAAAATTCCCGCTGCGCTCGAACATGTTCTTCCCAACCCGGCGAATGCGGAAGCAGCGATCATCTACCGCCTGGCGGAAGCTGCGCAAGTGCGCTTAGTGATCTGCGATCTGCTCGGGAAAGAAGTGAAAGTGCTGGTGGATGAAAAACAAAGCTCGGGACGCTTCAAAGCGATCGCCGAAACTTCGCTGCTGCCTGCGGGCATGTATTTCGCGCGGCTGGAAGCGGGGAACGCTGTACACACTTTGAAGCTTAACGTGACGCATTAAGTACGTGCAACTTTGCCGCGGAGGCAATAGAGCACGAAGAGTAAATAGCCTCGGTGCTCTCTGTGCCTCCGTGGTTATTTTTCAGGCAACACACTTCCCTGCAAGCCGCCCGTGTGCAGCAGCAGCACACGCTCGCCCGCAGCAAAAAAATCGTTCTCCAGCAGGTCAAAGACGCCGCAGAATAATTTCCCTGTGTACACGTGATCGAGCGAAAGCCGGTGCGCTTGCTTCATCTCCTTAATGAAACTTAGCAAGCGCTCATCCGTTTTCGCATACCCGCCGAAATGATATTCGTTTTGCAGCGACCAGTTCTGCGGGATCGCGCCGCCGGATGCATTGGCATATTCGCGCAGCAGCGTTGCAATCTCTTCCTGCAAAAACGCCCCGCCTTTCAGCACGGGAAAACCGATCGCTCTTTGTCCCTCGCGCAGCGAAAGTGCCAGTCCCGCCAGGGTCGCGCCGGTGCCGCAGGCCACGCACACCGCATCGAATTCAACCGGGACAAACGGAAGAATTTCCGTGCAGCCTTTCACGCCCTGGAGGTTCGCGCCGCCTTCGGGGATGATGCATGCGCCGGGAAATTCGCGCTGCAGCTTTTCCCGCACCTCCGCTTCGTTTTTCCTGCGGTACGTTTCGCGATCCATGTAGGCCAGCTCCATTCCTTGCGCACGCGCGAAGCTTAATGTCGGATTCAGCGGCTGCGTTTCTTCCCCGCGGATGATGCCCACGCTGCGCAAGCCCTGCGCTTTCGCCGCCGCCGCCGTTGCAGCAAGGTGATTGGAGAATGCGCCGCCGAAGGTGAGCACGCGATCCGCGCCTTTTTCTTTCGCCTCGGCGAGATTGTATTTCAGCTTGAACCATTTGTTGCCGCCGTACTGCGGGTGCAGCAGGTCGAGGCGCAAGACGTATAAGGAAACGCGCTTGGCTTCCGCGCGTTCATCGTTCAGCTCGTGCAGCAGGTCAGTGCGCAAAAGGATCGGAGAACTTCGGATCGTGCAGAAAATTTTCGTCCGTGAGCGTTTTGAGAAAAGCTACGAGCGCGGCTTTCTGGTACGCCGTCATGTTGTAGCGCTTCGGCGTGCCGCCCGTCATGCCTTCCACCGTCAGGCGATCGTCGAGGTTCGGATCGGCGGCGATGCGGCTGTTGTAATGCTCGATCACGTCTTCCAGCGTGGAGAAACGCCCGTCGTGCATGTACGGCGCGCTCACGGCGATGTTGCGCA
>Ga0196978_1001231_pt1 | contig 11652 bp, 9 predicted proteins | sample S3v_2013CmetaG_FD_155491 | JGI IMG/M metagenome (GOLD analysis project Ga0196978, IMG submission 155491) | Soil microbial communities from Anza Borrego desert, Southern California, United States - S3+v_20-13C | ecosystem: Environmental > Terrestrial > Soil > Desert | place: USA: California... | reverse complement strand
AATCGGCACGTGCACCGCGTGGCGTCCTACGCGTCGCATCTGTGCGACAAGCTGGGTCTCTCTTCCGACGAAAAAGAAACCGTCATCAAAGGCGCCATGCTCCACGACCTCGGCATGATCGGCGTCCCCGATCACCTGCTGACGACGCTGCCGCGCAACGAAGAGGAGCGCGGACGCATCGCCGATCACACGCGCATGGGCAGCTCGATCCTCGAGCCGATGACGACGTTCCGCCAGTTCGTGCCGATCGTGCGCTGGCATCACGAGCGCTGGGACGGCACCGGCTATCCCGACGGCCTGAAAGGCGACGAAATTCCGCTGGAGGCGCAGATCGTCGGCATCGCCAACCGCTTCGACGAGATCCATCACGAGCGCCCGATCACGGAAGCGGACGCGATGCAGCAACTGCTGCAGGAAGCCGCGAATGGCGCGTTCGAGCCCGAGCTCGCGAAGCTGTTCGCGACGTCGCTCGACGAGGATTCGAAGCCCGCGCCGATCTCGATGCACATGCGCCCGCGCGCGCGGCGGAAAGCGCGCGTGCTGTGCGTCGACGACAATCGCGTCAACCGCGACATGATCTCGGCGACGTTGTCCGAGGCCAATCTCGATTTGCGTCTGGCGGACAACGGACGCGACGCGATGGCGATGCTCGAGCGCGACGGGATCGACGTCGTGCTGCTCGACGTGCAGATGCTCGCGCAGGACGGCACCAGCATGCTGTCGGCGTTACGCGCAGATCCGCGCTGGGAGTTCCTGCCGGTGATCGTGCTGACGTCGCATCGCAACAGCTCGATGCGGCAGGAAGCGATCGTCGCCGGCGCCGACGATTTCATCAACTATCCGCTGAACCGGCTGGAGCTGGTGACGCGCATTCACTCGCTGCTGCGCATCAAGGAGTTCCACTCCGATCTCGAACAGACGCAGAACGTGATCTGCGCGCTGGCGCTCGCGCTGGAAGCGAAGGATCACTACACGCGCGGGCACTCGCAACGCGTCGGCGATCTCGCCCGCACCTTCGCGTTGCACCTCGGCCTCTCGCAGCAGCAGGCGGAGCTGGTCCGCACGGCTGGTCTGCTCCACGACATCGGCAAGATCGCCGTGCCCGAGCGGCTGCTGAACAAGGCCGGACCGCTGACCCGCGAGGAGTTCATGAGCGTCATCGATCACCCGGTGATCGGCGAGGAGATGGTGCGTCCGCTCACGACGCTCACCGCGGTGCTGCAGATGATTCGCCATCATCACGAGCGCTATGACGGCCGCGGGTATCCCGACGGTCTCAGTGCGGACGCGATCCCGTTCGAGGTGCGCCTGCTGTCGATCGTCGACGCGTATGACGCGCTGACTTCGCATCGCGCGTATCGCCCCGCGCCGCTCACGCACGAAGCGGCGATGACGACGCTGCGCCGCGAGTCGACCGGCGGGAAGTGGGATCCGAAGATGGTGGAGCAGTTCGCGGCAATGCTCGGCGAGGAGCCGCCGCCATGGGACGCGATCTCGCGGCCCGCGCCGATGTTGCGGCTGGCCTGACGGCCGGGGGGAGTCTCAGAGTCGCAGAGTCTCAGAGTCTCAGAGGAGTCGTGGCCTAAAACCTCTCTGAGACTCTGAGACTCTGAGACTACTCCCGTCGCAACATCGGAATCACGCGATCCAACGGCAACGCGCGAACGTCGCGAACCGCGGTCGCGCGAAACAGCGAGTTGTAAATCGCCTCCTCGGTCGCCTCGATGGTGGCGAGGAACAATGGCGAGGTGTCGTCGTTCGGCACTCGCGTCGTTGCGTTCCGCGCCGTGGAAAACGCGATGGCGTAGTCGCCGCTGCCGTTCGTGCCGGCAGCGCCCGTGCGCGCGAGGCCCATCATCGCGCGTGCGCCCATCCGCTTCAGATTGCGCGCGTCGAGCGGCGCGTCTGTGGCGATCACGATCATGATCGAGCCGTCCGCATTCTCGAGTTCGTTTTTGAGGTAGTACTGCCCGAGGTTCTGTCCGACCGGCGCGCCGTTGATCGTGAGGACGCCGCCGTAGTTCGTCTGCACGAGCACGCCCACCGTCCATCCGCCCAGTTTCGCGGGCAGCTTCCGCGACGCGGTACCGATGCCGCCTTTCCAGCCGAAGGCCACCGTCCCGGTACCGGCACCGACGCTCCCCTCCTCCACCACACCACCCGTGGCGTTCTTGAGCGCAGCGAAAACCTCTTCGCGGCCGACGTGACGTCCGCGGATGTCGTTCAGACGCCCGTCGTTCGTTTCCCCGACGACAACATTGATCGAACGCACCTCTTCGTTGCCGGGCAACGCGAGCATGTGATCGATGAGCGCATCGGCGACGCGCGCGACGTTCAGCGTCGACGTCAGCGCGATCGGCGACTCGAGCTCGCCCAGCTCTTCGATCTGCGTCGATCCCATCAGCTTCCCGAACGCATTGCCGCAGAAGACGGCGGCCGGCACTTTCTCGCGAAACAGATTGCCGCCGTGCGGCAGGATCACAGTGACGCCGGTGCGCACGGTTTCGCCGCGGATCAGCGTGGTATGGCCGACGCGCACGCCGGCGACGTCCGTGATCGCGTTCAGGGGTCCGGGCGGAAGGATGCCCACGATCACTCCCGCTTCGCGAATGCGCGGCCGGACCGGCGCGTCTGCCGCGATCGCCGCGGCTTGTACGAACAGGAACGCGAGGATGATGGCGTGTCTCATGACGCGCCATCATCGCATCGCGAGCACGATCAGCGAGGCGTCACCGTGATATCGACGTAGCGCACCACACACGCCGTCAACACGTCCGTCCGCTGGTCACGCACGAGTCACCGCTGACCTGCACGTCGAACTTCGTATCGGGACCGCTCGCAAAACCAGGCACCGCGCGCGACCGCCCGCCGAAAACCGCCGCCCGCGTAGCAGCAGGCAGACTCCCATCAGCATAGAAAAGCGCTGGGGTGCGCCAGCCGTTGTCGATGAATCGGTTCGGAACGGCCACGTCGCGAACGCGCGGAATTTTCGCGGCGGTCATTCGCGGAAAACGTACCGCTCGACGGGCGCCGCAAAGTGGCCGTTGCCGGTGCCCATCAGCGTGACCAGGCCGTCGGCGGCGAATGCGGGATATATCGGCGACATGAACGGCGATGGCAAGGACGACCTGGTCATGCTGGACCCGGTTTGGAACGGCAAGCAAGAGCTCGTGTCCACGAGAGTTGCCGTGCAGATCTCGCGCGGCGACGGCACGTTTGCCCGGACAGCCGTGCCGAGAAAACTAGTTCCCCTCGACTGCGGCTGTCAGGACTCGGTTTACACTCCGCGCGCCCGATGCTGGTCTTCAACGACCCACTCCGACAGACCGATCTCCCGCGCGGATGCGTGGCCACGATCGGCAACTTCGACGGGATGCATGTCGGACATCAACAGATCGTCCGCGGCGTCGTCGAACGCGCGCGCGAGCTCGGCCGCCCATCCGCGGTCATCACGTTTCATCCGCATCCGCTTTCGGTGGTCGCGCCCGACCGCGTGCCGAAGCAGATCCTCACCCTCGCACAGAAGGAAGAGCTGCTCCGCGAGCTCGGCGTCGACGCGATGCTGGTCGTGCCATTCACGCACGAGTTCTCACGCTGGACCGCCGACCGTTTCATCGAAGAGCTGCTCGTGAATGCGCTCGACGCGAAGGAAGTGCGCATCGGCCGCGACTTCTGTTTCGGCGCCGGACGCGAGGGCAACCTCGAGCGTCTCACCGCCTCAGGTCAACGTTTCGGCTTCGAAGTGCGCGGCATCGACGACGTCAAAGTGCGCGGCATGCGGGTCTCCAGCTCCATCGTCCGCGACGCCATCGCCCGTGGCGCCATGCACATCGTCACCATGGCCCTCGGCCGCACGTACTTCATCGACGGCCGCGTCGCCACGGGCCGGCGCCTCGGCCGCAAGATGGGGTTCCCTACTGTCAACGTCGATCCGGCGAACGACCTCTTCCCTGCCGGCGGCGTGTTCGTGACGACCTGCCGTTTCGAGAGCTTCTCGCGCTCGTTCGAAGGCGTGACGAACGTCGGCGTGCGGCCGACGCTGTACGAGAACTACGCGACCACGATCGAGAGCCACATCCTCAATTTCGACTCGAACGTTTACGACGACACGGTGCGGCTCTACTTCCACCGCCTACTGCGGCGCGAACAGCAGTTTCGCTCGGCACTGGAGCTCACGAATCAGATTCGGCACGACATCGAGCGCACCCGGCTCTACTTTCTGAAACATCCGGGAGCGGTCGTCGAATAAAATTCGACGCGCCCCGCATGTCCGACCCGGTCCTCGCGCTCATCCTCGTCATCGTGTTCTTCGTCGTCGTGACTCTGGCGTCGTACTTCAAGACGCTGGAGCGCGGACTGTGGGTCGAAGCGCGGCTGCCCCTCATCGCTGGGGCGATCTGCGGCGCGATCATTCACTTTGCGCGCTTCGTTCCCGCGTTCGTGGCGACCGGGATCCTGTTGACCATCGCTGCGCTGTACGTACGCCTGATGGGACGCGAGAGCGAACCATCCGACGGGATGATTCTCGGCGCGATCACCGGCGCCGCCGCGTCGCTTCCGCTGGTGCTGCTTTCCGGCGAGCGCGAGCTGCTGCGCTTCGCGGAGTGTGTGCTCGCCGGCGCGGTCGCGGGATACGGCATCACGTTCGGACTGACGCACGTGCGCGACAAAGTGCGTCAGGCGGCGATCGACGCGATCACGGCCGCCGTCGCAGTCGCCGGAGCGTGGCTGCCGGCGCTGCTGGTGCGCACGTGGCGCATCTCCGACCGTCAGGTTGCGATCGGTGCCGCGTCCCTCGTGCCACTGCTGATCATCGCCACGGTGTTCAAGCAGTGGCCATCGGTGCGCGCGGAACTGCGTCACGAAGCCGCACTCGGCTTCATCGATGACGAAGACGTCCGCACCACTGCCCATCCGCTTCTCCGCCTCGGCCGCGCGGGCTGGCATGACGCGCTCGCGCATCGCGAGTTCGTGCGCATGGCCAACAAGATCGCGTTGCGCAAGCGACAGCAACGCACGCGGCCGGAGGAGATCGCGCGCCTGTACCAGCTCGAGGTGATCAAGCTGCGCATGCAGATGCAGGAGATGACCTCGATCGACCGCAGGATGAGAGCTGGAGCGACGGGCTCTCAGCCCGTCGACGTTTCGTAGACCGACGGGCTGAGAGCCCGTCGCTCCAGATTTGACAGGCGCTCCAGCTACAATGCCCCCACGAATGACGCCCCGCAGAATCGCGCTCTGCCTGACCCTCCTCCTCACCGTTTCCGCAGCCGCGCAAAAGCCGCCGAACTTCAAGTTCATCCCGGGGCCGAAGCCGGGCGGGGGCGACGTGACCGTCACGCTCGACGAGAAGACCGGCGTCGTCGAAGCGCAGAACGACGAGTACGCGATCTTCCAGGGCGGCGTCACCATCACGTATCAGGACATCAAGTTGCGCGCGGACAAGGTCACGTTCAATCAGAAGACGCGCGATGTGGTGGCCGAGGGGCACGTGATCATCGATCAGGGGCCGACCCGCATGACGGCGAATCAGGCCATCTACAACCTCGATTCGAAGACCGGCACATTCTTCAACGCCACCGGCATGATGGATCCGTCGATGTACTTCTCGGGCGATCGCATCGAGAAGGTCGACGAAGACACGTACAGCATGACCAACGGCGTCTTCACGTCATGCGATCTGGACCGGCCGGCGTGGTCGTTTCATGTCGGGCATGCCGAGGTGACGATGGATGACTACGCGCGGATGAAGGACATCTCGTTCCGCGCGCGCGGCCTGCCGGTGTTCTGGACGCCGCGCCTGATCTGGCCGACGAAGCGCGAGCGCTCGCAGGGACTGCTGATCCCGCGCGCCCGCGTCAACAACAAGTTCGGGCCGCGCCTGCAGAACGCCTACTTCATTCCCTTCGGCGAGTCGGTCGACGCGACCCTGTACGGCGACGTCAGCACCGAGGGCTATTTCGGCGCGGGCGTGGATCTTCGTTACGTCCCTAGCGAAAACGTCAAGATCGGCGACCTCCGCGCGTACACCGTCAACAACGAGCAGAACGGACGGATCGAGTGGAAGTATCAATACCGCCACGCGCAGGAGAACCTGCCCGGCGGCTTCCGCGGCGTCGTCGATGTGCAGGACTACTCCGACCTCGACTTCTTCCGCGAATACGACGACGACCCGAACGTCCTCACGCAGTCGAACATCTACTCGTCGGCGTACCTGACGAAGAACCGGCCCAATTACTCGCTGAACATCCTCTCCGATCGCCGCGACTACGAGCTGTTCGTGCGCGACGAGAATGACGCGGATAACGACGGCAACGTCTCCGAGTTCACGCCCGCACGCCAGCGTTCCGAACAATTGCCGTCGCTGCAGTTGCGCATGTATCCGCAGCGCGTGGGACGGTCTCCGTTCTACGTCTCACTCGAATCTTCATCGTCGCGATTGCGCACCGGAACGGTGATCGGCAGCGAGCGCACCATCGACGCGGACTACTACCGCACCGATCTCTTCCCCACGGTCTCGATGCGTCTGCGCACGCCGTCGTGGCTGTCGATCAAGCCGCAGCTTTCCGCGCGGCAGACGTGGTACTCCGCGAGCCGCGCGCCTTCGGGCGCGGTGGTCGATGACGAACCGGTCTCGCGCTTTTACGGCCAGGGTCAGGTGGAGATGGTCGGGCCGTCGGTGTCGCGCGTGTTCAACAGGGCGATGGGCGGCTTCAGCCGCTTCAAGCACGTCATCGAGCCGCGCGTCGTTTACGTGCGCACGACGGACATCAACAATCTCGACGAGATTATCCGCTTCGACACCGTCGATTCGCCGTCGATCCCGCTGGTGCAGGACCTGGTCGAGTATTCGCTCACGCAGCGCATCATCGGCAAGGAAGCGACGGAAGGAGGGAACTCGCGCGAGATCCTTTCGTTCGCGCTGCGGCAGAGCGTCGCGCTCGCCGATCCGTTCCCGCGCGCCGGCGCCGCCGCGGGCGAGCATAAGTTCACGAACCTCGGCGCCAGCCTGCGCTTCAATCCGTATCAGTCGACCACGCTCGACGCGACGGCGGAATTCGGCACCGCGTCGCATCAGCTCGATCACGTCTCGGTCTCCGCGAACTTCATCGGCACCGGCAGGCTCGCCGACAAGTACCTCGGCTTCACGTACTACGCGCGGCTCGAGCAGCCCGCGTTCCCCGACAGCGACTCCAGCCAGATTCGTCTGAACACCGGCTCGTTCCTCATCAAGGACCGCCTGCGCATGGACGTGCAGCTCAACTTCGATGCGAAGCGGAGCGAGTTCCTCGAGCAGCGCTATCTCACCGGGTGGACGGGCTCGTGCTATGGTATCGCGCTCGGTTATCGACGCTACCAGGTCTTCGGAAGCACGGTCCAGGACGAGGCCCTGTCCAGCTACGACATCGCCGTCACCCTCAAGAACGTCGGCACGATCGGCAGCCACTGAGCTGACGCATTCTTCTCATGAACGCACGCGCTACACAGAACATGAAGGGCCTCATCCTGTCCGGAGGCAAAGGGACGCGCATGCGTCCGCTCACGTACACCTCCGCCAAGCAACTCATCCCGGTCGCGAACAAGCCGGTGCTGGTCTACGGCATCGAAGCGATCGTCGCCGCCGGGATCGAAGAGATCGCGATTATCCTTTCGCCGGAAACGGGCGGTGAGATCCGCGAGTGCATCGGCGACGGCTCGCGCTATGGCGCGAAAATCACGTACATCGAACAGGACGCGCCGCGCGGTCTCGCGCATGCGGTGCTCACCGCCGAGCCATTCCTCAAAGACTCCTCCTTCGTGATGTACCTCGGCGACAATCTGCTGCAACACGGCATCACGCCTCTGGTCGAGGAATACCGCGCACTCGATTGCAACAGCGAGATCCTGTTGACCAAAGTGCCCAACCCATCGCAGTTCGGTGTCGCGGAGCTCGAGGACGGCCGCGTCATCAAGCTCACGGAAAAACCGCCCGAGCCGAAGTCCGATCTCGCGCTCGTCGGCGTGTACATGTTCGATCCGCACATCTTCGAAGCGGCGCGCGCGATCAAGCCGTCGAAGCGCGGAGAGCTCGAGATCACCGACGCCATCCAGTGGCTGCTCGACAACGGCTACAGCGTCCATCCGCACATCGTCAAAGGATGGTGGAAGGACACGGGCAAGGTCGAGGACATGCTCGAAGCGAATCGCACAGTGCTGGACACATTCGAGTACGACGTGCGCGGCACGGTCACCGGGGAAAGCCAGATCGAAGGGAAGGTCGTCATCGAGGAAGGCGCGGAGATCATCGACTCGGTCGTGCGCGGGCCGGTGATCGTGGGCCGCGGCGCGCGCATCGCGCACGCATACGTCGGCCCCTACACCTCGGTCGGCGTTCGCTGCAACATCCAGCATTGCGAGATCGAGAACTCGATCGTGCTCGAAGGCTCCTCGATTGCGCACGTCGACGGACGCATCGAGGCCAGCATCATCGGCAAGAACACCAAGATCGGCCGCACGCACCGCAAGCCCGCCGCCTACCGCTTCATCATCGGCGACAACAGCGAAGTGGGGATCACGTAGATGAAAGGTCGCCTTCTGGCGATCGTCATCGGCATCATCATGGTGCTCGGCGCCGCGTACGGAACACGGATCATCCGCAACGAAAAGAAAGCGCACTTTCAACGCGCCATCGCACTGAGAGACAACGTCAACACCATCCGCAAAGCGATCGACAACTTCCACGCCGATCACGGCCGCTATCCGAAAACTCTGCAGGAGCTCGTGCCCCGATACATCCGCAGGATTCCGTCCGATCCCGTGACCGGCTCCGACAAGACCTGGCGCGTGGTGACGGAAGAGACGGTGCAACCGAGCAGCGATTTCACCACCGGACCCGCGGCGAAGGCGGAGACATACATCATCGACGTGCACAGCGGCGCGAGCGGCAAGGACGCGACCGGCGTTCCCTTCGCCACCTACTGACATGCCGAACGTCTATACCTTCAAGGATTTCGAGGGCAGCAGCCATCGCATCCTGATCTCGCTGATCAAACGGTGGACGCCGCGCGGCGGTACGCTCCTCGATCTGGGCGCCGCGGGCGGTGAGCTCGGCGCCGCGCTGCGCGATCACTTCGACCGCACCATCGGTTTCGAATACAACGTCGATTGCGTCGGCACGCTCGGACAACATTTCGATCAGGCCGTGGTAACGGACCTCGAAACCGTGCGCGCGTTGCCGTCGAATGTCAGAGCAATCGTTCTCGCCGACGTGCTCGAGCATCTTCGCAATCCACCGGGCGCCCTCGCGCTCGTGCGCAATGCGTTGCCGTCCGACGGCAGGCTGTTCATCTCCGTGCCGAACATCGCGAACATCACCGTGCGGCTGGGATTGCTGTTCGGTGTGTTCGAGTATCGCGATCGCGGCATCCTCGATCAGACGCACCTGCGCTTCTACACGAAACGCACGATCCGCCGCGAAGTGGAGAACGCCGGCTTCCGCATCCTCGACATGGCCGGCTCCTCGGTGCCGATCCGTTTGATCGTCGGCTCATGGACGCCCGAGCTCGTGCTGCGCGCCGGAGAACGGATGCTCACGTGGCTCACGCGCGTGTGGCGCGGCCTGTTCGCGTATCAGATCATCCTGGTGGCGGAGCCTGGACCGGCGGGCTCTTAGCCCGTCGACGGGCTGAAAGCCTGTCGCTCCAGACCGCGATCAGCCACAACCCCACGCCCGCGATCGCGATCCACCACCATCCGCGGGCAATACGGCGCGAGAACACGATCTCGTGATTACCCGCCGGCACGACCACGCCGGCGAAGAGCATGTCGGTTTCAATCGCACGTGTGTCGCGGCCGTCGATCGTGATGCGCAGCTCCGGCGTCAGCTTCTCGGATGACGCCAGATAAAACGGCGCCGCCGATTGCGTGCGCACGCGTTGCTCGTCGGACGCGTAGCGCGTGAGCGTCACCTGCGCGTCGGTCGGAGCGAGCGGAGGCGGCATCACCGGATCGTCGGTGATCACGGCTTCCTGCTCGAACGCCACATCGCGAGCCGCGAGAAACTCGTCGTCGTTGAGCTTGCGCAGCTTCGACACAGCACGGAAGCGGGGCAATTCGGCGAGATTGCGAAAGAGTCGTCCGTCGGGAAGTTGGCGATCGAAAATCACCGGCGTCGTCACGCGACCGTAGAACAGCGGCGATTCGCCGACGGGAGCGTTCTTCGCCTCCTGCACCCAGCCGCTCATGCCGATCGAGCGCACGCGCAGCTTCACGCTCTCGCCGAGGCGCGCGTAGGGGCGCAGCGGGATGTAGATCTTGCCGACCGCCTTCGTGTCTTCGATCGCGAACTTGCGCCGCCAGACCAATACGCCGTTCTTGATCAGCATCACGTCGAGATGCGGCTTTACGCCGCGCGTTTCAGTCACGTCGATCGGCAGCTCGATCGCCCAGAACGGTTCCGCGTCGACCGGAATGGTGCGCTCGAAATAGGCGCCGCGGCCAAAGCGCATGCTGCCGGTCTGCGGCACGCCGGGCACCGTCGCGCTGAAGATGCCCCACTTGATGATGTCGATGTGATTGTGCTCGAGGTACCAGCGGATGCCGAGGAGCGCGTTGAGCGGGTCCTGGAAGTTGTACTTCAGACTGTTGAACGTGATCACGGTCGACGCGCCGGTCCACGCGGTCGGATCGATGCGCAGCAGCAGGCGCCGGTAATCGCGCTCGGAGCCGAAGTGCGCGCGCACGTCCTCGACGCGAACGAGCTCGGAGGAGTTCGGCCACAGGTAGTCGAAGAACGGCGCAATGCGGAACGGGCGCGGCTCGGCTTGCAACAGCCGCGTCATCGGCGTTTCCGGCGGTTCTGCGTGCTTCTTCTCCATGTACGGATAGAAACGTCCGGCCAGCAGCGCGAGGTCGTACGAGATCAGCGCCGCGACGATGATCGCCAGCACCGGCTTGCGCACGAAGCGCGTTCCCGCGGCGGCAAGATAGCCGATCGGCAGGGGCAGCAACATGCCGACGCGCGCAAGCGCGGAGAACTTGAAGCCGGGCAAATTCGCGACGAGCGGTGAGAGATACGGCGCGCCGAACATGCACGCGAGCACGAACACAGCGCACCCGAGCCAGAACCAGCGCGCGCGTGCGCGGCGGCGGAAGATGCCGAGGAGCGCGAGCGGGATGGTGAGCAGGCCGAGATAGACGGTCGACTCGGTGTAGTTGTTCATGACGCCGAGGCGGCGATCGCCGGACCAGTCTTTATAGGTCGGGTTCCCGAGGCGGTCGTAGTCGATGAAACTGCGCCAGTGGTCGAGTGGGAAGACGACCTCGAGGCTGGTCTGCCGCCGCACCTCGAGGTAGCCGCTACGCTGTAGAAACTGCACAAACGGAACGAGTGAAGGCGTCGCAATCATGAGCGCGATCACGACGCCCGCCATGGCAGCAGCGACGGAGCGCCGGCGTCCCGCGCCGGCTGATCCGGCAGCGTCCCGCGCTACCGGCCCGGCACTCCCAAGTGGCGGCGCGGGACGCCGCCACATCAGCCGGCGCGGGACGCCGGCGCTCCAGAGCGCATACGCAACCGCCAGCCACGCCCCATACGCCATCGCCGCCGGAAACCCCGCCAACGCATATGCCAAAGCCAGCAACGCCACTCCCGCAATCGACACGCGCTTCCCA
>Ga0196978_1001230_pt1 | contig 11653 bp, 6 predicted proteins | sample S3v_2013CmetaG_FD_155491 | JGI IMG/M metagenome (GOLD analysis project Ga0196978, IMG submission 155491) | Soil microbial communities from Anza Borrego desert, Southern California, United States - S3+v_20-13C | ecosystem: Environmental > Terrestrial > Soil > Desert | place: USA: California... | reverse complement strand
GTTCGTGCTGAGCGGGCTGTGGCACGGCGCGCGCTGGACCTTCGTGATCTGGGGCGCGCTGCACGGGATCGTGTACATGATCGAAACGCTGCTGCATGAAAGAAGAAAAAAACGCGGCGGAAATTTTCAGCCCGCGTTTTTCCTGCGCTTCGGCGGCTGGCTGTACTTGCTGAGCTTCCACGTGATCACGCTCATCGCCTTCCGCGCTTTCTCCGTGCAGGATCTCGGCACGTTCTACGAAAAAATATTTTCCTTCGACTGGAAGGTGAATGCTTCATTGATCGAGCTGCGCGGGCTGAACGACCTCTTCCCGCTGCTGCTCGCGCTCGCGCTGATCGTTTTCCTTTTCCTGAAAGAGCTGAACGAAGAATTCGCCCTCGCGCAGCGCCTCCCGCGTTACGAAAGCGTGCTGCGCCCCGTGTTCTACGTGCTGCTGTTCACCGCGCTGTTCCTGGTGGGACAGTTCAATGCGAATGAGTTCATCTATTTTCATTTTTAGTCATGAAAAAAAAAAGGGCGACGCTTCGCGCAATACAACAACGCTTCGCTGCAAAAACAAAAAAAGTTTGCCGTTTGCTTTTTGCAAGCGAAGCGCTGCCCTTTGCTTTTTAACCAACGGTCATGAAACGTTCGCTCCTCTTCGTTCTCCTCGCCATCGCGCTCACCTACGCCGTGCGCGAGCTCGAGTATGCGGGCGTGCGGCGCAACAAGCAGGGCGAGTTCGCCAAGCTGCGCGAATGTTTCCTCGAGAAGAATGATTATGACATGCTTTACCTCGGCTCCTCCCGCGCCGAGTCGCAGTTCCACCCGGGGCTTATCGATTCGCTCACCGGCTTGCGCAGCTACAATGCGGGGTTGCTGGGCGCGACTGCGCCGTTCATGCTCACGAGCCTGCAAGGCTACCTCGAGAACAGCGCGGCGCCGAAATACGTCGTGCTCAACATCGATTATCATTCCTTCTCCGACAACACGGACACGATCTTCCAGTTCGCGCGTTATTTTCCTTACCTCTCGAATAAAGCGCTGTACAATGGCTTGCAGGAACGTGATCCGCGCTTTTGCTGGTTCCGCGCCTTGCCCTTCTACAGCATGCCGTATTTCAATTCGCGCTACCTCAACGCTGCGATCCGCGGCTACTCGGGAACGGTGAGCAAATACGATACGCTGCATGTCCGCGGCTACTCTCCCGTGATGCCCGTCCCGCGCCCGGACATCGACACGTTCCGCCTGGAACCGCAGCGCAGCGAGCCGCCCGCCATCGTGATGCAAAGCTTCGACGGCATCGTGCGGCTTTGCAAAACGAAAAACATCCGGCTCATCTTCGTGCTCTCGCCCCTGCACCGCCGGCAGCGCGAAAGCCTGCTGAACGAGCGCGAGCTCGTCGCGATGCTGCACCGTTACGCGGAAAAGAATCAAATCCCGCTCCTCGATTACTCACAGCACCCGGTGGGATACAAAAACGAGCTCTTCGCCGACCCCGCGCACCTCAGCCGCGAAGGCAGCCTGGTGTTTTCACGCTTTTTCGCACGCGACGTGCTGCCATTCATTGAGCGCCGGCACAAGTGAAAAGCGCGAAAATCCGCTTGAAAAAAATCTTCGTATAAAATTTAAGTCGCAGCCCGGCGTTAATGCTCCGAGTTTGGCCCTTCGGGGCAAAAAAGCTAATTTTATAGGATCATATGAACAGGCTGAAAATCATTCTTTTGTCAACGCTGGCGGCAGTTTCGGCAAACACGCTCCAGGCACAGGCGCCCAAGTACAGCAATGAATTCCTCGCCATCGGCGTGGGCGCGCGCGCGCTGGGCATGTCGAACGCGTTCGTGGCCTCGGCCGACGACGTGACCTCGGGCTACTGGAACCCAGCGGGATTGCTGGGCGTGAAAAGCAACCTGCAGGTCGGGCTGATGCACGCGGAATATTTCCAGGGCATCGCGAAATACGATTACGGCGGCATCGCCGCGCCGATCGACAGCAGCAGCGTTTTCGGCTTCAACGTCATCCGTTTCGGCGTGGACGATATTCCGAACACCACGCAGCTGATCGATGCGGGCGGAAACCTGGATTACGACCGCATCACTTCGTTCTCCGCGCAGGACTGGGCCTTCATCTTCTCGTATGCGCGCAAGCTGCCCGTGCTGGGCGGGCTGGACGCGGGCGGCAGCTTCAAGATCATCCGCCGCACGGTAGGCGATTTCGGCGGCGCCTGGGGCTTCGGGCTGGACGCGGGCACGCGTTATAATCACAAAGACTGGCGCTTCGCCGCCGTGGTGCGCGACGTTACTTCCACCTTCAACGCCTGGAGCTTTACGATCGACGAAGCCACGCAGGCTGTTTTCCTGCAAACGGGAAATGAAATCCCGGAGAACGGCCTGGAGCTTACGCTGCCGCGCCTCATCCTCGGCGGCGCGCGCAAATGGGACATCGGCAAGAACAAAAAATTCAGCCTGAACGCCGAGCTCGACATGATCAACACCTTCGACGGCAAGCGCAACACGGTGCTCAAGACCGGGGTCTGGAGCATGGAGCCGGCGCTGGGACTGGAAGCGGGCTACAAGAACATCATCTACCTGCGCGGCGGTTTCGGCAACATTCAAAAATCGAGCGACATCGACGGCAGCGACATCACCACCCTGCAGCCCAACCTGGGCGTGGGTTTGCGCCTGAAGCAACTTTCCATTGATTACGCCCTGACGGATATCGGCGACGCTTCGGTAGCGCTGTATTCGAATATCTTCTCCCTGAAGATCGACATCAATAAAACGCCTAAATGAAGCGACTTTTACCCGCTTTTGCCGCTTTATTCATTTACGCTTTTTCGTTTGCCCAACCTTACGGCAACGAGTGGATCGATCATGCCGCTCAGAAATATTTAAAAATAAAAGTCACCCGCGACGGCATCCACCGCGTAGATTCCGCCACGCTTTCCAACGCGCTCGGCAGCGTCGGCGCCTCGCTCGCATCGATCAACCCGCAGAACTTCCAGGTCTTCTGGCGCGGGCAGGAGCAATACATCTACATCGAAGGCGAAAGCGACGGCGTGTTCAACGGCGGCGATTACCTCGAGTTTTTCGGACGGCGCAACAACGGCGAGCCGGATTCTTCGCTCTACGGCGGCAGCAGCAACCAGCCCAATCCCTTCGTCAGCCTCTTCAACGACACGGCGGTTTATTTTCTCACCTGGAATTCGCTGACGAACAACCGCCGCCTCGTGCAGGAGAATGACACGAATCATTCGGCGTACACGCCCGCGGATTATTTCACCGTGGAAGAGCGATGGGTGAACGTGGTGCAGTACCTGGCGGGCGAGACGGACGGGCTGGACATGACCGACCCGGATTACATTTCCACCGAAGGCTGGTTCGATGCGGCTTTCGGCTTCGGCGGCTCCCGCACCGTCGGGGTCAGCACGCGCAATGCGTATACGTCGGGGCCGACGGCGAACATCCGCATGAAGATCGCCAGCCTTTCGAACGATTTCAACATGCTGAACGAAAACACCGTTCGCATCCAATTTCTCAGCACGCAGCTCGACACGACGTACGACGGTTACCTCACCGGCCGCTATTCCTTCGACGTGCCGCCCGGCAGCCTCACGAACGGCAACACGGATTTCACCGTCAGCAGCATTAACGCCTCCGGCTCCGTCAACTCCGGCCTGACCGCGATCGCCTGGATCACGATCAACTACCCGCACACGTTCAACCTCGAAGGCCGCTACGCTTTCGCGGGGCGATTGCCCGACGCGCAATCGCAATCGAAATCGCTGCTCGACATCTCGAACATCATCACCGCCGGCTACCCGATGCGCGTGTACGACCTAAGCAACAACAAGCGCATCGATGCGTACTCGCCAACGCCCGGCGTGTACAAGGCGCTCGTTCCGAACAGCGGCGGAGAAAAAAACATTTATATCACTTCCGATTACGATCTCGTCAACGTCACTTCGCTGCAGGCGGTGAACGGCACGGGCAGCTTCGTGGATTACCTCGCGATGCCGCACGACTCCGCTTTCCTGCTCGTCACGCATCCTTCGCTGATGCCCGTTGCGAACGATTACAAAAATTACCGCGCAAGCTTCGCCGGCGGATCGCGCGACGTGGTGCTGGCGAACGTGTACGATCTCTACGACCAGTTCGGGTACGGCATCGCGAAGCACCCACTCTCCATCCGCCGCTTCGCCGATCACATTTACGACAACTCGGGCATTCCCCCGCAGCAGCTTTTTCTCCTCGGCAAATCGCTGAGCCCGGACGTCAGCAAATACAACGTCTCGAATTACAACGCGAACCTCGTTCCCACGTACGGTTACCCGCCCGCAGACAACCTGCTTACCGCGGGACTGAACGGCACGCAATGGGAATGCGCCGTGCCTACCGGGCGCCTCGCCGCGCGCGACACCGTGCAGGCGCGCTGGTACCTCGACAAAGTGATCGCGTACGAAAGCCAGCCCGCGGCGGAATGGATGAAGCACGTGCTGCACTTCGGCGGCGGAACGGATGCGAACCAGCAGCTGCAGTTCAAAACGTACCTCAACAATTACAAAACGAAGATCGAGAACGACACCTGCTTCGGCGGCATCGTGCAATCGTATTTCAAAACGAGCACTGCGCCCATCCAGATCATCCAGTCCGATTCGCTGCGCGATCGCATCGAGGACGGCGTTACGCTGATGACGTTTTTCGGCCACGCATCCGGCACCGGCTTCGATCAAAGCATCGACGATCCGTCGACGTACAACAACCTCAACCGTTATCCTTTCCTCGTCGCTAACTCCTGCTTCGCCGGCGACATCCACACGAACGGCATCAGCTCCAGCGAGCTGTTCGTGCTGCTGCAGAACAAAGGCGTGATCGGTTACCTCGCGTCGACGGGCATCGGCCTCGCCGGTTACCTGAACGAATACACGAAACGTTTTTACGATCAGCTCGCGCAGCTGAATTACGGAAAGCCCGTGGGACGGCAGATGCAGCAGGCCGTGCTCAGCTACCAGCAATTGAACTCCGGCCTTTCCGCGAAGATCACCGCGCTGCAGATGACGCTTCACGGCGACCCGGCCGTGATCATCAATTCACAGAAGCAGCCCGATTACCAGGTGACGAACAGCAGCGTGTGGTTCGATCAGAGCCAGGTGGACAGCATCACCGTTTTCGCCGAAGTGACCAATCTCGGCAAAGCCGTGCGCGACACGTTCATCGTGCAAATGATCCGCCGATTCCCGAACGGCGACACCACCGGCTACCTGCTGCAAGTGCCCGCCCCGCTCTTCCGCGACACCTTCAGCTTCCGCATTCCCGTCGACCAGCAGCAAGGCATCGGGCTCAACCGCATCAAAGTGACGGTCGATCTCTACGGGCAGATCGCGGAATTGTCGGAGATGAACAACACGACACTGCCGGAAGTCGACCTGCTCATCGAGGGCAGCAACATCGTCCCGGTTTGGCCGTACCAGTACGCCGTCATACCCTACGACACGGTGACGCTGCACGGCTCGACCGCGAACCCGTTCGAGCCCGCGCGCAATTACCGTTTCGAGATCGACACAACGGATTTGTTCAACAGTCCGTTCAAGCAAACCGGGATCGTCAACGCGCCGGGCGGCGTAGTGCGCTGGAAGCCGCCGCTGACGTTCACCGACAGCACGGTTTACTTCTGGCGCCTCAGCCCGGATTCCACTTCGCCGGCGAGCGGCTTCATCTGGCGCGAAAGCTCGTTCCAGTACATCACCGGCAAGCGCGGCTGGGGACAAGCGCATTTCTTCCAGTTCAAGAACGACGATTACCAGTTCGTCAGCTACAACCGTCCGCAGCGGCAATTCGATTTCGTGAACGACATCAAGTCGCTGGACGTGAAGAACGGCATCTATTCTTTCGGCGCGCAGTGGAATGAAGTGTGGTACAAATTGAACGGCGCTACGCAGCATATTTTTTCCTGCACGCCTGCTTTCGGAAGAGACGGCGTGAGCATCGCGGTGTTCGATCCCGTTTCCGGCGTACCCTGGAATACCACCAACCTGCAGCCGCCCGGCCTGGCGAACTGCGTGCCCGGGCAGGAACTCTACGCTTTCGATTTCTTCGACGACGACACGCTCAACCGCGGGTATATCCGTGACTTTCTCAATTCCATTCCGCCCGGCCACAAAGTGCTCGTCTACAGCCAGGACATCCACGACGCGCCGCTGTACGATGCGAACCTGATCAATGCGTTTCAGAAGATCGGCAGCGCGCAGATCGGCAGCATCGCCGACACCACGGCTTTCATCATCTTCGGCACGAAGACCGCGGCACCTTCCCCCGGCGCAGCCAATGAAGTGATCGCGCCGAACAGAACAGCGCTGATCATGCTGAGCGACACGATCGTCACGAACTGGAACACGGGCTACGTGCGCAGCGAGCTGATCGGTCCGGCCGGCGCCTGGGGCTCTTTCCATTGGCGGCAGCACCCGTTCGAGCTGCCGGATCACGACAGCGTGCGCGTGGTGATCACCGGCATCGATGCGAACGGGAACGCGACGGACCTCATCAGCTACCCGGAAGATTCCACCGACGTGCTGAACCTGGGCTTCATCAATCCGCAGCTTTATCCTTACCTGAAGCTCACCGCGCACGTTATCGACGACAGCAGCCGCACGCCCGTGCAGATGGATCGCTGGCACGTCCTCTACACGCCGATGCCCGAAGCCGCCGTGAACCCGCCGCTCGCGTACTCATTCTACAACGACACGCTGCTCGAAGGCGATCGCGCGAAGCTTTCGCTGGCCGTGCAGAACATCAGCGATTTTATTTTCAGCGACAGCCTGCGCGTGGATTACTGGCTGATCGACGCCAACCGCGTGCGCCACGATCTGCCGCACAAGCTGCACCCGCCCGGCTTCCAGCCCTGGAGCTGGTTCACCGACACGGTAAGCGTGAACACGGAAGGTTATCCCGGCCTGAACGAATTGTGGATGGAAGTGAACCGCATCGGGCAGGCGCATTCGCAGCCGGAGCAATACCATTTCAACAACATCGCGATGACGCGTTTCTTCGTCGGCACGGACAAGGTCAACCCGCTGCTCGACGTGACCTTCGACGGCATCCACATTCTGAACGGCGACATCGTTTCCGCGAAGCCGTCCATCCTCGTCACGCTGAAAGACGAGAACCAATTCCTCGCGCTGAACGACACCTCGGATTTCCGCCTCTTCCTGCGCCGTCCTTCGCAGACCACGCCGCAGCTCATTCCCTGGAGCAGCGAGACGCAATTCACGCCGGCCTCGCTGCCGAACAACAGCTGCAAAATTCTTTTCACGCCCACGCTCGCGGAAGACGGCATGCATGAATTGATCGTGCAGGCGAAAGACCGCTCGAGCAACCAGTCGGGCACGAACGACTACCGCATCGGCTTCGAGGTGATCAACAAGCCGAGCATCACGAACGTGCTCAACTACCCGAATCCTTTCTCCACTTCCACGCGATTCGTGTTCACGCTCACCGGCTCGGAGATCCCGGAAATTTTCAAGATCCAGATCATGACCGTCACCGGCAAGGTGGTGCGCGAGATCGAGCAGGACGAGATCGGGCCGCTGCACATCGGCAACAACATCACCCAGTTCGCCTGGGACGGCCGCGACCAGTTCGGCGACCAGCTCGCGAACGGGCTTTACCTCTATCGTGTTGTCAGCAGATTGAACGGCAACAGCATCGAGCACCGGGAGACTTCTGCGGATCAGTATTTCAAGGCGCAGATGGGGAAGATGTACCTGATACGGTAGTGCCGAAATACGCTTCTGCACGAATGTGCAGATCAGCTGTGCAGGTGTTCGTTTCCGCTTTTTCCAGTCAGGAATTTTTACCGGCACTTAAACCTTTGCTTTTTTTCAGCATCCAAGGCTTGAACACCAAAACCAAAACACACTATGAAACTATTTCGTCTCCTGTTCCTTTTCCTCGCCATCACCGCTATCGGCGTCTCCGCCGCTGAGGCGCAGCCGAGGCCGCGGGCCAAGAAAGCCGCTGTGCGCAAAGCGAATAAAGTGCACGCCCGCCGCGTCATCCGCCGCACGGCTTTCGTCATTCACCGCACGCACAAAGCGGTAAAAGAAAACAAAGTTTACACCGGTAACCTCGCCCGCGCCGTCGCGCACCAGCGCTACGCGCGCCGCCTCTACGCCCGCGGCATGTTCCTGCGCGCCATGCACCAGTCGCGCCTCGCCCGCCGCTTCGCCTTCGCCGCGCTCAGCGCCAACAAAGGCGCGCAAACGGCCGACATGAACTTCGACAAGGAAGACGAAGCGATCATGAACGAAAATCCCGTCGACGATAAAGAACTGCAGGCCGAGCTCGACAAAGAAATGCCCGGCTACTCGACGAAGGATGAAGATTTCATCGACAAGGAGATCGGCGATATCGATCTGGCGGAGAACGAATAAGTGAAGTAAGCGAAGTACGAATCCCTGCGAATATTTCGAATGGCAAAACCCGCACGGCGCGATTCGCATATTCGCAGGGATTCGTACTTCGCTTCAATCCCGACCACTATCTTTGTGAAATGCGGGGTAAGCTCTTCCTCTGGTCGCTGCTGAGCGGCCTGCTGCTATCTGTCTCCTGGCCGCCGTACGGCTTCGCCCCGATCCTTTTCGTGGCCTTCCTGCCGCTGCTGATCGTGCAGCACACGGTGCAAACGGACAACCGCCTGCGCGCGCATCATCTTTTTCTTTACGCGTATCTCACTTTCCTCGTCTGGAACGCGCTCACCACCTGGTGGGTCTGGAACGCCTCGCCGGTGGCGCTGCTCGCGTTCACGGCGAACTCGCTGCTGATGACGCTCGTGTTCCTGGTCTACCACAAAGTGCGCCTGCACCTGCCGCAGCGTTACAGCGCGTTCACGCTGCCGGTGATCTGGATCACGTTCGAATACCTGCATCTCCAATGGGATCTCACCTGGCCCTGGCTCACGCTGGGCAATGCGTTCTCGGAGCTGGGGCAATTGGTGCAGTGGTACGAATACACCGGCGTGTTCGGCGGCAGCTTCTGGGTGCTGCTGGCGAACGTGCTCATCTTCGAGCTCTTCGTTTATCGTCACACGTTCCTTCGCCCGCTGAAAAAAAAGCTGGCGTACTGGAGCGCGCTGGGCGTGCTGCTGATCGTGCCCGCCATTCTCTCGCTGATCCGCTACATGAGCCTGCGCGAACCGGGCGCAACCACTTCCATCGACGTGGTCGTCGTGCAGCCGAACATCGATCCGTACGGGGAAAAATTCGACAAGAACGATCGCTTCGCTTACCGGAAGCAGTTGTACAAAATGCTGAAGCTCGCCGCGCAGAAAACGGATACGGCCGTGGATTACCTCGTGCTGCCGGAAACCGCGCTGGTGGAAGACCTCTGGGAGAATTACATCGGCAACACCTGGAGCATCGTGCGCCTCGACAGCTTCCGCCGCGCCTTCCCGAAGCTGAAGATCGTCACCGGCGCTTCCACGTATTACAAATACGAAAGCTGGGAAACGCCGCCGCACACCGCGCGCAAGTTCGCCGACGCGGGCGAGTATTACGATTCGTACAACACCGCGCTGCAGATCGATGCGGATTCTTCGCGCATCCAGCTCTATCATAAATCGAAGCTGGTGCCCGGCGTGGAGAACATGCCTTTCGCCTGGCTCTCGAGCCTGTCGATCGACCTGGGCGGAACCACGGGCATTCTCGGCACGCAGGAAGAGCGCACCGCGTTAGCTTCACCCGACGGGAAAATAAAAGTAGCGCCGGTCATCTGCTACGAATCCATCTTCGGCGAATACGTGGGCGGTTACCTGGAGAACGGCGCGGAATATATTTTCATCATCACCAACGACGGCTGGTGGGGCAACACGCCCGGCTACAAGCAGCACCTGCACTACGGCCGCCTGCGCGCCATCGAAACGCGCAAAGGCATCGCGCGCGCCGCCAATACCGGCATCTCCTGCTTCATCGACGTGCGCGGCGATATTCACCAGGCAACGGATTGGTGGAAGCCCGACGTGATCCGCGCCCGCGTGGAATCCGTTCCCGGCAGAACATTCTACTCGCGGCACGGCGATTACGTGGCCCGCATCTCCATGGGCCTCAGCTTTCTCGCCATCGGCCTGGCCCTGGTGCGGCACCTGCGCACGCGATTCAAAAAATCGTAATTTCGTTCGCCTTTTCAGCAGTGAACAATTCTTCATTTCCTGCTGTTCATTAAACGCCAATACATCGTCATGGAAAAATTCGACGTCACCGTCATCGGCTCGGGCCCCGGGGGCTACATCGCGGCCATCCGCTGCGCGCAGCTGGGCATGAAGACCGCCATCATCGAACGCTACCCCGCGCTCGGCGGCACCTGCCTCAACGTGGGCTGCATCCCCTCGAAAGCGCTGCTCGACTCCAGCGAGCATTTTCATAATGCCGTGCACAATTTCAAAGAGCACGGCATCGACATCAAGGACGCGAAGCCGAACATCACGCAGATGATCAGGCGCAAGAATGACGTGGTGAAGCAGACCACGCAGGGCATCGCCTTCCTGATGAAAAAGCACAAGATCACCGTGTACACCGGGCACGGCTCGTTCAAGGATAAAAACACGATCAGCATCGCCGGCGCGGATGGAAAAACGACGGAGATCGAAACGGCGAAAACGATCATCGCCACCGGCTCGAAACCTTCCAGCCTGCCCGGCATCACGATCGACAAGAAACGCATCATCACTTCCACCGAAGCGCTCGAGCTTTCAGAGATCCCGAAGCACATGATCATCATCGGCGGCGGCGTGATCGGGCTGGAGCTGGGCTCGGTATACGCGCGCCTCGGCGCGAAGATCAGCGTGGTGGAATTCACCGACCGCATCATCGGCGGCATGGACGGCACGATGAGCAGCGAGCTGACGAAAGTGCTGAAGAAGCTGGGCTTCGAATTTTTCCTGAAACATAAAGTCACCGGCGTTGCGTCGAAAGGAAAGGACGTGACCGTCACCGCGGAGAACGAAAAAGGCGAAAGCGTTTCTTTCAAAGGCGATTACTGCCTCGTGGCCGTAGGCCGCCGCCCGTACACCGACAACCTCGGCCTGGAAAATGCCGGCGTGAAAATGGACGAGCGCGGGCGCATCGCGGTGAACGATCACCTCGAGACGAGCGTGCCCGGCATCTACGCCATCGGCGACGTGGTGCGCGGCGCGATGCTCGCTCACAAAGCCGAAGAAGAAGGCGTGTACGTGGCCGAGCGGATGGCGGGACAAAAACCGCACGTGAATTACCTGCTCATCCCCGGCGTGGTGTACACCTGGCCGGAAGTAGCGAGCGTGGGCCACACCGAAGAGCAATTGAAAAAAGACGGGCGCAAGTACAAGACCGGCGCCTTTCCTTTCAAAGCCAGCGGCCGCGCGCGCGCCAGCATGGATATCGACGGGCTGATCAAGGTGATCGCCGATGCGGAGACGGATGAAATTCTCGGCGTGCACATGATCGGCCCGCGCGCAGCGGACATGATCGGCGAAGCCGTCGTCGCGATGGAATTCCGCGCCAGCGCCGAAGACATCGGCCGCATCAGCCACGCGCACCCCACCTTCAGCGAAGCCATGAAAGAAGCCTGCCTCGACGCAACAGGCAAACGCGCTCTTAATATGTAGCACTTAGAACTTAGCGCTTAGAACTTAGCACTTAGCTTTT
>Ga0196978_1001229_pt1 | contig 11659 bp, 15 predicted proteins | sample S3v_2013CmetaG_FD_155491 | JGI IMG/M metagenome (GOLD analysis project Ga0196978, IMG submission 155491) | Soil microbial communities from Anza Borrego desert, Southern California, United States - S3+v_20-13C | ecosystem: Environmental > Terrestrial > Soil > Desert | place: USA: California... | reverse complement strand
GAGCTTCAACTGGATCGAGGTCCACCGGAACAACGAGATCGACCTTCAGGTGATCGCCTGGGACGGCAGCGGGTTCAGAGGCGGCAGCCACGCCCGCTACACGTTCGACGGCGAGAACTGGAATTCCCGGCCGACGGTCGGCGGCTAGCCGAGCACCTCATATTCGCCCATTCGGTGCTCGCAGCGGGTCCATGATTCGGTGAGGCTGTCGAGCGCCTCGTAATCGGCGCCGTGCTCGGCGAGGAAAGCGTCGAAATCGGCTTTCGCCCGCCAGATGTCGAGGGTGAGGTAGGAGCCGTCGTCGGCGCGCATCAGCTCGGTGCCGCGAAAGCCGCCGCTGCGAGCGAACAGGCGCGCCCACTCGCCGGTCGGCCCATAGGTCGCCTCGAAGGCGGCGCGGTGCTCGTCGCGCACTTCGTAGCGCCAGATCAAAGCGATCATAGGCCCGGTCCCCTTCTACAGGAGGCCGGTTAAGCCGGACGGGGAGCGCTCGCCAAGGGCTCTGGGCGACGGGAGTCCGGGCTGTGCCGGAATGGCACTCGGGCGGTCAGTCCCTTTCGATGCACAGGGCGATGCCCATGCCGCCGCCGATGCAGAGGGTTGCAAGCCCCTTCTTGGAGTCCCGCCGGCCCATTTCGTAGAGCAGGGTCGTCAGCACTCGGGCGCCGCTGGCGCCGATCGGGTGGCCGATGGCGATGGCGCCGCCATTGACGTTGACCTTGTCAGCGTCCCAGCCCAGCTCCTTGCCCACCGCGAGGGCCTGGGCGGCAAAGGCTTCGTTGGCCTCGATCAGGTCGAGATCCGCGATCGTCCAGCCCGCTTTCTCGAGCGCGCGTCGGGAGGCGGGAACGGGCCCGATCCCCATGATCGAGGGATCGACTCCCGCCGAGGCCCAGCTGGCGACCCGGCCGAGGATGGCCGCGCCGCGGCGCTCGGCCTCGTCGCGGCTCATCAGCACCAGGGCGGCGGCGCCGTCATTGAGTCCCGACGCGTTGCCGGCGGTGACGGTGCCGTCCTTCCTGAAAGCGGGTCGAAGGCCGGCGAGGGCGGACTGCTCGACGCCGTCGCGAATATATTCGTCGGCGTCGATCAGGGTCTCGCCCTTGCGAGTCTTGACGGCGACCCCGGCGATCTCGTCGCGGAACCGGCCCTCGGCGCGGGCCCGGCTCGCCTTGTTCTGCGAGGCGGTGGCGAAAGCGTCCTGGTCGTCGCGGGTGACCTGATACTGCTCGGCCAGATTTTCGGCGGTGATGCCCATATGGTAGCCGTTGAAGACGTCCGTGAGCCCGTCCTTGATCATCGTGTCGATCAGCTCGAGACCGCCCATCTTGGTGCCGGCGCGGATATTCTGGGCGTGAGTCGAAAGGCTCATATTCTCCTGGCCGCCGGCGACGACGATCGCGGCATCGCCGGTCTGGATCGCCTGGCTGGCGAGGGCGACGGCGCGAAGCCCCGAGCCGCACACCTGGTTGACTCCCCAGGCCGGGATCTCCTTGGGAACGCCGGCCGCCATCGATGCCTGGCGGGCGGGATTCTGGCCCTGGGCGGCGGTCAGCACCTGGCCGAGGATGACCTCCGAGACGTCCTCCGCGGCGACTCCGGACTGCTGCAGCGCGGCCTCGATCGCGACTCGCCCGAGCTCGTGGGCGGGCGTCGTCGCGAAAGCGCCGAGAAAGGCGCCGACGGGCGTGCGCTTGGCGGCGGTGATGACGACGTCGGTCATGGCTGCAACTCTCCTTAGGCGTCCTTCGATACGCCGTTTCGCCAAGCTCAACGGCTACTCAGGATGAGCGGATTTCAAAACGGTTCCTCGCCGCTCGTCCTGAGTAGAGGCTGAGCGAAGACGAAGCCTCGTATCGAAGGGCCCCTAGCACTTTGCTGCAGTGCGGGAAAGCCACGCCGCCAGCGGCTCCCACAAGGCTTGCCGGGCGTTCGAGCCGACGACCATCCCGACATGACCCTGGGAGAGGTCGAGGCGCTCGCCGGCCCGAATCGCGGTCGCGCGGGGAACGATCCGGTCGCTGGTCGAGACGATGTTGAAGAGCGGGAGCTCGAGGCTGGCGGGATCGATCGTCCGCCCGGCGACGCTCCAGCGGCCGGCGCCGCTGTGATCGTCGGCGAAGAGGTCCTCGAACAGCTCGCGCGCGGCGGCGCCGCCGATCGGGGGGCCGTCATTGGCCCAATCCTCGAGCGTCACGAAAGTCCGCGCCGCCTCGTCCTCCATCGCCGCGAAAGCCTCGAACTTGGCGACGGTGCGCGCCGGATCGAGGCTCCAGAAGGCGCTCTGCAGAGCCTCCATCGGAAGCACGCCCAGCGCCGCGACGGCGGCCTTCGAATCGGCCCAAAGCCGGGCGAGGTCGGCGCGCGCATGGTCCGGGAAGCCCGAGAAATGCCAGGGGGTTGCGATGGCGGCCAGGCTTCGCGCCGGCGCCAGCTGGGCGGCCGCGGCGGCCATCGTCCCGCCCAGGCAATAGCCGACCAGATGCGGCGGCTCGCTCAGGCTCGCGATCAGCGGCATCAGGATCCGCTCGACATGGCCGCCGACCGAGAGCGACTTGCGGCGCTCGTCGGGCCAGCCCCAGTCGAGCAGGAGCACGCGGTGGCCGCGCCCGGCCAGCCAGCGCAGCAGCGAGCGCTGCTCGCTGAGGTCGAGGATGGTCGGGGGATTGATCAGCGAGGGCACGAACAGGACCGGCGTTCCGCTGCCGCCATAGTCGCGAAGCGCCGCGCCGTCGGCCGCGGCGAGCGCCGGCATGGCCGGCGGCGGCTGCGGCCGTTCGGCTTCCTGGTAGCGGCGAAGGCCGGCGAGGACGCGCTGCATCCGGGCCGGGTCGCCCGCGGTTTCGGAGCGCACCATCGCCAGGAACAGGGGCAGCGGGCGCGGCCTGTGTTGCGGTGCCGCAATCTTTGGTGTTAGGCTGCTTCCCCCTTCGCTCGAGGAGTCCCGCATGGCGGCGTCCCGGTCCGACGATGATGTGGTCATCATCAAGAAATATGCGAACCGGCGCCTCTACGATACCGAAAGCTCGGCCTACATCACCCTCGAGCGGCTCGCCCAGATGGTCCGCCAGAAACGGCAGTTCAAGGTCGTCGACGCCAAGACCGGCGAAGACATCACCCGCTCGGTGCTCGCCCAGATCATCATGGACGAGGAAGCGCGCGGCACCAACATGCTGCCGGTCAATTTCCTGAGGCAGCTCATCTCGCTCTACGGCGATTCGATGCAGTCGGTGGTGCCCCATTATCTCGAGGCCTCGCTCGAGCAGCTGCAGCGCAACCAGAGCCAGCTTCGCGACGTGATGACCGGCGCGCTCGCCACCAACCCCTTCGCCGAGATCGCGCGCCGCAACATGGAGCTGTTCACCGCCGCCGCCTCCGGTCGAACCGCCGCCGCCGCGGAATCGGCCAGGCCGGCCGAGGCCGACACCCGCGCCGAGCTCGACGATCTCAAGGCGCAGCTGGCCGACCTGCAGAAGAAGCTCGACAAGCTGAGCGGCTAGCCCCTCCGGTCGCCGCGGCGGCGCTCTTGCTTCAGCGCGGCTTGACGAAGCGCAAGGTCATCCGGTCGCTCTCGCCGATCGCCAGGTAGCGTTCGCGGTCGACCTCGCCGAGTCGAAGCGCCGGCGGCAGAGTCCACACGCCCTGCGGCCAATCGGCGGTGTCGAGCGGGTTGGCGTTGAGCTCGGATTCGGCGACGAGCCGGAAGCCGGCCGCTTCGGCGAGGCGGCGAACGGTCGACACCTTGATGTAGCCGCTGGTCCGCTCGCGCTCGTCCCCGGCGCCTTCGGGAAGGCGATGGTCGACGATTCCGAGCGTTCCGCCGGGACGAAGCATCCGGAACATCTGGCGGAATGCCTCCTCGCTATAGTCGACGCCGTCGCGCTGATAGCCCATCCGCCAGTTGTGGACGTTGCGGAAGGTGAGGACGACGTCGGCGCTGCCGTCGGGGACCGCGGTCTCGGCGGGCTCGAAAGCGGGGAAGGCGGCGAGCCGGATGCCGCCGTACAGCGTCGGGTTCGCCGCCATCAGCCGGCGGGCGCCGTTGAGGCCGGCATTACCCATTCCGGCGGCATAATAGGTGCCGCCGCCCTGAAGCACGTAGGGAGCGAGGATCTCGGTGTACCAGCCGCCGCCGGGCCAGATCTCGACCACGGTGTCGCCCGGGCGGACGCCGAAGAAGGCGAGCGTCTCGAACGGGTGGCGGTAGCGGTCGCGGGCGACGTTCGCCGCGGTCCGCGAAGGCGCGGCGATGGCGGCGCGAAGGGCCTCGCGATCGGCCTCGCCGAGCTCGGCCGACGCCTGCGGCGGCGAGTCGCTGCTGATCGATTCGAGCGGCGGACAGGCGGTGGCGAGCAGCGCCGGAACCAAGGCGGCCAGGATCAGCGCTCGGCGGCGCGCCGGACTCGGCATGACGGGCTGGCGCATCTTCTCTCTCCTCCTACATGGGTGGCACCGCCATGGGGGACGAAGGATGACGACGCAAGCATGGCTGTGGACGGCGGGGGCCGCGGCGCTCGCGCTGGCCCTGCTCGCCGGCCTCGCCGAGGCGCGGCGGACTCGCCGGGCGCGGCTCGACGCGGCCGGCTGGGTGCCGTGGCGCGGCCTCCAGGTCGCCGCCTTCTTCGTCCTGCTCTTGGTCGCCGTCCTCGCCCTCGCCGGTTGAGCGGGAAGGGAGGGGAGGGTGCGGCAGGCCCCGGGCGTTCAGGTTGGAGCCCGTGAAGCTGAATAAGGTTGCGAAAGTTGCGCGCGATCGGCCCTCAACCGGCCCGAAGCGCTCGAAAATGGCGGAAAACCGCCATTCCCGTCCCGGCGGAAGTTGCCGAAAGTGCGACTTTTCGACACCGCCGGGCGGGGCTCCCGCTTCCCCGCGGCGACGTCCGCAGGCAAGCGCGGGCGAGCGGCGGCGCCCCGGCCGCGGGACCAGTCTGTCCACGCTTTTGGCGCGGTCGGCGCGGCGCCCCGCCGCGGACGCCGGCCGCTAGCTCTTCTTGCGGTCGCCGCGATCGCCCTGGCCGGGCTTGCTCTCGGTCTTGGCGTGCTGGCGGCGGTCGGCGGCGAGGCTCTTGCCGACGTCGACCACGTCCTTGAACTGCCCCTTCTCGTCGCGGCGCACGAAGCGCTTGTCGTTGCCCGTATCGATCAGCTCACGCTTGCTGCCGGCCATGGCCGTGCCTCCTCGTTGATTGCATCGGCCGTACAACCGGCGGGATTCGGGGAGGTTCCTAATGTCTCGCGGCGGCTCCGCTCCGCCCTAGCGACGCGGAGGCACTCGCTTCACCCAGGCAAGGACGAGCCGCTCGAAGTCGGCATAAGCGACATTGTGCGGGTCAAGGCCCTCATCAGCTAGGATGGAAGGCAGCGCGGCCATGAAAGAATCGTAGCGTTCCAAGATCGCCGCCGTCGAGGGTATCGAGCGCCGGCGAGACACGGTGACCAGCCAGTCTCGCACCCGGCCGACCATCCTGCGCGGGTCGCCCCCGTGGTCCGTGATATCCATGCCGGCCAGATCGGAAATGAACTTCTGGAAGCGGTAAGGCGTGATATCCAGCACCAAGGACCGCTTCTGGCGATTATCTTCGTCTCCAAATCGCTTGGCACCCAGGAAGATGCCCAGTTCGAGCGGCATGTTGAAGCGCGGGAGCCCATGTTCGGGATCCAGCTCCGTGCGCGAGAGATCGTGGATGCTGAAGCGGCTCTGGTCGATGATCCTGTACAGCTTTTCGATGCGCGTCTCGGTCGCGTCGCTCATTTCCCGCGCGCATCGAGCGTTGAATCCGCAGGCGATAACCGCGAAGACGAGCGCGTGAAATCCGGGCGCGAATTCTTCGTCAAAGGCGCAGTTGATGAAGACGTTCCGGGCAGTGGCCACTGCCACCCCGGGCTAACCCGCCTTCTTCGACAGATATCTTCCGACCGCTCGATCGGCTTCTCGGCTGCTGAGGTTCGCCCGCTTGGACATGGGCTTTTGCGACAAGGCGGAGGCCGCCGCGGACTTGGAGTCTCTGCCGGTGCGGCCATCGCGCAGGGTTTTGGAAGCAGCCTTTCCGGCCCTTTCGCCGGTACCTTTGTCCTTGGCCATAGCCGATCCGATTCTCCTCGAGCGGACGTCAATATAGGTTACCCGCGTCCCGCCCGCCAGAGATCTGCGCCGGCCCTAGGACTTCTTCTTGCTGCTCTTGCCTTCCTTCTGGCTGAGCGCCGAGCCGGCCGCGGTCTTGGAATCCTTCGCGGTCCGGCCGTCGCGCAGCGTCTTCGATGCTGACTTGGCCGCCTTGCCGCTCGTTTCCTTGCTCATTCTACCCTCCGCTCTGGAAAGATCGTGACAGGGCGGATACGTTTAACGCCCTCGAATGTTCCTCTTACGTTCAATTCCTGGAGGAGGGCGCGTGACCAACAAGCTGTTCTATGGGGACAATGAAAGGAGGCGACCCGCGATGGGGCGCCGGCCATCGACCTGATCGATGGCACCGCGCTTTGTGCGCTGCTCAGACCCTGGAGCCCGCCTTTTTCGAAGACATCTGAGCGAGAGGAAGATGAATCCCGATCAGGTCCGGGGTGATGGCCACGGCTGCTCCCCGAGAGCTTCGATAGCCGACCGCTCTTACCTCGGCTGAACCGGGGCCCTGCCGTCATTCTGGCCCTGGGTGACCTGGGCGCCGAGCGGGAGGCGGTTGGTCTTTTCGTCTTCCGCTCGCCACGCCTCGGCGGTGCGGCAGCGGCGGGGGGTGCGGATTCGGCTGCTCACCGTCTTGGTCGCGCCTCGGCAGAGCTGGCGCCCGGGCGCCGGGTCAGGCGGCGGATCGGCGGCGAGCGCGGCGGTGAGCGCGAGCGGGACGGCGACGGCGGCGGCGATCAGGGTGCGGGTGCGGGGCATTTTTCTCTCCGGTCGAGCCCGGAAGCGAGGGTGAACGTTCGGGTTCGGTGGAGTCAAGAGAGAGGTGGGAACGAAGGCGGATCCCGAATCGGGTCCGGGATGACGGGAAGCGGCACGAACTGAATTCGTGCCGCCGTCGGTCCTGCCGATGTCGCGGCGTCGCCGCTTCCTCGCAGGCCGGCCGCTCTTTCGCGTCTCTCGCGTAGCGCGACGATTGCTTGCGCAATCGCTGCGCTACGCTCGGCGCTTCAGAGGGTGGGCGGCACGAACTGAATTCGTGCCGCCGTCGGTCCTGCCGATGTCGCGGCGTGGCCGCTCCTTCGCAGGCCGGCCGCTCTTTCGCGTCTCTCGCTCGACGCGCGGATTGCTGCGCAATCCCTGCGTTGCGCTCGGCGCTTCAGAGGCACGCCTCCAAATAGGGCTGGTCGAACCCGAACATCTTGGCTTTCTCGAGCGTGTAGGGGCGAAGGCCCATGCAGCGATATTCGCCGATGATCTTTCCGTCGGGGGTCTCGTCCATATATTCGAACTTGAACAATTCCTGGGTGACGATGACGTCGCCCTCCATGCCGATCACCTCGGTGATGTTGGTGCAGCGCCTCGTGCCGTCGCGGAGGCGCTTGACCTGGACGATGAGGTCGACCGAGTCGGCGATCTGGCGGCTGATCGCCTCCTTGGGCACCTTGATGTCCGACATCATCACCATGTTCTCCATGCGCGCCAGGCATTCGCGCGGCGAGTTGGAGTGGAGCGTCGCCATCGAGCCGTCATGGCCGGTATTCATCGCGGCGAGCAGATCGAAGCATTCGCTGCCCCTGATCTCGCCGAGGATGATCCGGTCGGGCCGCATGCGAAGGGCGTTGATGACGAGGTCGCGGATCGAGATCGCGCCCTGGCCCTCGAGGTTGGGGGGCCGGGTCTCGAGCGGCAGCCAGTGCGGCTGCTGGAGGCGAAGCTCGGCGGCGTCCTCGATCGTGATCACGCGCTCGCCGGGGTCGATCAGCTTGGACAAGGCGTTGAGCATGGTCGTCTTGCCCGAGCCGGTGCCGCCCGAGATGATCACGTTCATCCGGCTCGCGCCGGCGATCTTGAGCACCGTCGCCATCTTGTCGGAGAGCGAGCCCCAGGTCTTCATCATGTCGACCGTGATCGGCTTTTCGGAGAATTTGCGGATCGAGATGGCGGTGCCGCGAAGCGACAGCGGCGGGATGATGACGTTGACGCGGCTGCCGTCCTGGAGGCGGGCGTCGGCGAGCGGCGTGGTCTGGTCGACGCGGCGGCCGACCTTGTTGACGATGCGCTGGGCGATCTGGAGCAGATGCTCCTCGTCGCGGAACTGGATCTGGGCAAGCGTCAGCTTGCCCTTCTTCTCGATATAGGTCTGGTTGGGCCCGTTGACCATGATGTCGGAGACTTCGGGGTCGGACAGCAGCTCCTCGAGCGGGCCGAGTCCGAGCAGCTCGTCGACGAGCACCTTCTCGAGCGCGAACTGCTCGCGGCGGTTGAGGTTGATCTTGAGCTCGGCGAGCACCTCGCCGATGATCGGGCGGAACTCCTCGGCGAGCTCGTCCTTGGAGAGGGTCGCTGCAGCCTCGGGGTCGACGCGCTCGAGCAGGCGGGGGAGGACCTGCTCCTTGATGCGGTGGATCGAGGCTTCGAAGCCCTCGGCGCGGCTGTTGCCCTGCTCGCCGGACTGCGCCTGGCGGTCGGCGAGGCGCGCCATGGCGTCGCCGCGCTCCAGCGCCGGGAGCACCGAATCCTCGTCGGGAAGCGCGACCTCGATCGGCGGGAACTGGCTGCCGCCGTCGGCCGGTCCGATCAGCGCCGAACCCTTCATCGGCTTGGCCGAGCCGAAGGCGGGACGTCCGCCGCCCGATCCGTTGCCCACGCCGCTGCGTCGTCCGAAAGCGCTCATAAGCTTGTCCGCATACCTTGCCTTGGCGCCGGCGGTCTGCCGGTCGGGTGGTGAATAGGGGGGAAACTTTGACAATTGCCTAATCGGGCGCCTTCGATAGGCGGCTTCGGCAGGCTCGCTTGCGGTCGGGACGATCGGGCCGTCGATGGAAGGAGCGACCGTGACGGCCCAGCGCACCCGCGCCGCCTTGTTGATCGCGCTGGCGGGCTTCGTCTCGCTGTCGTTCGGCGACGCGATCGTCAAGTCGATGGCGGGGCAGTGGCCCGGGACGGCGGTGTCGGCGCTTCGCTACAGCTTCGGCGCCCTCGGACTCGCCGCGCTGGTCGCGTTCCGCCACGGACGGGCGGGCTTCGTGATGCCTCGCCCGTGGCTCCAATTCGGTCGCGGCGCGGCGGTGAGCGTGGCGACGATCTGCTTCTTCATGGGCGTGATGGCGATGCCGCTCGCCGATGCCACCGCGATCCAGTTCACCAGCCCGATCCTGACCGCCCTTCTGGCGCCCCTGGTGCTCAGGGAGCGGACCGGGCCGGCCGTGTGGCTGGCGACCCTGCTCGCCTTCGGCGGCGTTCTGGTCGTGCTCCGCCCGAACCTGCTCGCTCTCGGCGCCGTCGCGCTCTACCCGCTCGGGGCGGCTTTCGGGATGAGCTGGCTGATGATGTTCAACCGCAAGGCGGCGGGGGACGCTCCGGTGATGGTGATGCAGTTCCTTCTCGCCGCGGTGGCGGCGCCCCTCCTCGTCGCCGCCGCGGGGCTGCTCGACCTGGTCGGCGGAAGCCCTTTCGAGATCGGCCGGCCGAGCGCGGCGGTGGTGCTCAAATGCCTGGCGGTGGCCGGCTTCGCGACGCTCGGGCACACGCTCATCTACGCCGCGGTGGTGCGCGCCTCGGCGCCTTTGGTCGCTCCCATGACCTACGTCCAGCTGCTCGTCGCGGCGGGCCTTGGCTGGGCCTGGTTCGGCGAATCGCCCGACGCCGCGACCTTCGGCGGCGCCGCCCTGATCATCGCCGGCGGGCTGATGCTCTGGCGCTCGCAAGGGGCGCCGGCGGCGGCGGGGCCGGACTAGCGCGGCGCATGGAGCTTGCGCTTGGAGCGATGGTGCGCGGGCGGCGTGTCGCCGGTTCCGCCGCGCCCGTGAACATAGGTGCGCTGCCAACCCGCCTCGGCGGCGGCGGGATCGCCGCGCTTCAGCCTGTCGTTGAACTCGGCGCGGCTGTCGTGCCATGCCCGATAGGCGCGGTGGAGGTGGGGGTCCTCCTCAAGCTCGGCGATCCGAGGCCGGATCGCGTCGATGGCCGCATGCGGGGCGGGCGTGACGAAGCAAAAGGGTTCGCCTTTCTCGAAGCGGACCGGCTCGTTCGAGCGGGTGAAGCGCCAGTTCATCGTGAAGGGGAAAGGCAGCCAATCGGTCTCGACCAGTCCGTCGAGCGCGACGATCCCCTCCTTCGCCTGGTTCGGCGCTCCGCGCACCCAGAGGCCCCAGCCCGGCGAAGTGCGGAACAGCCAGCCGGTGTGGAAGGTGAGGATGCCGTGGCCGAAATGGGAAGCGAGCAGCCGCGCGGTCGCCGCGGCGCCGGCTTTGGTCCGAACCTCGATCGAATCGATGCCCTCGCCGCCGAACCAGACCGCTTCGAAGGAGAAGGGAGTCAGAATCTCCCATCCGCTTGCATTGGCGATCGAGAGCGGAATGCACCGATAGGCATAACGTCCGGCGGTCTCGTCCATCCACGCGCGGCCGGCGCGGCCAGGGACGATCGGCGGAGGATCGGAGTCCGCCTTGTAGCAGACGAGCTCGCCCGGGGCGCCGGCATCGGCCGGCTCGACGGGCGCCGCCGATGGCCGCCCGCCTGTCGAGGCCGGCGAGCGGGTCAGAGGCCGAGCCTCAGCGCGACGCCCGCGTGGATGCCCTCGCCGACACCGTCCTCGCCGGAATCGCCGGCGGCGAAGATCTCGATCCTGGCGGAGCCGCCGATCCGGTAGCCCAGGCGGGCGCCGAACTCGACCCATGAGCTGTCGCCGGCGACTGAGTCGAGGCTTCCGAAGCCGGGAACGGCGGCAAGAACGCGGCCGCGCTCGTCGACCTGATGACCCCAGACGGCGCCGGCATGAAGGGTGGCGTCGAGGCGAGCGCCGAGGGCGAGGCTGTATTGGCCTCGCAACCGCAACACCGTCATTCGCTCCGCGCGCGCGGCGACCGTGGCCTCGAAGGGATTGGCGGCGGAGAAAGGCTCGGCATAAGCCTCGAGGTCGAGGCGGGAGCGCCCGATTTCGCCTGACAGGGCGAGCTCGCCCTCCGGCCCCGTCGCGACCGCGGCGCCCAGCCGCACATAATAATAGCTGATGTCGGCCTCGGTCTCGCCGACTCCGGTCGCCGTCCCGCTGCCGTTGGCGTAGCTGCGCGACAGCGTCAGCTCGGCGTTGGGCGTCGTCCAGCCGCCGATCTCCCCGAACGGCCGGACCAATGCGCCGCGGGCGTGGACGTAGCGCAGCGCGGCAGCGAAGGTGATCGAGTCGCGAAGCTCGGCGCGTCCGTCCCCGTCCTCGTTGAGCGCGATCCCTCCCAGCAGCGACAGGTTGCCGAAGGTCGCTCGGCCGAAGCCGCCGGCGCCGGTCGTGCCGGCTGTCCCGTAGAGGCCGGCATAGCTTTCCTCCTCGATCCGGCGGCCCTCGGCAAGCAGCGGCGCGGCGAGCCGCAGCTGACGCGCGAAGATGCGGCTGCCGTCCGAAGCCAGCCGATCGAGGGATTCCTGCACCGAAGCGCGCGTCGTCACGCCGGCCACTGGCGGCGGTGGAGGCGGCGGAGGCGGTGGCGGCGGAGGCGGCGGCGGAGGCGGCGGAGGCGGCGGAGGAGGCGGAGGCGGCGGCGGCGGAGG
>Ga0196978_1001228_pt1 | contig 11665 bp, 7 predicted proteins | sample S3v_2013CmetaG_FD_155491 | JGI IMG/M metagenome (GOLD analysis project Ga0196978, IMG submission 155491) | Soil microbial communities from Anza Borrego desert, Southern California, United States - S3+v_20-13C | ecosystem: Environmental > Terrestrial > Soil > Desert | place: USA: California... | reverse complement strand
CGTTCGCGATCATCGTCCGTCGCGCCGACGCGGAACAGCACGGCCTGCGCCGCATCTCTGATCTCGCGAAAGTCGCCGATCGTTTCCGTCCCGGCTTCGGCTACGAGTTCGTCGAACGTCCCGATGGCTGGAGCGGGCTGCAAAAGCATTACGGTCTGCAGTTCGCGCAAACGCCGAAGACGATGGACCTCGGCCTCACATATCGCGCGCTGGCCGCGAACAGCATCGACGTGATCGCGGGTAATTCGACGGACGGTCTCATCGATGCGCTCGGGCTGGTCGTACTCGAGGACGATCGCCGTTTCTTTCCGCCATACGACACCGCCATCGTCTCCCGCGACGACCTCGGCGAGAAGTGCGCTGCCGCTCCCAACGCGCTGGGATCGCTCGAGAATGCATTCGACGAGGCCGCCATGCGCCGCCTCAATTACGCGGTCGACGGCGCGAAACGATCGCCGTCCGACGTGGCGCGCGAAGCGCTTGCGCAAGTCAGCAAGCGGCCCCTATAATCCGCGCTCCCAACGGCTGGAATTGAACCTCCTGCCGTGCCGTTAGCCAACCCGTGTGGGGCTGTAGCTCAATTGGGAGAGCGCCTCGTTCGCAATGAGGAGGTCGTCGGTTCGATCCCGATCAGCTCCACCAACCCACGACGATTCCTGAACGGCGGCCGAAAGGCCGCCGTTCTTTTTCGATCAGAATTCGATCTGCGCACCGAGCTTGACCACGCGATTCGGCGGCAGCCGGAAGAAGCGCGCGGCGCTCGCCGCGTTCTGCATCATCGACGCGAGATCTTCTCGCGCCAGCGCATCATTCCGGTCTTCCGCGCGGTCACGATCGGCATCTCGCGTCCGAGGTGCGCGTGCACGTCGCGTCGCTGCGCAAGGAGATCGAGCCCGCAGTCATCATCCCCCAGCCGTGGATCGGTTATCGGTTCATCGTTGAGCCGGTCGGGGATGAGGCGATCCGGCGGCAAGGCCGGCGCTTCTTTTTAGTCGACGGAACCTCTCGCCCGCGCGAGAATCGTTTTCATCTCAACTCTATCGGGGTTCCGGGTCGCACCCGTTCCTGCGCGTGTCACACGGTCTGCAGGATGGAGTGCCGCAATCGCGTGCGCCGTCGTGATCTCGGTGCTGTTGGGGAGCCGGTCGGCGTCTCCGCGCGAGCAACTCCTGGCTCTTTCCGCCGACCGCCGTCCCACGCCGGGCCGGCTGACGGGCGAGGTGGGATACCGGCCCTGGCTTGCTCGCGAAGTTGATGCATCGAAAAGCGGGAATGTCGACGACACTCTGGTCGCGGCAGCGAAACAATCCCAGCCCGACACCGCCCTGCTGCATTTCCTCAACGACAAGACCGACCGTGCGATCGCGATTCTCGAACTGGCCGCGCGAAATCCCGCGGACGCGCCCGCAGCGCTGACGGATCTCTCGGCGGTTTATCTGGCGCGCTTCGAGGCTCGTGGCGATCCTCTCGACCTCCTGCGCGCGGTCCACTCGGCGGAACGCAGTCTGTCGCTTCAGCCGTCAAGTGGTGCCGGCTTCAATCGCGCCATGGCGTTGTCGCTGCTCGGCACGCGCAACCTCGCGACCAAAGCGTGGCGCGCGCTTGAATCGGAAGGCGATGGATGGAAGGAGGAAGCGTCCGCGCACCTTCGCGCCCTCGAACGCCGGAACGTCGACGACGAATGGGCGAACGTTCTGCGCCGCATTGAAGCGCGCGGTGCATCGGCATCCGAAGTCCGAGCGCTCGTGCAACGGTTTCCCGCCAACGCGAGAGCGTTCGGCGAGGAGGTGGTGCTGCCGCGATGGGCCGCTGCCATCGCCGCGGGCGACGCAGCCCAAGCGGAGCAGTCGCTGCTGCTGGCATCACGAATCGGGGAGGAACTGGCGCGATCGCGAGAAGAAAACCTGCTCGACCATTCGGTGACCGCGATTCGCAGAACGATGCGCGAAGGGTCGGCCGCGGAACGCAACGCACTCATTCGCGGGCTTCAGGATTTCGGCGCCGGCGTTGCGCACTTCAAAGAGCAGCGCCTCACCTCGGCACATCCTCCGTTCACGCGTGCGGCCAAAGATCTGGCGGCCGCGCGGAACCCTCTGCATCTCTGGGCTCGCTTCTACGTTGGTGTCGGCGAATATTTTGCCGACGCGACACGCGGCCTGGCGATGCTCGACGGGCTCGTGAAAGAGATCGTCGACGACCGGTATCCGGCCCTTGTCGGGCGCGCAGAGTGGATGGCCGGTACGGCCGACAAAGTCCAGGGCCGCGTGCAGTCATCCGTCCATCGATATGAACATGCCGCGTCCACTCTCCGCCGTTCCGGTGGCGATTCGGCGGCGGCGTTCGTCTGCGTGCTGCTCGCCGAGTCGTACACCCTCCTGGGCGAGCATTCGCGGGCGTGGGAAAACCGCAAGCGAGCATTCCGCGAAGTTCCGTACAGCGAAGGACCGCGGCGCAACGTCGCCATGTGGACCGAAGCGAAGGAGGGCCTGTTCCGGCAGGGCAATCTGAGGTTCGCCGGTCCATTTGTGGACGAAGCCGTGATTCTCGCCGAAAGCGATCGGAAACCGCTGGCACGGGCGAGCGCGTATCTCGATCGAGCCGCTTTTCGCCTCGAGATTCGGAATCGCGGTGGTGCGCTCGCGGATCTGCACAAGGCGCAGGAGGCCATCGCGGAAATGGAGCGCGGTCCGTTGCGCGATCAGATGGCCTATCTCGCGCTGCTCACCGAAGGCTTGTGCGCGAAGGAGACGGAGCCGGCGCGCGCGGCCGAGCTTCTCCGTCGTGGACTCGAGGGGCAGGGATCCACCGGTACGAAGTTCGAAGCGATTACGTACACCACGGCGCTGGCGAACGCCGAGGCTGCGGCGGGAGACATTCAGGCGGCGGCGCGCAGCCTGGAGAGCGCGCTCGAAATCTTCGAGCAAATTCGTGCGACCGTGGAAGACCCGGTCTCGCGCATGCAGGCATTCCGTCAGGCGCAGCCGGCGTTCGATCGCCTCATCGAGCTGCGCACGACATCGCTGAGCGGCGACCTGGAGGAGCCGTTCCGTCTGGCCGAGCGATCGCGTGGCCGCGTGCTGCTGGAACTGGCGGCTGCGAAAAACTCCGGCGCGGGCGACATCGATTTCGTCCGGCTGACCGACCTCGAAAAGGAACTGCCGCCGGGCGTGGCCCTAGTCAGCTACGTCGTTCTGGAAGATCGCATTCTGGCCTGGGTGATCGAGGATGGACTGTCGCGTCGATGCGTCCTGAAGGTTGCTCGTGGCGACGTCGAAGACGCGATCGAACGGTTCCGGCTCGAATTGACTCGTAACGCGGAAATCGCCGCGCTCCGCCGAGCCGGGAGTCCTCTATACGATTTTCTGATCCGGCCTCTTGCGCTTTCACGCAGAGGCAAGGCGCTGATCGTGGTTCCGGATCGCCGGCTGGCGCGGCTTCCATTCGCTGCACTCTTCGATCGCGAGTCTGAAAGATATCTCATCGAGCAACGCACGGTCAGCGTGACGCCCAGCGCCACTTTCCTGGTCCGGAGCTCGCGGACCGCGCCGCGTTCAGAGTCGACCGCACAATCCGCTCTGGTGATGGCGGTTTCGAGCTCGGGCTCTTATGGCGGAACAATCCTGCCGAGTCTTCCGCACTCCGCACGAGAAGCCAGCGCCGTGGCGGCGCTTTATCCCAATGTCGCTTTCTTACGGGGACCGCAAGCCACTCGCCGGAAATTTCTCGATCTGTCCCTCTCAACTGACGTGGTTCACTTTGCCGGACACGCCCTGGTCGACCTCGATGCACCGCGCCGTTCAGTGCTGCTCTTCGCGGACGCAACGGGTGAGGCCCTCGAGCCGCTATCTCTCGGCGAGCTATTCGACGCCGGTGCCGGCAACGCGAACCTGGTGGTGCTGTCCGCCTGCCGCGCACAAGACAGCCTCGCGGACGACCGGGAAGGGCTGCTCGGACTGGCCGGAGCATTCATCGCGGCCGGAGCGCGCGAGGTCGTGGCCAGTCCTCTCGATGTCAACGATCATGCCGCGCCTGCCGTCATGGCCGCGTTTCATCGTCAGTATCGAACGCATCGCTCCGCCGCTGTCGCTTTTCGGGAAGCCGTTCTCGAGCTTCTGCGCACCGGAGAACGCGAAGGCAGCTCGCCGGCGGCGTGGGGCGGATTCACAGTCATTGAGGGATCACTTGACGGAGGTGAACGATGAATGTCGAGATCACAATCTCCGGTCTTTGTGTCATTGCGCTCGAGGCGGATCCTGCCGATCCGAAACCCGAACATCCGCGAGCCATCGACATCATTGTGCCGGATGCACACCATCACACTTGTCGATGGAGCTATCTGCCGGGCGAAGTATTCCCGTCGGCGGGCACCAGGGAATTGCCGGACATGGTGATCGACCCTGTCGGAACCCGCGTGGCTTCGTTGAGCCTGCAGGGGCGAGCCCTCGAATTCAGACTGGACGGAAACACAGTCACCGAGCACACGGTGCGGTGGGGACCGGATGCCGAGGCGCCCGCATCCGACGCCGAAACGGAGTGGCTCAACTGGATCCCGAAGCTTCAAGACCTCGGTTTCTCGGGCTTCACGGTCGGGCCGGCGGGACAATTACCGCCCCACGCGCGCGCGCGGATCACACTTCCGAAGGGTACGCTGACCAGCCGGAACGTCATCGCCGACCGCTTTACGAACGATGTGATCGTATGGGAGTTTCCCGCCACCGGCGCCAGGCACGTCCTGACCAATGAAATCGTGTTCATGGCGACAGGGGAAGAGCTCAGCGTGATCGAAAACGGGAACGAGCGCTGGGCCGCGGCACTGGGTCCGGACGCAACGTTGCGGATGTGCATCAGCCATGAGACGACGTCCGTCCCGCTCGACTATGGGGATCCGAACAATGTGCTCGCACACCTGCACCACTTCGACGTGCTCACGGGCGATGTGAGCGTCAAGTTCCGGGAGCCGATCGTCGCGGAGATCCCGCGCACGGGCCGTCCAATCTGCATGGGCGTGGTCTTCGTCCATGGTGGTGGAGCGTAGGAGGCTGACATGGCTTTCAATCTTGGTCTTCGTATCGTTGGTACAGCCACTCGCGGCGCAGTTCCGCAGGCATTGGATGCGCAAGGCGCGGGACCGCTCGAAAAAACGGGAGGCGTGTGGGATCACGTCTTAGGCGCGGAGCGGCTCGATCTCGCGGCGTTCGAATCGGCCGGCTGGAGGTTCATTCCTCGGCCGGAAGCACCGGATTCGTTCATCGGTCCCAACCTTGCGGAAAAGGGATTGCTCACGCGGCATCCGCAGGACGGGCTGGTCATTGTGCGAGACCGGCTCGTGGTCGGTCTGGCCGAAGGAGTCCGGCCGTCGCGGCTGAAGAGACTGCATCCCGAAATGAGGCGCCTGCCGTTCGGCAAGAACGTGCATGAGATCGCGTTCGAGCTCCCGGACGAAAATATCGACGATGCCGTCGCCTTCCAACGATTGAGGCTGGAGGATGAGCTGGGCGCCGGCGCGGTCAGGTTCGTCGATCCGGTCCTCATTTACAACGTCGAAGGACCCCCGCAACCGCCGCTGTTTGCAACAACACCACCGCCTGTGCTGGATAGCCCAGTTCAATGGCAGTGGGATCAGATCGAGCTGACGGCAGCGTGGGCAGTCACAGACCCGAGGAGGGGTGACGATACGCTCGTGGCGGTCATCGACCGGGGATTCTTCGAGAGCTCGCAGTTGAACATCGCGAGGCACATCGATCACCGCGGGGACCCAATTACCACGCCGATGAGACACAGGTGGCACGGGACGTTCTGCGCGGCACTGGTGGGCGGGACTCTGCAAGACAATTTCGGCAATGGCGCGGCGCCGAATTGCCGTTTGATTCTCGTCGCCATGGGAGAGACGGTCAGCTCCGTCGAGCTCGCGGCGGCGCTGAAGACCAGTATGGCCAACGGCGCGGATGTCATCAGTTGCAGCGTGGCGCCGCGAGGCAGGAGCTGGGACGGTCTGGACACCGTGCTCGCCGCCGTCGACGAGGTCGAAAACGATGGACGAGGCGGACGCGGAACGCTGGTGGTGTTGGCGGTCTTCAATGAAAATCGACGCATCGATCCAGGCTCGCTCGAAGCGCACGAGCCCATCGTGTGCGTCGCGCCCAGCGACCGCAACGATGTGAGAGCGCCTGCAAGTGGTTTCGGCGCGGGGCTCGATCTCATTGCCCCCGGTGTGTCGGTGCCTGGACTCGCCGGCACCGATAATTTGAACGCGGGACTGGCTCGGGCGTCCGGCGGCAGCTTTGCCGCCCCTTGCGTGGCCGGTGTCGCGTCGCTGATGCTTTCGGTGAATCCGGAGCTCACAGCGGAACGCCTGAGGAACCTTCTCTGGGAGAGTGCCGATCCCGTCGTGGTGGGGAAGCAGCGAAGCGATGAGGTGGGGTGGGGACGCCTCAATGCATTGCAGGCCGTACAGGCCGCGATCGCGGCGGTTCCAACTGCTGTAGTCACTCCCGTTCCCAGTCCGGTTCCGACATGATCGCGACGTTATCAGTTCTCCGCGTCCTCCGTGGTTGAATCGTTTCACCACAGAGGACACGGAGGAGCTATCTGGCGCAGACTCCGTTGCGAATGCTGTTCGCCCGTAATCAATTGAGGAGATGGAATGCCAGCCACTGGTTCCTACCGTACCAGCATCAGCGCAATTGAAATGCTCGAGGAGATCAGGACGGCTGCGGGTCCGGTCAAAGGACTGCGCGAGCTGCGGAACGAGCTGCCGACAGCCCGTTCCGGAGATGAGCCGCGCCGGGAAAAAGCCGCCGAAGAATTCTCGCAGGCCGAACCGCCGGACTTCGGAGGGCCCGCGGAATTCTCCATGGCAAACGAGGGCGCTGGTGCCGCCGGCGTCGCTGTCCCGGCCGTCCTGACACACGCCGAGCGCCTGACCGTAATCGATCAGGCTCTGGTGGTTCTGCAGGATCTTTATGCGCATCTCCCGCTGAAACGCGCTCTGCACGCGGTCGATCCCATTCAACGTCTCCGCCTGCTGCGCATGCGGCACGCGTCCATGGATGAGAGAAGCTTCCAGAGCGAGATGATCGACATTTTCGTCGGCTTGCGGGACCTGCACACGAACTACACGCTGCCGTATGCGTACTGGTCGAAATTTGCATTCCTGCCGTTTCGAGTCGAAGAGTATTACGTCAACAAGCAGCGAAAATACCTGGTTTCCTGGGTTTCGCCCGTCAATCCCAATGCGGAGCTCGCGGCAGGCGCCGAGATCACGCATTGGAACGGTGCGCCCATCGATCTGGCCGTAATGCGCAATGCGAACCGCGAGGCGGGCAGTAACCCGGAAGCGCGTCGCGCGCGCGGGCTCGACGCGCTGACCTTGCGATGGCTGGGCGCATCCGTACCGCCGGACGAGGATTGGGTGACGCTGACCTATGTAGTCGACGGCGAGGTGCGCGAGTCGCGCTTCTCGTGGAGCGTCGTGGAGAAGGCAGATCTGTCGGAGCTCCTCGCAGCCGGATTCGGCGACGGCGGAGAAGTGGCAACTGCCCTCGGACTCGACGTGAAGACTGAATTGCTGCGCAGGGTTCGAAAGGTCCTGTTCGACGGAGCTGCCGTCCGCGCCGAGCGCGAGATGGCCTTATATCGTGCGACCGCCGACGCTCCCGAACCTCCGGTCATTGCCGGCATCGACAACGTCAGCATCATGCCGGATGTTTATCCGCGCTTTGGCACTGTCGACACGCCCAACGGTACGGTGGGCTATATCCGTATTGCGACGTTTGTCGCGCCGAACGGCAATATCAGCGGGGCGGTCAACGAATTCGTGCGGATTCTCCGCACTCTACCCGTACAAGGGTTGATTCTCGATGTACGTGGCAATGGCGGTGGACATATCAATTTCGGCGAGCGCCTGCTCCAGACGCTGACGCCCCATCCCATCACTCCGGAGCCGTTCCATTTTGCGACCACATCGCTCACGCTCCGGATCGCTCAATCAGTTCCGTGGCTGTCGCAATGGGACAAGCCGCTTCAGACCGCTCTCGCCACGGGCGCGGGTTTCTCACAAGGGTTTCCTCTGACTGATCCTGCCGCGTGCAATGACGTCGGTCAGGTTTATCAAGGGCCTGTGGTCCTGGTGACGGACGCGTTCTGCTACAGCACCACCGATATCTTTGCAGCAGGATTTCAGGACCATGGCATCGGTACGATTCTGGGCTGTCATGACAATACCGGCGCGGGCGGAGCAAACGTCTGGGACTATCGGCAGGTGCTCGAGGGCTTTGTGCAGATCCAACCCGCTCCTTTCCCTCCATTGCCCGGCGGCACAGGCATGCGTGTCGCGGCTCGCCGGTCCACTCGCGTGGGATCGCAGTCGGGTGTACCGCTGGAGGATCTCGGCGTCGTCCCGGATGAGCGCTATTCCATGACTCGCACCGATCTGTTGGAACAGAACCGGGATCTCATCGAGAGAGCTGCCGCGATCCTGGCCGGCGAACCCAAACAATCGCTTTCCCTGCAACGCGTTGGAACGCCTCCCATGGGCAGCGTACAAGTGACTTCCACCGGCATCGATCGAGTCGATCTGTCTGTCAATGGCCGGCCTGTGCTCTCGTCCGATATCGCGGCCGCTTCCTCTGTACTTCCGTTGCCGAATGCCATTGCTGCGGGAAGCAAGCTCACCGCGTGGGGATTCCGGAAAGGGGCACTCGTTGTCAGTGCTCGGTTGACTGTCTGATCCCAGACAAGCGCCGCGCGAAGCGCGGTGACCGACAACAGCGCTAAGTCCGGGGCAGCCACGACGTAGAACGTCGACCCGTGACCCACCTCACTCTCGACGACGATATGGCCGCCGTGCTGCGACACGCTGCGATGCGCGATTGCCAGTCCGAGGCCGGTGCCGCCGCGTTTCGACGTGGAACGGTTAGAAGATCCGTTCGCGATCGTTCGCCGCGCCGATTGCGACCGTGCCCGTGGCGGTGGTTGCGGCGCGTGCGTTCGCGACGAGATTCAGCATCATCTGCGAGAGCTGATCGGCATCGGCGCGCAGCTCGAGCGCATCCGCGACGTCCACTTCCATGTGCCGGCCGCTAAGAATGCCGGCCGCTTCGTCGGCGAACTCGCGAAACCGTGGTGCCACGTCGAATCGTTCCCTCTGCGGCTCGCCCGGATTCGTGAATCGCAGAATCTCGTCGGTGAGCCGCTGTCCGCGCCGCCACCGCGTTCAGCTCGAGCGCCGGATCGCCTTCTGCTTTGCGGCGCAACACATCCACGCTCGGCCCGAGCCCCATCAGCAGATTGTTGAACTCGGGCGCGACGGATGCCGACACGCGACCGAGCGACGCCACGCGCGCGCTCTGCTCGATCTGCTGCTCCATCTGCTTCTGCCGCGAGATGTCGCGGAACGTCGTCACAGCGCCGGCGATGCGGCCCTCGTCGTCGACCATCGGCGCGGCGGTCGATTCGACACGGATCGGCGTCGCGTCCCGGCGCCAGAACACATCGTCGTCGCTCGCGCGGATGCTCCCCCCGCCCGGCCCTCCAATCCATCGGGCGATGCGTGATGCGTTCCGCCGCCTGTCCGATCAATCGCCCGCCTCCCAGCCGAGCATCGTCGCGGCAGCGGGATTCTCGAAGTTGATGTTGCCGGCGACATCGACGCCGAGGACGCCGTTGCAGATGCGCTATCCGGGAGGCCAAGGTCGGAAAGGATCAGGTCATAGTCCTCGGAGCGAAGCTCGATGAGTGCTTCCGCGAGCGTCTTCGCGCGGCGGACCGTGAAGGTGAACTGGCGCAGCACGCTTTCGATCACGTGTCAGCAGCACGCGGGTGGGAGCGGGAATTGGGAAAACGTAACTGACATCGCTACTGCAAGGTAGGGCGTCTCTGCGTCTTCAACTTCGTCGAACTACGTAGATCGGCGGCGGTGAACACGTAGAGGACGCACGCTCGCGCGTTAAACGGGAGCACAATCATCGCGATCATGGACAACGCGATGCGGAAGAGCGGCCTCCCGCGGTTGGGAGACATCCCGTGGGGCTCGCACTTCTGCCAGTTCTTCGAGACCGTGCAGGACCACTTCGACGCGGTGGTGCCATTCCTCGGGGCGGGACGCGAGCAACAGGAGCGCTGCGTCTGGCTGACGTCCGAGCCGATTACGCCGGCGGTGGCGGCGGACGCGTTGCGGCGCATCATCCCCGACGTCGACGCGCAGATTGCCAGCGGCGCAATCGTGCTCGAGTCCGCGACCGGCTGGTTCGTCCATGACGGTGTGATCGACGCGCTGCCCAGTACGTGGGAGCGTCTGCTCACGTCGACGCTCGAGAATGGGTTCGAAGGACTTCGCATGGCCGGATGCGAAACCTGGTTGAACGACACCTACTGGAACGATTTCAGCCGCTTCGAAAATGATCTGCACCGTACGGTGAGCGGCAAGCGGATGTTGTTGCTCTGTTCGTATCCGCTGTCCTCGATGAGTGCCTCCGGCATCCTCGACGTCGCGGAGTCGCACCAGTTCGCGCTGGCCAAACGCGACGGTGACTGGGCCGTCCTCGAAACGCCGGGCTTGCGTCTGCGGCAACTCGCGGCGCGCAGCCGGCAACAGGCCGCGATCGCAGAGCTCGGACGCGTCGCGATCCGCGAACACGATCTCGACGCGATCCTGCGCGAGGCCGCCGCGCACTGCGCGGAGATTCTCGAAACGGGCCGCAGCATCGTGTGGCAACTGCGGCCTGAACGCCAAGATCTGGTGCTGCGCGCAAAGATCGGCTGGCCGGATCTTCCCATGGACGCGGTACTGCCCATCGCCGCGGGCAGCGTCGCGCACTGGGTCCTGAAGAACGACGCGCCGGTCTTCATCGGCAACATTCCGGGGGACTCGCGATTCGAGCCGTCGTGGATTCTCCGCGATTACGGCGTGCGCACGATGCTCACATCCATCGTGCGTGGCCCACGCGAGCCGTGGGGGCTGCTGAGCGTGCATTCGCTCACAGCGCGGACGTTCAGCGCAGACGACGTCGAGTTCGTACAGTCGGTCGCGAACGTCCTCGGCCTCGCGATCGACCGCAATGCACACGAAGTCGCGGAGCGGCGCGAGAAGGAAACGCTGCAGACCATCTTCGACAACCTGCCGGTGATGATCGCGTTCCACGACGAGGCCGGCCGCGTCGTGCATACCAACGCAGCGCTGGAGTGTACGTTCGGCAACGACGCGGGCACGATGCAGCGCGTGCACGACGCGCTGGGTGAAAGCGATCGCAAGTGGCGCGACCTCGCCATCGCCACACCGCGCGGCAACGTCGAAACGACATGGGCGCGATTCACTCTTTCGGACGGCTCCACGCTGAAGTTCGGACTCGACATCACGGAGCGAAAGGAAGCGGAGGAGCGGTTCCGCCAACTCGCGGAGAACATCGACGTGGCGTTCTGGATCGTGACGGCCGACCTCTCGCAACTCCTCTACGCGAACCCGGCCGCCGAACATCTCGCCGGCCGTTCGCTCGACAGCCTGCGCAGGCTGCACGGATGGCTGGAGCTAGTCCATCCCGACGACCGCGCACGCGTCTCGGACATCGTCAGCGGTCGCGCGTCGACACCACTGGATGGGTTTCGCGTCCTGCGTCCCGAGGGGACGGTCCGCTGGGCCGACGCGCGCATGACCGAAATCCGCGACAAC
>Ga0196978_1001227_pt1 | contig 11672 bp, 5 predicted proteins | sample S3v_2013CmetaG_FD_155491 | JGI IMG/M metagenome (GOLD analysis project Ga0196978, IMG submission 155491) | Soil microbial communities from Anza Borrego desert, Southern California, United States - S3+v_20-13C | ecosystem: Environmental > Terrestrial > Soil > Desert | place: USA: California... | reverse complement strand
ACCTGTCGCACCCGACCCTGAGCGCGCAGATCCATTCGCTCGAGAACCAGCTCGGCGAGAAGCTCTTCGTCCGCACCGGCCGGCGTCTCGAGCTTACCGAGATGGGACGGGTCGTGCTGCGCTACGCCGACGAGATCTTCTCGCTGGGACGCGAGATGCTCGACACGGTTCGCGGCCGCTCCACCGGGCAGCCGTTGCGCCTCAACGTCGGCATCGCCGATGCGGTTCCGAAGCTCGTCGTGCGGCGCCTGCTCGAGCCGGCCCTCGCGCTGCCGGAGCCGGTCCGATTGATCTGCCACGAAGGCGAGTACGTCGACCTTCTGGCCGACCTGGCCCGTCACTCGCTCGACATCGTCATCGCGGATGCGCCGGTACCCCCTGGGAGCAGCGTGCGTGCGTTTCATCATCTGCTCGGCGAGACCGGCGTGACCGTGTTCGCGGCCAGATCGATCGCCAGGAAGCATCGCGGCCGCTTCCCCGCCTCGCTCGACGGCGCGCCCATCCTGCTTCCTCTCGAAAACTTGAACCTTCGCCGGGCGCTCAACCAGTGGTTCGAGCGCCTGGACGTGCGTCCGCACGTGGTCGCCGAGTTCGAAGACAGCGCGCTGCTGACCGAGTTCGGTGGCGATGGCATGGGAATCTTTGCCGCACCCAGCGTCATCGAGGACGAGATCGTGGCGCAGTACGGCGTCGAGATACTGGGGCGCACCAATGAGGTGCGCGAGAGGTTTTATGCGATCTCGGTCGAGAGGAAGCTGAAGAACCCCGCGGTGGTGGCCATAACCGCCGCGGCCCGGCACGAGCTCTTCGCGCCGCAGCGCTGAGAACGCACCGCGCTTCCGATCCCGATCGTGCGGCGCGTCCGCTGCAGGTGCACGCGCTTCCTGCCTCAGTCGTGCTGTGCTTCCGCTCAGGGCGCACCTCCGACGTCGTCGTCATCGCCCAGACCGGCTGGGGCCATTCCCTGCAGCGCTCGGCTGCGGCCGCAGCCGGATTCGGCCATCATCTGGTCAAGCCGGTGGACATGCAGGCGCTGCGAGAGATCCTCGGCGCCACGGAAAAGGGCGACCGGCGTAAACGGGCAGTAACCGAGCCGCGGCCACGTGGCGGTGCTGGCAGTGCGGCGTCGGGAAACCGGCGCCGCGATCAATCGCGCCGCGAATTCTCCGACAGCCAGGCATCCAGTCGTTCGATTTCCCTTCGGCGTGACTCGAGGATGCTCTCGGCGAGCTTTTCGAGGCCAGGGTCGCTGCCCCGATCGATCTGGCGCTGGGCGGCGGTGATGTCCTCCTGCAGGCTCTGCCGCAGTGTTGCGGCAAAGCTGCGATCGGGATCGCCGCTCTTCGACGCGGCACGATCGTCGGCTGGCTGGGGCGCGGACGGCACGCCCGTACCGCCTGACTTCCTGCGTTCGGCCTTCTGCTCGATCTTCAGCTGATTCTCGTAGCTCGCCGCGCCGTGACCGGCAACGGCAGCTGCGGCACCGGCAAGGGCCAGCAGCATCGAAGCGACGACGGTACGAAGCACGTGTTGCCACCTGCGAGTCGAGTGCATGCGGCCTCTTACGCCACGCAGGATCACACGACAAGGTTGCCGCCATCGCTCGAGCCGTGCCGCCGTTGTGCGTAGCGAACGCAGGACGGCGGCCGTCCGCGCGTTTCCGCCCGGCCGGACCGGGTCTAGAGCAGGACGCGCGGTGCCTTCCGAGGAGTTGACTCGCGGCCGGCGGTGCTTCAGTTGCATGCACACCATGACGTCCTCGCGCCTGTCCCCCTCCACGATGGCCGCTTATGGCGGGCCGGTGATCGCCCTTTCCTTCCTGCTCTTCTTCGTCCTGTTCTATTTCCTCAAGTTCGCAACCGACGTGCTGCTGCTTCCGCCTGCCACCGTCGGCGTGCTCTTCGCCATCGCCAAGCTTTGGGACGCGGCCAGCAATCCGCTGGTCGGCAACTGGAGCGACCATAGCCGCAGCCGGTGGGGACGGCGCCGTCCCTTCCTGCTGGCCGCGTTGCCGCTGCTGGCGATCACATTCGTGCTGCTATGGAGGCCGCCTGCCTCGCTCGGGCCGCAGATGACGACGTTGTGGGTCGGCGTCGGACTGTTCGGGTTCTTCACAGCCTTTGCGATGTATGCGATCCCGCATGCGGCGCTCGGAGCCGAGCTCAGCACCGATTCGCACGAGCGAACCAGGCTCTTCGGCCTCAAGCAGATCAGCTTCACGCTCGGCATGCTCGGTGCCTTCGCCGCCATCCAGCAGGCCATGAATGCGGAGGACCCGCGTGCCGCAACCGCCTGGCTGGCCATTCCCGCCGCGCTCGTGGCCGTGGTCGCGCTCGCCATCACGCCGCTTGCAATTCCCGATGCTGCGCGGGCACGCACCCACGAACAGAGCATGCTGCAAGGTTTGCGGCACGTCTGGCGCGACGACGCCGCCAGGATCCTGCTGGTGGTGTGGTTCGTGGAGAACTTCGGCGTCGGGGCCGTGGGAACGATGGCGCCGTACATCGCCGAGTACGTGCTCAAGCGGCCCGACATCGTCGGAGTGCTGCCGGGCTCGTACGTATTGGCCGGCGTGCTGGCCATCCCGGTCTGGGTCGCCGTCTCCAGGCGGTTCGGCACGCGCGACACCTGGATGGCGTCGATGCTGCTGGCGGCCGTGTCCTTCGGCGGCCTGGCGTTCGTCGACGAGAATCGCCTGCCTCTTCTGTTCGGGCTGCTGGCGCTGGCGGGATCGGCGATGGGGTGCGGCAGCGTGCTGTCGGCTTCACTGATGGCCGACATCATCGATCGCGACGAGCAGCGCGAAGGTCACCGCCGCGAGGGCATCTATTACGCGGCGATGCTGTTCGCGCTCAAGATCGGCGGGTCGCTGGCCACGGCCGGAAGCGGGTTCATCCTGAGCGCCGTCGATTTCGTTCCCAACGTCGAGCAGGGCGCGCAAAGCCTGGCCGGCATGCGCTTCATCTTCGCCGGCATGCCGGCGATAGGGTACCTGGCCGGTGCCATGCTTTTCCGCAAGTTCCCGCTCGGACGCCGCGTGGTGGCGGCCGCCGAGCCCGCAGCCGCCTGACGCGCTGCAACCGAGGGCGGTGAATTGCTTCAAGTCCGCCCGGTCCGTAGGGATCCTTTTGACCGAGGCGACGACGACGTCTTCCGTCGGCCAGGACCGACCTTCGGGGGAAACGACGTGTCTCGATCTCTTCTCGTATTGCGGCGGACGGCCTTGCCACTGGCCACCTTGGGCCTGCTTGCAGCCGTTCCGGCCGTCCCTGCCTTTGCGGACGTCGCCTGCGGCACGGCCATGTCGCCGCCGCCGCAAGCAATCGAGCTCCTGCCGTCGCAGATGCGCAGGGCGCCCGTGCCCCGCGGCGCCGCCGGACTCGACATCGTGATCACTGCCGGGTCGGGACTGAGCGCCAACGCGCAGGCGCTGGCAGCCTTCCAGCGCGCGGCACGACAGTGGGAGGCGCTCTTTACCGATCCCGTCACCATCACGATCAGCGGTAATCTTGCCAATCTGGGTAGTCCGGCGACCTTGGGTCAGACGGTTCCGGTCGTGCTCACCGCCAACTTCGATGCGATTCGTTCGACGCTGGTGTCGGACGCGAACGACGAGGCCGACGACGCGATCGTGGCGTCCTTGCCCACCGCAGCGCAGGTCTCCTTTCAGGTGCCGCCGGGTTTTACGGTCAGCGGCCTCGGCACCACCAAGGCCAATTTCAAGGCACTCGGCTTCACCGGCCTCGATGCCATGTTCGGTGCCAGTGACGGCGCGATCACGTTCAACACGCAGTTCCCGTTCGACTACGACAACAGCAACGGCGTGACGGCAGGAACCTACGATTTCGAGACCATCGCATCCCACGAGATCGGTCACCTGCTCGGATTCCATTCGGTCGTCGACACGCTGGACCAGATGGAAAATCTCGGCCAGACCGGAACACGAGCAGCGCAGACCCTCGACCTGCTGAGATTCCGCACGACCGCGACCAACCCTACCGCCTCGGCGCAGTTCACGACCTTCTCACGCAGCGCTACCTACGGCACTACCGACATCACCGACGACCTGTTCGCCGAGTATCGCATGTCCACCGGCGCCCATAACGGCGACGGACGGCAGGCCAGCCATTGGAGAGACGACGAGCTGAGCGGCCTCCGGCTCGGCCTGATGGATCCCACCTTTGGCCCGGCACAGGCATGGAGCATTGCCGCCGCCGACATCCGCGCGCTCGACCTGATCGGCTACGATTACGACCGTTGCGGGAACGGAGAGCTCGATCCCACCGAGCAGTGCGACGACGGCAACGACGCCAACGGCGATTGCTGCTCCTCCGCGTGCCGGTACGAGAGCGCCGGCGCCGCCTGCACTGCCGACGCCAACCAGTGCACGAACGATACCTGCAACGGAACGGGAACCTGCCAGGCGGCTCATCGCAGCGGCGCCTGCGAGGCGCTGTTCTGCACGACCGGCGACTTCTGCTTCAACGGCGCATGCGTCCCATCGGGGCCGAGCCCGTGCGCCGGCGGCAATGAGTGCAACGACGTGTGCAATGAAGCCGCACGAACGTGCCAGACGCCCAATGGCACGGCCTGCACGGACGACGGCAACGCGTGCACCAACGATACCTGCTCGGCCGGGGCCTGCGTTCACACGAACAACACCAACGCATGCACCGACGACGGCAACGCATGCACCAACGATACGTGCTCTGGCGGAGCGTGCGTCCATACGAACAACACCAGCGTCTGTAGCGACGACGGCAACGTTTGCACCAACGATGTCTGCAGCGGCGGTGCTTGCACCCATCCTGCCAATACCGGCCCCTGCAACGACGGCCTCTACTGCAACGGAGCCGACACGTGCCAGGGTGGAACCTGCTCGGCACATGCCGGGTCCCCCTGCACCGGCGGCCACGCGGTTTGCGGCGCATGCAACGAAGCCGCCGACAGCTGCGCGCAGCCGAACGGGACGGCGTGCGACGATGGCAGCTTCTGCAATGGAACGGATTCGTGCCAGGCCGGAGCATGCGCCGCGCATTCCGGAGATCCATGCGCGGGTCTCGGTCAATGCGCCGCGACCTGTGACGAGGCGGCCGACGACTGCAACGCGCCGGCCGGCACCGCCTGCAGCAGCGACGACGAGATCTGCACCGACGATGCGTGCGACGGCGGCGGAACGTGCGCGCATACCTTCGACGTCGCCAACGATCCCGTCTGCCAGGCGAACGTCTGCCCGGCCGTGCCGGAAGCCGGCTGCCGCGCAGCAGCCGGCACGTCGCTTTCGATCACCGACGACGCCGATGCCACGCGCGACGCGCTCACCTGGAGATGGAAGAAGGGGCAGGAGACTTCTTTCGACGCTCTCGGCCACCCGTTCAGCGACACCGCCTACTTCCTGTGCCTGTACCTCGATGACGGCGCCGGACCCTCGCGTGCTGCGAGTCTCATCGTCGAGGCAGGCCCCGGTTGGCAGAGCAGAATCCCCAGGGGCTGGAGCTATAGGGACGCCGACGGTTCACCATCGGGCGTCGTCTCGCTCCAGGCCGGCGCCGGCGCCGACGGCAAGGCCAAGATGCAATGGAAGGCCGCGGGCAGCTGGCTCGAGCTGCCGCCGGCCGAAGGCGCGACATTCTTCGATGCCGCCGCGACAGTGATCGTGCAGGCCCGCACCAGCGACGGCACGTGCTGGACCAGCGCGTTCGCCGCCGAGCACAGGAAGACCAACACGGCGCAGCGGTTCAAGGCCGGCAGTGGGATCGTCTGCGGCGACTACACGGCCAGCGCAGGCGAGACGTGCGACGGCGCCGACGACGGGGCGTGCACCGGGGGCTGTAGGGCGGATTGTTCTTGTGAGCCGTAGCTCTTCGGTGGGCCGTCGCAGGAACCGAGGCGTGCGGCTGCGGCTGGCGAGGGCGCGCTGGGCGGGGCCGGATGGAGCAACGCCACCTCAGCCTCCATCGAACGGCGTCGAGCGCGCGGCGCCGCTGCGGCGCCGCGCGCCAGCGCTCTTTACGGCAGCTCGTTCTTCTCCTTGCTCGAGAATTTCTTGCCGTCGTTCTTCTTGACCTCGTCAGCAGCCCACTGGGCACCCCAGCAGCCGCCCGCTTCCGTCCGCATCTGCGCAATCACCGGGGTGGGCAGGATCGGCAGGTCCAGGTTGTAGTTGGCGCCGCCCAGGCTCATCGACACGGTTGCGACGTCGAACGATCTCTCCAGCTGAATCCTGGCAGCAGTGACGCCTACTGCAGAGCCGTCCTTGTTCTCGTAGCTGAGGTAGTCGATCCCGGGGATCCATTCCATCGTGGGCGCCAGCGTGGCGGAAGTGACGAGCGAGGCCGCGTCATACACGCACAAGGCGTAATCGGTCTCGCTCAACGGGTTTCCGATCTGGGGCAGGAAGAAGGGTCCCTTCTTCCATTTGAACTTGACCTTGTCCTTGCCCGGCTTGGCGGAGTCGATCATCAGGAGCTGCGCTTTTTCGGCTACCGAGCAGTCCTCGGCCGGCTCCACCGATCCGGCGCATTGCCCGAGACCGTCGCACTCGTAGACGCTGCAGAGGTCGCTGCCCGTGCACGGCGTCCCCGCGGCGGCATCGGCGGCGGAAACGCACGCGCCCGCACCGTCACATGACTCGGTCATGCAGGGGTCTGCGTCCTGCGCACACGCGGCGCCTTCGGGCACGTCGCTGGCCGAGCAGCTTCCGGCGCCGTCGCAGTGGTCGTCGGTGCACTCGTTGTCGTCGAAGTCGCACTCGGTATCGGCCGACGCGTACTGGCAGGACGGGAACTCGCAGCACGGATCGGCAAAGACGCCGTCGTCGCAGATCTCGCCGGCATCCGGCTCGCCGTTCCCGCAGGGACCGAACGTGGCGAACACGAAATCGTATTGTGGATCGTCATTGCCGGTAAACGAGGCGGCCCCGCGGTCGTAGCCACAGGAGCCGTACGGGATCAGCACGGCGTTGTTGCTGACGTCGATGTCCAGCATGTAGGTGGCGTCCGGAACCACCGTCAGCGGCGCGGCGAACTCGAAGAGATAACGCTGCTCGCTCAACAGGCCGAGGGCGACCGTTTCGGTGACCGAGCCGACGATCGCGCCCGCGAAGTCGTTCTCGCGCACGGTGATGGTGACGTCGGCGTTGGGAGTGCTGTCGCTCGCTCCCGCAAGCACGAGCTCGACCGCTTCGAGCGTGTCCTGTGAGGGCCGGAAGGTCTGTCCGGCGGGCTGGGCCTGGAGCAAGTTCATGGAACCTATGCTGCAGGCCGATTCCTGGTCGGCCATATCTGCAAACGCCACCGCCGAATACGCGAATACTGCCACGAATGCAGCACCGAGCCGCACCTTCCAAGCATGACGAGACATCGTTTTTCCCTCCCCCGCGCGAGATGGGCGCGGCAAGCCGGAGATTACGACGGCGCAAGTTTCAGTCAACAAATTCGGGGAGACAGACACGGCCCGAGGCACTGCGCGCGGGTTGGTCGAGGGATCGGGCGGGCCGACGCGGAAAAACGGGCCGGCCTTTGCCGACCCGTTTCCGCCAGAATGCTGCGGATCGTCTAAAGCTCGCAGTAGTCGCAGTGCTTGGCGACATTTTCGATGGGATCGCCGAAGGTGCCATTGCCGCAAGCCACGCCCCCGGTAAACGTGCCCGTGAAGTACTTGCCCTCGGCTCCGAAACGGACTCGCTTGGTTCCGGTGAACGAGCACGTCTCGTTCTCGTTGGCGCAGCGCGTGCAGCCCTTGGCGCCGCCGCGAACGGCGCGCACGTACTGGAGGTTGCTGCGGACGCGCTGGCCGTGGGTCTTGCTCGAGGAGAAGCTCAAGGCGTAGGCCACCGAGTCGGGGAAGCCGACCGTGCTGGACCAGTAGAGATCGTCGGTGAGCGTGCAGTCGCAGGTCTGGGGCGTGCAGCCGGCATTGCAGGACGTGTTGAAAGGCGCGAAGACCGCCCCCGAGTGCAGGCCGGTCTGCCAGTTCACCAGGGTCAGCAGCTCGTTGATGTTGGGGATGCGCCAATCGGTATGGCCTGCGAATCCGCTTCCCGCGTTCAGGTCGGCCAGAAAGACCGTCGTCATCGTTCCGTCCATGTTGCCGCTGGTCGACTGCCAGCTGTACTTGTTGTCGCGATCGTGAATCGAGCCGTCGTCGCTCTTCTTCTCCCACGTCAGCCCCGTGGTGTGATCGGTGATGGTGCCGTCGCCATTGTCGGTGAAGTAGCGGCCCGCGCCTTTCTGGGCATCGCCGTCGCTGCCTGCGCCGAAGCTGGTGGTCTGGCCCGTCTGCAGCGGCTGAGGCTGCGCAACCCCGGCAATCCCGAAGATCTCGGCGCCGTTCAGGATGTTCCCCTCCACCAGATCGGCGTCGCCGGCGCACGATCCCGAACCGTTGTGATAGCCCGCCGCAATGGCCTGATCGGCCGTGCCCGGAGTGATCGTGACTGCGCCGTTGTCGAACATTGCGCCTTCCTCGGGGCCGCCGGCGTTGGAGAACGTCTTTCCCGCAAGCACGTTGCCTGCGGTTGCGTTGCCGCTGGCAGGAATGACGCTGCCGGTGACGCCGAAGATCTTTGCGCCGCTACGAATGTTGCCTGCGATCAGGCTTGCATCTCCGGCGCAGAAGCCGGCGCCATTGTGGAATCCGGCGGCGATGGCCTGGCTGGTGGTGCCGGGAGTGATCTGAACCGCTCCTCGATTCGGCATCGTGCCGGTGCCCGCACCGCCGGCGTTGGAGAACGTCTGAGCGGTCAGCACATGGGAGGCGAGCGCATTGCCGCTGGCCTGGACGACGGTGCCGACCACCCCGAAGATCTCGGCGCCGCTCCTGATGTTGCCAGCCGTCAGACTCGCATCGCCGGCGCAGACTCCCTGCCCGTCGTGATAGCCGGCCGCGATGGGCTGGCCCGTCGTGCCGGGCGTGAGCGTGACCGCTCCATTGTTCGGCATGGTTCCGGTCAGGCCGTCGGCGCTCGCGTTCGAGAACGTCGCGCCGGCGAGCACCTCCCCTGCCGTGGCATTGCCGCTGGCCCGCGTGCACGCGCTGGTGTCCAGCGCGCAGCCCGAGCACGCCAGCGTTCCGCCGAGGAAATTCAGGCTCGCGCAGCTCTGGCCGCCAAGATCGGCGCCATCACACTGCTCGCCCGCCACGTTGATCTGCCCGTCTCCACAGGTGCCTTCGGTCATTCCGCAGACGATCTCGGGCACGTCGTCATCGGTCACCCCCTCGATGGCCGCGTCGATCTCCTCCAGCGCGGCAAGCGCATCGTCGCTGGCGAGAATGTCGGAGGCACCCAGCAGTTGGGCCGTGTACTCGAGCGCTCTCGGCCATTGCGTGGCGATGGCCTGCCGTGCCTGGCATTCGGCAGCGGCCCGGATGCAGTCGCGCCAATCGTCGAAATCCGCGATGGTCCCGCTGCCTCCGAAGCTCTGGCAGTACGCTTCCAGCTTGGCTGCGCCGAGCGTTGCCGTGCCGATCGTATAGATGTCGGCCTCGGAATGGACGAGGCCGGGGTTGAGCTCCGGATCGCAGGCCTTGCCGAGGCGCGCGTCGAACTTCGCGGGCAGCGTCTTGGTCGGCTGCGCCGAGTTGGTGATCCGCTGCAGGCTCTTGACGCAATCGGCGCCGGCGCCCTCCGCGACGTCCTGGCCGGCAAGAGCCAGCTCCGAGGCCACTGCCAGGCACCGGCCGACCGTATCGACGACGCCGCGCACGTAGGCGCCGCTCTCCTTGGCCACGCTGCTCTGGCACCTGGCCAAACCCTCGGCCGTCTGCGCCATGGCCGCCGGCGTTGCCCAGGCGATCGCGGCCGCCAGCACGGCCGTCGTGGCTTTCCAATGCATCTTCCGGACCTCGGGTCGCTGCCATGCTGTCATCGCTCTCTCCTTTTTGAGCGCCGTCTCGTTGACGGCGTCGCCCTCGACATGGATGCAGGCTAGCAACGCGCGGGTCGGCGAGTCCTCAGGGCCTTTAAACGTTTGGTACACGTTCGGTCCTGGTCCAGGCATTGGCCGCCAGCCGGCGATTGGACTGGTCGCCACGCTGGGTGGTAGTTGGCGGGCCATGGGTTCTCGCGACCGCGACGTGCCGCGCATCGATGACGCCGCCGAGTGCATCTGGCGCGGCGACGAGAAGATCGGCATTCCTCCCAAGGCGTTCCTGGTGCTGCGGCGGCTGATGGAACGGCCCGGCCACCTCGTCACCAAGCGCGACCTGCTGGATACGGTATGGCCCGGCATCGCCGTCACCGAGACCGTCCTCAACAACGCCGTGGGGCAGCTTCGCCAGGCGCTCGGAGATCAGACTCGGCAACCGAGGTTCATCGAAACCGTGCATCGGCGCGGTTTCCGGTGGGTCGGTCCGACCCCTGTCGATCCGGCGCCCGCTACCGGCCCCAGCGTCTCCGTCGAGCTCGAAGCCGTGCCAGCCGACGATTTCGTCGGACGTTCCCAAAGCATCGCCATGCTGGTGCGGTGCCTTGCGGCCGCCGAGGACGGGCGCCGCCAAGTCGTCTTGGTGACCGGCGAGCCCGGCATCGGAAAGACGGCCCTGGTCGAGAGCTTCCTGCGCGCGGCCGAACGCGCCAATGCAGCGATCGTCGGTCGCGGCCAATGCATCGAGACCCCCGGCGCCGGCTACCAGTACCGGCCCGTGCGCGAGGCGGTCGGGCAGGCACTGGGACGGGCAGGTCAGGAGGCCGTGGAGGCTTTCCGCAGGCATGCGCCGAGCTGGCTGCTCTCCATGCCCGAACTCTCGAGTCGCGCCCAGCTCGAGGAGCTGCGAAGAAGCGTCATAGCGACCACCAGCGTTCGCCTCCAACACGAGCTCGAGCGCGCGATCGAGGTGGCCGCTGCCGCGCGCACGATCGTGCTCGTGCTCGAAGACCTGCACTGGAGCGATTCGGCCACCGTCGGATTGCTGGCCGGGCTTGCGGCACGTCGCGAACCGGCTCGGCTGCTCGTCGTCGGCACCTATCGCTCGGTGGACGCGATTGCGCAGCAACATCCGATCATTCGTCTGAAACACGAGCTGGTAGCCAGACGCCAGTGCGTCGAGGTGTTGCTCGAGGGTCTTGCGAACGACAGCGTGGCATCGTTCCTCGATGTGCGTTTTCCCGGGCACCGATTCCCCGAGGGTCTGGCGGAGCGTCTTGGCGAGCTCAGTGCGGGAAATCCTCTCTTCCTCCGAAACGCGCTCGCGGACTTCGAACATCGCGGCTGGCTGCGCGAAGAGGATGGCGTCTGGCGCTGCACCGTCGACCTCGATTCCATTGCCGCCGTCGTGCCCGACAGCACGCGCGATCTGATCGCGTTCCGTCTCGATCAGCTGGCGCCTGCGACTCGGTTGCTGCTGGAAGCCGCCAGCCTGGTCGGGACGAACTTCTCTTCGCTGTCCGTGGCCGCTGCAGAGCAAAGACCTTGCGCCGAAGTCGAAGCCGAGCTCGAACCGCTGGCGCGGTCCGCGCAGTTCTTCGAACGCGGCGACGAGGTCGTGTGGCCGGACGGGACGCGCGGATGCGAGTACCGCTTTGGCCATGCCCTGTATCGCCAGATCCTCAGCCGGCGCGTCACGCCGGCGCGACGCCAGCTGCTGCATGGGCGGATCGCCGAGGTGCTGGAAGCTGCTTACGGCGAGCATCGCCAAGAGATCGCCGGACCGCTCAGCTTTCATTTCGAGCA
>Ga0196978_1001224_pt1 | contig 11689 bp, 11 predicted proteins | sample S3v_2013CmetaG_FD_155491 | JGI IMG/M metagenome (GOLD analysis project Ga0196978, IMG submission 155491) | Soil microbial communities from Anza Borrego desert, Southern California, United States - S3+v_20-13C | ecosystem: Environmental > Terrestrial > Soil > Desert | place: USA: California... | reverse complement strand
ACTCGCCCATCAGGTCGCCCCCGACGGTGAGCACGCACCGGCGGATGCTCCTGCGGAAGCGCAGCGTGCGCCCGACGGCGCCCGTGAGCTGGTCGAGATAGCCGACGACCGCATCCTGTCCCACCCGGATCGAGCCCTCCCCCCGGCCCGCGATGCCGCGCGGCGCGAACAGGTCCTTGCCGCATTCCAGGTGGCACGCGTCGACCAGCCCGTCGACCGCGATGGAGCCGCTGGCGCGCACCCGGAATCGATCGCGGATGTCCTCGCGGATGTGCACGTCGCCCTGGAAATCGATGTGACCGGTGTGGAAATCCACGGTGCCGTTCACGTCGAGCATCGGGTCCACGAGCAGACGCGAGCCTGCCACGCGGAGACGGCCGGCGCGCTGCGCCACCAGCCGCCCGTCGGGCAGCACGCGGATGCTCTGATCGATCTCGAGCCCCAGCGGTGAGCCCGGCTTTGCCGCGATGGGGCACCCGGTGACGTCGCGCCCGTCCACGCCGCGGGTCGCCGTGCGGACGGTCGCCAGGTGGTCCTCGGGCGCCACGCGGATGAAGCACTGCTTCGTGTAGTGGTCCACCCGCCCCTCGCTCGGGGCGGCGGGGCCGTCGACGGGCTGCTCGGGGTCGTAGCCCGGCCGCCATTCAATCCGTGCGTCCTCGCCGTGGACCGGCGGCGTGGCGCGAACGAAAACCGCGTCCACGGCGCCGGGGCATTCGCCGAAGCGCTCGGCGATCTCGCCGAGCGTGCGCAGGACCTCGGGGCTCAACTCGACCCCGCGCTCGCGCGCACGGCTGGCGAGGTACTCCCGCGTCACCGCACTCGGGTCGGCACAGGCGTCGATCAGGATCCGCGCGGCGGATCCTTCCGCCTCGAGCACGACCGCCGCGATGTGGGGCCCGGCCGCCATGTTCCGCCCGATCCGGCTCGATCGCCGCCAGATGCACCGCGACCCACGGTGCCGTGCACGTCCCGGACAGGGTCGGCCCTCGGCCGGGTGTGGCGCCCCCCCGGGGCGGTCGGCACGCACGTGCCGCTCCAGCCGCGGCGTCCACACCTCTCCAGTCGGCCCGCTCCCGGGCCCACATTGGCCGAATCGCGCGGAACTCGAACGGCTCAGGAGGGCCTAAAGACCACGCCCCGAGCGAGGTGGGGGCTGGTTCGCAGGGAAATACCCCGGCCTTCCAGGGGTTCGAAGCGCCGGCTCCGAACCAGGGTCCGACGCGATGCGTTTGACCGGGGCCGCTCGCGCTGCGCTGCGGAATAGCCCGCGCGGAACGCCGAAGAATGTGCGCCGGTTTCGGGCCGGTGGAGGGTCCCCATGCATGCGATCGCTCGGATGGTGTCCGTCGTTGGGAGCTCGATCCTGGTCGGGGCGGGGGCCGCACAGGCGCAGGGCGACTCGCCCTATATCCGGGTGGTGGACGAGGACTCCAGCACGGTGCGGCTGGACGTGGCGGTGCGGACGCTCGCGCCGACCGAGCAGGACCGGCCGCTGATCAATCTCGTCGGCGCGATCCACATCGGCGACGCGGGCTTCTACGACGCGGTGCAGGCCCTGCTCGACGTGCACGACCTGGTGCTCTACGAGGGGGTCGGCGGCGAGCGCGATGCGGCGCCGGAGGCGCGCGGCGACGACCACGCCGCGATCGTCACGCAACGCCGGCTCCGCTTTCTCGCGGTGCTCGCCGAGGGCGCCCGACGCCGCACCGGCGAGCACCCGGAGACACCCGAGGCGCTCGCGGCGAGCGTCGGCGCGCCCATGCGCGACCTGGTGGCCAGGGCGCTCGTTGACGGATGGGGACGGCCCATTCTGTTCGCGCCCGGCGGAGAGCCCGACGCGGTCAGCCTTGGGCGCGATGGGCAGGCGGGCGGCGTCGACGCCGACGCGGACCTGAGCGCGCAAGACTTGATGGCGTCGCCGCGCACGATCGCGACGGCGGGCGAGTCGGAAGGACTCCAACGCGACCTTGCGGACGCCCTGGGGTTGGTCTTCCAGATGGATGGGATCGATTACTCCGGCGCCCACTGGCGCAACAGCGACCTCTCGATCGGCGAGATCCAGGAGGCGCTGGGCGGCGGGCGCCCGGCGGAGGGCGGCACGGGCGATGGGGGAGAGCCGGACGCGATTGATCCCAACGCCCCGGAGGGCCTCAAGGCCGCGGACATGCTGTTCCGGACGCTCTCGGGCGAGTCGTTCCTCGCGAAGGCTTCGGGCTTCCTGCTCAAGATGCTCGGCTCCAGCCCGAGCGGGCGGGCGATCGTCAAGATCATGCTCGCCGATACGCTCACGCACGCCGAGGACTTGCTCGCCATGCAGCCGGGCGGGCTGGCGGACTTGATGAAGGTGATCGTGGAGGACCGAAACGCGGCGGTCGTGACCGACCTGCGCGCCGTCGTCGAGGGCGAGCCCGGCGTGCAGACCGTTGCCGTGTTCTACGGCGCGGGCCACTTCGGCGACCTGGAAGAGCGCATCTGCACGGAGCTGGGCTACCGCCACGACTCCACCCTGTGGGTCCCCGCGATGACGATCGACCTGGAGGAGGCGGGGCTGAGCCCCGGGCAGGTGAAGCTCTTCCGCAAGATGATGCGGGACATGATCGCCGCGCAGATGGAGGCCCTGCGGAGCCACGGGGAGTAGGCGGCCCGCACCGGCGCTCAAGCCGGCGAACGCCGAAGCGACGGAGCGGTGCGCCCAGGCGCGGTCCGCTCCGTCGCTTCGAAATGGAGAGCTCCGGGTTGGGGGGCTATTCCTCCTCTTCCTCCTCGGCCTCCTTGCCTTCAAACTCGGCCTCCGACTCGGCCGCCGCCTCAGGGTTCGCGGAAGCTTCCGCGATCTCCGTCAGCATGCGGTCGGTCTCCTTCTCCTCCTCGAGGGTTTGTCCGAGGAGCTCCTTGGCGCGCTCGTGGCCAAGCTGGCCGCAGTACGTGGTCGCGCAGCCGTAGGCGGCGATCTCATAATGCTCCACGCGCTGCGCGGAGGCGATCAGCGCCGCGTCGCGCACGGCCGGATCGATGCCGTTCTCCAGCAGCTCCTCGCCCTCGGCGAGGATGCCCTCCATGCCCTTGCACTTGTGGCCCCGCGGCGTGATGCCGAGCTCCTGGCACACTTCCTCGAGGCGGTTCACGTGCTCCTGCGTCTGCTCCAGGTGGCGCTCGAACGCATCGCGCAGCTCCTCGTCGGTCGCGGCCTTCGCCATCTTCGGCAACGCGCGCAGCAGCATCTTCTCGGCGCTGTGGAGATCCTTCAGCTCGTGGGCCAGGAAATCCTCGAGCGAACTGACTTTCATGTGATCCCTCCTTGCTGGATTCGGCGTGATTGGTCGCAGGATGTTCCCATGCGCGCGTGAGCTTGGGTTGAAGAGTGGGTGAAAGAAGATTGAGGGCGCCGGCTCGCAGCCCGAGCCCGCACCCGGGGCTTCATGGGTGTGTATGCCCAAGCGGCAAGTACGTACGCCCGCGCGAGGCGCGCAGCGCCGTTTCCGCGCGGCGCGACGGGGCGGGCGGATCAGCCGCCGCGGACGGTCAGGGGAGTAGAACCCCGCAGGCGCTCCGCGGCCATCTTCTCCCAGCCGGAGCCGAGCTCGCCGATCGGGTCGGGGGGCACGATGTCCACCCGCTTCTCCCCCAGCTTCGCTTCCCCGGCCTGCACCCGTGCCTGGAAGGCCTTGCACTCGGCGAGCAACCGGTCCAGGATCTCTTCCTCGGGGACGTTGGCGACGCGCTCGCCCTGCACGTAGATGATGCCGCGCCTGTCGCCGGCGAAGACCGCGACGTCCGCCCCCTCGGCCTCTCCGGGCCCGTTGACCACGCAGCCCATCACCGCGACCTTCATGGGCACCGTGATCTCGGCGGCGAGCTTGCGCCGGACGCCCTGCGTGAGGCTGAAGAGATCGACCTGGATGCGCCCGCACGTGGGGCAGGCGATGAGCTCCGCGCCCGCGCGCTCGCGCAGGCCCAGCGACCAGAGCAGCTCGAGGCCGTCCTCGACCTCGTGGACGTGGTCGGAGGCGTAGCTGATGCGGATGGTGTCGCCGATGCCGCCCGCCAGGAGCGTGCCGAGAGCCACGACGGAGCGGATGCACCCGGTCTCGCGCGGGCCGGCGTGGGTGACCCCGAGATGCAGCGGATGGTCGAACCGCGCGGCGATCTCGCTGTAGGCGTCGATCACGATCGGGGCGCTCATGCTCTTGGCGCTGATCGCGATGTCGTAGAAGCCCCGGTCGGAGAAGATGTCGAGATACTCCTCGAGCTTGGCGATCATGATGGCCAGCAGGTAGCCGTGCTTGTGATCGCTGAAGACGGCGCCGAGCTCCTTGGCCCGCTTCTGCTTGTCGCGGCGCTCGATGATCGAGCCCTCGTTCACGCCGACGCGGATGGGGATGCCCCGCCCGCCGTTGGCCGCCTTGCACGCGTCGATCACGGCGTTGACCTGCTCGCGATCGGTGATGTTCCCCGGATTGAGACGGATCTTGTGGACGCCCGCCTCGACTGCCTCGAGGGCGCGCTGGAAGTGGAAGTGCACGTCCGCCACGATCGGGACGGATGTCTGCGCCAGGATCTCCTTGAGCGCGGCCGTGTCCTTCTTCTCCGGCACGGCGACGCGGACGATGTCCGCCCCCGCGGCGTGGAGCCGGTGGATCTCCGCCACGCACTTGTCGACCTCGTGCGTGTACCCGGCGGTCATCGTCTGCACGCTGACCGGCGCGGGAGCCGTCTCGCGCCCCCTCGAATCGGGCTTCCCGCCGCCGATCTGGACGATCCCGGTGCGGCTGTCGCCGACGTAGATGGGGCGGGTTGGACGGCGGGGCTGCATGGGTGACGATCGTAGGAGGGCGGGCCCGGGTCGGGCCTTTCAGGACCCGGGCTCCGCACCCGGTACGCGCGACGCAGACCGCGTGTTCGGACGCGGCCGCCGCGCCACACGGGCAGTGAGGGCGCGCCGTCGAGTCCGTCAGCGACCCGCCCGCGGCGCGGTCCGGTTGGCGAACCGGCAACCGGCGACCCCGACATAGACGATCGCCTCGAACCAGAGCAGGCCTGCCGCCGCCCCCAGCATCGGCAGCAGCGCCGGGGCAAGCAGAAACGCGCCGCGTACATCCCCGACGTTGTGATGCATGGCGCGCTCGTGGAGAAAGAGACCGGCCGCGTAGCCGCCTGCGCCGAGCAGCCCTCCGGCCAACCACCCCGCCGTGGCGTGCGCGGTAATGAGAGCGGCGATGGTGGGCGTGATGCGGGATCTGTGGACCCGGCCGAACGAGCGGATGCCCCACGATTCGATGGTCGTGAGTAGCCACAGGACCGCCGCCGCACAGATCCAAAGCCCGAGCACCGTGCCCCCGGTGAGCGTCCAACGCGCGGCGGACGCGGCCCCGGGCCAGGTCAGGTCCCGCAGCATGAACGGGGCCTCGTCGCGTGCGAGCTGCACCACCGTGAGCACCGCCGGCCCGAGCGTGAGGGCGGCCGCGGCGGCAGCGATGTTCAGCCGCCCGAACGCACGTGCGCTCCGCCGCTCGATGGACATGCCCCCGAACACGCCCGAGGGGTGCGCCAGCAGGCGCAGGTTCGTGCGCACCCACGCGCCGAGAGTCCGGCTGCGCTGCCACGGCGTTCCGGCGCGGGCGGCAGGAAGGCTCGCCGCCACGGGCCGCCCGCACTCGGGGCAGCTCCCCGCGCCGGGCAGGCCGTCGATGGAGTACCCGCACTTCTCGCACAAGAGCTCGAACTCGCCGGGGCGTCCGTGTGCTGGGCTCACGCGTGAGCTATACGCGGGCCTCGCATCCCCGGTTTGGATTGGCTAATCTGTGGCCCTGCCCGCGCCGGCGCGGGCCGTTTTGCCCGGAGCCAGGGTGATCGAATACCGCCGCATATCCACCTCCGACCCGCTCTACCCGCAGGCGTGCGCCCTGCGCGAGCAGGTGCTGCTGCGCCCCTTGGGCAAGGACATCGCGTGGTTCGCGGCGGCGTATCCGGAGATCGACCGCCGGGCCGAGCACTTCGTCGCGGTGCTCGCGCACCCGGCGGGCGAGCGGGTTGTCGGATGCGTTCTCCTGATCCCGGACTACCCCGAGCGCGGCGCCGGCAAGCTGATGCAGATGGCCGTGGACCCTCAGCGCCAGGGCGAGGGGATCGGCCGCCGCCTGGTGATCGAGCTCGAGACGAGGGCGTTCGGCGAGCTCGGTCTGGCCGAGGTCTTCTGCCACGCGCAGAACAGCGCGATCGGTTTCTACGAGCGCCTGGGCTGGGCGACGGATCCTGACGAATTCTCCGAGGCGGGCGTTCCGCACCATCGCATGTGGCTGCGACAGACCGCGCCCGACGACGCGTGAGCGTTCGTCCCAGGCCCCTGTCCCGCCAATACTTCCGGCAGGAGTCCGCTGGTGCGCGACACGCGGGAGGCATTTCGGCAGGCGGGGTTGCGCTACACGCGCCAGCGTGGAGCCGTGTACGCCGCCCTGGGCGCGACCACGAGCCATCCCACGGCGGAAGAGCTGCACGAGATCGTGCGCCACGAGGCTCCGGGGCTCAGCCTCGCCACCGTCTACAACACCCTCGAGGCGCTCTGCGAATCCGGCCTCTGCCGCCGCCTGCCAAGCGCCGCCGGAGTGTGCCGGTTCGATGCCGACACCAGCGAGCACGTCCACGTGGTGCTGCCGGATGGTCGGGTTCTGGACGTGCCCGGCGACATGGGACGCCGCCTGCTGGCCTGCGTGCCCGACGCGCTGGTCCAGGAGCTGGAATCGCGGGTCGGGGCGCCGCTCGGCGGCCTCGGCGTCCAACTGGTCGCGTTTTCGCGCCCAGGGGCGCCGGATGCCCTCCGGTAGGTGTTCGCGCTCAACTCGGACCTCGGCGCGGCCGATGCTCTCTCCGGGACCCGGCTTTCAGGCCCCGAGCCCAGCAGGAGCAGAGCCGTGGACGAGCGACGAGACAGGCCCAGCGACCGCCGAGCCCACGCGAGATTCGCGTTGCGCCCGATGTACTCCGCGATCGAGGTCAAGCTCGCTCCCGACGGGGGCGAGGGCGTCCTCGGGCACGCCTACGACATCTCAAGGGGCGGCGTCTCGTTCGAGCTCGACCGGGCGATCGAGCCGGGAACGCCCGTCTATCTGCGGCTCTCCCTGCCCGAGTGGCTGCGGGGCTACGCCGATGGCAGCGACGACCGCGCGAGTGTGCACGTGCAGGGCACCGTGGTGTGGACCGACGACGACGGCGTGCCCGGCCCCGTGCGGATGGCCGCGGTCTTCACAACCTTCGAGACCGTGGGCGACAACGACCTCCTCGACCGGACGCTGACGGTGCGGCGCCACGCCGCCGCGGCGTAGGACGCCTTCCCCGGTCTACGCTTGCCTCGTGTTTGTCGATGAAGCCACGATCGAAGTGAAGGCGGGCGACGGGGGGAACGGGTCCGTCTCGTTCCGGCGCGCCAAGTACGTCCCCAAGGGGGGGCCCGACGGCGGCGACGGGGGCGACGGCGGCTCCATCGTGCTCGAGGCCGACGAGGGGCTCAACACGCTCTACGACTTCCGCGGCACGCACCACTGGCGGGCGGAGGACGGCGAGGCCGGGCGCGCGAGCAGCCAGTTCGGCAGGGCCGGCCCCGACCGGGTGATCAGGATGCCGGCCGGCACGCTGGTGTTCGATGACGCGACGGGCGAGCTCCTCTGCGATCTCCGCAAGGGCGATCGCGTCGTGATCGCGCGGGGCGGGCGCGGCGGGCACGGCAACGAGCACTTCAAGAGCGCGACCAACCAGGCGCCGCGCCAGGCCGAACCGGGGGAACCCGGCGAGCGGCGCACCCTCCGACTGGAGCTCCGCCTCATCGCCGACGTCGGCCTGATCGGCATGCCCAACGCGGGAAAGAGCACGCTGCTCGCGGCGCTCACGCGGGCCACGCCCAAGATCGCGGCCTACCCGTTCACGACGCTCACCCCGCAGCTGGGGATCGCCGAGGTAGACCCGTCGCGCCGCATCGTGCTCGCGGACATCCCGGGGCTCATCGAGGGCGCGGCGGAGGGCGCGGGGCTGGGCCACGAGTTCCTCCGCCACGTGGAGCGGACGCGGGTGCTGCTGCACGTCGTCGACGCCATGCCCACCGACGGCTCGGACCCGATCGAGAACTACAAGCGCGTGCGCGAGGAGCTGTTCCGGCACTCGCCGCGACTGGCCGAGAAGTCCGAGCTCGTCGCCCTCAACAAGCTCGACCTTTTCGGAAGCGACGAGGAGCGCGAGGAGGCGGTGCGGAAGTTCAAGCGCGCGCTCCGCACGCAGGGCGCGGCCACGGAGGTCGTCGCGCTGAGCGGCGCCGTGCACCTGGGCCTGCGCGAGCTGCTCGAGAAGCTGTGGTCGATGCTGAGCCAGGTAGGGGTCAAGGCGGAGGGCTGGAGCGAGGAAGTGACGGGCTGACGCCCGCCGCCCTCACGGGCGGGCCCGCTCCAGGAGCGCAAGCCACTCCGCGTTGCCCTCGGCGTCCGCGCGCTTCGAGGGCTTCCCGCCGCGCACGGGGCTCTTCGTCAGGCCGAGAAGCGTCACGCCGAGCGCGGGGAACTTCGAGCCGACGGATTCGGCGATGCGGGCGCCATTGTCCTCGGGCAGCACGCCGCGGACGGCGAGCCGGTCCAGCTCGGCCCGCTCGACCTCGTAGTGCGGCTTGACGAGGGAGATGATCCGCCCGCCGGGCTTGAGCCAGCGGAGCGCCGCGGGGATCGCCCTGTCCTGTCGCGTCCAGCCGAGGTCGATAACGACGAGATCAGCGCCCAGCGCGGCTCCGGACGGCGGCTCGGTGTGGAGCGCGTTCGAGCGCTCGAGCACGGTGACGCGAGGATCGGAGCGCAGCGTCCACGCGAGCTGGCCGTAGGCCGTGTCCACCGCGAACACGCGCCCGGCGCCGGCCCGGAGCAGGCAATCGGTGAACCCGCCCGTCGAGCAGCCGAGGTCGGCGCAGACCAAGCCGGCCGGGTCGATCCCGAATTGGTCGAGCGCGTGGCGGAGCTTGAGGCCCCCGCGGCTGACGTAAGGGCGGTCGGGAGCCGCGCCCATGGTCACCCGCGCGCGGCGATGAGCGTGCCGGAGGGGATCACGTGGATCCCCGAGTCGCTCGCGCGCCGCACGCTCGGCTGGGCGACAGGGACGCCGATGATCGCGATCCCCAGCTCGTCGGCCCGGTCGAGCATCTTGTCGCGGTCGAGCATGATCACGTCGCCCGCCGCGACCGCGAGGCAGCCCGCACCGTGCTCGGCCATGCGCTCGATCGTCTGGATGCCGACGGTGGGCACGTCGGAGCGCCGGTCGTGGCCGGCGCGGGCGCCCTTGCACAGCGTCCAGCCCTTAGCGCGGCACACGACGCTGACGCGCTCGATCATGCGGTCGGTCCCCTCCACGGCCTCGACGGCGATGACGTCCCGTTCGCGCACGGCGATCGACTGGCCGATGTCCAGCCGCAGGAGCTCGGCGAGCAGCGGCCAGACGAACTCCACGTCCGATCGTTGCTGGGCGGTCGGCTGCGTGCGCGTCATCACGCCCGCCGTCGCGATGTGATCGGGGATCGGTGCGGTCGAGTCGATGAGTGACACGCCTCGGCGCTCCAGTTCTTCGGCGACGGCGGCGAGGACCGCGCTCGAGCGCCGGTCGTGGCGGAGGTGCTTGAACCACGCCACCACCGTCCGCACGTCGGGCACGTTGCGGATCAGGCGCAGCGGGTCGTGCATGATCTTGGCTTTGTCCACCCGCCCGACCATGACGGCGTGGCGCACCCCGATTCGGTTGAGCGCCCGGCCCCAGCTCCCGACCCGGAGCAGGCCCACGTCCCGGAACGAGTTGCACAACCCCGGCAGCTCGGCGTCGTACTGGCCCATCAGGCCGAGCCCGTGCACGGGGTGTCCGCCGGCGCGGAGCCCCTCGGCCACGAGGATCGGGAGGCGGCCACCCCCGGCAATCAGGCCGATCGGCGTCGGCGGCGGTGGGGGGTCGGGGAGGATGGAAAGCGAGGGCACCATGGTCTGCAAGACGTCAATGCACACTCTAGCGTGCTCCGAGCCGGTTCGTGTGGGGGGCAGGGTAGCCCCGCACCCCGGACCCGGAGCTTCTCGGACCTTATCCCGGCGCCTCCGGCGCTGAACGCCCGGGCCGCCGCCAACCGATAAGCATCGGTCGAATGGCCGCTCAACCATTGAATGTGGGGGTCGAGGGCGGGGGCGCCGGTCCGGGGGGCGTGCCGCGGCCTTGGCTGGGCGTGCGGTTTGTGTGTGCGAACAAGTACGTGCGCGTGTACCGGGACGCCGACGGAACCAGGTACACGGCCCGATGCCCCTCCTGCGGCCGGTGCGTGGTGTTCCGGGTGGGTGAGGGCGGCACCGCCTCGCGACAGTTTGAGGTGTCGTGCAGGTAGCCGGGGTACACTCGACCCGAATGAGCGGCATGCACCGGACAGGCTACGAGTCGGCGAGGCCGACGAGGGTGTGCGCCGCGACAGGCAGGCCGTTCGGGCCCGGCGAGAAATACGTCGCCACCCTGGCCGAGACCCCCCAGAGCGAGGAGCTCGTCCGGTTCGACTACGCGGCCGACGCCTGGGAGGGGGGGGCGCGTCCGCCACCGCCTCACCGGCTAATCGCGATCTGGCGCACCACCGCGAGCGAAGGGCAGACCGGGCGATCTGGGCTGCTCGGCGAGGACGAGCTGCTGCAGCTCTTCGAGGGCATGGAGCCCGCGCAGGAGGGGCGGGCGGCGGCGTTCCGATACCTCCTTGCCCTGCTTCTCATGAGAAAGCGGGTGCTCCGGATCGTGGACCAGCGCCTCGCCGACCACGGCCGACCTGTGCTCCAGCTCGCGCGCCGGGGCGGCCCCAAGGATGTGGAACCCGAGATCCACGAGGTCGTCGACCCGGGCATGGACGAGACGGCCATCACGGCGGGCATCGAGGAGCTCGGCGCGCTCATCGCGGGAGACGCCGTCGAGAGCGGACGGGGTGGCCAGTGATCGCTCGCACGCTCGGCTGGGTCGTCGTGCTGGCCGCGCTGTCGGCGCTCGGCGGGTGCGGCGCTGGGCCGCAGCGCATCGAGGAGCCGCAGCGGCTGCCGTCGTACCCGGAGGTCGCGCAGCGGTTCAACGCGAGAGTGGAAAGGCTGAACCGGGTCTGGTCGCGGGTGAACCTGACGCTGCGGGCGCCGAAGGAGCGGGGCGGCGCGGGCGTGGACCGGGCGGAGGGCCATCTGCAGGTCGAGCTCCCGGATCGGACGGCCCTGAGCGTCACCAAGCTCGGCGAAACATACTTTTACTTCGGGTCCGACCAGGAGGGGTACTGGTGGCTCGACATGAGCGATCCCGACGCGAAGGTCGCCCTGTACGGGAGGCATGAGGAGGCCACTCCGGAGCTGGTGGCTGAGCTCGGGCTCCCGGTGCATCCGCGCGAGCTGCTCGACCTCTTCGGGATCACGCCCCTGCCGGCAGAGCCCGCGGGCGGCCGGGTGAACTGGGACGGGCAGCGGGGCCTGCTCCGCGTCGAGACGGCCGGGATGTGGGGGCAGCGCGTGATGTGGCTCGATCCGGTCCTCTTCGCCCCCGAGCGGGTCGAGCTGAGGGGCCGACGCGGACAGGTGCGGGCCGAGTGCGAGATGGCGAGGTCCATCTCGGTGCCGGTGCGGGGTGATGCCAGGGTGCCCCCGAAGATCGCCTCGCAATACCGGGTGAACCTGCC
>Ga0196978_1001223_pt1 | contig 11697 bp, 23 predicted proteins | sample S3v_2013CmetaG_FD_155491 | JGI IMG/M metagenome (GOLD analysis project Ga0196978, IMG submission 155491) | Soil microbial communities from Anza Borrego desert, Southern California, United States - S3+v_20-13C | ecosystem: Environmental > Terrestrial > Soil > Desert | place: USA: California... | reverse complement strand
ATGATTACGAATCTCGTCGTGAAGCTGAACGGCAAGGTGGTTTTCGGGCCGATCAGCGCCACGAATCTCCGTTTGCTCGAGACGTACTTAACCGGCGTCAATACCGCCGGCTTTCTGTCGATCTTTTTCACCGAGCCGCGCGCGTCGACGAAACCCGACCAGCTACTCGGCGCGATCTCGACCCCCGACGCCGGCGTCGTCGATTTCACAATCGAAGGCGATATTACCGGCGCCACGACGCCGTTCTTGTCGGCGTGGGCCGTCATGCGCTCGCCGGAATCGCTCAAGTCGATGGACGGCTACAAGGTCGCAACGGCGCCGTTCATTCGCGCGCTGATCCCGACGACGTTGGCGCTGACCGCGGCCGGCGAATTCCCGTTCGATCTGAACTACGGCTCGCGCGGCGAATCGTTGCTGAAGCGCGCGATCTTCTTCGGCTCCGTGATTACCGGCGTGCGCGTGAAGCGCGACAACGTCGATATTTACGGCGGCCAGCCCGTGCTGAACGCCAACGCGAGCTACCTGCAATCGCTCTACGGTGAAACGGCCGCGGCGAATATGGTCATCGTCGACGAGCTGCTCGACGGCCACCAAAGCGACGCGATGCCGACGCGGCAATTGCTGCCGAACGGCGTGGCGCGCGAAGCGGTGTATCAGTGGCTTTTGACCGCGAGCGGCGCGGGCACCGTCACGGCGTACATGGACGTCTATTCGACGCTCGACCGGCTGTAACCGCTAACGAGCTCGAGCTCGGAGCTCGAGCCGGGAGAATCGCGCATGGCTCTAAAAATCGGCGAGGCGGTGCAGCAATTGCTGACACAAGGTCTCGACGCGGCGCGCGAGGTGAAACTCGCGCGGCTCCAAGTCAACGATCCGACGCCCTACGTGACCGGACCGAACGGCGAACGCGTCGCCGTCGGCCAGCAAGCATTCGGCGGCATCGTCGCCGGCGTTCCGCCGTGGGTTTGGTTGCTCGGTCTCGCTGCCGTCGGCGGCCTGGTCGTGCTGCCGTTGCTGAGGCGCTAACGTGGGTCTCGAGGCGCTAGGCGGCCTCGCGAGCGCGACGCCGTGGGGCGCCGTTGGCTCTGCGCTGACGGCCGCCGCGTCGACGCCGGCGAGCTCGGCCGCGACCGCGGCGCCGCTGCAGAGCGGCAACAAGGTAATCAACATCGCCGGCTTCGGCTCTGACGCTCGAGGCTCGGCGACTCAATCGTTGACCGCGGCCGAGCCCGACCGCGGCGAGTGGTTTCCGTCGACGTCGACGGCGTCGCCGTTCGGTTCGATGCCTGAGTGGGTTTTGCCGGCGGCCGGCGTGCTCGTCGCGCTCGTCGTCGTCGGCGCCGTGATCCGGCGGAGGAAATAGGGCCGTGGGAATTTTCGACCGCTCGAGCTCGACGACGAATCAAACGCTCGTCGACCAAACCAACACGACGACGACGCAAACCGACCAAAGCGGCGCGCTCGTCGCGCTGTCCGATCTCGCCGGCGCGTTCGGCATCGATCTGAGCTCGCGCGACTCTCACGACGTCGTCGACCGGAGCTCGAGCTCGAGCTCGACGTCGATAGCCAATAGCGGCAACACGACGTTAAGCGACGCAAACGCTATCGCGGCCGGGCGCGAGCTCGGGCTCGCCGGGATCGGCGGCGCTCGAGCGGCTGTCGATACGCTCGCGAATAGCTACGGGCAGTCGTTAACCGTGCTCGAGCGCGTCAATTCCGATTCGCTCGAGCTCCTAGCCGGGCTCGCGAGCGATTCAATCGACGCGAGTAAAACGCTCGCGCGCGACGCGGCAGAATCGAGCGCGTCGTTTCTCGATCAGGCAATCGCCGGCTTCGGCGAGCTCGCGACGCAAACGAGCGAAAGCGGCGACGACAAAATGGCGCGCGTGATTGGCTTCGCGCTCGCGGCCGTGGCGGCCGTCGTCGTGCTGCCGGCGCTTTTCAGGTCCGGCGGTAAGGCGGTGATCGCATGAGCGCGCAGAAATTCGTGCAGGCATTCGGCGCCGGGCAAACCGTGCGGTTTCCCGCCGGCCGGTATTTCTACATTAATCTCGCGACGTCGGATTTAGACGTCGTGACCGAAGGCAATCCCGGCTCGCCGGTCCGGTTCAACGGCATAGCGAGCGGCGCGAAATTCGGTCCCGTCGAGCCGGGCCAGGGCTGGCGGTTTCTCGCGGTGACGTCCGCGGCCGCGCAAAACGTCGAAATCACGATAAGCGACGACGGCAATTTTGAAATCGCGGCGAACGTCACCGTGTCGGGCATCGTCGCGACGGCCGCCGAGCCGGCGACGACGATCACGGACACCGCGGCCGTCGACGCGGCCGACGGCGCCGAAACGTTGCTCATAGCGGCGAATCTCTCGCGCCGGCGCGTGCAAATCGCGGCGGACTCTCTGAACGCGGACGGCGGTACGACGGCAACGCACGGCGGTCTAATTCGCGCGGTGACCGGCGGTAACGCAATCGACGAAATCCAGCCCGGCGTTAGCAAGTGGTTCGAATACACCGGCGCGCTCTACGTGCGCAACGATTCGGGCTCTCAAAATCGGTTCTACGTTCGCGAGGAATTGTAGTCATGCGAGCCCGACATTTTGTTTCCTTCGTCGCCGGCGCCGGGCTTGCGGTCGCCGCGGCCGCGTTCGCGCAGAGCGGCTATCCGACGCGCATCATTGCTCAAACGTTGCTCGCCCGCGCGCCGGCCGCCGCTGATTTATCCACGGCGCCGGTCACGCTTTCGTCGACCCGTCCGGGCTTTCTTTTTACCGAGACGGACGGCGCGGCCGACAACCGCTCGTGGTACGCCGTTGCGGGGAGTGAGAGTTTTTTTCTGGGCTTGCGAAACGACGACGCAAGCGTCGCGGCGGATTTTCTTACCGTCACGCGAACCGGCACCACGGTCGACGCAATCGAGCTCGCCGGCAAAGTCACTGTCAACGGTGATGCGCAGGTCTTGACGCTAAACGAGACGGACGGCGCTAACCATACGTCGATCAAATTCGACGACGCCGGCGCGAACCAGGGCTATATCGGAACTGAGAACGCGGCCGGTCAACTATGCGTCGGCACCGCTGCCGGCGATATGTGTTTGCGAACCAACGGCGGTTCGGCGCTCCGTGTTTCAACCGACGACGGAAATTCTAGCGTCGACATGACGCCGAGCTCCGGCACGTTCACGGCGACCTACACGAATGCATGCACGACGTCGCCGACTCAGTCGATTCGCTGGTACAAAATCGGAAGCGTCGTGACGATGACGGCCGCGGCCGCGACGGGCAATTGCACCGCGGACACGACGACGTTTGACACGGATTCAACCGACGTGCCCGCCGCGATCCGGCCGACGACGAGCGCCGCGTATAGCGCCGGCTTCGGCGCCAATAACAACGGGACGAGCGTAACGGCCATGATTGAAATCGCGACGAATGGCGAAATCATCGTGAACCGCTGCGGCGCCGTCACCGGAACGTGCGACGGCGGCGCGTGGACGGGCAGCGGAAACCGCGCGCTCGACGCGTGGACGATTTCGTATGTCCAATGAGCTCGCGCGGCGCCTTGCTCGTGCTCGCCGGCGCCGCCGGCGTTGCTTTCGTTTTGTCGCGAACCGACCGCGGCCGAATCGCTGCGAGTGACGCCGTGGAAACGATCGTCAAGGCCGTCACGCCGCGCGGGATTCGTAACAACAATCCCGGCAATATTGAGTGGATCGCCGACGCGGCGCGCCGCTGGCGTGGCATGGTGAACAAAGATGGTCGTTACGGCGTTTTCGATACGCCGGCGAACGGCGTGCGCGCCATCGGCGGCGAGCTCCGCGCGAATTTTCGACGCGGGCAAAACACGATTCGCGAAATCATCGGCGAGTGGGCGCCGCCGTCGGAGAACGATACGAGCTCGTATATGCGAGCCGTCGCCGGCGCGCTCGGGCTCGATCCCGTGACCGGCGTCGACCTACCGTTGAGCTCGCAACGCATTCCCGAGCTCGCGGCCGCGATCATTCATCACGAAAACGGCGTGCAGCCTTACAAATTCGACGACGTCGTCGCGTGGGTAAATTCATGATCGATAAACTCGCCAAGTCTGCCGCGGCACAGCCGCTTCAATTCGCCATCGGTGTCGGCATCGTCGCTGCCGTCGGCTATTTTCTCGTGAAGCGCGCCGGCGCCGCGGCCGCGGCCGCGGCCGCAAACGCGGCGCGCGAGGCCGGCGGGCTCGTGACCGGAAACAACGCGCTCACGCTCGGCACTCCTTACGCCGGCGCCGGCGTCGTCGGCACGGTCGCCGCGGCCGCGAACGCGGCGAGCGGCGGCACGCTGCGCTCAATCGGCGAGGCGCTAGGCGGATGGGTTTACGACGTCACGCACCGCGACTATGACCCGTCGACCGGGATGCAAACCGCGCCAAAAACGCTCGCCGACGGCGCGCGCGAAACCGACATGCTTTGGGGCCGCGTCGGCTCCGTGGTCCTGCGAGCAAACTAGCGAGGGTTTTATGAGCGTTCGATGGTCTCCGATTGTGCTGGCCGTGCTGCGAGCTCGGCAGGGCTCGCGCGACGAGCGCCGCGCCGCTGCCGTCGACGTCGGCGCCGCCGTCGTCAAAACCGTGCGCGCGCGCCGCGCGAAAAAGAAGCGGGCGCGCAGCTGATGTTTGCCGACGTTGACCCGGTCGCGCTGATTACGGCGCTGACCGCGCTAGTGACTGCCGTCGGCGGCGCCGTGGCCGTTGCGATCCGCGCCGCGCGCGCCGACGCGCGGACCGACGCGGCCGTCGAGAAAATCGCTCGAGCCGCGGCGCGGACGAGCTCGAGCGTCGCCGACGTCGTCGACGAGCTCGAGAACACCGGAACGTTTCAGCGGCCGACACCGCGCCAGGGCGACGACGGATGAGACCCGGCCGGCTGCTAGTGCTCGCCGTGGTCGCCGTCGTCGGGCTCGTTGTGCTCGGCCGGCTCGAGGATCGCCGGCGCGCCGAAAGCTACGCCGGGCCAATGGCTCGAGCTCGCTAAAGTGTCGACGCTCGCCGACGCGTTGCTCGAGGCCGCGGGTAGCAGGGCGCTCGACGCGGCGCGAGCTCGCGGGCTGCGCGTGGTCGTCAAGACGTCGATAACGCCGGCCGTCACGGTCTACGATGCCCGCGACGTCGCGCCCGGCGTGCTCGAGCTCCTAGGGGTTAAAACGCACGTCGTGGCGGTCGACGCCGCCGGTCACGTCGTGGCCGAGCTCGGCGAGCCCGCGCCGACCGATTACGCGACCGCGGCTGCTATTTGGGCCGTTGCTGCTGTGGCGGGCTTTCTGCTCGTCGTGCTGGCCGCGCGGGCGATCCGCTAGACGACGTCGCGCGAGCTCGTGCTCGAGCGCGCGCACTTGCGCCATTCGGTACTGAATCGCGGCTAGGTCTGTCGGCCGGCACGGCCAGCCCGTCGGCGTCCATAGGGTGCCGTCGCGGCGGTCGAGCTGATAGCCGCGCCATGCGTCGTGGACGAGCTCGAGCTCGCCGTGATGCATCACACGAATCAAAAGCGAGACGGCGCGCGGGAGTCGTTGCTCGGCGCGCCAGCGTGCGACCGTCGTGCGGTGGGCGCCGGCGACGTCGCGCAGCCAGTCGTCGTGCACGTGGATGCCGTGATGCTCGACCATGGTTTCTTGTATCGGCTGCCATTTCCGAATCTGGAAGGGGATTTTTAGGCGGCCGCGGCGAGTCGCCGACGTCGACGTCGGCGACGATCCACGGTGACCGGGATCGACCGACGGCGGCGGTTTAACAGAATATACAGACTATGCGCGCCGTCGCCGGCGTGCGCGGGGGCGGGCGCGGTCGCGCCGGCGCCCACGAAACCCACGACGGCCAACACGTGCGCTTGCTTCGCGAGCCGCGCTAGCCGCTCCCAAATTCGACGATGGTCTGAGCGTTTTGCACGCTCGGCCTGGACGGCCGCGAATACGTGCTCGGGCGGGAGCTCTAGCGCGGCCGCCACGGCTACGCACGCTTCGGGGTCCAACGTGCGGCGCCCATTCCGATAGGCCGAAATCCGGGTCCGGTCGACGTGCAGCAACCGGGCTAGTTTGTTATCCGAGTCGAGGCCGTGCTTAGCGCGCACGGCGTCCAGAAACGCGACGGTATGCATGGGGGCGGCTCCCTGGGCTGATCGACCGTCCCGGACTCTACGCGCGCCCCTGGGGCGTTTGTAGACCGGTACGCTTGAACACCCCCCCTGTACGGCCGTACCATCCCGGCGTCTCAGTTGGTCGGGCGGCTTCCCGACAAACCGGCCGGCGGCGGATTCGACCCCGCCGCCGGCCACCTTGGGGAGCCGCACAACAAGGGAAGCCGTATGCCACTCTCGCTCTACCGCGATACCTGTCAGCGTAGGCGCTGGTCCGATCCCGCCGCACGCGCGAACGAGCTCCGGCTGCTGTTCGACCGCCGCGAGCGCGCGCTCACGCTCGCCTTTAGTCGTTACGCGCGCGCCGTCGCCGGCTCGCTGCTCAAGCAGTGACCGAAATCAAGACACCGGGCGCCGACGTTCTCGAATTCGTCGGCCGCGGTGTCTCTGCGCAAAACGGCGTCGACGCGGCCGTCGCCGGCGCGTGTGTCGGGTTCGTTCGCACGGAGCTCCTAAACGCGCTCGCGGCCGTCGACCGCGACCGCGCCGCATCGGCCGCGCACGCGCGCCAAGCCTTGAACGAGCTCGCCGCGCTCGAGCGCCGGTTGCTCGAGCACTTCGAACGGCTCGGCGTTCGCCGGGGGCCGGAGCTGTGATGCGGCTACGCGAGCTCGTCGACGAGCTCGTCGACGCGGCCTACAAGATCGCCGCGCCGAATCCGCGCGTGCTCGTGCGCTGGTCGCATGACGACGGCCGCATCGAAACCCGCGAAATCGAAATGACGTGGCCCGAGCGCGACGGCGGCGCCGTCGTGCTCCACGTTCCGCGCGAGCCGCAGTTAGCCGGCGAGCCCGGCGCCGGCGACGTCTGCGACGAATCCGTCGTGCCCGAGCTCGACGTCGAGCTCGTGCTCGGCTACGCGACCGGCGCGCGCGGCTGCGCGTGTCCTGACGGCCGCTGCGCGGCGCCGACCATGCCCGAATGCCGCGAGCGGCTGAAGGCCGAGCAACTAGAGCGAATCCGAAAGGGGGAGCGATGCCGCGTTACTCGCGATCCGTCCTAGTCGCGCCCGGCGACGTGCGGCGCGTGCGCGAGGCCGCAGAGCTCACGCAAGCCGAGCTCGCCGCGCGCCTTGAGCTCGACGTGCGAACCGTCGAGCGGTGGGAGCGCGCCGGCGCCGTGCTCGAGCTCGTGAGCAAACTGCTCGCCGGCCAGTACAACGCGACGCGATTAGGGCGGCTCGAGCTCGTCGCGAATCGCGCCGGCCTAGAGCTCGAGCTCGTCGACGTCGGGCTCGGCCGCGGGAAACGCGTCGCTCGAGTGAAACGGCCGCGAGCCCGACATTTTGTGCGCGATCGCGAAAATCGGTCGCGTAAAACGCGCCAGGCGACGCGATCGGGTAGGGGGGCGGTACGTCGGCATGGCTGAATCCGACGACGCCGAAGGCCTCGCGTCTGAGCTCCGCTCCGTACAAACGGCGCAGTTGCTGCTCCGCGAGTTGCTGAGCGCCGGCGCGTCGACGCTGCTCGCCCAGCAATCGATTGCGCGGGCGCTCGCCGAACTCGAGGCCGCAGAGCGCGACTTGCTGCGCAACGTCGGGCATGGGTCGCGCCGTGGCTGAGCGGCGTTGAGCGTTCACCGCTGGACCGTCGTTAACCCGACGCTCGAGCTCGAGCTCGGCGCCGGCGCGCGCCGCGATCCGCGCGGCTCGCTGCCGCTCGAGCTCCTAGAAACGCTCGACTCCCGTCACGGCGCCGCGGCGAATGCGGGATTCGTCGACGCGTGGCAAGCGGTGTCGGCGACCCAGGTACGGCCGGAGTGCTACCAAAACGCGCTCGAGCTCGTCGACGAGCTCGAGGCGGAAATTCCGAAGTACGACGACCGCGACCGCGTCCGCTCGGCGATTGCCGACTATCTCGAGCGCGAGCTCGTCACGCTGCCCGGCGCCGACGTCGGCGAGTATTCGCGGCTCATGTGGAAACTGCGCGACGCGCGGCCGTGCGCGGCCGTCGGCGTCGATACGTTTGCCGACGAGCCCGGCGCCGAAAACCTTTTCGACGACGACTACGTCGCGCCGTCGAAGTGGGCGCGCCGCGAACGATGGGCAAACCGCGCCGGGCTCGTGAAGCTCTGCCCTGATGATGCGCGCTGCGAGCAGCAACGCGCGTCGAGGCTCTACGGGCAACGGCTCGGCGAGCTCGACGCGCAAGGCTACGTGCTGCGCTCGGCCGTGTTCACGCTGCCAAACTTTCCGCAGTGGCATCTAGCGGCCGGGCTCGACTCGATTTTCGAGCGGTTCAAGCAAACGATCCTTTACGCGCGCGTCGACGGCAAAATCGCGCGCTCGATCCGCGACCCGAAACGAAAGTTTCCCGATCTCGTCGGCGCGTGGGCCGTGCTCGAGGCGCCGCTATCGGGGAAGTTTGTCGAAGGCGACCGGCTCAACGCGTGGAACGTGCACCTAAACGTTTTGCTGGTGTTCAAGCCGAGCGACGGGCCTTACGGTCGACCGGACTACGGGCCGATTCACGACGCGTGGCAATCGGGCATTCGCTGGCGAACGATCCCGCAAGGCTCGAAGGACGCGATGCAGCGCGCGATTTTGGAAATCCTGAAATACCCGCTGCAAACCGTCGCCACGAAATCCGCGAAGGACCGGCCGCGGAAATTCGACCGCGACGGCGTCGAGCTCACGCCGGCGCCGCCGATGATCGAATGGCCCGGCGAGTGTTTCGACGAATGGTGGCGCGCGCACAAAGGCTTCCGACGCGCGCGCTCGTGGGGAGCTCTCTACGCCGGCTCGCTGCCCGACGACGACGAGCGGAGCGACGCCGGCGTCGATTGGTTCACGACGATTCAGAAAACCGCGGCCGGCTACGTCGTCGCTCAACCGTCGCTGTCGACCATCGAGGCCGACGCCGCGCGCCGGCTGCGAACGTTCGCGCATCGTCACCTAATGGCCGACGATCCGATCTACGCGGCGAACGTCCGAAAGGGGATCGCGGACACGCTCGAGCGGAGCGCCGCGCTTGGCGCGCTCGAGAAGGCGAGGCAGCGGTTATTCTTGATACAGGGGAATAAGTCTGCAGAGCTCAACGCGACCGCTGCCGACGAATCGCGCGACTCCGCGCGAAAATTCCATCCCCCGGACACCGGCTAGCCCGCCGGCGCGTCATTCGACGTCGCCGGCGCGGTCAAAACCCAACAATTTTGGATCCCCGAGCCCCGAGCTCGTCGCCGCGTTTTGTGAAATAGCGCACGGCCGGCGCCGGCGCCGGCGCGGTAGGGTCCGGCGCCAATGGCAACGCCGGTTATCCACGAAAGAGTCGAGCCGCTGCGAAAGCTCGCGCGGCAATTCAACGACGCGCCGGCGTTCGCGAAAACGCCTTACGCGACCGAGCTATTCGACCAAACGCTAACGTTGCTCGCCGAGCTCTGCCACGAGCGCGACCGGCTCGAGCAACGCGTCGCGACTCTCGAGCGATTCCCTGAAGTGCCCCGCGAGCTCCGCGGATCGCAGCTCTAGTGACGCGCGCCGAGCGCTTTTTTTGGCGATTGTTCGGCGTCGTGCTCGGCGTCGTCGTCGTCGTCTACGTGGTCGCGCCGCTCGTCGGCATGCGCTGGTAAAAATGCCCAAACCAAAAAACGATCCGATAGGCGAGTGCCCGTGCCCGGTCGCCGGCTGCGAGCTCACGAGCAAGGTTTTTAAATTCCGCGCGCGCGAAAACGAAAAGCAGCGGCGGCTCGCCGGGAAGATGTATTTGCGCTGCCCGGAGCACGGCCAGCTAGGCGCCGACGGCGCGCGCGCGATTCAAGAATTCATCGTGGAGTACGCCGACATATGGGGCCACCGAAAACCAAACCCGACCGCCAGCGACGCGCCGGCGAGCTCCAGCAACGCGACGACGTCGACGGCGCCGCCGGCGCGGACAAGCTCCCCGACGCCGTCGGCGCCGGCGACGTCGCCGGCGACTCGCGACGTTTGGAATCTGTAGCGCCCGCCGGCGCCGGCGTTCCCGTCGACGTCGACCGGCCGGCGATTCTCGAGGAAGCGGCCGCTATTGCTGCGGCGAGCTCGAGCTCGAGCTCGGGGAATCCGGCCCCGAGCTCCGGCGCCGAGCTCGCCGCGGCGCCCGTCGTCGACGTCCAAGCGAAAGCGGCCGACGTCGTGCCCGCGGCTCGCATGCTCGTCGCGCAACTATCGGGCGCGTTCGCGCCGAATTGGGAAGTGACGAAAGCGGAAACCGAGGGCGTCGCCGACTCGCTCGCGCTCGTGCTCGCCTATTGGATGCCCGACGGCGCCATCGATCCGAAATACGTGGCAGTTCTCTCGCTCGCCGGCGCGCTCTACGGCGTCGCGGCGCAACGTCGCGAGCCCGACGGCTCGTGGAAACCATTGCGTAAGCCGCTCGAGCGCGCGCCGGCGCCGAGCTCGCCGACGTCGCCGGCGCCGGCCGGCGCCCCGGCTCCGTTGCGCATCGTGTGACGCTCGAGCGCCGGCGCGAGGGGCGGCTCTACGTCGTCGCTGGCGCGAGCCGTTCGGGAAAATCCGTTTGGACCGCGCAGCAAGTCGCGCGCGCGCGCCGGCTGCTCGTCTGGGATTTGCTCGGCGAGTGGTCCATGCGATACCGCTGCCGGCGCGTTGGGCCGTCCTACGATTCGTTGCTCGACGCGCTCGAGCTGCAGGGGCGTTTCGCGTTTCACGCCGTCGACATGGTCGAAACGTTCGAGACGTTTTGCGAGCTCGCGTGGTGCTGGCTCCGGCTCGCGCCCGGCGTGCTCGTCGTCGAAGAAACGGCCTCGGTCACGTCGCCGGGCAAGGCGCCGCCGGCGTGGGGCCGAATCGTTCGCATGGGGCTTCGCTACGGCGTCGATATCTACGCCCTCACGCAACGGCCGGCCGAATCCGACAAAACCGCGTTCGGCAATGCGTCGCTGATTCACGCCGGCCGCGCGACGACGCCGGGCGACCGCCGCACGCTCGCTGAATATCTCGACGTGCCCGTCGACGACGTCGGCCGGCTCAAGCCGCTTGAGTGGATCGAACGCGACTATGTGACGGGCATCACGCGCAAAGGGCGCGTCGATATCCGAGCAAAAACGTAGCGAGCGCCGGCGCAGCGCCGGCCCCCTATTGCCGGCGCTCGCCGGCCCCGTCTATCTCCGGGCACGTTCGTTGTGCTCAAACCCAAAACGGAGATTCGGACATGCCTAGCGCAAAAAGCATTTTGGTCACGGCAGTAATCGCGGTCGTCGCTGTCGCCGTCGCGAAGAAACTGCCGGTCGTTTCAACGTACCTGTAAGCGCCGAGCGCGCGCGGAGATTCGGTCATGCAGCAATATCTGAAGCTCGAGCCCGTCCAAAACGTGCTCGCCACCGGGCACTTCGTGTTGAGCTCAAAGCTCGTGCTCGGCAACGTCATCGAACAAATCGTGCTCGATAAAACGGGCTCCGGCTCGCTGACCGACGCGATGATTACGAATCTCGTCGTGAAGCTGAACGGCAAGGTGGTTTTCGGGCCGATCAGCGCCACGAATCTCCGTTTGCTCGAGACGTACTTAACCGGCGTCAATACCGCCGGCTTTCTGTCGATCTTTT
>Ga0196978_1001222_pt1 | contig 11706 bp, 9 predicted proteins | sample S3v_2013CmetaG_FD_155491 | JGI IMG/M metagenome (GOLD analysis project Ga0196978, IMG submission 155491) | Soil microbial communities from Anza Borrego desert, Southern California, United States - S3+v_20-13C | ecosystem: Environmental > Terrestrial > Soil > Desert | place: USA: California... | reverse complement strand
GCCAAGTGCGAGCTGTCCACCGCGATGGAGACCGACATCAACCTGCCGTTCATCACGGCCGACCAGAGCGGTCCCAAGCACCTGAACATCAAGCTGACGCGTTCCAAGCTCGAGGCGCTGTGCGCCCCGCTGCTCGATCGCCTCGAAGGTCCGTGCCGCACCGCCCTGAAGGACGCCGGCATGCAGCCCTCCGACATCGGCGAGGTCGTGCTGGTCGGCGGCATGACGCGCATGCCGGCGGTGCAGGAGCGCGTTCGCAAGGTCTTCGGCAAGGAGCCGCACAAGGGCGTCAACCCCGACGAGGTCGTCGCCATCGGCGCCGGCATCCAGGGCGGCGTCCTGGCCGGCGAGGTCAAGGACGTGCTGCTGCTGGACGTCACGCCGCTCTCGCTCGGCATCGAGACTCTCGGCGGCGTCTTCACCAAGCTGATCGAGAAGAACACGACGATCCCGACGCAGAAGAGCCAGGTATTCTCGACTGCCGACGACAATCAGCCGGCCGTGTCGATCAAGGTCTTCCAGGGCGAGCGCGAGATCGCGGCGCACAACAAGCTGCTGGGCCAGTTCGACCTGACCGGCATCCCGCCGGCGCCGCGCGGCATGCCGCAGATCGAGGTCACCTTCGACATCGACGCCAACGGCATCATGCACGTTTCGGCCAAGGACAAGGGCACCGGGCGCGAGCAGCGCATCGAGATCAAGTCCGACTCCGGCCTGACCAAGGACGAGATCGAGCGCATGATCCGCGACGCCGAGGCGCACGCCGCCGAGGACCACAAGCGCCGCGAGCAGGTCGATGCCCGCAACGAGCTGGACTCGCTGATCTACCGCGTCGAGAAGAGCCTGGCCGAGCTCGGCGACAGCGTCGACGACGCCACCAAGAACGACGTTCGCACGGCCATCGAGGGCGCCAAGAAGCAGCTCGACAACGAGGACGTCGCCGCGCTCAAGTCGGCCAAGGAAGAGCTCGAGCGTACCGCGCACAAGCTCGCCGAAGCCATGTACAAGAAGGCGCAGGCCGAGCAGGGAGCCCCGGGCAACGGCGGCGAGGGAATGGACGGCGGCGGCATGGGCGGCGCCCAGGGGGGCGGTCCTGGCGGCGGCGGGCCGGGCCGAGGCGGCGACGACGTCGTCGATGCGGACTTCGAGGAAGTGAAGCCGAACTAGCGGAGCTTCCGACAGTTACGGAGATGAGGCACTAACCTACAGCGGGCCTTCGGTTCACGACGATCGAAGGCCCGCCGTGCATCAGGACCGCGGTTCTCGCGAATGCGCGAGGCTTTGCGGGACGAGAGCGAAGAGCCGGGCAGACGCGGCGTCGAGATGGAGAGAGCGGGCAGTGGCGAGGGACTATTACGAGATCTTGGGTGTTGCGCGCGATGCCTCCACCGACGACATCAAGAAGGCGTACCGCCAGTGCGCGCTGAAGTTCCATCCCGACCGCAACCCCGACGACAAGGAAGACGCCGAGCGCAGATTCAAGGAAGCCAGCAAGGCCTACCAGGTGCTTTGCGATCCCGACAAGCGCGCCCAGTACGACCGTTACGGTGAAGCGGCTTTCGAGGGCCCCGGCGCCGGCGGCTTCGATTTCTCGTCCGCATTCGCCAGCGGCGCCTTCGAGGACGTCCTTGGCGATCTGTTCGGCGACTTCTTCGGCGGCGGACGCCGCCGCGGCGGCAACCGCGCCGCCCGCGGCGACGACCTTCGCTACGATCTCGACATCACGTTCGAGGAAGCCGCGCGCGGCTGCGAAAAGCACATCACCATTCCGCGCACGATCTCGTGCGATGCGTGCTCGGGCAGCGGCGCCAAGACGGGAACTTCACCCGAGACGTGCCCTGCCTGCCGCGGTGCGGGCCAGGTTCGCTTCCAGCAGGGCCTGTTCCAGATCGCCAAGACGTGCGGCCAGTGCAACGGCGAAGGCAAGATCAACCGCACGCCGTGCCCGAGCTGCCGCGGCCGCGGCCGCAACCGCACGATGCGCGAGATCAAGGTCAAGGTGCCCGCAGGCGTCGACACCGGCTCGCGTCTCAAGCTTCGCGGCGAAGGCGAGGCCGGCGCTCGCGGTGGTCCCTCCGGCGACCTCTACGTCCTGCTCACGGTAAGGCCGCATCCGCTCTTCCAGCGCGACGGCGCCAACGTCGTCTGCCAATGCCCGATCTCGATGATCGACGCCGCGCTCGGCGCCGAGATCGAGGTCCCCACGCTCGAAGGCATGGTCAAGCTGAAGATCCCCGCCGGCACCCAGCACGGCAAGATCTTCCGTCTGGCCGGCAAGGGCGTGCCCGACCTGCGCCGCACCAGCAGCAACGGCGACCAGTACGTCGTCATGCAGATCGAGATCCCCACCAAGCTCACCAAGAAGCAGAAGAAGCTTCTCGAACAGATGCGCGACGACGAGCCGGCCGAGCAGCACGAATCTCTGGTGACGCAGTTCGCGAACAAGGTCCGCGAGCTGATGAGCTGAGCAGAAGGGTCAGGTACCCATTTCGGCGGCCACCCTGACTGCTTCTGTTCCGGCCGACCGCAAGCCGCGGCGGCTGTGACAGGCCAGCCGGTCGATGGCTCTCCCCGCTGCATGAGAATATGTTCAAGGGATGCACGAGGACGCCGTCATTTCCGATGCCCTGACTGCATCGGTCAAAGATCTCGTTGCGGTGTACCGCTTCGGATCGACGGTGAGTGGACAGCAGCACTCCGATAGCGACGTCGACGTCGCAGTCCTCGGTCGGACTCCGCTGGATCCCCTGGAGCGTTTCCAGCTACAGGAGGAATTGGCGCTGCGCCTTCATCGCGACGTCGATCTGGTCGATCTGCGCCGCGCCTCCACGGTAATGCGCATGCAGGTCGTTTCGACCGGACTTTGCTTCCTCGTCGCCGATGAGACCGAGCGCGACCGCTTCGAGGATTACGTTTTCGCTGCGTACGCACGGCTGAACGAGGAGCGCCGCGGCATTCTCGACCAGATCCGCAGAGACGGGCGGGTGTACGATGGATGATGTCGTCATCAACAAGGTTGCCGTCATCGAACGGTGCCTCGCCAGGGTCCGCGAAGTGCACGGCGGCGACGACGCCAATCTGACCGATGATGCGGTGAAACAGGATTCGATCATCCTGAACCTCCAGCGCGCCTGTGAAGCCGCCATCGACCTCGCGATGCACCTGGTACGAACGCGCAGGCTCGGCGTGCCTCAGGAGTCTCGGGACGCGTTCGTGCTGCTCGGCGGGAATGATGTAATTCCGGCTGAGCTGGCAGAACGGATGGCCAGGATGGTGGGCTTCCGAAACGTGGCGGTGCACGACTACACGAAGCTGGATCTGGCGATCGTGCGTTCGATCATCGGGCAGAGGCTGACCGATTTTCAGGAATTCTGCCGCAGCGTGCTTGCCGAGTCCTAGGGACCGGTTCGTTCGTTCGTTCCAGCTGCCGGCGCGGCGTCCGCTTGCCGAACCATGGTACCGGCAACACGATCCGTGGCCATGCCTCGCGATTCGTCCTAGGCTCCCGCCATGAGCGAAAACTCCGAGTACGTCCCACCCAAAGTCTGGCAATGGAACAAGACGTCGGGCGGCCGGTTCGCCGAGATCAACCGTCCGGTCGCAGGCCCTACTCACGAGAAGGACCTGCCGGTCGGCAAGCATCCTCTCCAGCTTTACTCGCTCGGCACTCCCAACGGCGTCAAGGTGACGATCCTGCTCGAGGAGCTGCTCGCGCTGGGACACTCCGGCGCCGAATACGATGCCTGGCTCATCAACATCATGGGCGGGGATCAGTTCAGTAGCGGGTTCGTCGCCGCCAATCCGAACTCGAAGATCCCGGCACTGATGGACCATACGACCACTTCGCCGACGCGGGTCTTCGAGTCGGGCGCGATCCTCTTGTACCTGGCCGAGAAGTTCGGAGAGTTCGTGCCTTCCGACCATCGGACACGCACCGAATGCCTTTCATGGCTGTTCTGGCAGATGGGAGCGGCGCCGTTCCTCGGCGGCGGCTTCGGACACTTCTACGCTTATGCACCGGTCAAGCTCGAGTACGCGATCGACCGCTTCGCGATGGAAGTGAAACGGCAGCTCGACGTGCTCGACCGTCACCTCGCCGAGCACGAGTACATGGCCGGAACGGTCTACACGATCGCCGACATGGCCATCTGGCCGTGGTACGGCGCGGTGATGTCCAACGCCGCCTACGGTGCGGCCGAGTTTTTGGAGGCACACACCTATACGAACGTCGCGCGCTGGACGGCACAGATCGGCGCGCGGCCGGCCGTGCGGCGCGGACGCATGGTCAATGCGGTCTTCGGCAAACCGGAGAACCAGCTGCGCGAGCGCCACGACGCATCGGACTTCGAGCTGAGAACGCAGGACAAGCTCGAGTCTGCGACCTGACGGCGACACGCGGTAGACCGGCCCGAGCGAAATGGGATAGGTTGCGATCCGTCCGTTCGTTGCTCGACGTTCGCAGAGGGGGACACACCATGATGCGCAGGATCGCCATCGTATTGACGGTGCTCGCCGTCGCCACCAGCGCCTCGGCCGCCACCGAAGGCGGCAAGTGCTACGCCATCCAGATGAAATCCCTGGGCAAGCTCTGCACGGCCTACGCCAAATGCTGGAGCACGGCCATCGAGACCGACATGCCACACGGCTGCAACGTCCCGCACATCGCATCCGAAGTCGCGCTCGAGAAGGTCCAGAAGGCCGAATCCAAGTTCACGTGTTTCGTCGAGGGCATGGATCCTTTCGACGCCTCCGTCGGCGATCTCTACGGCGGTACCGAGGATGCGGCGGGTGTGCTCGACCCCGCGGGCATGGGCGACGCCTGCGGCGCCAAGAAGATGAAGGCCGTCGGCAAATACTGTTCGTCGGTGCTCAAGTGCAACGGCGTCGCGGTCAAGACCGAGGGCAAGAAACCCGCCGCACCTTGCGTCAGCAAGGCGCTGGAGAAGATGGCCGGGAAGTTCGCGGCGCTGGAGGCCAAGGCGTGCGCCGTCGTCGGCAACAGCGACGAAGCCGGCGACTTCATCGACTCCGCAACCGCACCCGTGGTCGAGCGCTACCTGGCCCCTCCCACGACGACGACCTCCATCACCACGACGAGCACCACTGCGTTGCCGACGACGACGACGCTGCCCGTCCCGACGACGATCCTGTCTTCGACGACGACGCTGCCGGCCACGACCACCACGATCCTGTCTTCCACGACGACGACTCTACCGGTCACCACCACCACGATCCCGTCGACGACCACGACGATGCTTGCGACCGACAGCATCTGTGATGCCGGCGATCCGACCGGAAGCTCCGACTGCAACGGCTCCTGCGAGATCATGGAGACCCTGGAGAGCGCCGACTGCGACGGCTCGTGCGGAGCCGCCGATGCCGACCCGTTGACCGAGGATTGCGACGGCCGCTGCGACGTCGACGACGCCGCGGGCAGCCCCGACTGCAATGGTTCCTGCGAGATCATGGAAGCGCTCCACGGTCCCGACTGCGACGGGTCGTGCGAAACCACCGATGCCGAGCCGTTGACCGAGGACTGTGACGGCAACTGCGACTCGGTGGATGTCGCCGGCAGTCCCGACTGTGAAGGCTCGTGTGAAATCATGGACAGCGACACCGGTGTCGACTGCGACGGCTCCTGCGAATCGGGCGAGACCGTCGGTGGTCCGGACTGCGACGGCTCCTGCGACTTCGACGATGCCGAGCCGCTGACCGGAGATTGCAACGGATTCTGCGAGCTCGGTGATACGGCGGAGAGTCCGGACTGTGACGAATCCTGCGAGGTGGGCGAGACTGGCGGCAGCCCCGACTGTGACGGCTCCTGCGACCCGGAGGATGCCGAGCCGCTGACCGAGGACTGCGACGGCCGCTGCGACCTCGGTGACGAGGCCGACGGTCCGGACTGCAACGGCTCCTGCGAGGTGGGCGAAGCCGATGGCGGCGCCGACTGCGACGGCTCTTGCGACCCGGACGATGCCGTGCCGCTGACCGAGGACTGCGATGGCCGCTGCGACCTCGATGATGCGACCGGCAGTCCCGATTGTGACGGGTCCTGCGGCTTTGGAGAGGCCGATGGCGGCGCGGACTGCAACGGAATCTGCGAGGTCGGCGATGGCGAGCCGCTGACCGCGGATTGCGACGGCGCGTGCGGCCTCGACGACGTCGGCGGCAGTCCCGACTGCAACGGCATCTGCGAGATCGGAGACGAGCCTACCGGCCCGGACTGCTTCGACGAGTGAACCTGCGAGCCCGTCCTAGGCGGCGGCGCGCCGTCTTCACGGCGGATGACCCGCACGGCAGCTTCGAGTACACGAGCCGGCAGCCGCTGTCTGCCTCCGCGCGCGCAGCCGCCACCGGCGCCGTTGATCACAGGATCGGCGAGAACCCCGCGAACGTCCTGGCCGCCTTCAGCACCGCCCAGTACGCCGCCAGCGCCGTCCATTGCTCGGGCGTGCAGTGATTGCGCGGGCCGAAGGCGATCATCACCTCCCCGCTGTCGTCGCGCATCGCGCGCCCTTCGCCGTCTCGCTGCACACGGTACTCGAACATCTGCGGCGCACCGCTTGCGATGAGAGTGCGCGCCGGTGCCTCGACGAGGCTGGCAAGCTCGCGCGACCACGTCACCGCCATGACCTCGCTGTTCAGGCCCATGCTGACGGGATCGAGGTTGTAGGTGCCGACCATGGCCAGCACGCCATCGAAGGTGATGCTCTTGGTGTGCAGGTTGTGGCGGCTGCCTGCCACGAACAGCCGCAGCGTCGGCACGCGTGCCATGATCTCGGGCCACTGTTCGAGAAAGAAGGCCTGGCTCAGGGCGTTGTCGCTCGAAACGGGGCTGTTGGTGACGATGGTGATGGCGACCCCGCGCGCCGCGGCTTCTTCGAGAGCACGCACGCCCGGCTCGGTCAGGACGACGTACGGCGTCTGCAGGAAGACTTCATGCCCAGCCGTCTGGACCAGGCGCAAGACCGCATCAGTGATCGGATCGTCTGCGGCGCTGCGGCGAGCGTGGCTGTCCAGGATGCGCGTCTCGCCGTGTACCGGCGCGGGCTCGGGCGTCAGCAGGGCGCCGTAAAGCCGCGGGTGGGAGCGCAGCTCGCGCATCCAGCTCTGGCCCGTGCTCGGCTGCGGCGGCTCGATGCCGCGCAGCCATCGATCCATGGCATCGAAGGCCAGCAGCAGCTCCTCGCGCCGCTCGCTGCCGGGATCCCAATCGATGGCGGGCACCGCATCCTCGCTGTCGAACTGTCGCTCAAAGGCGTACGTGAGCGCTTCGGCGATACGCGGACTGTCGATGCGGAGATCGGCGTCGCGAAATGCGCGATTGTCGGCGGCCGGCTCCTCGAAGTACTCGGCTGCGATGTTGCGACCGCCGATCAGGCTTCTGACGCGGTCCACGACCAGGATCTTGTCGTGCTCGCTGGCCATGATGGCGCTCGGCCGCATCGTCAGCAGCCCCTCGGTCCAGCGCCGCCACAGCGGCCGGTAGCTGCGAACCGTCACGCCCGGGGTCGCTGCCAGCTCTTCGAGGTAGTCGTTGCCGGCGATTTCGCGCGACATCGGGGTACCGTAGGCGTCCAGCAGTATACGGACCGAGACGCCGGCGCGCGCGCGTTCGAGGAGGTGTCCCAGGAAGGCACGTCCGAAGACGTCCTCGTGCAGCAGGAAGTAGCTGACGTCGATCTGCTGCTGTGCGCCCTGCAGCATCCTCCAGCGCTCCACCCACGACTGCGTGTTGCCCGCGTAGAAACGAAGAGGCGCGACGTCGGCGGGGTCGTCGAAGGTCTCGAAGATTTGTCGCAGGGTCGCGGGCGGACCGCGATCAGCGGGCGCTGCGTCAATGCCGACGGGCCCGCTTCGCGCCGGCAGCAAACCGCAGGCGGCGAAGAGTGCGCCTGCGGCCAACATTGCGGTCGCGACGACCGTGCGGAGTCGTAGAAGCGTCACGAGCGAGCGACCAGACCCGATGATGCCCAATCCTGCGGCCGTCGCCCAGACCTGAGGCCGCAGGCGGTCGTGTTTTGCCGCTGCGGCGGCGATGATCCATGTATGGCGGCCTCGAGCAGGAAGCGCTCCGCAGGCGAGCATGAGTTCCTGGAGGCGCTGCGAAGCGCGGCCTCGCGCCTCGGCGGCTCATCCGGTGTCGTCATCGGCATCGGCGACGATGCTGCCGTCGTGCGCACCGGACCCAGAACGGTACTCACCACCGACTCGCTGATCGAGGGCGTGCATTTCCACGGCGGCTGGCTCACCCCCGCCGAGCTTGGACGGCGCGCGTTTCGCGTTTCGGCCTCCGATGTCGCGGCCATGGGCGGTCGTCCCCGCTACGTACTGCTATCACTCGAAGCACCGCCGCTGGCAGCAGCCGGCTCCGGTTTCGACATCGCATTCGCAATGGAGATCCTTCGAGGCCTTGCCGGCGATGCGCGCCGCGTCGGCGCCGAGTTGGTCGGCGGCAACGTGAGCGCTGCCGCGCAGTGGGGTGTGACTGTCACCGTCGTCGGCTCGGCCCCGACGAGGCCCGTGACTCGCGGCGGCGCCAGGGTGGGCGACCTCGTCCTGGTCACCGGCGCCCTCGGCGGCGCCGCAGCTGGGGTCCGCACGCTTGCGCAAGGCTCTGCCGGCGCAAGGCGACTACCGCTGCGTCGCGAAGCGGTCACCAGTGCCTATCGCAAACCACCCTGCCGACTCGGTCTCGGCGCCGATCTGGCAGAGGCGAGGTTGCTGAGGTCGATGATCGACGTATCGGATGGCCTGGTGCAGGACCTCGGCCACCTTTGCCGGCACTCGGACGTTTCGATCAGCTTCGACTCGCTGGAGGTTCCGATTCATCGCGCCGCCACGACGGCTGTCGATGGTGCGCGCGATGCCGCGCTGGCTCTGGCTCTCGGCGGCGGCGAAGACTACGAGCTGGCGATGACGGCGGCGCCCGCCAACCGAAACGCGATCGAACGCATCGCCGCTCGACACCGTTGCCGCCTGACGGTCATCGGCACCGTGACCGCTGGATCTTCCGGCGTGACCGACGTGCGTGGAATGCTCGGCGGCCAGCGCGGCTTCGACCATTTCCGCGCCGCCGGCAAGCCAAAGGGCAGACGATGACGGACCTGGACTGGCTCCAATGGCCCGCGATGGTCGTGACCGTGGCCGCGGCCTGGTTCGTCGGCTCGCAGCGCAAGTTCAAGCGCAACTACGGCTTCTGGCTGTTCCTGCTGAGCAACGTGCTGTGGGCGGTCTGGGGCTGGCACGACGGCGCGCTGGCACTGATCATCCTTCAGGTATGCCTGGCGGTGATGAACATTCGCGGAGCGAAGAAGACGGCGGAGTGAAGCGCTCAGGTCGTGAATTTACGGGTACGCGCGACACGTAGATTCGCTGCCTCGCCCATGCCCGTTCACGGACAGTGCGGCGTGATCGCGAGGCCGACGGCGGCGCGCAGGATCGCCAGCGCGTCGGTGGCGGTGATGTTGCCGTCGCCGTTGTAGTCGCACACGGCCAGCAGGCAGGAGCCCGAGCCCACGGCGACGCGCAGCGTTGCCAGCGCGTCGCTCGCGGTCAGCTTGCCGTCGCCGTTGAAGTCGCCGCACACCGGCGCTGCCATCGTCGTCGTCGTGCTCGACGTGGTGGTAGTCGTGCTGGACGTGGACGTCGTCGTCGGATCGTCGATCGTAGTAGTCGTCACGTCCAGGGTGGTCGTGGGCCCGGCCATCGTCGTCGTCGTGGGCTCGTCCACGGTCGTCGTGGGAGCGTCCAGCGTGGTCGTGGTCGGCTCGTCCACGGTCGTCGTGGGAGCGTCCAGCGTGGTCGTGGTCGGCTCGTTCACGGTAGTGGTCGTGACGTCCAGCGTCGTGGTAGTGACGTCCAAGGTGGTCGTGGTGACTTCTACCGTCGTGGTCACCTCCACGGTGGTCGTCGTCGTCGGCTCCAGCGTCGTAGTGGTCTCCAGCGACGTGGTCGTGGTCGGCTCCATCGTCGTCGTGGTATCGATGCTCGGATCGCACGCATCGCCGATCTGGTCGCCGTCCACGTCGACCTGGTCGGCGTTGGCGACGCCCTCGCAGTTGTCGCGCAGGTCGGCCACGAGGTCGCCGTCCAGGTCCGTGCACGGCACCGGCGGCGGAAGGCTGCGTCCGCCGGCGCTGGAGCCCCAGCATCGCACGACGCCGGCGGCATCGATGGCGCAGCCGTGCTCCAGACCCACCGCCACGGCCGTGAAGGTTCCTGGCGGCGGCGTTGCCTGTCCCTGGCCGTTCTCGCCCCAGCACGCCAGCGTGCCGTCGCTGCGGATCGCGCAGCCGTGCGCGCCGCTGCCCGCCGTCGCGATCTTCGTGAACGTGCCGGCCGGCAGCGTGAGCGGAAGCGAGTCGTCGCCCCAGCAACCCAGCGCGCCGGTTCCCTTGACGCTGCACGCATGCGCCAGCGGCGCCACCGTCGACGATCCTGCCGAGGCCACGTCCAGGTGCGTGCTGCCGGGCGAGGTGATCTGGTCGAGCGTGTTGTCGCCCCAGCACTTGAGGAACCCGGTGTTCTTGATGCCGCAGTTGAAGTCGGCCCCGGCGCTCAGATGCGTGAAGATGCCCGTGGGCGCGGTGCGCTGGCCCGCGGAGTTGGAGCCCCAGCACGTCACGGTCGAATCGCTCTCGATGCCGCAGGTATGCGAAGCGCCTGCGGCCAGATGCTTGAACTGCAGCGGCGACGGCGTCGACTGGTTGCTGCCGTTGGAGCCCCAGCACTGCACCGTGTTGTCCATGCGGATCGCGCAGGCGTGGCTGCCGCCCACCGCCACGTTCTTGAACTTGCCCGGCGGCACCGCGGCCCCGCCTGCCACGTCGCCCCAGCACCAGATCGTATTGTCGCTCGCGCGAATGCCGCAGTTGCCCGCGGCGCCCGCCGAGATCTGGCTCAGCGCGAGGTGGCAGGTCGTGCTGCGGCAGTCGTTGGTGCACGAGTCGTCGTCGACGTCGTTGGCGTCGTCGCACTCGTCGAAGCCTTCGACGGTTCCGTTGCCGCAGGTCACGGGCAGCGTGGTCGTGGTCGTCGTGGTCACGCAATCCGGGACCGGCGAGGTGATGCCGGGGTGCGTGCACGAGCCGGCGCCGTCGCAGACGTCGTCGGTGCAGGGATTGGCGTCGCTCTCGCAGGCCGACAGCGCCGCCTCGTTCTCGCAGGACGCCGCGCAGCAGTCGCCGCCGAGGAGGTTGCCGTCATCGCACTGCTCGCCCGGCTCGAGCGTATCGTTGCCGCACTCGGGCGGATCGCAGATGTCGCCGATCCCGTCGCCGTCGATGTCGGCTTGCGTCGCGTTGGCGTCGGCAGCGCAGTTGTCGAGATCGTCGACGACCAGATCGCCGTCGAAGTCGCTGCACGGCACCGGCGGCGGCGCGCTCTGGCCGGCGCCGCTTGCGCCCCAGCACTCGACGTCGCCATCGGACCGCAGCGCGCACGTATGCGCGTTGCCCGCGGCGATTTCGATGAACGTTCCCGAGGCGGGCGTTGCCTGCCCCGCATCGTTGGCGCCCCAGCACGAAACGGTACCGTCGGTGCGGATCGCGCAGCCGTGCGCGCCGCCGCCGCCGGTGGCGATGCGCGTGTAGGAACCCGCGGGCAGCGTCAGCGTAGGATCGCCCCAGCACAGCGCTGCGCCAGTGGTCTTGACGCCGCAGGTAAGTCCGAACGGTGACTCGGTCGGCATGCCTGCGGCCGACA
>Ga0196978_1001221_pt1 | contig 11709 bp, 12 predicted proteins | sample S3v_2013CmetaG_FD_155491 | JGI IMG/M metagenome (GOLD analysis project Ga0196978, IMG submission 155491) | Soil microbial communities from Anza Borrego desert, Southern California, United States - S3+v_20-13C | ecosystem: Environmental > Terrestrial > Soil > Desert | place: USA: California... | reverse complement strand
GCGGCCGGAGTACCGCTCGAAGCACGTCACCAAAGTCGTCGCGAATTCGATCGAGGAGCTGGTGGACAAGCTCGACGACGTGAACAAGCCGCAGCTCCTGAAGACGATCCGCGAGTTCAACGCTGCCGTGAAGCGCGACGTGCCGTTCAGCCCGAACGTGAAGGACGGCCGCTGCACGGTCGGCCTCGAGCTCCCGAAATCGAACTGGGCGATTCCGATCGAGAACCCGCCGTTCGAAGCTTACGCGGTGACCTGCGGCATCACGTTCACGTTCGGCGGCTTGCGCATCACCACCGAGGCGCAGGTGATGGACACGAACCACCGGCCGATCCCGGGCCTGTATGCCGCCGGCGAAATGGTGGGCGGCCTCTTCTATTTCAACTATCCCGGCGCGACCGGCCTCATGAGCGGCACGGTGTTCGGGCGGATCGCGGGCCGCAGCGCGGCGTCGGCGGCGAAGCTGGCGAAGGCCGCTTGAACACCTACCTGTCATCGCGAGGAGGCGCGTGGCGCCGACGTGGCGATCTCGTGGCGCACGCCGGGTCTTCTCGGACGTTCCGCGATTGCCGCGTCACGACATTGGTCGTTCCTCGCAATGACCTGATGGAGACAACATGACCAAAGCAACGAAAGAGACCACCCGCGTCGGCTTCATCGGCGTCGGCAACATGGGCAATCCCATGGTCGGCAACCTGCGGAAAGCCGGCTGGAAAGTCACGGTGTACGACACCGACGCCGAGAAGGTGCGCGCGGTGACGAGCGCGCACGGCGCCACCGCTGCAGCTTCGCTCGCCGAGCTGGCAAAGGGCTCCGACATCGTCATCACGATGCTGCCCGACGGGCACATCGTGCGGCGGGTGGCGCTCGGCCGCGAGGCCGGTGACGACTGCCTCGCGAAAGGCTTCGCGAAAGGCGCGCTCATCATCGACATGAGCTCGTCGGCCCCGGTCGGCACGCGCGAGCTCGGCAAGGATCTCGCCGGGCGCGGCATTGCGCTCCTCGACGCGCCGGTGTCCGGCGGCGTCAAAGGCGCGATCGCGGCGACGATGTCGATCATGGTCGGCGGCGACAAAGCGCTGGCCGAACGCTACGACGATCTGCTCGCCGCCATGGGCAAGCGCTTCTACGTCGGCTCGCTCGGCTCCGGCCACGCGGCGAAGGTGCTCAACAATTACGTGTCCGCCGCCGGTCTCGCGGCCGCGGCCGAGGCCGTGCTGGTCGCGCAGCGCTTCGGCATCGATCCGCACACGCTGATCAGCGTCATCAACGCGTCCACGGGCCGCAACAACAGCACCGAGAACAAGTTCGAGCAGTTCATCCTGAACGAGAAATTCAATTCGGGCTTCGCGCTCGGGTTGATGGCGAAGGACCTTTCGCTGGCGATGGAAGTCGCGCAGGCGGTCAACGTGCCGGCCGAGCTCGGCAAAGCGACGCTGGCGCTGTGGAAGGACGCCGAGAAAGCGCTCGGCGGCACGGCCGATCACACGGCGGTCGCGAAATACGTCAACGAAAAGAAGTAGGTCAACAAAGGAGGAAGTAGATGCAACGAGCGACAAGGCGTCGGCCGCGCGTGTGGGGCGCGCTGCTCATCGCCGCGGTGCCTCTGGCGGCCAGCGCCGCCGCGGCGCCTGACTACCCCACCAAACCGGTGCGCATCGTCGTGAGCTTCGCGCCCGGCGGCGGCACCGATATCTTCGCGCGCGCGATGGCGCAGAAGTTTTCGCAGGCGTGGGGTCAGCCGGTGATCGTGGACAACCGCGCGGGCGGCGGCGGCAACATCGGCTCTGACCTCGTCGCGAAAGCGCCGCCCGACGGTTACACGCTGCTCATGACGACCAACGCGCCGATCGCGATCAATCCGAATCTCGACAAGGTGCCGTACGATCCGATGAAAGATTTCGCGCCGGTGAGCCAGCTCGCCGTGCTGCCGTTCCTGCTGTCGGTGCACCCGAGCTCGCCGGCGAAGTCGGTGAGCGAGCTGATCGCACTGGCACGCGCCAAGAAAGGCGAGCTCAACTTCGCGCACTCCGGTTTCGGCGGCGGCGCGCACCTCGCCGGCGAGCTCATGAAGCAGATGGCCAAGATCCAGATGACCGCGATCGCCTACAAGGGCGGCGGCCCGGTCATGACCGCGCTGGCGGGGGGACAGGTTGACCTCATTTTCTTGAGCATCTTCACCTCGATGCCGATGGTGCAGCAGAAGCGCGTGCGGCCGCTCGGCGTGACGAGTCTCAAGCGCTCGCCCGTGCTGCCCGAAGTCCCGGCAATCGCGGAGACGCCGGGGCTGGAAGGCTTCGAGTCCGATCTCTGGTATGGCCTGCTCGCGCCGGCGAAGACGCCGCCGGCGATCGTCAACAAAATCTACCAGGAGACGCAGCGCACGCTGAAGGAGCTCGAGCCGCAGTTCGAGCCGCAGGGCGCCAACCTCGTGGCGACTTCGCCTGCCGTGTTCGCGAAGACGATCAAGGCCGACCTCGCGAAATGGGGCAAGCTCATCAAGAGCGCGAACCTGAAACCCGACAAGTGAGTCTCGCAACGCCACCGGTGAACCTGCGCCAGCTGAGATACGTGCTCGAAGTCCACCGCCGCGGGAACCACATTTCCGCGGCGGCGGAGGCGATGCACACGTCTCAGCCGGGCATGAGCAAGCAGATCCAGCTGCTCGAGCAGGAGCTCGGCTTCGAAGTGTTCCAGCGCAAGCGCAACCGCGTCGTGGGGCTCACCGATCCGGGCCGTGAAGTGATCGAGATCGCGCAGCGGATCCTGAACGATGTCGAGAACCTGCGCACGATCCGCGACGACTACCATGCCACGGCGCAGGGCAGCCTCACGATCGCGACGACGCACACGTACGCGCGCTACGTGCTGCCGCGGGTCGTCGAGAAGTTCGTCCAGCGCTATCCGGACGTGCGGCTGGGTCTGCAGCAGGGCAACCCCACGCAGATCTGCGAAGCCGTGGAGAAAGGCGAGGCCGACCTCGCGCTCGGCACCGAGACGATGCGGCCGTTTCCGAGCCTTGTCATGCTGCCGTGCTTCCCCATCGCGCGCAGCATCATCGCGAAGAAGGGGCACCCGATCCTGCGCGTAAAAAACCTGACGCTCGAGGAGCTCGCGAAGTATCCGATCATCGCCCACGACCGCGCGCGCAGCGGCCGCTGGAAAGTGATGGACGCGTTCCACAAGCACGGCATCGAGCCGAACATCATCTTCGGCGCGGTCGACGCGGACGTGTGCAAGACCTACGTCGAGCTCGGGCTCGGTGTGGCGATCCTCGCGACGGTGGCGGTGGACCCGAAACACGACCGGGACTTGCGCGCGCGCGATGCGAGCCAGCTCTTCGAATCGAGCACCACGTACATCTCGCTGCGCGCGCACAGCTACCTGCGGCGCTACGTTTTCGATTTCATCCGTACGTTCGCGCCGAGCCTCACGCCGGATGTCGTGCGCGCGGCGATCCAGAACGGCCACAAATCACCACTGAATGGAGTCCAACGTGAAAGCAGAAACTCCCGCGCGCCCCTGGGCGAGTGACGTATTCGCCGCGCTGAAGCGGCTGCAGATCGAGCAGGTCGCGTTCGTTCCCGACGCCGGCCACACGCAGCTCATCCTCGAATGCCACAAGGATCCTTCGATCCAGGCGGTATCCCTCACGACCGAGCAGGAAGGCGTCGCCATGCTCGCCGGCGCGTGGCTCGGCGGCCAGCGCGGCGCGCTGCTCATGCAGTCTTCCGGCGCCGGCAACTGCATGAACATGCTCTCGCTCGCGCAGGAATGCCGTTTCCCGATGCTGATCCTCGTGACCATGCGCGGCGAATGGGGCGAGTTCAACCCGTGGCAGATCGCGATGGGGCAGAGCACCGGCAAGCTCCTGGAAGCTTCGGGTTGCGTCGTGCAGCGCGTCGATCATGCCGGAGAGGTCGCCGAGGTCGTATTCGCGGGCGGTCAGATGTCGTTCAGCACCAACCGCCCGGTCGCGATTCTCATGGGCCAGCGGATCATCGGATTCAAGGACTGGAGCAAATAATGGGCAGCCTCGCGGAACACGTCAGCACCGGCAGTCTCGACCGCCGGGAAGTCATCAAAGCGATCCTGGACAAGCGCGGCGACGCGCTCGTCGTCACCGGCCTCGGCTCGAGCTGCTACGACGCCGGCGTCTACGATCATCCGAACACGTTCTACCTGTGGGGCGCGATGGGCGCGGCCGCGATGGTCGGCCTGGGCCTCGCGCTCGCGCAGCCGAAGCGGCGAGTGGTCGTCGTCACCGGCGACGGCGAGATGCTGATGGGGCTCGGGGCGCTGGCGACGATCGGCGCGCAGAAGCCGTCGAATCTCGCGATCCTCGTGATGGACAACGAGCTTTACGCGGAGACGGGCATGCAACCCACCCACACCGCGCGCGGCGTCGATCTCGCTGGCATGGCGAAGTCAGCCGGGTTCGCGGTCTCGGAAACGGTGCACACGCAGGCCGACCTCGACCGCGCCATCGGTGCGCTCTATGGGACGTCTTCGCCGGTGTTCATCGACGTGAAGGTGAGCAACAAGCGCTACCCGATGTCGATCCGGATGCGCGACGGTGCGCACATCAAGAACCGCTTCCGCGAAAACCTTTTGGGCTCCAAAGCATTCGATTGAAACCCGAGGCACTTCCGTCGCGTAGCACGTCGCGCGAGCTCACCGACTTCCTCCACGCGCTCTCCACCGAGCGTGTGCCGGCGAGCGCGCTCGACGCGGCGAAATGGTGTCTGCTCGACACGATCGGATGCATGCTGTTCGGCGCGCCCGAGCCGTGGTCGAAGATCATGGCGGCGGAGGTGCTGGAGGAGGGCTCGCAAGGGCGCAGCACGATCGTCGACCACTCCGAGACGGTCGCCGCGCCCGCCGCGGCGCTGTGCAACGGCACCGCCGCGCACGGCTTCGAGCTCGACGACCACCTCGACGAAGCGATCGTGCATCCCGGCGCGATCGTGGTGTCGGCGGCGCTCGCCGCTGCCGAGTCGGTCGATGCGTCCGGCGCGCGGCTGCTGCTCGGCATCATCGGCGGCTACGAGATGCTGAACCGCCTCGGCCTGGCGATGGGCGTGAAACCCTCGCAGCACGGCTGGCACAAGACTGCGGTTGCCGGTCCGGTCGGCGCAGCGGTCGCGGCTTCGATCATCAAAGGACTCACCGCGGATCAGCTTCACACGGCCGTCGGCCTCGCGTGCGCGTGCGCCTCCGGCACCAAGGCCTACGCGTCGAGCGAAGACGGCGGCATGGAGAAGCGCATGCATGCCGGCCGCGCGGCCGAAGCCGGCGTGCGCATGGCGCAGCTCGCACGGCGCGGCTTCACCGCACCCGCGAGCGCCGTGGACGGACGCTTCGGTCTGCTGCACGTCATGTCCGGCGCGACGGCAAAGCCGGAGCGCCTCACCGCGGACCTCGGCAGCCAGTGGGCCGTCGAGCACGTCTACGTGAAGCTCTATCCCTGCTGCGCGTGGATCCAGGCCGCGGCGCAGCAGCTCGTCGAGCTGCGCGGACCGTCGCCGCTTCGGCCCGAGCAGATCGAGCGCGTTCGCGTCGGCGTGTCGGAATACGCCGGCGCACAGAACGGCAATCCGGCACCGAAAGACACGATGGGCGCGCAGTTCAGCATTCCGTACTGCGCGGCGCTCGCGCTCACCGGCGACCCGGCCGACGCGACGTCCTACGCGGCCGAGGCGGTGAACGAAGCCTCGATACGGAAGCTCGCGCAGCGCGTCGAGATCTACACCGATCCCGAGATGGAAGCGGCGTATCCGCGCCACTACGGCGCCCGCGTCGAGCTCGAGCTCGCGAGCGGCGAGCGCAAAGTGAGCAGCAGACTCGATCCGCACGGTATGCCGGCGGATCCGTGCACGCCCGAGGAGCTCGTGGAGAAATTTTCGAAGCTCGCGTCGCGGGTGAAATCGAAGGACGCCATCGAACAGATCATCGCGAAAGCGCGCGGTGCGGATCGGCTGGCAAGCGTGCACGAGCTGACGGCGTTGCTGAGGGCGTAGAGATGCTGTTGCCAACTCGTCATTCCCGCGCAGGCGGGAATCCAGGGCCGCATTTCTGGACCCCCGCCTGCGCGGGGGTGACGGTGTATTTACCGAGTGAATGGGGGAGATCGTGAGATTCATCGCTAGACTTCTGCTGTTGCTCATCGCGTGCGTGGCCGCGGCCGATGCGCAGCAATACCCGGTGAAGCCGGTGCGCATCGTCGTCGGCTTCGTCGCCGGCGGCCCGTCCGATCTCGTCGCGCGCATGGTCGCTCAGGGACTGTCCGAGCGTATGGGCCAGCAGTTCATCGTCGAGAACCGTCCCGGCGCGACCGGCATGATCGGCGCGGAGCTCGTCGCGAAAGCGCCCCCGGACGGCCACGCGCTGTACCTCGCAAGCCAGACGACGCACGCGGTCGCGCCTGCGCTCTATCGGAAAGCCTCGTACGACCCGATCCGCGACTTCGTGACCATCGTGCGCGTCGCGCACAACCCGCTGCTGATGGTCGTGCACCCCTCGATGCCGGTGAAGCAGTTCAAGGACCTGGTCGCGCTCGCGAAGTCGCGGCCCGGCCAGATCAACTTCGCCACCGGCGGCATCGGCTCCTCGCCGCACATGTCGATGGAGCTCGTGAAGAGCATGACGAAGATCGACATGGTGCCGGTGCACTACAAGGGCGACGGCGCCGCGATCATCGATGTCCTCGGCGGGCACGTGCAGGTGTTCCAGGCGAGCATCGGCACGCTGCTGCCGCACGTGCGCAGCGGCAAGATGCGCGGCATCTCCGTGACGAGCCTCAAGCGCTCCGCGATGGCGCCGGAGTTCCCTACGCTCGACGAGTCCGGCCTGAAAGGCTTCGAGGTGCTGACGTGGTTCGGCATCCTCGCGCCCGCCGGCACACCGCAGGCGATCGTGGACCGGCTCAACAAAGAGATCCTCCAGGTCGTCGCGCAGCCCGCGCAGCGCGATCAGCTTCTGAAGATGGGTTTCGAGATCGTCCCGAACACCCCGCAGGAATACGCGGCCTTCCTCAAGAGCGAGCACGCGCGCTGGGGCAAGGTCATCAAAGATCTCAACCTGAAAGTTGAATGACGTCATCGCGAGGAGGCAGCATGGCCGACGTGGCGATCTCGTGGCGCACGCAAGAACATCGGACGCTCCGGGATTGCTTCGTCGCTGCCGCTCCTCGCAATGACAACGACTAGGGAAACACATATGGGTCAGACGATCGCCGAGAAAATCCTCTCCCGGCACAACCTCGCGGGGACGCCGGTGAAAGCCGGCGACTTCCTCGCCGCGCGCATCGACGGCGCGATGTGCCATTACCAGTTCATGGACATCCTGCGCCTCGGCACGGAGGTGGGCCTGCCGCACGGCATTCCACGCATCTGGGATCCCGAGCGTTTCTACCTCCTGGTCGATCACCACCAGCCCGCGCTCGCGCAGGCGTACGCGGACGAGAACGTGCTCATCCGCAAGGAAGCCGAGCGCCTCGGCGTCAAGTACTTCCACGACGCAGAGCCGGGTATCGCGCACCAGATGATGCCGGACTACGGCTACGTGCGGCCCGGCGAGCTCGTCGTCGGCAACGATTCGCACACGATCGCGTACGGCGCGCTCAACGCGGGCTCCACCGGCATGACGCGCGCGGACATGCTGCACGTGCTCACGTTCGGCGAGGCGTGGTTCCAGGTGCCGCAGTCGGCGAAGGTGGTGCTCAAGGGCCGGCAGCCGAATTACCCGATCGCGAAGGACATCATCCTGCACCTCGCCGGACAGTACGGCGACGAGTTCGCGCAGGGCATGTCGATCGAGTTCACGGGGCCGCTGGTGCCCGAGATGCCGATCGACAGCCGCATGTGTCTCGCGACGCACGGCGTGGAAGTCGCCGCCAAGTTCGCGTTCTTCGAGTTCGACGGCAAGACGCGCGAGTACCTGCGCACGCGCACCGACAAGCCGTACGAGCCGGTCGCTGCCGATGCCGACGCCGTCTACGCGAAGACGATCGAGCTCGACGTGGACACGATGCCGTTCGCGATCGCCAAGCCGCACAACTTCGGCAACTGGAGCCCGGTGGACGAGGTCGCGGGCATCAAGGTCGATCAGGCGCTGATCGGCTCGTGCTCGAACGGCCGCTTCGAAGACATCGAGATCGCCGCGCGCATGCTCAAAGGCCGCAAGGTCGCGAAAGGCGTGCGTTTCGTGATCTCGCCCTCGTCGCAGCAGGTCTATCTCGACTGCATGAAAGCGGGGCTCATCCAGCAGCTCATCGAATCCGGCGCGCACGTCGTGACACCGGGGTGCGGGGTGTGCCAGCCGAAGGTGGCGTACGTATCGGCGGGCGAAGTCTGCATCACCGCGACGACACGCAACTTCAAGGGCCGCAAAGGCAGCCTCGATGCGCAGCTCTATCTCGGCGGTCCGCTGACCGTTACGGCGGCGGCAGTCGCCGGCAGGATCGTGAACCCGAAAGAGGTGTTCGGTGAAATTTGATCTGAACCGCGTCATCCGCGGGCGCGTCTGGACCTTTCCGGACTCGGTGGATACCGACGCGATGAACCCGTACTACAAATATACGACGATGGAAGACCTGAAGGCGCACACGATGGAGGCCTTCCGGCCTGAGTTCCCGAAGGAAGTGAAGCCCGGCGACATCATCGTGGCGGGTCGTAACTTCGGCTGCGGCTCGCATCGGCCTGCGACGGTGCTGCGTGAGGTCGGCGTTGCCGCCATCCTCTGCGAGTCGGCTTCCAGATTGTTCCTCAGGAACACGATCGCGCTGCCGATGCCGATTTACGTCGTGCCCGGCATCAACGAGGTCGTCAAAGACGGCGAGACGCTCGAGATCGATTACGCGGCGGGACGCGCGACGAACGTGAAGACGGGAAAAAGCATTGCCATCCCGAAATTTCCGCCGATGATCGAGAACATCTACGAAAGCGGCGGGCTCCCGCAGCTCGTGAAGGACCGCTACCTCGCCGAGACGGCGCAACGTTAAGGACACGCGCATGGACACCGTGAACGCATCGCTGGCGCGCTACAAGATGTTTATCGGCGGCGAGTGGGTCGATTCCGCATCGGGACAGACCTTCGAGACCGCGAATCCCTATACGGGCAAGCCCTGGGCGCTGATTCCGCGCGGCAACCGGGAGGACGTCGATCGCGCGGTGCGCGCGGCGCACAAGGCATTCACCGAAGGCGAGTGGCCGAAGCTGACCGCCACGGCGCGCGGCGCGCTGCTGCGCAAGCTCGGCGATCTGATCGGGCCGAAGGCGCGTCAGCTCGCCGAGATCGAAGTGCGCGACAACGGCAAGCTCATCTCGGAGATGGGCGCGCAGACGCAGTACATGGCGCAGTGGTACTACTACTTCGGCGGTCTCGCGGACAAGATCGAAGGCTCGGTCCTGCCGACCGACAAGGCGGACACGTTCAATTACACGCGCCACGAGCCGCTCGGCGTCGTCGCGTGCATCGTGCCGTGGAACTCGCCGCTCCTGCTGACGGCGTGGAAGCTCGCGCCCGCGCTCGCGGCCGGCAACACGGTCGTCATCAAACCGTCGGAATTCACCTCGGCTTCCGCGCTGGAATTCATGAAGCTGATCGAGGAAGCGGGTTTCCCGAAAGGGGTCGTCAACGTCGTCACCGGCTTCGGCGCCGACGTCGGCTCGCCGCTGGTCGATCATCCGCTGGTCACGAAGGTCGCGTTCACCGGCTCGGACGCGACCGGACAGAAGATCTACGAAGCGGCCGCGCGCGGTTTGAAGCGCGTCAGCATGGAGCTCGGCGGCAAGTCGCCGAACATCGTGTTCGACGACGCGCATGTCGACAACGCGGTGAAGGGCGCGATCTCCGGCATCTTCGCCGCGACCGGCCAGACGTGCATCGCAGGGTCGCGTCTGCTCGTGCAGCGCTCGATCCACGATCAGTTCGTCGAGAAGCTCGTCGCGTTCGCGAAGACCGCGAAGATGGGCGATCCGATGAGCACCGAGACGCAGGTCGGTCCCGTCACCACGCCCCCGCAATACAAGAAGATCCTCGACTATCTCGAGATCGCCAAGAGCGAGGGTTGCAAACCCGTGCTCGGCGGTAACAAGGCCGAGGAGTTCGGCACCTGGTTCGTCCAGCCGACGATCTTCACGGGCGTGAAGAACACGATGCGTATCGCGCAGGAGGAAGTGTTCGGCCCCGTGCTGTCGGTGATCCCGTTCGAAGACGAGGAAGAAGCCGTCGCAATCGGCAACGACGTCGTGTTCGGCCTCGCCGCCGGTGTGTGGACGCAGAGCATGAAGCGCGCGCTGACGATGGCGAACCGGCTCCAGGCCGGCACGGTGTGGGTGAACACCTATCGCGCGGTCAGCTTCATGTCGCCGTTCGGCGGCTACAAGCGGAGCGGCATCGGCCGCGAGAGCGGGCAGGACATGATCCGCGAGTACCTGCAGACGAAGAGCGTGTGGATTTCGACGGCGGCGGAAGTGCCGAATCCGTTCGTGATGAGATGAGCATGAGCGAGCTCATCCTGATGGGCTGCGGCGACGTCGGGCCGATCCATGCGCCGATGTCGAAGTACACGACGCTGGCGAAGCCGGTGCTCGCGCAAGCCGACATCCGTTTCGCACAGGTCGAGCGCGTGTATTCGGAGCGCGGCAGCCTGCAACTGCATTCCGGCGACAGCCACAGCCGCGTCGCGCCGGAGCTGGCGTCCATTTTCAGCGACTGCGGCTTCGACGTCGTCTCGGTCGCGAGCAACCATGCGATGGACTGGGGCCCCGATGCGCTCCTCGATACCGTCGAGCTCCTCCGCAAGCAAGGCATCCGGGCGATCGGCGCCGGGCGCAATCTGGCCGAAGCGCGCGAACCCGCGATCGTGGAGAAGAACGGCACGCGCGTCGCGTTCCTCGCGTACTGCTCGGTGCTGCGCGAAGGTTACGCGGCGGGCCCGAACAAGCCCGGCGTCGCGCCGCTGCGCGTCCACACGTATTACGAACCCTCCGAGTACCAGGCCGGCATGCCGCCGCGCATCGTGACGATCCCGTACGAGGAGGATCTGGCCGGCGTGGTGCAGGACGTCGCGGCGGCAAAGAAATCCGCGGACGTGGTCGTCGTCATCCTGCACTGGGGCCTGCACTTCATCCCGAAAATGGTCGCCGACTATCAGCCGGCAGCCGCAAAGGCGATCCTCAAGGCCGGCGCGGATATGATCGTCGGCCATCACGCGCACGTGCCGAAGGCGATCGGGATGCACGACGGCAAGGCGTGCTTCTACAGCGTCAGCAACTTCATCATGTCGGCGCCGGCGGCCAGCGAAGAGAAAAAGCGCATGTTCGAGCGCAAGTACGGCGTGAAGATGGATCCGGACTATCCGCACCTGCCGTATGGGAGTGATGCGAAGAAAAGCCTGATCGCGAAGGCGGTGATCAAAAACAAGCGCATCGAGCGCGTCTCGTTCCTGCCGGTACTCATCGATCGGGAGCTGCGGCCCGAGGTCCTGCGCGCAGGCGACGCCCGCTTCGACGACATCGTGCGCTACATGGACTGGGCATCGGAGGATTTCGACCACCGGTTCCGCATCGAGGGCGATGAAGTGGTGGTCGAGGCGCGAGCATGAACCTGCTGTCATTGCGAGGTGCGTCAATGCGCGAGCTGTCATCGCGAGGCGCGCGGCAACACCGGGTGTCATCGCGAGGAGCGCCAATGCGCGACGTGGCGATC
>Ga0196978_1001213_pt1 | contig 11744 bp, 9 predicted proteins | sample S3v_2013CmetaG_FD_155491 | JGI IMG/M metagenome (GOLD analysis project Ga0196978, IMG submission 155491) | Soil microbial communities from Anza Borrego desert, Southern California, United States - S3+v_20-13C | ecosystem: Environmental > Terrestrial > Soil > Desert | place: USA: California... | reverse complement strand
GGCGAAGCCGCCGCGCCCTGCTGCTCTTCCGCGAGGAACTGACCCCGGGCGAACAGCGGGTTGTTCACCACCGCCCGCATCCGGTAGCGGTAGACCTTGCCGGGCTCCGCGCTCACGTCGTGCACCCACACGGGCAGGTCCTTGGCCTCCAGCAGCTCGGGGAGCGGGGGCTCCGCGGCCTCCCGCCCGGTCCGGGCGGCACGGTCCACCTGGGCTCCCGACGCTTCGAGCTTGTCGAGCACCTGCTCGTGCTCGCGGCGCAGGCTTTCCAGCTCCTTCTGGAGCTGTGCGCGCTCGCGCTCCTCCCGATCAGAGGCGCCGCCACCCCCCTCGCGCACGCCGCGGCCGCCGCGGCCGCCCCGCCCACGCTCGTCCTGCGCCCCCGGCTCCCCGCCCCCCGCGTCGGCGAGCTGCTCTTCCTTCGCCGCGATCTGCCGCTGCAGCGAGTCGGCTTGGCGCTGGAGGAGCGCCTGCTCCCGATTCTCCTCCCCCTGCGGCTCCTGGGCGGAGCTCTTGCTGGGGGGAACCCATTCGGGGCCGGCGATTGTCGGCGGGAAGCTCGGCTGCGCGACCTCCCGGATCACCGCCTCGGCCTGCTGCGCGACCCGCTGCACGTCCGCGGGCGTAACGCCCTCGCGCCGGATGTCGGCGAGCAACGACACGCCGCCGGGCAGGCCGGAGACGATCGTGCTCCCGGTCCAGCCGCCGTCGGGCCCCTGCTCCTCGCGCTCCACCTCGACGCCCAGCAGGTCGACGCTGCCCTTCCACCAGGAGAGCGGGAGCGGGCGCAGCGGCCCTTCGTCGCCGTCTGGGTCTTCTTCCAGGCTCCTGCGCAGCGACTCCCCCGACACCACGCCCTCGATGCTGATCGCCCCGAGGTCGAAGGGCTGCTCGGCCGGGAGGTAGGGACGCAGCTCCTCGTTGCTCGCCCAGACGATCGGATCCACCGTCGCCCGGTAGCTCACGGCAGCGACCCGTGCCGGCACCGGGACCTGCGGCAGCGTGTAGGTCGTCGCGGCGTCGATCCCGGCGCCGTCCGCCGCGGCGCTCCCGATCGTCGTGGTCGAAGCGATCCGCTCCATGGAGATCGAGTCAGCGATCGCGAGCTTCGAGACCTCGGAGAACCGGGTCGCGACGTCCTGCTCCGGCACCTCGGGGAGCTCGGGGCTCACGCTCCGCATCTTCGCGATGAGCTGATCGGCCTCGCCCTTGACCACCTGGAACACCCTGTCCGGCGGCACCGGCTCGGAATTGCCGACCTTCACCGCGTTCGGCTGGGTCAGGAACTGCATCGCCACCACCGCGAGCAGCACGAGCGAGACGCCGGCCAGGACCAGCTTCTCGAAGTGCTGCTCCAGCGGGTTGAGTTGTTTGTTCTTCTTCATCGGATTCTCTCCGGCGCCAGAGTGCCGAAAGGTTCAGAGCCAGGCCGCGCGGGGTTCATCGCGCGGGGTTCATCGTTCCCGGGCTCAGCCGCCGCCGTTGTCGTCCTCGTCGGGGGTCTCCGCGTCGGCTTCAGTCTCTTCGATGCCCAGCGCGGTCTTCACGTCGGCGGGCATCAGCGGGGCCGTCCAGGACCGCAGCCATACGGTCTCGATCAGGAGGTCGGCGCGCACGATCGGGGCGTCGCCGCCGTAGAAGTAGCCCTGGCGCAGCTCCTCCCACACGTCCACCTCGGTCAGGTCGACATCGAGCACGGTCATCAGGTTGGTCTCCGCGAAGGCCCTGATGATGTCGGGGATGCGCCGGGCATCGACGACCAGCGTCAGCTTCGCGGGCACGACGTCGTAGGCGTCGGTGCTCACGCGCCCGGTCACGCTGACCGAGGGGTCGGCCCCCTCGGAGCTCTCGTCGGTCGGGTAGTCCTCCCCGATCTCGCCGCCGGGGGGGGGCGGCGCCAGCGCGATGGGGAGCCGCTTGATAGAGAGTCGCTCCACGCGCTTGATCGCGGCGTTCTCGACGTTGTCGCGCGTCGCGCCGGGGCCGTTGTTGGCGCGGTCGATCGCGCGGAGCAGGTCGGAAACGACCCAGTAGTCGAAGTTCCAGCCGAAGACCTCGGTCAGCGACGGGGTCGTCCCGCCGCGATCGCGCCGCTCGGCGGGGGGGATCACCGCCGTCTCGGCGCCGAAGCCCTGCGGGTCGAAGGACGAGAGATCGGCGTAGAGGGAGATCTCCTTCGCCCGGCGCTGGGCCTCGGCGATGCGTCGCTCCATCAGGAGCTTCCGGAGCTCGTCCTGCTGCTCGGGCGTGAGCGATCCGGCGCCGCTCTCGGCGAGCATGCGCTGCGTCTCGCGCTCCTGCACGTCCTGGATGGTGGTGGCGAGTTTCACCATGTCCGGCGGCCCGCCCGCGCCGATCGCGGGGAAGACATCGGCGTAGATGGACTTCTGCCCGAGCTGCGCGTCGCCCGCCATCCGGGCGAGGAACTCGAACTTCAGGCGCGTCTCCTCGGCCCCCGAGCCCACCGGCACCGGCAGCAGGTCCTTGGCCAGAACCTCGTGCCCGTCGCGGTTGAAGCTCTCCACCTCGCCGACGATGCTGCTGGCCTGCCCGATCCGCTGCTCGCGCTGGGCCTTCACGAACTCGGTGACGTACGGGTTCGGCGCCTGCGAGGCTGTGATCGGCTCCTCGCCGGGCAGGAGCGAGGGGATCACGTAGTTGACCTTCGCGTTCTTGATCTTGTTGTACGCGTCGTTGGCGCGCTTCTCCTGCTCCGTGCGGATCCGCTTGTTCCAGCTCGAGCTGAAGAACCAGCCGGCCGGCAGCGCCACCAGGATCACGACCGTCGAGATGACGATCAGGAGGTTCGCCTTCACCCAGGTCATCACGCCTTTCACTCGTCACCCCCCTCTTCCTCGGGCGCGGGCTCGCCGAGCACGGCGACGAAGGTCACCCGGATGAACGTCTCGATCGTGCCGGGCGCGAGCGTCTCCTCGCCGCCGGGAGCGATCGGGGCGATCTGGTCGAGCTGGTTCAGGGCCTGCGCGGCGTCCTGCGCGACGCGCTGAGCCCCGCCGGAGGCCGGGCCGCCCCGCACCGACCGCTCGCCACCGCCCTCGGTGAAGACGTCCCCCTCGCTGAACTCCTCCTCCATCTCCCGGACCATGCCCCGCCTCGTGCCGCCCTGCTGGGCGCGGGAGCCGGGCGCGCCCTGGCGCCGCTCCTCGACCTCTGGCGCGGCCTCGTGCCGGACCTCGTTGAGCTTGTCCCACCGGAAGTCGGTGATGTTGTAGTAGTACGGCAGGCCCTCCCGCTCGGCGTTCTGCTGCAGCCACCGCTTGACGGCCGACTCGACGAACACCTCGACGAGCGGCTGGGTGGTGGAGAGCTCGAGCGTCACCGCGACGCGCGGCCCCTCGACCCCTTCGGCGCCCATCGCCTCTTCGTCTTCGCCCCCGCCCGCGTACATGCGGGTGCGCTCGTCCTGCTGGCGCATGCCGCGTCCCCCGCCCTCGGGGCCGAGCATGACCTCCTCCTCGTAGGCCGGCTGCGTCCGCGCCGTGCGCGAGCTGCGCCCCTCGCGCCCGCCGGGGACCGGGATCGCCATCGCGCCGTACAGGTAGTCGGTGTGCATGGACTGGAGCTTGAAGCCCCCACCCTCCTGCGCCTGCGAGTCGGCGGACTCGAGCAGCTCGTTCACGTCGCCCAGGAGGCGCAGAAGGACGTCCCGGCCCTCGTAGAGCGACATGAGCTGCGCGATCCGCGCCCCCTGGCCGACATCCTCGGTCACGCCCGCGTCGCGCGCGTCGTTCGTGAGCCGGCTGGCCAGCGTCACCGCGTCCTGCACCTCCTTGGGCTCGGGCACATTGATCGCCTGCGAGTCGATCATGGGCCGGATGAACATCGCGCCCGTCGCCGCGAGCGCGAGGCCCGCCGCCGCCGCGAACCAGCGCCCCTTCCTCGCCCACATCGCCTTCTTCGTCACGTCGAGGGGCATGAGATTGGCCTGCAGGGCCGCCATGCCGAGGCCCTGGAGCGCCAGGCCGTACGCGGTCGCGAAATTGAGCGTGTGCGCCTGCAGCTCCGCCGCACGGAGGCCCTCGATCTGCAGCCGCTTGAACTGCTCGATCCGGTAAACGTTCATCCCCAGCTGCTGCTTGAGGTACTTGCGGAGCCCCGGGAGCTGGAAGGTCGAGCCCATGCCCACCAGGCGCTCGAGCTTGGCGTCGCGGTGCATCGACTGGTAGTAGCCGATCGAACGCTGCACATCCTGCACGAGGTCGGCGAAGACCGGGCGCAGCGCCTGGAACACGTGCCGCGCGTGCTGGCTCGTCTCCGCCTCCCGCTTGAGCTTCTCCGCCTTGGGATAGCTGAGCTTGAACGCCTCCACGAGCGCGTTCGTGAACTCGTGGCCACCGATCGGGAAGGTCCGCACCCACACCCGGCCCGCGTCGGCGATGATCAGGTCCGTCGAGGTCGTCCCCACGTCGAGCAGGATCGTCCCCGGCGAGGTCTCGGTGAACTGCAGGTCGTACGCGATCGCGTTGTAGACGGCCACCGGCGAGAGCGTGATCACATCCGGCGTCAGGTTCACGTCGTGCAGGATCGCGAGCTCGCTGGCCACCCGCGCCTTCGTGATGGCGAAGATGCCGACCTCCACGTCGGGCGAGTCGGGGCTCACGAACGTCTGGTAGTCCCACTCCACCTCGTCCAGGGGGAAGGGGATCTGCTGCACCGCCTCGAACTTCACGATGTCCGGGACCTTCTTCGGCTCCACCGGCGGCAGCTTCGCGAAGCGCGCGAACGCCGAGTGCCCCGGCACACTCACCGCGATCGTCGCGCCCGAGAGGTCGTACTCGCTGACCAGACGGCCCAGCGCCACCCGCTTCGCGTCGTCCTGATCGAGCTCCGGCGTCGACAGCACGCGCGGGTGCGGGATGTACGCGAAATCCGCCACCTTGGGCTCGTCGCCCTCGAGCACGATCTTCATCGCCTTGATCGCACCGGCGCCGATCTCGATGCCCCAGCACGCGTTCGATGTCGCCATACAGCACCTCGCTCATCGACGCCGCCGCCGCGGAGCGCGGACGGCAGCCTGACTTTCCCGCCTGCTCGGGACGGGTTCGACCCCGGGCCCATCAAAGGGCGGGATCCTACCCACCCGGCTCCGAGTGCGCGCCGTCGGGCGCTTTCCCGGGGCCGCGCCTGGCAATACGGAGAACATACTCGGCCTGTTTCGGCGCGGAAGCCGTCACGGGGCCGCCCGTTACACCGGCGTGACACTCGCGCCGGCCTCTCTACTCTGGGCCCGCGCCGTCGTCCCGAGACCGCCGGACCTCCCGCCGGTCCAGCGCCAGCGCGCCGAGCGCAGCGCCCGGCGCCATGATCGCGACGACCCACCATAGGTCCGCGGGCGCAGCCAGGAGCTTGATCCACGGGGCCACGCTGTACGCGAGCGCGTGGTACGCCACGGCGAGCGCCGCGAGCCCCAGCGTGAGGCTCGTCGGCCCGCTCACCCTGCCCAGCCTGCCCAGCACGACCGGCGCACCATCGGCTCGCCGGGCCGCGCCCAGGGCCCAGAGGCCCCACGCACCCAGCAGGACCGCCAGGCAGATCCCGAGCGCCCGAACAACCTCGGCCTGCCCGACCGGCGCCGGCACTACCGCAGCACCAGCGCAGCGCTCGAGACCAGCCCGAGACCCTGGGGATCCATGGCCGCGGCGTAGTTCAGGAGCTTGACCTCGGTCGGCTGGACGATCTTCAAGGTCGCGACCATGTTCCCGATCGAGCACCAGCGCGTGGGGTTGCCCTGCCACGCGATCGATCCGACCAAGTCCTCGGGCTTGTTCTGCTCCAGGTACGCGAGCAGCTCGCGGTCCTGGTTGACGACGCGCCCGCGGAACGCCTGGGCTTCGGGGGAATCTCCGGCGAGCGACTGCTTGTCGCCGAACATGGGGCCGACATGGCTCAGATCGGCCGAGCTGACGACCAGCGTCTTGCCCGGCAATTCGGCGATCACCTCGCGCGTCGCGTCGATGAACGCCTGGAGCGAGACCCCTGCGCCGTCGTACGCCTCGCCGCTGTTGACCGTCGGATCATGCACCAGCGCGCCGAACACCTTGCAATATGACCCGTCGGCCCCCTGCCCGAGGCAGTGCTGGATCCAAGCGATCTGGAGTTCGATCGAGTGCTCGCGTTCGTGGTCGTAGCGGTGCTCGAAAAGCGACTCTCCCAGCCGCTGCCGCAGCCCCGCGACGACGTCCGCGTCCACCGGGCACTCTCCCAGCGGCGTGGAGAATCCCTTGTCGCACCCGACCACGCCCGTGCCGGTCCCGAAGTGGTTCGTGCCCAGGATGATCACCCGATCGGGGCGCTCCACCACGCGCATGCGCCCCCAGACGCGGGCGTAGTTGATCCAGCCGCGTGGGTAATCGACGTGGGGGGCCACGATGCCGCGCGGCAAGGCGTCGAATGAGGGGTTCTGCTCATCCTTGAGCCCCGCGTCGATCCATTTGTCGAGGGCCTCCGCCAGCCGGCGGGGGCCCTCCTCGGCCTTCTGCTCGTCGGTCGCCTCGCCGCCATGCGCTTCCTGCACGAGCAGGTCCGCAAGCGCAGCGGTCGAGCCCGGAGGCAACACGACCGACCCATCGAACTGCCGGCGCATGTCGGTCAGAATGCCGTCGAAGGTCGGCCCCTCGAGAAGGCCGGCGGCGTCGAGCTGGGCCACCAGCGGCTCGAGGTGCTCACGGGTCAGCCCCCTCCCCACGCGGGTGACGATCTCGTCGATGGTGTGCTGGCCGGAGAACAGCGGCAGGAGGTCCTTCGCGGCCGGCGAGACCACGACCGGCGGGCGGTCGGAAATCTGCCGCGCGTCGGCGAGCCCGAGGAACACCGCCTGCTTCCCGTCTGGACCCTGGACAGGCACGGGAAACCCCCTGATTTGCCGCAGCTTGGGGCGCTGCATGTGGGACGCGCCGGGATCGAACGTCGGCGGGGCGGGGGGGTTGCGCGAGGGCTCGTTGCTCATGGGGTCAAGTCTAGTCCACGGACCGCTCGCCGCCCGCTTGGCATGCGCCGGCGCGCGGCCTATGGTTCTCGCCCACCCGACCGGTGGTCGTCCGAGACGGAGCCACGCATGTCCGATATCAACTACAAGCCCGGCGAGCAGATCCGTTGCACGATCACCGCCGTGCCGCGCGCCCAGGCGAAGACCGACACCATCGCGCGCCTCATGCGCCGCGATCCCACGGCCGTCCGTGCGCTCCGGCGCGCGCAGCGCATGCGCCGGCAGCGGATGCATTCGTACATCCGCGGCGGCCGGGAGTGGTTCGATCGCGAGCACCCCGCGAAGGTCGTGCGCGTCGCGCAGGGCGAATCCTGGCAGATGGTCTTCACCCCCGACATCCTCCCCGACCTGCAGTCCGTCGGCTCGTACGTGAAGATCGAGAAGGCCTGAAGATGCTCGCGAGTATCGCCCGTCACGCGGCCGGCGCGCTGATCGCGGCGGCCGTATCGCTCTGCGCCTGCTCCGAGCAGGAAGACTCGGCGGGGCGAGCGCCCTCCGAGAACCAGGCGCCAGCAGGCCCCGCGCGGCGACTCCTCGGCGCCGGTCGTGCAGAGCTACACCGTGCGCGGCCAGGTCGTGAGCGTCCCCACGCCGGAACGCCCCATTGACGACCTCCAGATCCGCCACGAGGCGATCCCCAATTACGCCGATCGCAAGGGCGACGTGGTCGTCAACTCCAAGGGCGAACGGGGCATGCGCTCCATGACGATGGGGTTCCCGGTCGCGGAGGGCGTGTCGCTCGCGGAGATCGCCCCGGGCGATCCCGTCGAGTTCACGTTCGTCGTCACCTGGGGCGAGAACTATCCCACCTTCGAGCTGACCCACATCAGGGAGCTCCCGGCCGAAACTCCGCTCGATTTCTCGGGGCCCACCGGCGGCTGATCGCCCGCGGGCGGGCCGGGAGTGGATGCAAAGAAAAACCCGATGCCCAGCTACAAAAGCTGCCGAGCACCGGGTCTCGTGGGGGTCATGAACGGTTCGGTGAGTTCTCTCTTCCTCACCGCATCTCGATTCGCCGGGGCGGGCCGGGAGGTTCCGTGAGGAGTCCCACTTTTTCTCGCGTGGGCGCGAATCTTCAGTGAGGGCGTTCGCCCGCCAGCCGGGCCACCACCTGCTGAAGATCAGACCAGACCTTCTTGCGGTTCTCGGGCGTGTAGGAGCGGAGCAGGAAGGCCGGGTGGTAGGTCGGCATCACCGGGACGCGGAGCCCCCGCAGCCCGGGGCCTGCGTATTCCGCCCAGCGGCCGCGGAGTTGCCCCATCGAGTCGGAGCTGTCGAGCACGAGGCGGGACGCCGGAAGCCCGAGCGTGACGATGACCTCGGGCCTGACGATCGCGATCTGCTCGTGCAGGTAGGGGGCGCAGAGCCGGCACTCCTCCAGCGTGGGCGTGGCGTTGTTCGGCGGCCGGGTCTTGAGCACGTTGGCGATGTAGACGTCCTCGCGGCGCAGCCCCATGGCGACGATCATCTTGTCGAGCAACTGCCCGGCGCGCCCGACAAACGGCACGCCGGTCCGATCCTCGTCGGCGCCGGGCGCCTCGCCGATGAACATGAGCCGGGCGCACACGTCGCCATCGCCCCAGACGATGTTGGTGTGCGCGGTGACGAAGTTCTTGTGCGGCGCCTCGTGCTCGTACCGCGCGCGCAGCTCGCCCATCTTCCGGAGCGATTCGGCGCGCTCGGCATCTCTGCGCGCGCCGGAAGCTGCGACGGGCTCGGTCACGACCTGCGCCGGAGGCTCTGCCGGCGGGCGCTCCTCCTCGCAGGGAGGGCCCGCGAAGCAGGGCACGAAATCCACCCCGAGGAGGCGGCTCGTCTCGGCTTGCTGGCGCATCGCCCGGCGGGCCCGCCCGATCTGCTCATCAAGCTCCATGGTCATGTGTCGGCCCGGCGCCTCCCGCTCAGCGGGTGATCAGCGACTCGATCGCGCGGATCAGGCTCGCCATCTCCTCGTCCGTCGAAAACGGCCCGGGGCTCGCCCGCACGGCCCCGCCGCCCTCGAGAGTCCCCATCGCGCGGTGCGCGCTCGGCGCGCAGTGAAGCCCCGCCCGCACCGCGATCCCCCACTCCCCGTCAAGATACGTGGAGACTTCCTGCGCCGAGAACCCGGCGACGTTGAACGTCACCACGCCGTGCCGCCGCGACACATCGCGCGGGCCGAGGATGCTGACGGCGCGATCGCCCTCGAAGCGCTCGATGAACATCCCGATGAGCCGCCGCTCGTGCGCCAGCGCCGCCGGCTGCGACGGCACGCTCTCGTCCTCGAGCGCCGCCAGCAGCCCCGCCCTGCCGACGACGTTCTGCGTGCCGACCTCGAACACGCCCGGGAGCTCCGGCGGGTTGAAGTCCTCGACGCTCCCGGCGAGCGTGCCGCCGGTGCCGCCGTACCGGGTCGGGCGCACGCGGCAGCTGGTTCCGTCCTCTCTGTACGCCCGGTCCGAGACGAACATCCCGCCCGTGCCGCCCGGCCCGAGCATGGCCTTGTGCCCGCTGAACGCGAGCACGTCGATCTGCATGGCCTGCACGTCGATCGGCAGCGCCCCCATCGCCTGGGCGCCGTCGGCGATGAAGAGCACGTGCGCGGCGCGCTCGCGCAGGCCCCTGCCGATCTGCTCGATCGGCTGCGCCGTGCCGACCACGTTGCTGCACATCGTCATCACGACGGCGCAGCACCGCTCGTCCGCGGCCGCGCCTACAACCTCGGCGGGGTCCACGAAGCCGTCACGCGAGCAGCCCACCTCGACCACCTCGCAGTACCCGTCGCGCTCCAGGTGCTTCAGAGGCCTGCGCACGGCGTTGTGCTCGAGCGCGGTGGTCACCACCCGCGGGCGCGGGCCGCGCGGGGGCGCGCCGCACCAGAGCAGGCCGAGGATGGCGTCGTTCAAAGACGCGGTCGACCCGCTCGAAAGGCAGATCCTGTCCGGCGACGGCGCATTGATGCGGGACGCGATCGCCTCGCGCAGGTGGCACGTCGCCTCGCCGGCGCGCCGGGAAACGCGGTGCTGCCCGCGCCCGGGATTGCCCGCCGGGCTGTTGATCGCCCCCAGCATCGCCGGCCCGACCGCCGGGGCCTTCGGCCAGCTCGTCGACGCGTTGTCGAGATAGGTCAGCTCGGGCGTCACAGCCGCACTGTACCCCCGTGATCCGGCGCGTGCGCGGGCCGATCACCCGCCGCCCGTATCGCCGCCGGTGTCATCCGTCGCGCCCTCGCCCCCTTCCGGAACCTGCTCGCGCTCCGGGAGCTGCTCCTGCGCGGGCGCCGCCGGGCCTCGCTCCTCAAGGGCCGGAGGCGCGGGCTCCCGGACCTCGCGCCCCTTCTCGGAAGTTCCCGCGGCTCCCGCGCCCGGGACGGGAAGCTTCTGGCCGCTGATCAGCGGCGGAAGAACGGCGCCCGCGAACGCGCCGACGACCAGGCCGAGCACGAGCCCGGGAACGAAGCCGCGCGTGCCGACCGTGCTACGACCCGCCATGCCGCCACTCCTTGCATCCCGCCCGACGTTCGGAACCGGCGCCGACCTCAACCAAGTCGGCGCATCCGTCCCATCCATCGACCATACCGCAGAGCCGCCGCGAGCAGTTCGGCCCGGGAGGCCGGGGCGCCCCGGCCGAACGCCGTGTGCCACCGCCACGCCCAGTAGGAACCGCGCAGCCTGAACCGCGAGCGAGCGGCGAGTCTGAGGAGCTCATAGCTCCCGAGGATCCATGTCAGCGGGCCGGGCATCCAAGGGAACGATAGCCGTCCGGCCTCACTCCTCCCTTTGGCGCGCGGCGTCGATCTGCCGGGTCCATTCGACCGTCTCGGCGAGGCCCTCCTCGGCGGTCGCGATCGGTCGATAGCCGAGGACTTCCCTGGCGCGGCTGATATCGGCGAGCGAGTGTCGCACGTCGCCCGCGCGCGCCGGCTCGTGGCGGGGCACGAGATCGGCGCGGCCGAAGCTCTGCGCGATGTTTCGCGCGAGGTCGGCAACGGAGATGCGCCTGCCGGCCCCGACGTTCAGCACCGCGCCGGGCGGCGGCGACTCCACGGCCCCGGCCTGCATCGTGGCGAGCACGGCGTTCGAAACGTACGTGAAGTCGCGCGTCTGGCCGCCGTCGCCGTAGATCACGGGGCGCTGGCCCGCGGCGATCGCGGCGCAGAACCGCGGCACCGCCGCCGCGTACGCACTCCCCGCGGGTTGGCGCGGCCCGAAGACGTTGAAGTAGCGGAGGCTCAGGGTCTCGAGCTGGTAGGTGTGAGCCCATGCCTCCATGAGCATCTCGCCGGCGACCTTCGACGCCGCGTACGGCGACCGCGGCGCCGGAGGGATGGTCTCGACCTTGGGCAACCGCTCGGTCTCGCCGTAGGCCGAGCTCGACGCCGCGAAGACGATCCGGCGAGCGCCCGCGCCGCGGGCCGCCTCGAGCACGCGCAGCGTGCCGGTGGCATTCACGATCCACGTGCGCTCGGGCTCATCGACCGAGCGCGGCACCGAGCCCAGCGCCGCAAGGTGGAACACGGCCGAGCAGCCCCCGACCGCCTCGGCCAGGGCCGCGTCCTCCAGGATGGAAGCCTGCACGAACCGGAGCCGGTCCGGCTCGATCTCGATCAGCTCCGCGAGGTGGGCCAGCGTGGAGTTGGAGAGATCGTCGATGACCGTCACCGAAGCGCCGAGCGCGAGCAGGCCATCGACCAGATGGCCGCCGATAAACCCCGCGCCGCCGGTCACGCAGACCTTCCGGCCTTCGTACGACCGGCGGA
>Ga0196978_1001210_pt1 | contig 11759 bp, 11 predicted proteins | sample S3v_2013CmetaG_FD_155491 | JGI IMG/M metagenome (GOLD analysis project Ga0196978, IMG submission 155491) | Soil microbial communities from Anza Borrego desert, Southern California, United States - S3+v_20-13C | ecosystem: Environmental > Terrestrial > Soil > Desert | place: USA: California... | reverse complement strand
GACGGGATGGTTGGGGCGGAACACCTCCTCGGGCGTCACATCGTCGCGTTGCGGCCGCCGGTGATCGTTCTTTCCGTCGAGTTGATGGATGCGGTAATACAGCGAGCCGCCCAGCGCGACGTTGATCTCCTGGATACCGCGGCAGATGCCGAACACCGGCACGCGCGCGGCGATGCACGCGCGCACGAGAGGCAATATCAGCGCATCGCGCAAGGGATCGACGATTTCATCGTCCGGAAATTCCGGCCCCTGGTAGTGGTGCGGCTCGATATTCGCCCGGCCGCCCGTGAGCACGACGCCGTCCACGCGCGACACCAGGTCGTCGATGTCCATGTCGGTACCCACCGGCGGCAGCAACAGAGGAATGCAATCCACCATCCTCAACAGCGAATGCACGTTGCGCGAGCTGGTGGCATGCACCGGGCTTCGCCTGAGGGTGGCCTCCATGGCGTTGGCAGAGACACAAATCAGCGGCCGTAGTCCGTTTGTCGTCATTGCTGAAGCATCTTACGTACGAGGTCCCGGCTCGCGTCGACGAACCGGTCCATTTGAGAAACGGTATTCCAGACGCACGCGTTGACGCGCAGCGCATAGCCGAACGGCTTCGGTGCGAGTGTTTCGGGATCGCGGTTCGGGACGAGGCCAACCGGAAACGCCGCCGCCTCCGGATCGGGGGCACGGGTGAAGCCATCGGGTCCGACCCCGCCGCCCGAGATGCGGAAGCCGTACTCGCGCAGCAGCCGCTCGCGAAACTCGATGTTGACGTCCGCATTGCAGCGTTGCCGGACTTCGGGGAAAGGATTGAAGCAGACGATCGCGGACTTGAGCCGAGCATCGACGCTCGGCTGCAGCAGCGCGTCGTCGCCGAACGTGTCCGCGATGCGGCTGCGAAGATAGTCGGCGAGGTTGTGCGTCCACGCCTGGATGCGAGCGCGTCCGACCTCGTCCCACAAGGCGCAGACATCGCCCAGCGCGCGCCAGTCGGCAGACTCCGGGAAGCCGTAGCGGGTCATCGCGGCGCCGATGTCGAAATCGGCGGGACGGCTGCCGTCGAACGGGATGTCGCGCGCGGAGCTGCGGATGATGTGAAAGCGCGGCAGCGGCGTGGGGTTCGCCGGATGCTGCCGGTTGCGGATATACAGAATGCCGGTGCCGCCGGGGCCGCACTGCCATTTGTGGCCCGAGATGGCCCAGAAATCGATTCCGGTCTCGTCCAGACGCGGCTCGATCATGCCGCCGTAATGTGCGCCATCGGCGACCGTGATCGCGCCGGCCTCCTGGGCGAGCGCCGCGATGCGCCGCTCGGGAAGGCGCTGTCCGTTCGGCCACAGCGGGCTCGAAAAAAAGATGGCGCGGGTCACACCGGGCCTCACGCGCTTGCGCACCGCTTCGACGACCTCGTCGGCCGTGGCGGCGCGATGCACCGGCACGCCCCATTGCACGATCTTCACGCCGAAGCGCGCCGACATGCGCAGCACCGTCGAAAGGCCGGCGGGATGCTCCATCGGCGAGACGAGGATCTCGTCGCCGCGCTGCCACTCGATGCCCATCAGGATCTGCGACAGCGCATCGGTGGTGTTGCGGGAGATCGCGATCTCGTCGACGCTCGCGCCGTAGCCCTGGGCGATGCGGGCGCGCGTCGTCTCGGGCGGCTCCAGGTGTACGTGATACGGATCACGCGCGATCTGGTCCAGGCCCTCCTGATAGCGCTTGCGAACGCTGTCGGGCTGCGAGCCCTTTTGCCCGGCCATCAGGTACACGATTTCGGGGTCGAGAGAAAACTGCCGCGCGAAGGCCGCGATCACCGGGCCTTCCTGCGCGAAGAATGCAGCCTGCGCGGCACTCAGCTTCGTCATCGTCCCCGGTTTCTTTGGCCGCTGTTGTCTCTGCTCTCTTTGCTTTCGACTCTAGCGTCGGGGTGCCGCGCGGTCAATTACGCGTAGGTGTGGGCGTGAGACCTCTCCCGCGCGGCGCGGCGCAGATAGCGTTTGATCTCGGTGGCCGTGGGCCCAACCTCGCGCACGGCTGCTTCGAGGGCCGCCGGCGAAACGCCGAGATGATCGCTCCACCAGAGGCGTTCCCAGTCGTCCCTCAGACAGATCACGTTCTTGTCGACCGGCCGCTTCGCGCGCTCGCGCCGCCGGTTGCTTTCGGCTTCTTTCCGTGCCGCCTCCAGCAACACGACCGAGCGCCGGGATTCACAGATGAAAGGCGCGTTGCCGCGTACCGAGCCATACATGAGGAGAAGGCCAAGACACAAATACAGAACTGCCGCTAGCATCAGCTCGATGTTCATGTTGTTTTGCCTCCTCCGGAAATGCGGCAACGTGCATGCCCACCGTGGCGCGAAACGACACTGAAAAATCCGTGATTAACGTGTCGCGTATCGGCGACATCACTTAGTTCCAGGTATCCCGTTGTCAACTGCCGCCACATCCCCAGCCAGCAAGTGGCTCGTGACCGGCGCCGGCATGGCCGGCGCGGTCGCCATGGTGCTCTCGTCGACGATCGCGAACGTCGCGGTGCCCACCGTGATGGGCGCGTTCGGGGTTGGGCAGGATCAGGCGCAATGGCTCGCGACCGGATTCGTCGCGACGATGGTCGCAAGCCAGCTCCTGAGCGCCTGGTTCGCGCGCGCGTTCGGTGTGCGCGGCACGTTCATGCTGATCAGTTGCGTGTTCTTCGCCGGCACCGCGTTCGCCGTCTTCGGCGCGACCTTCGAGATGGTGGTGGTGGGGCGCGTGCTGCAGGGCTTTTCCGCCGGAATCGTCCAGCCGATGACGATGGCGTTGATCTTCACGCAGTTTCCGCCGGAGCGCCGCGGCCAGGCGATGGCCATCCACGGCATGGGCATTCAGATCGCGCCCATGCTCGGGCCGATGATCGGCGGGCTGGTGATCGACACCCTCGGCTGGCGCGAGATCTTTCTCGTGCCGATCCCGATCTGCGTGGTCGCGTTGCTCCTCGGCATGGTCTATCTGCCGGGACGCGAGGAGCAGGGGCCGCTGCCGAAATTCGACTGGATCGGCTACTCGCTGCTGATCGCAATGCTCTCGACCCTGCTCTTCGCCGGGGCCAACGGGCAGCGGTTCGGCTGGGGCTCCGACGCGATCCTGATACTCGTGCTGATCGGCCTCGCCGCCGGCGGCGCTTTCGTCTGGCTGCAACTGCGGTCGGCGTCGCCGCTCCTCGACTTCTCGCTGTTCAAAGTCCCCCAGTTCACCTCGGCGGTCATCGTCGCGTTCGTGTTCGGCTTCGGCAACTTCTCGGCCAATTACTTGATCCCGGTCACCGTGCAGCACGTGCAGGGCTTCACGCCGTTCCTCTCCGGCCTGCTGCTGGTCCCCGCCGGCGTTCTCGTCATTTCGGCCACATCGGTATTCGGCCGGGTGGCCGACGTCTTTCCGGCCCGCCTGATGGTCATGCTCGGCCTGTGTCTCTTCGCGCTGGGCAACTACCTGATGAGCCAGACCGATGCGAATACGACGTTCCTCTCGTTCGCCTGGCTCGTCATCGTCGCTCGCTGCGGCATGGCCCTGATCATCCCTTCGCTCAACACCTCGGCGCTGCGCGCGCTCACCTCCGAGCAGTTGCACCGGGGATCCGGCACGATCAATTTCATCCGCCAGTTGGGTGGAGCGTGCGGCGTCACGGCGCTGGTCGTGTTCATCGAGCGGCGCACGCAGTTTCACGTCGAGGCGATGGCGGCGACGCAGACCGCTGCCAATACCACGAGCCTCGATCTGCTCTCGAAGATGCGCGCGTTGCTGGCGGAGGCGGGCGTGTCCGAAAACCTGCTCGGTCCCGGGGCGCTGCACTACCTCGGCGAGATGATCGAGGAACAGGCCATCGCGCGGGGTTTCAGCGACGGCTTTCTGATCATCGCGCTCGTGTTCGTGCTGGCGGTGATCCCCGCGTGGAACCTCGGCAGGGCGCGCCGGGGGTCCTAACGTTTCGGCGGGTGCGCCCGCACCGCCGCTTCGTTCACCTCGACGCCCCAGCCCGGCCGCGTCGGCAGCACGAATTCGCCGTTGTCGACGACCGGCGGCGCGTCCACCAGCTCGTCGCGCCAGGGCACCGCGTCGACATCCGTCTCCATGATGCGCAGGTTCGGCACGGCAGCACAGAAGTGCGCCGAGATCACGCTCGACAGATGTCCGTAGAAGTTGTGCGGCGCTACGTTCATCTCGTAGACGTCGGCCATCGCGGCGATCTTGAGCGATTCGATGTAGCCGTTCCAGATCACGTCGATGATCGCGACGTCCATCGCGTAGGCTTCGAAGAAGGGCTTGAAGTCGCGCCGCTCGCACAGCGTCTCGCACGACGCGATGGGTGTCGCAGTGCTGCGGCGGATCAGCGCGAGCGACGCCGCATCGTGCGTATCCAGCTCGAGCCAGCTCATGCCGACCGGTTCCACGGCTTTGGCGATGCGCAGATACCCTTCGGTCTTGTAGTTGAAGTTCAGATCCATCATGACGCCCAGCGACGCTCCGCCGCCCTCGCGAAAGGCGTTGGCTGTCTTGAACGCGGCATCGACGATGTCGTTGCTCCAGTTCAACTCCGGATAACCCTTGCTCGCGCCGAACCCCGGGCGATAGGCGGCGAGCGTCTTGCCGTCGTGGATCATCACGTTGGTCTTGCACGCGCGGTAGCCGCGGCTTTTCACTTCTTCCGCGAGACGCGAAAGATCGTCGTAACTGCTGACCCGCGGTACCCCGAGCAGCTCCGGGTAGCGCGCGCGGTAGCTGCCGCAGTGCGACCAGTAGACGGGGATGCGCTTGCGCACCGCACCGCCGAAGAGATCGTAGACCGGCACGCCGAGCGCCTTGCCCTTGATGTCGAGCAGCGCGTTCTCGATGGCGGCCACGGCCTGACGATTGATGCCGCCGCGGGACTGCACGGTCTGCGTGCGCAGATGGCAGTTGATGAGCTCGATGTCGCGCGGATCCTTCCCGATCACCACCGGCGACAGCGCCTCGATGACCCCGGAGAGGCCGTGGCTGCCGAAGCTCTCGTTGTATTCCGACCAGCCGATGAGCCCCTCATCGGTGGTGACCTTGAGAAACGAAAACGTCCGCCAGCCGGCGTCACAGACCAGGGTTTCGATGCGTGTGACTTTCATGGCCTGCTCGTCACGCAGCTCGAGCGACGCTGAGCGCGGCGCGCTTGCCCCGCACTTCCGCCTCCTCGAGCTCGGCGGCGGCGATCGCCCGGTCGAGCGCGGCGCGCAGCTCCTTGGCCGTCTCCAGCGTCAGCTCGATCCCCGCGCGCGCGCCGGCGCCAAGGTTCGTGTTGATGAAATCGAGCGTGATGACATCGCCCAGCGGCGCATGGCGCGCGTGGTCATAGGCAACCACCGCCTGTGTGAGCTGGAACCACTCGTCCCCGCGCTTCGCCATGCCCTCCGCGCGCGCGATCTCGATGATGGACGTGCACATGGCCGGCCCTCCTATTTCGCCAGATGCTTGCCGAAGAAGCCCCAGATCTTGCTCCAGGCATCCATCGCCTGCTCGGGCCGATAGAGCGGACGGTGCCAGTAGAAGAAGCCATGTCCGGCGCCGTCGTAGCGGTGGAACTCGTAATCCTTGCCGTGCTTCTTCAACTCGGCCTCGTGCTGGTTCACCTGCTCCGGGCTCGGCGCGCGGTCGTCGTTGCCGAAGATGCCGAGCAGCGGGCAGGAGAGGTCCTTCGTCATGTCGACCGGCGCAACGGGCGTCTTCGCATTGAGCTCCTCCTTGGCCATCACCACGCGGCCTCCCCACTGCTCGACGCAGGCGTCGATGTCCTTCTTCTGGCAGGCGTAGATGAATGCGTGCCGGCCGCCCGAGCAGGAGCCGATGAGACCGACTTTGCCGTTGTGATCGCGCTGCGCGCGCATCCACTTCACGGCGGCTTCGGTATCGCCGACCATCTGCGAATCGGCGATGCCGCCCTCTGCGCGCACCTTGGCGGCGACGTCGTCAGGGTTGCCGTCGCTGCCCCCACCTTCGCGCTCGTAGAGATTGGCGCAGATCGCGAGATAGCCGTGATGCGCGAACCGGCGGGTCGTCTCGATGTAGTACTCGCTCCACCCGGGCAGATGGTGGATCAGCACGACGCCCGGAAACCGGCCGGCGCCTGATGGCCTTGCCGTATAAGCCGTTATCGGCGTTCCTTTGTCGCCCTTGATGGTCACGTTCTCGCACGTCATGCCTCGGTAGAATGACATCGATCCTCTTCCATGGTTGTGGGTATGGGTCAGCCAGTATCATCCAAACAGTCGTTAGACGACAACAGCTCTCGGAGGCAGCCATGAGCACCGTCGCCAGCCGCATCACCATCAAACGCCTGCATCCGCTTTTCGTCGCGGAAGTCACCGGCATCGATTGCTCGGCACCGATGTCGCGAGAAGACTTCCGCACGATCTGGGAAGCGTTCAACGAGCACCAGGTCCTCGTTTTCCGCGATCAGCATTTTGACGACGAGTCGCAGATCGCTTTCAGCAGCAGGTTCAACGAGCTCGAGACGATGATCGCGCACCCGGGCAACGACTGGAACCCCGGCCACATCTCGGTCATGACGAATCTCGGCAAGGACGGTGACTTCCTGCCGCTCGACCACCCGGCGATGGTGCACCGCGCGCGCAACGAAGAATGGCACAGCGACAGCTCGTTCAAGCCCATCCCGGCGCTCGCCTCTTTGCTGTCGGCGCGCATCGTTCCGCCGGTCGGCGGCAACACGGATTTCGCGAGCGCGCGGGCGGCCTACGACGCGTTACCCGCGGAGCGCAAGGCAGCGCTCGAAGGCCTGGTCGCCCTCCACCGCATGACGTATCGCGACATGGACAATGACGAGGGCTACAAGGAAGAAGACAAGAAGCGCCACGTCGTCACGCATCCTCTCATCCGCACGAACCCTGTCAACGGCCGCAAGGCGCTCTACGTCGGCTCGCACGCGCAGGAGATCGTCGGGATGTCCCCGGCGGAAGGCGCGAGGCTGCTCGACGAGCTGACCGCGTTCTGCACTCAGCCGCAGTTCGTCTACAGCCATGCCTGGCGCGACGGCGACGCGGTGATGTGGGACAACCGCTGCACGCTGCACCGCGCGACGACGTTCGACCGCACGAAGTACAAGCGCAAGCTGCACAGGACGACGATTGCGGGGAAGGCGCCGGATACGGCATTTGCGGTGGTGCCGGGCATGCAAGCGGAATGATCTGAGCCAGGAGGATCACCATCGCCCCCGACACCCCTTGCTCTTTCGCGATGTCCTTGCGGACGAGCTCCGGCAGCGGTGTCGCCTCCTGAGCGTGCGCGGCGTTCCCGTTTTCTGAGTCGCTAAATCGCGAGCCTTGCGTGCCTTGCCTCCTCCTCGAGGTAGGCATCGCGGTAGAGGCTCATGGCGCGCTCGTGCGTGGCCACTTCTTTTTCGCCGAGCTCGTCGTTCGGCCACGCGGCCGGTTCGAAGTGCCCGTAGCGATCGACGCCACGCACGAGCAACGCGGCGTGCCGGATCGAACCTGCCGGCCTCGCGCTGGCGGGAATGTAATTGAACCCGAGGCCGATGCGGCGGTGACTCGAGGTGTTGGGCCCGGACCGGTGCGGACACAGCCCGTGGTGCATCGAGAACCAGCCGGCCTTGAGCGGCATCGCCACAGGCGAGCCCTCGTCGAGCGGCTCGGTGATGACCTGGCCTGCACGGTTGACGCTGTCCTTCACGGCGCGCGAGACGTGGCTCAGTTGGCGCGGCTTCCCTCGAAACGAGAGCGCCTCCATGCAGCCGGCGGCTTCGCTCGCGTCGGTCAATGCGACCCACACCGTGACCTCTTCCTTGGGCTCCAGCCCGTAGTAGGTCGAATCCTGATGCCAGGCGGCGATGGTCTGCGAGTGCGGCTCCTTGATGAAGAAGGTACTCGTGAAGATCAGAATGTCCGGCCCGAGGAGGTCCTCGACCTTGTCGAGGATGCGCGGATCGCGCGCCAGCTTCGCGGCCCAGGGCATCAGGAGATAAACCATCGAGCGCCACTTCATGTGGGCATCGGAGTTTATGGGCGAGCCCAGCCATCTCTCGTACCGCTCTACGCCCGCCCGGCAGGCTTGCAGCTCTTCCTCATCGAGGAGCGGAAACGGGGACAGAAATCCATCGCGCTTCCATTGTGCGACCTTATCCGCTGGCAACGTGCCCATGAGCGTCTCGCTAAGCCGTAAAGGCGGGCATCACTTCACGCGCGAAGCGGCGCAGGCTCTGCCGGCCGCGTTCGCCCCCGCCGGAGCCGCCGCCGTTCAACAGGAGATACCCCGCGCCGGCCTCGCGAAGCGTCTCGATGTTGCGCGCGATCTCGTCCGGTGAGCCGTACATCGCGCTGTTCAGGTTGACCTGCACGGGATCGCCATCCGCGCGATCGGGTCCGCCGAGCACCCTGCCGTCCGGTGTCGTCGCGAGCTTCAGTTGCCGCATGCGATTGGCCAGCCGTCGTTCCAGCGCCTGCTCGCGTTCGCGCGGATCGTCGGTCACGAAGAACGCGCGGGTTATCCCCACGCGCATGGGGTCCCATCGCTCGCCCTTCGCCTCCACGGCCTCGCGGAAGATCGCGATGTTGTGCGCGACGTCGGCCGGCGAGGAGTACTGGCCCAGGAGCAGATTGAAGCCGCGGCGCGCCACGTCGCGGATCGAGCGCTCGTTGCCGGCGCCCATCCAGACTGCCGGGTGGGGTCTGCGGAACGACTGCGGCTCGACGACGATGTTATTGAAGGTCCAGTACCTTCCCTTGTGCGAGAAGGGCTCGTTCGACGTCCAGGCCTTGAGTATGACGTCGATCGCTTCCTCGAATTTCTCCCGTGCCTCTTCCATGGGGAGATTGAAGCCGACGAATTCGTTGTAGCGGTAACCGGTGCCGATACCGAAATCGAGTCGGCCGCCGGACAGGAGGTCGAGCGTCGCCGCCTGCTCGGCCAGCAACACCGGGTTGTGCCAGGGCAACACCATGACGGCGGTGCCGAGCCGCAGTGTCTTCGTGCGGGCGCCCAGCCAGGTCAGCAGGTTGAGCGTAGCGGAGACCTGACCGTAGCCGGTGAAATGGTGCTCCACGCAGAACGTGCTGCGAAAGCCCAGGCTTTCGGCCTCGATGTTGTATTCGATCCAGTCGTGATAGCCCTCGGTGCTGTCGAACTCACCGCTGCCTCGCTTTGCCGAGGCGCTGCCAAACAAGCCGAACTGCATGAAACTCCCCTTCGTAGCGTGAGCGTCTGCGCGAACGTCCAGAGTATCGCCAGCGCTGACGTTAATATCAACGAAATCACTGAAGCATGAGAGGAGGTCCCGATGCCCATCATCGATTCCCAGGTCCACGCCTACGAGGCGAACACGCCGAAGCGGCCCTGGCGCACCGTCCCGAACTGGCCCGATCACGTCACCGGCGACGAGATGGTTGCGGCGATGGCCAAGGTCGGCGTCGACGGCGCTATTTTCGTTTCGCCGTTCGCCATGTACGGTTACGACGCGAGCTATGCCGTCGAAGTGCAGCGGGCGCACCCGCACCGGTTCGCGCTGGTCAAGCCGGTCGACCCCGACGATCCGGCGGTGGCCGACGTTATCGCGGACTGGAAGAAGACGCCGGGCACGGTCGGCATTCGCATCATGATGAGGCCGGAAATCGGGCTCGACTCGACCGCGCCGGGCGTCGACCGCATCGCGCGCGCAGCCGTTCGGTACGACTTTCCGGTCAACCTCTCATGCGCCGGCAATCTCGATGCGGCGACGGCGCTGATCGAGCGCCATCCCGACACGCGATTCATCATCGATCATCTCGGTCTGCTCCAGCCCCGCACACCGCCCGCGCCGCCGCAGCCGTGGGCGGAGCTCCCGAAGCTGCTGGCTCTCGCAAAGCGGCCGAATGCGGTGGTCAAGGTCAGCGGCGCGTGCACACTGTCGCAGGAAGCGTATCCGTTCGACGATATCTGGGATCCGCTCGCCCGCGTGTTCGACGCCTGGGGTTTCGAGCGCTGCCTCTGGGGCACCGACTGGACGCGCGCCTTCGCCGTCGTCAACTACGAACAGGCGGTCGCGCCGTTCCGCCAGACGAACCGGCTCAGCGACAGCGAACGCAACATGCTGATGGGCGGCGCCTGCGCGAAGGTCTACGGCTGGTCGCCGCAGAACTAATTGATCCTGATTCCGGTTTGCTTGCGGATCCGGCTCCACCGCTCGAAATCCTGCTGGAGTCTGCGCGTGAACTCCTCCGCGCTGCCGGGGGCGACTTCGGCGCCGAGCTTCTCGAACGCTTCCCGCGTGCGCGGCTGCGCGACGACGGCGTCGACGGCATCGCGCACTTTCTGAACCGCTTCCTTCGGCGTCGCCGCCGGAATTCCGAGCGTCGTCCACGTCGAATAGTCGTAGCCGCGCAGCCCGCTTTCGTCGATCGTCGGCACGTCGGGCAGGAGCTTCGAGCGCTGCGGAGTCGTCACCGCCACTGCACGGAGCCGGCCTGCTTTGATCAACGGTCCGCACGAGCTGATCTGATCGAACGACAGATGGATCTGCCCGCTGACGATGGCGACCGATGCGGCGGCGCCGCCTTTGTATGGCACGTGTGTGAACTTCACCTGCGCCATCGACTGAAACAGCTCGTTCATGAGATGCGTCCCGGAGCCCTGGCCCGCCGAACCGACCAGGAGCGTTCCCGGACGCGGCTTCGCCAACGCGATCAGCTCCTTGACGCTGCGCACCGGCATCGAAGGGTGCACGACCAGCGCGCTCGACACGAGCGATATCATCGACGTGTACACGAAGTCGCGCAGCGGCTGATACTCCGTACCGTCGTGAAACACCGGCTGCGAGATGAGTGTGCCGGGCGCGCCCAGGAGGATCGTGTAGCCGTCCGGCGGCGATTTCACGACCAGCGTGGCGCCGATTCTCCCGCCCGCGCCGGGACGGTTCTCGACGATGATGGGCTGCCCCAGAGCTTCCGTCAGCCCAGGGGCGATGGTCCGCGCCGTGATGTCGATGTTTCCGCCGGGGGCGAACGGAACGACGATGCGAATCGGTTTGGCCGGGTAGCCCTGGCCATGGCCGATTGCTGTAGCGAGCAACAGCATCCCGCCCAGTGCGAGCGACAACGAGTTCATCATGCGGTTCTCCTCGTAGGTTTTATTTGAAAGCGCGCGATCACAATGTGTCTCTCGTGCGCTGACGCGTCAAGCGCGCCTGCTCGCATGCTCGGCGTCGTGCATCATGCTCTATACTCGTCCGCTCTTTTTCCGAAGGCGAGCCGGGGGGAATTTCAACGTGACCACTGAAGCCACACCACGTGTCTACGATGTGCTTGCGAAGGCCTTCATGCAGGAGGGCGTGAAGACGTGCTTTACGCTCATGGGCGACGCGAACATGAACTGGGCGGCGCGGCTGCGCGAGCAGGGCTGTCGCATGGTGTACGTGAGGCACGAGCATTGTGCCGTCGCGGCCGCGATGGCGTACGCGCGCAAGACCTCGGATGTGGGCGTCGCAACGGTCACCTGCGGGCCCGGCCTCACTCAATTGATCACGGCGCTGCCGGCAGCGGTACGGGCGCATCTGCCGCTGGTGGTGTTCGCCGGCGAGGCGCCGCTGAAGAGCAGTTGGTACAACCAGGGCATTAACCAGGGTCCAATCATCAGTGCAACGGGCGCGGACTATCATCCGTTGCACCTGCCCGAGCGCATGCCGATCGGGATTCGCGATGCCTTCCTCCAGGCCCGTCGCGAACGGCGTCCGGTGGTCGTCGGCATCCCGTTCGATCTCCAGGA